>Ga0315907_10002737_pt1 | contig 21744 bp, 15 predicted proteins | sample LakEriMetagenome_3_FD_203525 | JGI IMG/M metagenome (GOLD analysis project Ga0315907, IMG submission 203525) | Freshwater fungal communities from buoy surface, Lake Erie, Ohio, United States - Buoy 12 MA123 | ecosystem: Environmental > Aquatic > Freshwater > Lake > Lake biofilm | place: USA...
AGTTCCGCATGTAGCCCGAATGGCGCGTCGCGTGCCCGTCGGGCATGAGGACGGTGACGTTGCGGCCGATCACCTCCTCGGGCGCATAGCCGAACATCCGCCGCGCGGCCTCGTTGAAGGTCTCGATCCGGCCGTCCTCGTCGATGGTCACCAGCGCGTCCACGGTCGCCTGCACCACCGCCTCCAGGCTGGACCGGCTGGCGGCGAGTTCCTCCAGCGCGGCCACCTTGTCGGTCACGTCGGTGACGATGCCGTCGATGCGCTCCAGCCGTCCGTCGGGGCCGAGGACGCCGTGCGACTTGTCGCGGACCCAGGCGACGGCGCCGTCCGGCCGCACGATCCGGTACCGCGCGTCGAAGCTGTCGACCCGGTGGTCGGTCGCCCGGTGGAGGGCCTCCACCCGTTCGCGGTCCTCGGGGTGGATCGCGGCCAGCCAAAGGTTCCGATCGCCACGGAACGCTTCGGCCGTCCGGCCGTAGACGCGTTCGCACGCGGGACTGACGTAGGCGACCTCCCAGGTGTCCGGGTCCGCGCTCCAGACGACCTCGTCCAGATGCTCGACGATGCTGCGCACCTCCCGCGCGCTGGCCGAGGCGGCCTCCCGCGCGGCACGCTCCCGGTCCTCGGCGTGTTCGAGCCGCAGGACCACCCACCAGAGCGCGACGAGCGACAGGAGTGCGACGGCGCCGAGGACGAGGGACTTCGGCAGCCAGAGCCGCGCGAGAAGGTCCGGCTCGGAATAGGTCACGACGACGTGGGCGTCGAAACCGGGAACGGACACGGCGGCCCCGATCCGCTGCCGTCCGTCGGGGTCGACGGACAGCCGGACGGGGGCGCCGTGCCGTCCCGTCCCGCCGGCGGACCGCAGGAAACCGAACAGGTCCGGTACGGCGGGGGCGGACTCGGGCATCCACAGGAGAAGGCGGCCGTCGCCCATCGCCACGCCGACGGCACCGTCGTCGTAGAGGTGCCGGGGCGTCACCACCTCCGCCAGGGCGGCGAGGGGGAGGACGGCGAGGACCACGCCCGCGAAACGGCCGTCGGGTCCGTCGAGCCGGCGGCTGAGCGCAAGGAACGGACGGTCCCTGACGAACCCCGTCCGCCCGATGGCGGGGGCGGAGAGGCGGACCTCCCGGGACGGATCCCGGACGTGGATCCGGAAATGCTCCCGGTCGGCGTCGTCGGTGCCCTGGTGGTCCAGGGTGCGCGAGGTGTGGAGGAGACGGCCGGAGGCGTCGAGGACGTCGAAACTCGCGGCGAGCGGGAAGCGGGACGCCGCGCGGACGAGGAGTTCGTGGCCGACGAGGCGGTCCGTGGCCCGCGCCGGGTCGAGCAGCACGAGCGAGCGCGCGGCTTCGTCGAGCTCCGCCGCCGCCGTCGCGAAGGCCCGCCCGGCGGCGTCCGCGAGCGCGCCGGCGACCTGTTCGGCCGCGTCGATCGCATGGTGCCGGGTCCGTTGCAGCTCCAGCCAGACCGAACCGGCGGCCAGGACGAGGACGAGCGCGGCGAAGCCGCCGGCGAGCAACCGCAACCGGCGGTGCGCGACGGGCCGTGTCATCGGTGGGACGATCGGAAGGCGGTCATGGGTGGACGTTAATCAGCCATTCATTTCAGGGATGTTAACCGGATCGGCCCGGTTCGGGAGACACCGCATGCCGATCGTGGCCGTCCTGCTCGCACTCGTCCTCTCGGCGGTCTCCGCCGGGGCGGAGACGCCGCGCCTCGCGCACCAGTTCCCGCCGGACAGCCTTCCGGGCCGGGGGGCCACGATGTTCGCGGGGATGGTCGCGGCACGCGGCGGTCCCGGCGGCGACATCGCCGTCTACGGCGGCGGGATGCTCGGCGACGAGCGCGCCAATCTCCGCGACCTCGCGAGCGGGCGCCTCCAGTTCGCGCTGACGGGGGATCTGGTCATCGCCTACATGGCGCCCCGCTTCCGCGCGGTGTCGGTGCCCTTCGCGCTCGACGGCCCCGATCACGCCCTCGCCGTATTCGACGGTCCGCTCGGCAGGAAACTCGCCGATCATCTCCGGCGGGAGCGGGGGATCGTGCTGCTCGCCGCGCACTATGCGGGAACGCGGATGCTCACCACGAACCGGCCGGTGCGCTCGATCGCGGACCTGAAGGGGCTCCGCATCCGCCTGCCCCCGGACGACACCTGGATGGCGGCGTGGCGGCTGGCCGGCGCCGATCCGCGGGTCGTCGCGTTTCCGGACCTCGAGGCCGCGCTGCGGCGCGGTCACGTGGAGGCGCAGGAGAACCCGCCGAACCTGACGCGCGCGGCCGGCCTCCACCGTCACCAGCGATACCTGGTCGCGACCGACCACGTACCGCAGATGCAATTCTGGTTCGCCTCCGCCGCCCATTGGGACGCATGGCCGCAGGCGGTCCGCAACGCGCTGCGCACGGCGGCGGGCGAGGCCGCGGCCTGGGTGACCGAGGAGGCGCGGCGCGGACAGGCGGCGGACGTCGCCTGGCTCACCGGGGAGGGCGGGATGGTCCTGCTGCAGCCCGACGTGTCGGGCATGCGGGAGGCCATGACCGGGCTCGACACCGACGCCGGGAGCGGCGTCGACGCCCTCGTCCGCGGCTGGATCCGCGACGCACGCCGCTGACGCGGGGCGCGGGGCGCGGGCCGGCGGTCCGGTCCGACGCCGCTCGCAGGGCGTCCATGTCGCAAAGCCATGACGAAGCCGTGTTGACCCTCCCAACACGGGAGCCGCCGCTCCAGCGACAGGCCGACCGCCGATGTCGTTCACGCCCATGGCTCCCGGCGGCCGGCGACATCATCCCCCGACGCGCTTCCGGTGCTGCCCGTCGGGCACGCCGTGCGCGCCGTCCCCGGACGCCCCGATCCTGGACATGATTTGGCTGGCCGCGCGGTCGACGCCGATGCACAAACGGGAACCTGCGGTTTCATCGGAAGGACCCGAGTTCCATGATCGAGACCCGTCCCCTCGGCCGGACCGGCGTGCCGGTGTCCGTCCTCGGCTTCGGGGCCGCCCCGCTGGGCGACCTCTACGACCGCCTCGACGACCGCGTCGCGGTGTCGGCGGTCGCGGCGGCGCGGGCCGCCGGCGTGACCCTGTTCGACACCTCGCCCCACTACGGCAACGGCCTGTCGGAGCTGCGCGTCGGCGCCGGCCTGCGCCAGGGACCGGCCGACGGCGTCGTGATCTCCACCAAGGTCGGCCGGACGATGGACCCCCGCCGCCGGCCCGACCCGCCGCCCGTGGGCGTGATCTCCCCCGGGTTCGCCGGCGGCGTGCCGCACCGGGCGGCGTTCGACTATTCCTACGACGGCGCGATGCGGTCGTTCGAACAGTCGCTGCTTCGCCTCGGCGTCGACCGGATCGACGTGCTGCTGATCCACGACGTCGACGTCTGGACCCACGGCGACGGCTTCGACGCGCGGTTCAAGGCGGCGATGGACGGCGCCTACCGCGCGCTCGACCGGCTGCGCTCGGAGGGGGTGGTCAAGGCGATCGGCGTCGGGATCAACGAGGCCGAGGTCTGCGTCCGCTTCGCCGAGGCCGGCGACTTCGACACGGTGCTGATGGCCGGGCGCTACTCGCTGCTCGACCAGGGCGGGGCGGCGGCGTTCCTGCCGCTCGCGCTGAAGAAGCGGATCGGGGTGATCCTCGGCGGGGTCTACAACTCGGGCATCCTGGCGACCGGGCCGGTCACGGGGTCGCGCTACGACTATCGCCCCGCATCCCCGGCGATCCTGGAGCGGGTGCGGCGGATCGAGGCGGTGTGCCGCTCCCACGGCACCGCCCTGCCCGACGCGGCGCTTCGCTTCGCCACGGCGCACCCGGCCGTGGCCTCGGTCGTGCTGGGCGCCGTGGCGCCCGACGAGGTGGCGCGCAACGTCGCCGCGCTCGCCCGGCCGATCCCGGCGGGGCTGTGGTCGGACCTCAAGGCCGAGGGCCTGATCCCGGCCGACGTGCCGACGCCCTGAGGAGGTGCTGGCGATGCTGAAGACGATCGATCCGCTGCTCACGCCCGACCTTCTGTGGGTGCTGGCGGCCATGGGCCACGGCGACGACCTCGCGCTGGTGGACGCGAACTTCCCGGCCGAGGCCGTGGCGCGGGCGACGGCGAGCGGCCGGCTGGTGCGGATCCCGGGGGCCAGGATGGCGCCGGTCGCCCGCGCCATCCTGTCGCTCTATCCGCTCGACGCCTTCGTCGACGATCCCGTGCGGCGGATGGAGGTGGTGGGCGACCCCGTGCGCATCCCCGCCGTGCAGGCGGAGGTGCAGCGCGAGATCGACGCCGCCGAGGGGCGGCCACTGCCGCTGGCCGGCATCGAGCGGCACGACTTCTACGCCGCCGCCCGGCGGGCCTTCGCGGTGGTCCAGACCGGCGAGACGCGCGGCTACGGCTGCGTCCTGATGCGCAAGGGCGTCGTCCTGTCCGGCTGAGGGGGGACGGGCGCCGCCGTCCTCACCCGTACACCACCCGGTGCAGCACGCCGCGGACGTGCGCCTCCAGCGCCCGGCGGGCCGCCGGCCCGTCGCCGCCCGCGATCGCGTCGATCACGGCGAGGTGCTCCTCCATCGCCTTGATCGTGTTCTCGACGTTCACGGCCGTCCGGCGGATCAGGCGGAACAGGAACATCTTCTTGTGGATGTTCCGGTACATCTCGGCGACGACCGGGTTCCGGTAGGCGTCGACGAAGCTGCCGTGGAAGGCCAGCTCCAGCGTCCGCACCTCCTCCTCGAAGGACTTCGGGTCGGTCGCCGGGCGGATGCGCTCGATCAGCGCCTCGTGCGTCGGGCGCATCGCCGCGCACCACTCGACCCGCGGGACCGCGACGAACCGGGCGAGGCCCTCGACCTCCAGCATCTCGCGGACCTGGAACATCGCCCCGACGTACTTCACGTCGGGCGCGAAGATCACGACGCCGATCCGGCGCCGCACGCTGACCAGCCCCTCCGCCTCCAGCAGCGCGATCATCTCGCGCGCGGGCGACAGCGACAGGCCCAGCGCATCCGCCAGTTCCTGCTGCGTCAGCGTCTGTCCGAGCTCGAGCACCCCATCGTTCAGTGCCTTGAGGAAACGCTCGCAATCCGGGTGATCGAGGGCTCGCATCGGGGTCCATCTAGACGACGCCCCCCGCCTTGACAAGGCAATTTCAATACGGTCTGATCGTGATGGAAAGCGCATTGAAATATATTTCAAATGCCGGCGCGACCCTCCCGGGCGACGACCGGCGGCGTCTTGCGGGGGGAGAATGTCGTCGATCCGGATCGGGATCGGTCAGTTCAAGGACCTGACCGACGAAAAGCTCCGCTTCGCCCAGCAGATCGGGGCGGAAGCGGTGCAGATGAACACGCCGAACATTCCCGGTGACACGCACTGGGAGGAGAAGGACCTCGTGGCACTCGTGAAGAAGTGCCGCGAGTACGGGCTGCACCTCGACGCGATCGAGAACGTGCCGGTCCACTTCTACGACAAGGCGATGCTGGGCCTGCCGGGGCGGGACGAGCAGATCGAGAACTACTGCCGCACGCTACGCGCGGTGGGGCGCGCCGGCATCCCGGTGCTGGGCTACCACTTCATGCCCAACTCGGTCTGGCGGACCGAGCGGCTGGCGCCGGGCCGCGGCGGGGCCGGCTGCACGAAGTTCGACATGGCGCTGGTCGACGCCGTCCCGGACCGGGACGGCCTGCGCCAGTTCCTGCCGACGGGCCTCGGGCACCAGTCGGCCATGCCGCTCGCGGCACCGGGGGAGGTGCTTTACGACGAGGAGCGGATGTTCGCCAACTACGTCTACTTCATGAAGGCGGTCCTGCCGGTCGCCGAGGAAGCGGGCGTGAAGATGGCGCTGCACCCCGACGATCCGCCGGTGCCGATGCTGGGCGGCGTCGCCCGCATCTTCCGCGAGCCCGCGGGCTTCAAGCGCGCCTGGGAGCCGTTCGCCGACAGCCCGTCCTGGGGCCTCGACCTGTGCCTCGGCTGCTGCTCGGAGATGGTCGGCAACGCCAGCAACGTGAAGGAGATGATCGAGTTCTTCGGACCGAAGGGCCGCATCCTTTACGTCCACTTCCGCGACGTGCAGGGCGAGGTGCCGAACTTCCAGGAGTGCTTCATCGGAGAGGGGAACTACGACCCGGCCGAGGTGATGCTCCTCCTCAAGAGGAACGGCTTCACCGGCTTCGTCCTCGACGACCACGTCCCGCACATGGACGGTGACACCGACTGGAACCACCGCGGCCGGGCGCACGCCATCGGCTACATGCAGGGGTTGCTGCGGTCGCTGGCGCTGGTCGCCTGAGGCCCTGGGGGCACCGAACGACGAACGAACCAAGAAGACAATCGGGAGGAACGGACATGACCACGCGCTATCGCCTGACACGGCGCGCCCTTCTGGCCGGGACGGCCGCGGGCGTCGGCCTCGGCCTCGCCCGCCCCGGAATCGCCCAGCCGGCTGCGCTCCGCGGCACCACGCTCACCTACTGGGGCGGGCTGATCTTCTCCGACGGCGCCAACAAGCTCCTGGTCGACACCATCAACCGGTGGGGCCAGGCGAACGGCGTGCGCACCGACGTGGTGATGATCAACCAGAACGAGACGGTGCAGAAGGTCTCGGCGGCCGTCGCGTCGAACACGATGCCCGACGCCTTCGACCTCAACCTCGACCTGCTGATCGTGCTGGCGCGCCAGAACCTGTTCGCCCCGGTCGACGACCTCTATGAGAAGATCGGCCGGGCGCAGGGCGGCTGGCTCCCGGCCATCGACGGCGCCACCACCACGGCCCGCGGGCCGGAGGGGCGGGCGGGCGTGCCCTTCGGCGCGTCGGGCAACATGCTTCTGCGCCGCGACGACGTGCTGGCCAAGGCCGGCTTCGCGAACCCGCCCACGACCTGGCAGGAACTCGTCACCCAGGCCGCCGCGGTGAACAAGCCGCCGCTGTTCGGCCTGGGCCTCGCCCTCTCGAACGTGGGCGACGGCAACGTGCAGGTGAGCGCGCTGCAGTCCTTCGGCGGGCGCATCGCCGACGACACGGGCCGGACGGTCGCCATCAAGTCCGAGGCGACGCGCGAGTACCTGCGCTGGGTCAAGGACGCCTGGGACCGCAAGATCTTCCCGCCCGGCGTCTCCACCTGGGACGGGGCGGGCGACAACAACTCCTACCTCGCCGGCCAGTCGGCGTTCATCGCCAACACCGGCTCCGTCGGCATCGCGGCGAAGACGCAGGATCCGGAGCTGTTCGCCGGAACGAAGTATTCCTCGCTGCCCGGCGGGCCGAAGGGCGTGGTCTCGCCGCTGACGATCCAGTACCGGGCCATCCCGAAGGCCAGCAAGAACGTCGCCGGGGCGCGGGAGCTGATCGAACATCTGTCGCAGCCGGCGTTCATGAACGCCTATTTCGAGAACGCGATCTACGGGCCGGTGCTGGCGGACCAGCCGAAGCTCAAGGCCTTCGACGGATCGAGCGCGATCCTGTCCGGCCTTCTCGACCTCGCGCGGCGCGGCACGGCGCCGGGCGCGCCCGACGTCTACAACGTCGCCTATGCGGACGCCTGGAACAACTTCGTCATCCCGAAGATGGTCCAGCGGGTGGTGATCGACAATTGGGACTTCGACCGCGCGATGGACGACGCCCAGCGTTCGACCCAGGCGATCTACGACAAGTACAGGTGATCCGCGGCGGGCTGACGCCTCATGGTTCGTCCCTCGACAGGCTCGGGATGGGGGGCTCACCATGAGGCGCGCCCGGCCGGGTGACGAACCCGGGCCGGACGCGCCTCGTCCTGAGCCCGTCGAAGGACGAGGCGGCACCGGAGGACCGGCCCGATGGCGAACACCACCCCGCCCGCCGTTGCCAGGGCGCTGATCCCGCCCGCGTGGCGGACGCCGCTGTTCGCCTGGGCGCTCGTGCTCCCGGCGCTGGCGCTGCTCGTCGGCCTCGTCGCGTACCCGTTCCTCTATGCGATCTACGTCTCGTTCACCAACCGGGTGATCGGCAACGACGGCGTCTGGGTCGGCCTCGCCAACTACGCCTATCTGGCGCAGAACACGGCGTTCAACAGCGCCATATGGAACACGGTCGTGCTGGTGACGGTCACGGGCGTGCTCAAGTTCGTCATCGGGCTCGGGCTCGCGCTGCTGGTCCACCAGCACTTCCGCTTCCGCGGCGTCTTCCGCTCGTTCCTGATGCTGCCCTGGGCGATGCCGGCCTTCGTCTGCTTCCTGACGTGGCGGGTGCTCTATCAGCCGATCGGCGGCGGCATCAACCTCGTGCTGACCCAGACGGGGATCTATCCCGAGATCATCGACTGGCTGGGCCAGCGGTCCACCGCCATGCCGGCGGTCATCGCCGCCTCGACGTGGCGCGGCTTTCCCTTCTGGTTCGTCAGCTTCCTCGCCGGGCTGCAGGCCATCCCCAAGGAACTGTACGAGAGCGCGCGCATCGACGGGGCGAACGCGTGGCAGCGCTTCCGCCACGTGACGCTGCCGGGCCTCAAGCAGGTGATCATCGTGGTTACGCTCTTGTCGTCGATCTGGACCGCCAACGCCTTCGAGCACGTCTGGCTGCTGACCCAGGGCGGGCCGTCGGACGCGACGATGGTGTTCCCGGTGCTCGCCTACTACGGGATGCAGACCCAGCGGATCGGGGAGGCGGCGGCCGTCTCGGTCGCCATGCTGCCGGTGCTGCTGATCCTCGTCTTCCTCGCGACCTCGATGATGCAGAAGCGGGAGGACGAGCAGTGACCGTCGCGCGGCCCCGACCGCATCCGCACCCCGCCGCGCCCGACAGGCCGACGGCCGATGTCTTCTGGACCATCCGGCGGCGGGAGATCCTCGGCAAGACGATCACCTATCTCCTGCTCACGATCGCCGTCCTGCTGATCTTGTTCCCGATCTACTGGATGGTGATCACCTCGTTCAAGCTTCCGCGGGAGATCTTCCGCGTCCCCTCGCTCTGGCCCCAGGTCTTCACCTGGAACAACTACAAGATCCTGCTGGAGCAGAAGGACTTCCTGATCCCGATGCGGAACAGCCTGATCGTCGCCTCCACGGTGACGGTCACCTCGCTGCTGGTCTCCTCGCTCGCGGCCTATTCGATCGTCCGCTTCCGCTATCCCGGTCGCACGCTCGTCGGCCGCCTCATCCTCTTCGCCTATCTGACGCCGACGTCGCTGCTGTTCATCCCGCTGTCGATCCTGATGGCGCGGCTGCAGCTGGGGAACTCGATCTTCGGCCTCGTGGTGGTCTACCTCACCTTCTCGATCCCGCTCGGCACCTGGCTGCTGCAGGGCTACTTCCGCGCGGTCCCGCGCGAGCTGGAGGAACAGGGGATGATCGACGGGCTGTCGCGACTGGGCGCCCTGTTCCGCATCGTCCTGCCGCTGTCGGCGCCCGGCCTCGCCGCGGTGGCGATCTTCACCTTCACCGGGGCGTGGAACGAACTGCTCCTGGCGCTCGTGCTGGTCACGTCGGAGAGCCAGCGGACCGCCCCGCTCGCGCTCAACTATCTCATCACCAGCGACGTGCTCCCGTGGGGGCCGCTGATGGCGGGGGCGGTCATCTCGTCGTTCCCGCTCATGGTCCTCTACTTCGTCGCCCAGCGCTTCATGGTCACCGACCTGACCGCCGGATCGGTCAAGGGCTAGGGGCGACCCGCCTCAGAGGCGGTAGAAGCGGACCGCGTTGTCGCGCCACACCTTCAGCCGGTCGGCCTCGGGCACCCCGGCGAGGCGGCGGTCGACCCAGCCGATCCAGCGCGACAGCGGTGTGGCCCCCAGCACCACCGGCCAGTCGCCGCCGAAGCAGAGGCGGTCGAACCCGAACGCCTCGATCGCCGTGTCCACCCAACGGTCGAGGTCGCCGTCCGCGAAGCCCGGCGCCGCCTCGGTCGTCACGCCCGACAGCTTGCACGTCACGTGCGGCATCCGGGCGAGTTCGCGCATGTGCCCGGCCCACGGCGCGTGCAGCCCGTCGCGGATGGCGGGCTTGCCGATGTGGTCCAGCATCAGCGGCACGTCCGGCACGGCGGCGGCGAGGCGCAGCACGTTCGCCATGTGCCGGTGGTCGACGCAGATGTCGAAACTCAGCCCGAAGTCGGCCAGCATCCGCACGCCCTCGACGAAGTCCGGGCGCAGGCAGAAGTCGAGGTCGGGCTCGAACTGGATGATGCGCCGCACGCCGCGCAGGATCGCGTGGCGGGTCAGCGCGGCGACGTCGGCCGCCGCGCCGCGGCCCCGCTCCAGCGGCGCCCAGGCGACCATGCCGCGGATGCGGGGGTCCCCGGCCGCGAGCCCGGCGACCCACGCCGCCTCGTCCGCGGCCTGGGCGGGATCGGTCTCGCACTGGACGAAGACCATCGCCTCCACGTCCGTGCCCGCCGTGGCCGCGTCGTAGTCGGCCATCAGCCACGGACGGTCCAGCAGCGCGTTGCCCGCCAGCCACGGATAGCGCAGCCGGCGCGGGTCCCAGACGTGCAGGTGGGCATCGACGATCGGATGCGCGGGCACCGGCTCCTCCCCTCGGGTCCGTTCTCCCGTCCAGAGTGATGCGTCCGCCGGCCCGCGTGAAGCGGCGGCGCGCGGGACCCCGTGGCACCCGTGGCCGCCGGCGCATGGACTGCGGGCCATGACGTCCCGGCTCACCACGAAGGCCGCGCTGGCCCGGCTCCGCGCCCGGGCTGCCCTGACGGGTGCGGGGACCGTCGCGGTCGCGACCGACAACCGCAACGACCTTTCCGGGCCGGGCGGCGGACGGGCGCGAGCGCCGGTCGGGTCCGGCCCGATGAGCGCCGGTCACGCGATCGGCTCGAACAGCGCCGCCAGATCCTCCTCGCTGAACCGGAAGGTCCCGGTGGTGTCCGCGTCGTAGAGGGCGGCGGCCACGGCGCGCTTGCGCGACTGGAGGTCGAGCATCCGTTGCTCCACCGTCCCGGCGGCGATCAGCTTGTAGACGAAGACCGGCTTGTCCTGGCCGATGCGGTGGGCGCGGTCCGTCGCCTGGTCCTCGGCGGCGGGGTTCCACCAGGGATCGTAGTGGATCACCGTGTCGGCGGCGGTCAGCGTCAGGCCCACGCCGCCGGCCTTCAGGCTGATCAGGAACACGGGCACCGCCCCCGTCTGGAACGCCTTGACCGGCGTTTCCCGATCGGTGGTGTCGCCGCGCAGTTCGACGAACGCGATCCCGGCCCGCTTCAGTTCGGGGCGGATGAGATCGAGCATCCCGGTGAACTGGGAGAAGACGAGGATGCGCCGCCCCTCCTCCACGAGCGGGGGGAGCAGGTCCATCAGGTGCGCGAGCTTGGCCGACTCGGGCGGCGCCTTGGCCGTCCCCCGCGAGCGCACCAGCCGCGGATCGCAGCAGGCCTGCCGGAGCTTCAGCAGCGCGTCGAGGACGACGATGGAACTGCGCGCCGCGCCCTTCTCGGCGATCGCGCTCCGGACCTTGGCGTCCATGGCGAGGCGGAGCGTCTCGTAGAGGTCGCGCTGGTCGCCGGTCAGTTCGATCCAGCGCACCATCTCCGTCTTCGGTGGCAGCTCGGCCGCCACCTCGGTCTTCGTCCGCCGCAGCAGGAAGGGCTTGAGCCGGCGGGAGAGCAGGCCGCGGCGGGCAGTGTCGTTCCGGCGCTCGATGGGGGCGCGGAACGCGGCGTTGAACGTCTTCAGGTCGCCGAGCAGGCCCGGCATGAGGAAGGCGAACAGCGACCAGATCTCGCCCAGATGGTTCTCCACCGGCGTCCCGGTGAGGCACAGCCGGTGGCCGGCCTTCAGGCGACAGGCCACGCGCGTCCATTGCGACGTGGGGTTCTTGATCGCCTGCGCCTCGTCGAGGACGACCGCGTGCCACGTGACCGCCCCCAAGAGGTCGCCGTCGCGCGGCAGCAGCGGATAGGTGGTGACGACCAGATCGGCCCCGTCGAACGCGCCCGTGCCCCGCGGGCGCTTCTGGCCGTGCATGATCACCACGCGCAGATCCGGCGTGAAGCGCGCCGCCTCGTCCCGCCACGTCGCCACGAGGCTGGTGGGTGCGACCACCAGGACCGGAGCCTCCATGCGGCCGGACGCCTTCTCGGCCAGAACGTGGGCGAGGGTCTGCACCGTCTTGCCGAGGCCCATGTCGTCGGCCAGCACGCCGCCCAGCCCGTGCGCGGCCAGGAACCCCATCCAGCCGAAGCCGACGCGCTGATAGGGGCGCAGTTCCGCCCGCAGCCCGGCCGGCTCCGCCCGGGTGCCGGCGCCGGGCCCGCCGTCGCGAAGCGAGGCGGCCAGTTCGCGCAGCCGCGTTCCGCCGATCCGGCGCAGCCGCGTCGCCTCGGCGATCTCCTCCAGCGCCAGCGCCTGCACCAGCGACAGGTCGAACGCCGCGCCCGGCGGGCGTTCGGCGAACAGGTCGAACAGCACCTCGACGAGGCGGCGCACGCGCTCGAACGGGATAGCGAGCGTCCGGCCGTCGGGCAGGGGCGCGTAGAGGGTTCCGTCGGGCGCGAGGCTCTGCGGCGCGCCCCCCGGCCCGAGCCGGGCGAGCGCCGAGACGAGGATGGGCAGGAGCGCGATGCGCTCGCCCTCCACCTCGATCCCGAGGTCGAGCGAGAACCACCAGCCGCCGCGGTCCTCCAGGTCCGCCTGCCACTCGCCGTCGGCGGACACCGTGCGATGGCGGAAGTCGGCCCCGACCAGCACCCGCCACCCGGCGGCCTCGAGTTCGGGCACGTCGCGATGCACGAACGCCGGCCAGCGCAGGGGATCGACGGGGACGATCTCGCCATAGCCGCGCGGGGCGTAGGCGAGCGGGAAGGTGATCGCACCACCCTCCAGCGCCTTCGCCAGCCGGGGCGCCAGATGCGGATCCGTCCGCCCGAAGCCCAGCGCGGCGAGACGGGCGATGGCGGCCCCCTCGACGTCCGGCCGGCGCCGCTGGACGCGGACCATGCGGTCGACGACGCGGCGGACGTCGGCCGGCGGGGTTCCGGCGGGGATCTCCGTGCCGGCGTAGTCGAACGAGAGCCAGGCGGCGTCCACCCGTTCCTCGACCGGCGGCCCGCGCCGTCCCCAGGTCGCGAGCGGCGGCAACGTCCGGGTGGCGAGCCGGAGAACCGGCACCGGCGGGCTGTCGTCGACCGTGACGACGACGTCGGCGCGGGGCGGCGCCACCGATCCGTCGGGAAAGCGGCGCCTGAGGGTGTCGGCCACGGCGGCGGCCGCCTCGGCCGGAACCGGCGGGGCCGCCAGGATCACCGAGAGGACCGGCTGCGGCAGATCGAGCAGCAGTCGCCCGCAGGCCCCCGTCGCCGGATCGACCGCCCAGGGGACGGGGCCGGGCAGGACCGCCAGGGCGGGATCGCCGGCCTCCAGGCCCGGGATCTGGTTCCCGTGCAGGTCCAGCCGCCAGGCCAGACGCCCGGGCCGGTCGGCGCCGCGGGCGAGCGTCACGCCGTCCTTGTTCTCCCACCGGGCGCGGCCGGTCGCCAGGATGCGCTCCATGGCCCATGCGAAGGTGTCGGGGTCGCCGTGGGCGGGCCAGTCGTCCAGGGCACCTTGGGACATGGCCGTCAGGACGCGGGCGACCGCCCGGTCGACGTCGGCGACCGACCGCGCCGTCGAGGTGGCGACGGCGGACAGCCGCATGGGCCGGCCGGCGCCCCAGCCGCCGGCCTTCAGCGGCCGGACCGCGACCACGTCCAGCGCGGTGCGCTCCGGCCCGCCCGGCGGCCGGTGGACGTGGAAGCAGTAGAGGATCGTCTCCGGCGGCGGGCCGGACTTGGGCTCCCCGTCCGCCGGATCCGCCGGGGCCGCGGCCTCGTCCAGCCGGTCGAGCCAGCGCCCGAGCGCACCCGCGAGCGGGGCGGCGGCCATCAAGGGTGGCGTGGAAGGGCCGGTCGGTTCAGCCCGCGGTGGGGCAGGAATGGTTCGGTCGGCGAAGTCTCCGAACAGCCCGCCACGGACCGCCGCGAGCAGCGCCGCGACGACATGCTTGCAGTCCGCCTCGACCGGGCATGTGCAGAACCCTTCGCAGACGACCATCTCGTCCGTCGGCGTCAGGTCGACCTCGACGCGGTAGGACACGCTCCCGCTTCCCCGGACGGTGGCCCGCAGTCGTGCGCCGATCTCGTCCGGCTCAATCGACAGTTCGAGGACGGCCCCCCGTCGCTGGTATTCGTCACCGCGTCCGAAGGTGGCGGCGTCGAACTGCTCCCGGATCCCCGGCTCGTCGAGCCGCAGGTCGGAACCGTATGGACGAGCTCGTGCGCGTCGACCCCGGGTCATCCGTCGGGCAGCCCATCGTTCCGGACATTCGAGGGGAGAGAGACTATCCCGGGAGCCCGCCGACACAAAGGGTCCGTGGCGGGCACCGGTGGCGAACCCTAGCCCTCTTCCGTCGCCCGCACCGCCGTCGCCACGTCCTTCGCGGCCCTGACCAGTGCCGCCAACGCGTCGGGACGGCGATCCTCGCGGAGACGGTCCTCGATCGCCACCACGCTGACCGCGAGGTGCGGGACGGGGCCGTCGGTGGGCACCACGAGCGCGACGCCCGTGATCCCGCCCGTCAGGTGGCTTTCCGAAACGGCATGGCCCGTCGCCCGCGCCGCGTCGACCGCGCGTCGCACGCGCACGGGGACGCCGGGCCCGAAGGTCCGCAGCCGGTGTTCGTTCGCCACCAGCACCGCCTCGGCCTCCGCCGGCGGCATGGCGGCGAGGATCGCCACGCCGCCGGCGCCGAAGCCCAGCGGCCGGCGCATTCCGGGCGCCATCGACAGCACCTTGATCGGAAAGCGGCCCTCGCGTCGCTCCAGACAGACCGTGTCGAGGCCGTTGCGCATCATCAGGAAGGCCACGTCGCCCGTCGTCTCGGCGAGACGCGTCAGCGGCCCCTCGGCGACGGCGCGGCTGTCGAAGCGATGGGCGGCGAGGAGGCCAAGCTCGAACACCTGCCGGCCGAGGTGATAGCGGCTGCGCGGATCCTTCGCGAGGAAACCCAGGTCGACGAGGCACTTCAGCATCCGGTGCGCGGTGGCGGGGCCGAGCCCCGTGCGCGAGACGAGATCGGTCAGCCGCGCGCCCTGCATGTCGAAGGCCGCCGTTTCCCGCAGGAGACGAAGCGCCTTCTCCAGGCTGCGCGTGCCCGTCTCGCGTCCGCCGTCGTCCGCCGTCGTCGTCATGTCGTCGCCCCCGATGGTCCCCGACATTCCATATGATGAAAATCTTTGCTCCGATAGGGGCCTTGTCGCATCCGAATGTCTCGGTTACCGTTTCGTCCTGCACATGAATCGACCCCGATTCATGCGTTGGTTCGGCTTCGATACGTGGCGTTCCAATGGTTTGGCTTGGATCGTCGCGGGGCATCGGGGCCGACAGCGGGGAGGTTCCACTTGGTGGAAGACGCCGCGACGAAGAGTCCGCCGACCGGGACCGTCGATCCCATCACGCTCCAGATCCAGTGGAGCCGGCTGATCGCCATGATGGACGAGGTGGACATCGCCCTCGTCCGGACCTCCTTCTCGACCATCGTCGGCGAGACACGGGACTTCGCGGTCATCCTGCTCGACCGGCACGCGCGCTCGATCGCGCAGTCTCAGCTCTCCTCGCCGGCCTTCACCTGCTCGCTGCCCTCGGCGACGCGGACGATGCTGCAGGAGTATCCGCCCGAGACGCTGCGCCCGGGCGACGTGCTCCTGACCAACGACCCGTGGATCTGCCACGGGCACCTGCCCGACTTCTACGTGGTGGTCCCGATCTTCTGTGCCGGGCGGCTGTCGGGCTACGTCGCGACCGCGGCGCACATCTCCGACATCGGCGGGCGGCTCGACGAGTTCGACGCCCGCGACGTCTACGAGGAGGGGCTGCGCATCCCGCCCAGCATGCTCTACGAGGGCGGGCGGCGGAACGAGCAGCTGTTCCGCATCATCGAGGCGAACATCCGCTATCCGCGCATGGTGCTGGGCGACGTCGACGCCATCGTCGGCGCCGCCAACGTCGGCGCGGAGCGGCTCTGCGAGCTGGTGCGCGACTACGGCGCCGACGCGATGGACGCGCTGGCCGACGGCATCCTCGACCGCTCCGAGGCGGCGATGCGGTCCGCCATCGCGCGCATCCCGGCCGGCACCTACGTCGGCACGACCGACTGCGACGGATACCGGATCCCCACCCACATCCGCATCGCGGTGACGGTGGAGGGCGACCACGTCGTCCTCGACTACGACGGGACGAGCCCCCAGCGCTCGGACGCGTCGGTCAACTGCGTGCTGAACGTCACCCACGCCCATTCGATCTACGCGCTCAAATGCGCGCTGGTGCCGGACCTGCCCAACAACGAGGGGCTGTTCCGCCCGATCCGCACCGTGGCGACCCCGGGCTCGATCGTGAACGCGCAGTTCCCGGCACCCGTGAAGACGCGATCGAAGACGAGCTACCACATCCACAACGCCATCTACGCCGCGCTCGCCCCGGTCCTGCCGGGCGTTCAGGCGGGCAGCGGGTCGTTCTGGTCGATCAAGTGCTTCGGCACCGACGCCGACGGGCTGCCCTTCGCGGTCCACGTGCTGCCGAACGGCGGGCGCGGCGCGGTCGACGGGCTCGACGGCTCGCCCACCGTCGCCTTCCCCGGCAACGGCAAGATCACCCCGGCCGAAATCATCGAGAACGGCGCCCCGCTGCTCGTGCTCGAACGGTCGCTGCGCACCGACAGCGGCGGGCCGGGCCGCAGCCGCGGCGGCCTCGGCCAGACGATCCGCCTCGCGGTGCGCGACGGGCACACGGTCAAGATGACCATCCGGCCCGACAAGATCCGCTTTCCCGCACCCGGCCTGTCGGGCGGGCTGGCGGGGGCGCCGGGCGAGCTGCTGCACGACGACGCGCCGATGGCGCTGGAGCCGTTCACGTTCACGCCCGGGCACGTGGTGACCCTGCGCCTGCCGGGCGGCGGCGGGTTCGGCGACCCGCGCGAACGGCCGGCCGCCGCGGTCGAGGACGACGTCCGCCAGGGCTTCGTCAGCGCGGCGGCCGCCGCGGCGCATTACGGCCGGGGGCGGGCCGAAGCGGCCGACTGACGCCGATCCACCCATCCCGTGAGGACGACGCAGATGCACACGAGGCTCGACGATGTCCCCCGCCACCCGCTCGAGAAGGGCTGGCACACGCGCGTGGAGAACCCGCACCTGTTCGTGGACGGGTGCGTGCAGATCTGGCCGGACACGGCGTTCGAGGACCTCCACCGCTACGGCGTCGCCGCCTATTGCATCACCAGCTTCCGCCCGCACGACGGGGCGGAGCCGGCGCTCGACGCGCTGGCCGACTGGTGGCGCATCGCGCGCACCTATCCCAAGGTCCGGATCGCGCTGACCGCCGCCGACATCGAGGCGGCGAAGGCCGCGGGCGGCACCTCGCTGGTGCTGGCCGCCCAGGGCGGCGACGTCCTCGGCAACGACCTGAACCGGCTGGACATGTTCCACCGGATGGGCCTGCGGATGATGATCCCGGCCTACAACGCGCGCACCGCGCTGGCCGACGGCCTGCTGGAGCCGACGAACGCCGGCCTCTCCCGCATGGGCCGCCGGTGGGTGGAGGCGTGCGACCGGCTGGGCGTGCTGATCGACCTGACCCACGTGGGCGAGCGCTCCAGCCTGGAGGCGATGGACCTCGCGACGCGGCCGGTCGTGTTCAGCCATTCGAACCCGCGGGCGCTGGTCGACACGGTGCGCAACGTCACCGACGAGCAGATCAGGCGTTGCGCGGCGACGGGCGGCTGCGTCGGCGTGACGAACTGGGGCCCGCTCAACTTCAAGGCGGGGGCCGACCGCCGGCCGACCCTCGACGACTGGATCGACGGGCTCGCCCACGTCGCCGACCTCGTCGGCGCCGCCCACGTGTCGATGGGCACCGACATGAGCCACGGGACCTATCCCGACGGCGACCTGATCCGCAACCGCAACAGGGCGTCGGGCTCGGGCGTCGGCTATGGCGCGGTGGTGGAGGAGAGCCCGCGGTCGCGCCTGCGCTACGTCGAGGGGTTCGACGACTACGGGAAGATCGTGGACGTCGCCGCCGCCATGCGCCGGCGCGGCTTCTCCGAGGCCGACGTGGCCGGGATCATGGGCGGCAACCTGCTGCGGGTCTTCCGCGCCGTGTGGGGGGGCTGAGGGGCGATGCGCGCCGATCCCGGCCTCGACGATCCCATCGACCTGGAGATCCGCTGGACGCGCCTCGTCACCATCATGGACGAGGTGGACGCGGCCGTCGCCCGCACCTCCTTCTCCACCATCGTGGGGGAGAGCCGGGACTTCGGCGTGGTCATGCTGGACCCGCACGGCCGGTCGCTGGCGCAGAGCCAGCTGTCCACCCCCGCCTTCACCATCACCCTGCCGCTGACCGCCAAGCACCTGCTCGCCGCCATCCCGGCGGCGACGCTGGAGCCGGGCGACGTGCTGATCACCAACGATCCCTGGCTGGGGTCGGGCCACCTCCCGGACCTGACGATCTGCACGCCCGTGTTCCACCGCGGGCGCCTCGCCGGCTTCATCGGCTGCGTCGCCCACATCTCCGACATCGGCGGCCGCGCCGACTACCTCGACGACAAGGACCTGTTCGAGGAGGGGCTGCGCATCCCGCCCACCTTCCTGGTGCGCCGCGGGGAACCGGTCGACCTGCTGTTCCGGATGATCGAGGCGAACGTGCGCGTCCCGCGCCTCGTGATCGGCGACATCCACGCGCTGCTCGGCGCCGAGCGGCTGGGGGCCGCACGGCTGGTCGAGTTCCTCGACGACTATGGGATGGAGACGCTCGACCCCATCGCCGACGTCATCCTCGCCCGGTCGGAACGCGCGATGGCCGCCGCGGTGCGGGCCCTGCCCGACGGCACCTGGCGCGCCGCGGTCGACGCCGACGGGCATCGCCGCCCGGTCCACATCGAGGTGGCGGTCACCGTGGCGGGCGAGCGGATCACCGTGGATTTCGAGGGGTCGTCGCCGGAACAGACCGACACGTCGATCAACTGCGTGATGAACACGACGTTCTCCGACGCCTACTACCCCTTCAAGTGCAGCCTCCTGCCCCACCTGCCGAACAACGAGGGGCTGACCCGCTTCCTCGCGGTGAAGGCGCCCGAGGGCTCGATCTTCAACACCCGCTTCCCGCGGGCGGTGCGGGCGCGCTCGAAGTCGAGCTTCCACATCCACACGGCGATCTATGCGGCGCTGGCCGACGTGCTGGGGCCGACGGCACAGGCGGGCAGCGGATCGTTCTGGACGCTGGTGGCGTCGGGCACCACGGCCGAGGGCGAGGGGTTTCGCGCGCACATGCTGCCCAACGGCGGCAAGGGCGCGCTCGCGGGCACCGACGGGCTGCCCACGATCGCCTTCCCCTACAACGGCATGATCACGCCGGTCGAGATCTTCGAGAACAACGCGCCGGTGCTGATCACGCGGCGCGCGCTGATCCCCGACAGCGGCGGCGCCGGCACGCGGCGCGGCGGCCTCGGCCAGTCGCTCGTGTTCACGCCCTCGACCGACGCGCCGGTGCAGGTCTTCGTCCGGCCCGACAAGCTGCGCTTCCCGCCGCCCGGCCTCGCCGGCGGCCTGCCCGGCCGGGCGGGGGAGATCCTGCTGAACGGCGTGCCCTGCCCGCTCGAGCCGGTGACGCTGGCCCGCGGCGACACGCTGGAACTGCGCATGCCGGGCGGCGGCGGGGTGGGCGATCCCGCCGGCCGCGACCCCGCCCTTCTCGTCGCGGACGTGGAGGCCGGCCTCGTCGGCGCCGACGCCGCCCGCACCCTCTATCGACCGACCTCATCGGAGCGATGACAGAGATGACACCGCGCTTCCGCCTCGGCTTCGACATCGGCGGCACCTTCACGGACTTCGTCCTCGTGGACGAGAAGACCGGTGCCACCCACCTCAACAAGTGCCTGACCACCCCCGACGACCCGTCGCGCGGGGTGATCGACGGCCTCGTGCCGCTGCTGCGCGAGGCGGACGCCACCGGCGAGGCGGTGGACATCGCGATCCACGCCACCACGCTGATCACCAACGCGCTGATCGAGCGCAAGGGCGCGCGGACGGCGCTTCTGACCACCGAGGGCTTCCGTGACGTGCTCGAGATGGGCACGGAGGTCCGCTACGACATCTACGACCTGTTCCTCGAGCGCCCGGCCCCGCTGGCCCCGCGCGAGCGGCGGTTCGAGGTGGCGGAGCGGCTGGACAAGGACGGGACCGTCCTCACCCCGCTGGACGAGGCGGGCGTACGCGCGGTGGCGCGGCGGATGCGGGCGCTGCAGGTGGAGGCGGTCGCGGTCGTCTTCCTGCACGCCTTCCGCAACCCCGCGCACGAACAGCGCGCCGCCGCCATCCTCGCCGAGGAGATGCCGGGGGTCAGCATCAGCGTGTCGAGCGCGGTGGCGCCGGAGATCCGCGAATACGAACGGATGTCGACCACCGTCGCCAACGCCTACGCCCAGCCGATCACCCGCAGCTACATCGACACGATCGAGCGGCGGCTGACCGACATGGCCTATCGCCGCCGCCTCTACCTGATGATCTCGTCCGGCGGGATCGCGGGCGGGCAGACGGCCAAGGATTTCCCGATCCGCATGCTGGAATCCGGCCCGACGGCCGGCGTGCTGGCCGCCATCTACTACGGCCGGCAGATGGGGATCGGCAGCCTCGTCACCTTCGACATGGGCGGCACGACGGCGAAGATCGGGCTGGTCAAGAACCACACGGCGTCGAAGTCGAACGTGTTCGAGGTCGGCCGCGTCGCCCGCTTCAAGAAGGGCAGCGGCCTGCCGGTCAAGGTGCCGATGGTGGAGCTGATCGAGATCGGCGCCGGCGGCGGCTCGATCGCCCACGTGGACCAGCTCGGCCTGCTCAAGGTCGGGCCGCACAGCTCGGGCGCCATGCCCGGCCCCGCCAGCTATGGCCGCGGCGGCGACCGCCCGACGGTGACCGACGCGAACCTCGCGCTGGGATACCTCGACCCCGACTATTTCCTCGGCGGGGCCATGACGCTCGACGCCGACGCGGCGCGCCGCGCGCTGGCGGCGAAGCTGGGCGAGCCGCTGGGCCTGACGGCGGAGGAGAGCGCGCGGGGCATCTTCGAGGTGGTGAACCAGAACATGCTCGCGGCGATGAAGGTGCACATCGCAGAGCGCGGCGAGGACCCGCGAAAGTTCTATCTCTTCGCCTTCGGCGGCGCCGGCCCGGCCCACGCCTACGAACTCGCCCGCGCGCTGCAGATGCGCGGCGTGATCGTGCCGCCCGGTGCCGGCGCCACGTCGGCGATGGGGCTGGTCACCGCCGCCGTCTCCTTCGACTACGCCCGCTCCTTCGTCACCCGCCTCGACCGGATCGCCTGGCCCGCGGTGCGCGCCGTGTTCGACGCGATGGCGGCCGAGGGCCTCGCGGTGCTGGACGAGGCGGGCGTCGGGCGCGACGCGCCAGGCGTGGCGGTGCGCCATTCGATGGACCTGCGCCACAAGGGGCAGGGGCACGAGGTCACGGTCCAGCTCCCGGCCGACGTGTTCGAGCGCGGCTCGCTGGAGGAGATCCGCGACCTCTTCTACGCCGCGCACCGGGAGAAGTACGGCCACGCGCACACCAACCTCGCGGTGGAGTTGATCACCTGCCGCACCACGGTCGGCGCGCCCGCGCCCGACGTGCGGCTGAAGGCGCTGGAGGCCGGCGGGTCCGATCCCGCGGCGGCGCTGAAGGGCACGCGCAGGGTCTGGTTCGGCGAGGCCGGCGCCTTCGTCGAGACACCGGTCTACGACCGCTATCGCCTGGGC
>Ga0315907_10002738_pt1 | contig 21740 bp, 19 predicted proteins | sample LakEriMetagenome_3_FD_203525 | JGI IMG/M metagenome (GOLD analysis project Ga0315907, IMG submission 203525) | Freshwater fungal communities from buoy surface, Lake Erie, Ohio, United States - Buoy 12 MA123 | ecosystem: Environmental > Aquatic > Freshwater > Lake > Lake biofilm | place: USA...
TCCTGCTTGTGCGTTGCTGAGTGCATAATCGATGGCAGCTGTTTCCTTAGGGATAACAGTCACTTTACGATCCTTACCCACGCTGTGAATTCCTTCTGTCATGAGGTCAATGATCTCCTGCTCGGTACGTCCGCGTAGGTTTTTGTCTTGACGAATGATGATTTCATCAAACATTCCTGCGGCCACACGCCCAAGGTTGCGGATATCTTCATCTCGACGATCACCAACCCCTGCAATGACACCAACCTTCTGAGTTGCATCAACCTTCGATAAGAAATCACTTATAGCCATGAATCCATGCGTATTGTGAGCATAATCCACCATTACTGTGTAATTTTTTATGTGGAACATGTTCATACGACCAGGAGTCTGAACAGGACTTGGGATAAATGTTTCCAAGGCCATTTTCATATCTTCTATCTTGAAGTTGCGGATGAATCCTGCAAGAAGGCAAGGAAGAATATTGGCGATATTGAATGTCGCTCTACCGCCATAAGTCAATGGAATGCTTGATGCTTTGTCTACTCGGATCTTCCAAGTGCCTTTGCAAATCGTCACGAAACCACTTTCATAAATGGCCGCTAGACCGCCTTTTTTGATATGTTCAACAATGATTGGGTTGTTCTCATCCAATGAGAAATAAGCAATTTTGCAATGAAGGTTTTTAGCCATTGCCGCAGTGTACTTATTGTCGGCATTGAGAATGGCGTACCCCCCAGGGAATACACTTTCAGGAACAACTGCCTTAACGCGAGCAAGCTGATCAAGAGTTTCGATATCTTGGAGTCCTAAGTGATCTTCTGCTACGTTGGTTACAATAGCGATGTCGCAATTGTGGAAGCCAAGACCTGCACGAAGAATTCCACCTCGAGCACATTCTAAAACCGCGAAATCAACTGTTGGGTCTTTCAAAACAAACTCTGCTGAAATAGGCCCTGTGCAGTCGCCTTTCATCATCAATTGGTTTTGGATATAAACACCATCAGTGGTAGTATATCCCACTTTGTGCCCCATCTGCTTGACTATATGAGCCATGAGTCGAGTAGTGGTAGTTTTACCATTGGTTCCCGAAACTGCAATGATCGGAATTCTCGCAGTACTACCAGGAGGATAAAGCATATCGATGACCGGCTCTGCTACGTTTCTCGGTAGTCCTTCTGTTGGCTCGATGTGCATTCTGAATCCTGGAGCTGCATTCACTTCTAGGATTGCTCCACCATTATCTTTTACTGGAGTAGTAAGATCTTCAGCCATGATGTCGATACCGCAGATATCAAGACCAACGATACGCGCGATGCGTTCGCACATGAAAATATTATCAGGGTGAACCATATCGGTTACATCCGTGGCAGTTCCACCTGTGCTGAGATTAGCTGTTGGCTTTAAAAACACCTCACGACCAGACTCTGGTACGCTTTCTAGTGTAAGGCCTTCACGATTGAGCATTTCCATCAAGAAATCATCAATAGAAATTTGAGTCAACACTTTCTCGTGACCGTAACCTCTGCGAGGATCTTGATTGGTGATGTCGATCAATTCCTTGATTGAATGCTTACCATCGCCCATAACGGCAGCAGGCTTGCGAATGGCAGCTGCTACGAACTTGTAATTGATCACCAATACACGGTGATCTTTTCCAGTAATGTACTTTTCTACAATAACTCCTCTTGAGTATTTTTTGGCGGCAGCGAGACCAGTTACGGCACCTTCCCAATCGAGAATGTTTGTAGTAGCGCCCTTGCCGTGATTGCCATCAACAGGTTTAGTTACAATAGGGTATTTAATGCTGTCAATAGCATCTTTAAGACCTTCTTCTGAATATACAATTCTTCCTTTTGGGACTGGGATTTCAGCAGCTCCTAAGAGATTTTTAGTTTCTTCTTTATCACATGCAATGTCTACAGCAATGCTGCCGGTAGTGCTTGCAATGGTAGCTCTTATGCGGCGTTGATTGATACCATATCCGAGTTGAACTAGTGAGTGTCTATTTAATCGAATGTATGGGATACCGCGCGCTGCAGCCTCTTCTACAATGCACCCAGTAGATGGACCCAATCGCTCATCTTCTCTGATTTCGCGAAGCGTTTGTATGTCGGTTGCTAAGTCATAATCTTTGCCTTCAATCAAGGCTTCCGCAATTTTAACGGATGCTTTCGCTGCAAAAATCCCCGCTTTTTCTTCCATGTAGCTGAACACTACATGATAAACTCCGCTCTTTGCGGTTTCGCGCGTGCGACCAAAACCACACTGCATTCCAGCAAGTGTTTGGATTTCCAAAGCAATGTGCTCAATAACGTGGCCCATCCAAGTGCCATCTTTCACACGTTGGAAAAATCCTCCGGGCTCACCTATGCTGCAGCGGTGACTGAACATAGAAGGTAGAAGCACTTCTAATCTTTCTAAAAATCCAGGAATTTTGTTGGTGGGTTTTTGCTCCATATCTTCCAGATCTAACTTCATCTGGATTACTTTATGTCTTCTGATAGACCAATAGTTTGGCCCCTTCATCACTTTAATGTCTATAATCTTCATACACTGGTTAAGGTTTTGTTTTTGCGATCACTTATAACAAACATCAGCAAACTTTTGATTGGTTTGACGCTGATACGTTGAAAAAAAGATAGAAAGTATGAATTCTTTCAAGTTCAGATGTTTGGTTACATCCTATTTTTGTCCTTCGAATTTTAAAATTTACCATTTTGCAAAATCCAACAGGACGCCTCATCGCCATTGGCGGTGCAGAAGACAAAGGGACCGAAAGCGAAGGTTACTATTCTCAACAAGGTAACTTGAATTTCTTTGAATTAGGAATTCTAAAACGTGTGGTTCAAGAAATGGGGGGGGTAGACGCAAGAATTGAGGTCGTTACTACGGCAAGCAGCATTCCAGTGGAAGTCGGAGAAAATTATTCTACCGCTTTCACGAAAATCGGCTGTACCAATTTTGGAATCATGAACATCAAGAATCGGGAAGATGCTAAGTCTCCTGAATTTGAAGAGCGCATCAGCAAAGCTGCAGGCGTTATGTTCAGTGGCGGGGATCAATTGAGATTGACTACCATTTTCGGGGGAACTACTTTTCTCGATATCATTCACGAGCGTTATAAAAACGATGGTCTAGTGATCGCGGGCACCAGTGCTGGCGCAATGGCTATGAGCAATACGATGATTTTCCAAGGTCGCAGCGATTTAGCTCACTTAAAAGGTGAAGTTAAATTGACAGCAGGACTATCATTCATGCCAGATGTGATTATCGATTCACACTTCGATAAAAGAGGTCGTTTCAATCGCCTTGCACAAGCGGTTTCTAGCAATCCAGCATGCACCGGAATTGGTTTGGGTGAGGATACTGGTGTCATAGTGACAAACGGAAACCATCTCGAAGCAATCGGAAGTGGAGCGGTGGTAATAATCGATGGAAGAGATATCAAACATTCGAATATCACTGAAGTAGGGCTGGGTACACCTATTGCCGTCGAGAATATTCGTGTACACATTTTGGTACACGGGAATCACTACCTCGTAAAGGAAAGACAATTCATTCCGAGTGAGGAATTATCTGAACAATAAATGAAATTTTCAATTGCCATTCACGGTGGAGCGGGTACCATCACTCGCTCCATGATGACTCCAGAAAAGGAAGCAGCTTATACAAATGCGCTTTCTGAAGCTCTGGCTGTAGGCGAAGAGATTCTGCGCAATGGAGGTAGTTCTCTAGATGCCGTAGAAAAAACGGTGATGGCTCTTGAAAATAATCACTTGTTTAATGCTGGTAAAGGTGCAGTCTACACCAACTCTGGAACACACGAAATGGATGCATCCATTATGTGTGGAAAAACTCTTGAAGCAGGTGCCGTTTCTGGTATTTCAAATATCAAGAATCCAGTGGCTCTTTCTAGAGTGATTATGGAAAAATCAGGACATGTGTTTTTGCTTGGTTCTCAAGCGGAAGAATTTGCAAAGCTTCATAATGTCGCTTTTGAATCTCCTGAATATTTCCATGATGATTTTAGATATCGTCAATGGCAAGAAGTGAAGGATGAAGAAACCTATCAGCTGGATCATGCGAAGGATAAAAAATTCGGTACTGTTGGAGCAGTTGCTCTTGATCAACACGGAAACCTCGCAGCAGCAACATCTACGGGTGGTATGACGAATAAAAGATGGGGAAGAGTTGGAGATAGTCCTATTATCGGAGCAGGCAACTACGCTAATAATAATACATGTGCTATCTCTTGTACAGGTCATGGCGAGTATTTTATTCGTGCTGTGGTGGCTTATGACATCTCTTGTTTGATGGAATACAAAGGACTCACATTGCAAGAGGCTTGTGAATTGGTGGTAAATGATAAACTAGTAAAGTTTGGTGGAGAAGGCGGATTGATTGCTGTGGATAAAGAGGGCAATATTTGTCTTCCTTTTAATTCAGAAGGAATGTACCGTGGCAAGGCCAATCAAGACACACGCTCCATTGAGATATACAAATAACGAGGACATATTATCTTCGCGACTCTTATTTTTTGACTTATGAAAATTTCCTACAACTGGCTTAAAGAATATATTTCATGTGATCTTTCTCCTGAAAAAATTGGAGAAGTTCTAACTGCAATCGGATTAGAAGTAGAAGCTATTGAAAAAGTAGAAGCTATTCCTGGCGGATTGAAAGGTGTAGTTGTAGGTCATGTTTTGACTTGTGAAAAACATCCCGATGCAGACCGTTTGAGAATTACTACGGTGGATGTTGGAGCTGATGCACCATTGCAAATTGTATGCGGTGCTCCAAACGTTGCAGTGGGTCAAAAAGTACTGGTTGCAACAGTTGGAACACAATTGTACCCAAGTAGTGGAGATTCTTTTCAAATTAAGAAGAGCAAAATTCGTGGTGTTGAGTCAATAGGAATGATCTGCGCTGAAGATGAATTAGGTCTCGGCGAAAGTCATGACGGTATTATGATTCTTGATGAATCTGCGGTAATAGGAACTCCTGCAGCAACACAACTTTCCATCAATGAAGATTACTGCATGGAAATAGGTTTGACGCCAAACCGAACTGATGCATTTTCTCATTTTGGTGTAGCGCGCGATCTCGCTGCCGCACTTGAGAACATGGAAGGAATTGAGAGATCGAATTTTTCTTTGAAATTTCCCGAAATCCCTCAGATTGAAAAATCAACCTCAAGCAGCGTTAAAATTGAAGTAGAGAATAGTGAAGATTGCGCACGCTACGCAGGTGCGGTTATGACAGGTGTGAAAATCGAACCATCTCCAAAGTGGCTTCAGGAGCGCCTTTCAGTGATTGGACTTCGTCCAATTAATAATGTGGTAGATATCACTAATTTCATTCAACATGAAATGGGACAGCCACTGCATGCTTTTGATTTGAATAAAATTGAAGGTCAAAAAGTAGTGGTGAGAAGAGCGAAGGAAGGAGAAGAGTTTATTTCTTTGGATAACGTGACAAGAAAGCTCTATGCTGAGGATCTTATGATCTGCGACGCTCAAAAGCCAATGTGCATTGCCGGAGTATTTGGCGGTGCAGATAGCGGTGTTTCTGATGGTAGCACAAGTATATTCATCGAAAGTGCATACTTCAACTCAGTGGTAGTTAGAAAAACGGCAAAGCGTCACGCCTTGCATACTGATGCATCTTTCCGTTTTGAGAGAGGTGCAGATCCAATGATGGCTATTCCTGCATTGCAACGCGCTGTTCAGATGATTTCTGAAATAGCTGGCGGCAAACTTGAAGGCGGTTATCAAGATGTTTATCCAAGTGAAATTGAGAAAAAACAAGTGGTGTTTACTTGGAAAAATGCTACAAAACTAATCGGACAAGAAATTCCCAAAGATCGTATCAAGGCTATTTTCAAAAGTCTTGAAATGCAAATTCTTCAAGAGAACGAAGAAGGCGTTACACTTTCTATACCATACTACAGAGTGGATGTGACGCGTGAAGCGGATGTGATCGAAGAAGTGCTGAGAATCTATGGATTCAATAATATCGACTTCCCTCGAGGATTAAATAGTTCGTTGAGCTATGCGCCAAAGCCTGATGCAGAGAGACTTCAAAACAAAGTAGCTGATGTTCTTGCATCAAGTGGTTTCAATGAAATCATGGGAATGTCTTTGACAAAAATGAAATATGCTCAATTGATAGATGAACCGAATTATCATTCGGTTTCTGCAGTTGAGTTGTTAAATCCTTTGAGCCAAGATCTTGGAATCATGCGTCAATCGCTTGTTTTTGGCGGTTTGGAAAGTATAGAGCTAAACCAAAATCACAAACAACCTGATTTGAGGTTGTTTGAATTTGGTAAAGTATATCACAAGATTGAAGGAAAGTATATCGAAGAATACAAGCTTGGCTTGTGGTTGACAGGTCGCAGAAATCCGGAATCATGGAATACTACTGGTGACTCCGTTTCTTTCATTGATGCCAAGCTCGCTCTGGAAAATATCTTCCGTTCGATGGGTATTCAAGGAACAGTAGGTAGTGCCTACGACAGCGCTCTTTTCGAAGATGCAATGGAATATGGTATTGGAAAAAAGAAACTCGCTAGACTAGGTAAAATCAATGCTTCAATTCAAAAAGCATTCGATATCAAGCAAGCTGTTTACTATGTGGAATTGGATTGGACCACACTTATTGAAAGCCAACCTAAGAAGGCAATTCAATATAAGCCAGCAGAAAAATTCCCAGCAGTGCGCCGTGACTTGAGTTTACTTCTTGATCAAACTGTGAAGTTTGGAGACATTGAAAAAACGGCTTTCGATGCAGAAAGAAAATTACTCCGTCAAGTAGGACTATTCGATGTTTATGAAGGAAAAAATCTAGAAGCGGGTAAGAAATCTTATGCGATTAGTTTCACCCTTCAGGACAGTTCAAAGACCATGACCGATCAACAAGTCGATCAAGCAATGGAACGCGTTCGCAAGGCTTTGGATGAAAAACTAGGTGCTAAGGTTAGATCCTAGAAAGCTGCAATAAGAAGTTTCAAAGGTTTCCATGAAAGGTCAAACATATTGGCCACGCCTTCGTGTGTCAATACTCCGTTGTACATGTAAACACCATGCTGAAAGCCTTCTTGGCTTCTTACTAAGTTGGTAATTCCACCTTCATCACCAATACTCAAGAGCACCGGGGCGAATATGTTGCTCAACGCATAGGAGGCTGTTCTAGACACTCTTGATGCGATGTTGGGTACACAGTAGTGTATGACACCATGTTCTTTAAATACAGGGCGGTCATGCGTTGTAACACGCGATGTCTCGAAACAACCGCCTTGGTCGATACTAATATCTACGATAACAGAGCCATACTTCATATTGCTTACCATGTCTTCAGTAACGATGATCGGTGTGCGACTTTTAGAAGTATGCATCGCTCCAATAGCAACATCCGCAGTGCTCAGGGCAGTTGCTAACTCGGTGGGCTGAATGGTCGAAGTCCAAAGACGAACCCCAAGATCGTTTTGAATTCTTCGAAGTCGATAAATGCTGTTGTCAAAAATCTTAACCGAAGCGCCAAGACCAAGAGCTGCACGGGCTGCAAATTCGGCTACCGTTCCTGCTCCGATAATCACTACCTCTGTGGGCTTCACGCCGCTAATACCACCAAACATCAAACCTTGTCCTTGGTGGGTATGGCTGAGATATTCTGCGGCAATTAATACCGATGTATTGCCAGCAATCTCTCCCATAGCTCTTACTACTGGGAAAATATTTGTTTCGTCTTTAATAAAGTCCCAAGCAATGGCTGTGATTTTCTTCGCAGCGAGTAGTTTGAAGTTTTCTTGCTTTTGAATCGGGAGATGAATAGCTGAAATCAAAGTCTGTTTGCCCGGCATCAATGCAATCTCTGCTTCGCTGGGCGGTGCTACCTTCATAATTACGTCTGCTTTGAAGACATCTTCCGGGCTGTAGACAATACGCGCTCCAGCTTCACTATAATCATGATCCTGGAAGTTCGATTCTTTTCCAGCATTGGTCTCAACAATAACTTCATGGCCATTTGAGACCAATAAAGCCACACTTTCTGGCACTAGAGCCACTCTTCGCTCTTGAAATGAACTTTCTCGAGGTATTCCAATAACAAGATGAAATTTCTTGTGAGAAACTGCAAGTAGCTCTTCTTGTGGCATATAGGCTGCCTCTTTTGCTAAATTGCGTATCGACTCTTTTTTGTGATCCATGAAGGTAGTTTGTTCGGGATTTCGAAAGTAAGAAATTATCGTATAAATTCGCACCCAAATACTAACCCTTTTTTCATCATGGCAAGTCAAGATAAGAGTCAAGCAAGTTCAGCTTTCCTTTGGTTCATCGGACCAGCGGCGGTATTCGTTACGCTTTTGTTCGTTTACTTCAATGATAATTCAGTCGCTCCGAAAGAAACACTTGATGGTAAATTACCTGAAGTGAAGAAGGTTGAGATGAAAGCAACGCCAGCTGATACCACTAAAGGTGCTGCAATGGAGATGCATTCAGACAGCACTGATCACGCTGATTCTACTGCGCACTAAGATTTTATTTTTCTAATTTTTATTTCTCTTACACCATCCAATTCTTGGATGTGTACTTCGTTGTACGGTGGAGAAACAAAGTTCATTGCTAATTCTGGCCATTCAATAAACACAATGGCAGATGGATGCATATACTCATTGAGGCCTATATCATAGGCCTCTTCTATTTTTTTCATGCGATAAAGATCGAAGTGATAAACACAAAGTCCGTCCTTCGACTCGTATTCATTGACCAATGAAAAAGTTGGCGAGGATGTTTCTTCAATCCCCAATTGATTGCACAGAGCGGTGATGAAGGTGGTTTTTCCAGCCCCCATTTCTCCATTCATTAAAAAAATACCAGGTCCTGAAAAATCTTCGAGGACTTGAGAGGCCACGCCTCTCAAGTCTTCCAAGGATTTAGCGAAATATATTCTTTCCATTACTTCGATTGCAAAACAATAAATGGAATCATCACTTCTTCCATACTAATACCTCCGTGCTGGAATGTATTCTGATAGAAGTTTACGAAGTGATTGTAGTTATTGGGATACACAAAGAAGTCCTCATTTTGTGCAAAAATGTAGGAGGTGCTCACATTTGTCTTCGGTAAGAACGCATCAGCAGGATTACGAATTTCAAATACTTCTTTTGGATTGTAATTCAAATTACGACCAGCCTTGTAGCGAAGATTTGTATTCGTGTTACGATCACCCACAACTTTGATTGGATTGGTTACTCGCACTGTTCCATGGTCAGTGGTGATCACTAATTTGCAATTGTTCTCAGCTACTTTTTTCAAAATATCTAAAAGAGGTGAGTGCTCAAACCAGCTTGCTGTGAGCGAGCGATATGCTGGCTCATCATCTGCTAGTTCTTTAATCACTTCCATTTCTGTGCGGGCATGGCTCAACATATCGACGAAATTGTAGACAATCACGTTAAGCTTATTGGTCATCAAATTGCTGAACTGATCTGCTAATTTTTTCCCCTGATGAAGTTGTGTAATTTTATTATAGCTCCATTTGAAATCAAAGCCCAAACGCTTCAATTGTGCGGCCATCAATTCTTCTTCGTGCATATTTTTTCCACCCTCATCATCTTCGTTCTTCCAAAGCTGTGGATGCACGCGCTCGATTTCACTTGGCATCAAACCCGCAAAGAGTGCGTTTCTAGCATAGTGAGTGGCAGTGGGTAGAATGGAATAAAATATCTCTTCGGAGTCTACTCTGAAAAATTCTTTCAATTGCGGAGCAATTGTTTTCCATTGATCAAAGCGTAGGTTATCAATCACTAAAAGAAACACTGTGCTGTCGCCGCTTTCCTTGATTACCGGAGCAACCTTTGATTTTATCAAAGTATGCGACATCGCAGGTGCTTTTGATTGATCTTTTAACCATTGCACATAGTTGTTTTTGATAAATTTCGAGAACTGTTCATTGGCTTCTAGGCGCTGCGTGCGGAAGATTTCATTCATTCCTTCATCCGTGGTGCTTTGAAGTTCCATGCTCCAGTGAACCAATTTGCGATAAAAGTCTGACCACTCATTGTGATCCATGCGATCGCCTAGACGCATGGAAATTTCTCTAAATTCTTGACGATAATCGCTGGTAGTTTTTTCGCTTACCAAACGTTTTTCATCCAGATTTTTTTTCAAAGAAAGCAGAATCTGATTTGGGTTTACTGGTTTGATGAGATAGTCTGAAATCTTTGAACCAATTGCATCTTCCATGATTTGCTCCTCTTCACTTTTAGTGATCATTACTACTGGAAGGGTTGGGTCGATGGTTTTTAATTCTTGTAAAACTTGGAGTCCGCTTAGACCAGGCATATTTTCATCGAGAAAGACAATGTCAAAGAAGTTTTCTCGAACCAAATCAATCGCGTCGCGACCGTTGTTCACGGTGGTTAAGTGATAGCCTTTTTGTTCTAAGAAAATAATATGTGGTTTGAGCAAATCAATTTCGTCATCTGCCCATAAAATACGTTCGTTGGTCATAGAATGTGTTTGAATGCAAAGCTAAGGTAATGCGCCTAACAACCCGTTTTCCGTAGTAATATTGCACTATGGCTAAAAATATGGATTCATCGTCTAACAGAAGAAAAATTATCAATGATCCGGTCTATGGTTTCGTGACCTTTCGTCACGACTTTTTGCTGGACCTAATTGATCATCCGTATTTCCAACGTTTAAGAAGAATTGCTCAATTGGGATTATCATATTTGGTTTACCCAGGAGCAGTTCACAATCGTTTTCAGCACGCCATTGGTGCACTTCATCTCATGCAAAATGCCATCGAGGAAATTCGATACAAAGGACATGAGATCACGAAGGAAGAGGAATTGGGTTGTCTTTGCGCTATTCTTTTTCATGATATCGGACACGGACCATTTAGTCATGCACTTGAGCATTCTATTGTAGACTCTGTTCATCACGAACAAATCAGTGCATATCTGATGGAACGTCTCAATAAAGAAAGCAATGGAAAATTTGATATTGCTATTAAAATTTTTAATGGCAATTATCATAAAAAATTCTTGCATCAATTGGTGAGTAGTCAACTCGATATGGATCGCTTAGACTATCTCGCTCGTGATAGTTTTTTCAGTGGAGTAGTCGAAGGCCAAGTGGGAAGCGAGCGCATAATTAAGATGCTAGATGTGGTAAATGATGAATTAGTAGTCGAGGAAAAAGGTATCTACAGTATTGAAAAATTCATAGTTGCGCGACGATTTATGTACTGGCAAGTGTATTTACACAAAACAGTATTAAGTGCAGAGTTTATGCTTGTAAATGTCCTTAAAAGGGCCAAGAAGTTAGCCGAAGAAGGGGAGACGTTGTTCTGTTCTCCTTCGCTATTTTATTTTCTATATAATAAAGTTGGAAAAGCCGATTTCGAAAAGGATGAAACGGCCATTCAGCATTTCATACAACTCGATGACTTCGATATTATGAGTGCAATCAAAGTTTGGCAACATCATGAAGACCGCGTTTTATCTGAGCTTGCAAAAGGACTGGTCAATAGAGATCTTTTCAAAATAGAAATGCAACGTGAGCCTATATCTGAGAGCTTGGTAAAAGAAAAGATTGTTCAAATCGCAAAAGAGCTTCAAATGACAGAAGAAGAGGCGTCATATTTCGTCATAAGTAATGAAGTTTACAATAGAGCGTATGATGTAAAGACAGATGTCATTAAGGTTAAAATGAAAGATGGCAGCGTCTTAGACGCTGCCAAAGCTAGTGACCATCTCAACTTACAAGCGTTGAGCGAATCGGTGAAGAAATATTTTATCGCTTACAGAAAAATATAATTTTATTTTTTCTTACTAGGAGTTGACTTTCCTCCGCCACCACCACCAGAACTAGAGCCTGAGTTGGATGGTTTCGAATTTCCTCCAGATCTACTCCTATCTGTAGAACCGCCACTGTTCTGGCTTGGTCTCGAAGGAGCAGGTCTGTCATTACTTTCTCTTACAACAGAAGGTCTCTCTGCTTCATAGCTTGGTCTGCTTTGAGGCTTCGGTTCCGCTTGAGGTCTTGATTGTTCTGTGCTTGGTCTCTGAGGTCTTGGATCCTCTGCTCGAGGCGCTTCATAAGTAGGCTTCTGTGGTCTTGGATCCTCTGCACGTGGAACTTCAAACGAGGGCTTTAGTGGAGTTGGATTGCTAGGACGCTGCGTTTCATAAGAAGGCTTCTGCGGTCTAGGATCTTCAGCGCGTGGCGCTTCATAAGAAGGCTTCTGCGGTCTTGGATCCTCTGTACGAGGTCTTTCATAAGAAGGCTGATCTGTCATCGGCTTTTGAGTACGTGGATCTTGAGCTCTCGGCTTTTCTGTAACAGGCTTTTCATTGCCAATTACATATGGGTTTGGCTTATAGCCTGGATTTTCTGGAGCCTCAAACTTACTTGGACGACTCGATGGATTAGGCTGATTGCTCGGAACACTTTGTGGAGGCAAGTTTCCTTGACGTGTGTTAGAAGGACGAGATTGAACAGATGGATTCACTTGTCCATTTCCACCATTATTTCCATAGCCACCGTTGTTTCCATAATTGTTATTTGTGCTAATGCTAGGTCGAGCCTCACGATTATATGACATTGATCTTGGGCTGACGCATCTATTGCTCACATAAACTGTATGCGCTCGACTAACGCGGCAGTTATTTGTATAATAGTAGCGAGAGCGCCAGCGATGACAATGATTATAGTAGACTGTATATCCTACAGGATTCCAGGTTGTCCACCACACGGGATAATACTGCCAATGATAGGGTGATCTGTAGCAATAATAGTGAGGCGAGAACATCAGTTGGATAACAGGCCACATCCAAACATTGAAGGTAGAGACAGTAGCGAAACCACTATCATAACCATAGGGGTCGATGATGTAGTTGTTACCATAAAGGTTGACATCGCCAATAATTTGAAGGTCTGCAGAGTTATTGCCGTTTTTTTCTACCGCGATAACTGCCACGTCTTGAGATTCGCCATCACCTATCAGGGCTCTAATGGTGATTGCGTGAGTGTATCCATCCGTTTGATCGATGACAGCGAGGTAGTCGATATAGTTATCGCCGTTCAAGTCAAGATCGTGGATCCTTTCGTAAGGATCGTTTAGTTTTCTTTCAAAATCATCTAAGGTCTGAGACTCTTGAAATGCTGCGAGGGCAGCACGAAGGTCTAGATGGTCGCCATGCATACCGATCGCCGTTGCAGTTTGTGCGATAATGGAAGAGCTCCACACCAGGGAGGTCATCAACAATACGGTTTTGTAAATTGATTTCATAAGGCGTTAATTTTCACCTTTGATACCAACTACCGTGCAAAAGATTAATGGAAAGTTAGATAGCGATTTCTTCGCCTGACTTATCATAGAAATGATACTCCAAGAATTCGTTGGAGGACGCGGCTTCCACGATGAGTTTGACACCGTGTTTTTTACGCCATTTTTTTACAATGCTACTAAACCAGCCTTTATTCAGGTATGCTTCTACCATTGGGTGAACGGAGAGACGAAGCTCTTTGTGCGTTCCTTCTTCGCTCAGGAATCGAACTGAATTCTCCAATTCATCAGTAAAGAGTACTGAAGCTTGAACTACGCCTTTGCCATCGCAGCTAGGACATTTTTCGGTGGTAGTAACCTTTGTGACAGGCTTAACACGTTCACGGGTAATTTCTACTACACCGAATTTACTTGGAGCAAGAACGTTATGTTTTGCTTTGTCTTCGGCCATAAACTCGCGAAGCGCATCATGAAGTTTGCGCTGATTGTCGCGATTCTGCATATCGATAAAGTCGATACAGATGATACCACCCATATCTCGCAGGCGCAGAAGTCTAGCGACCTCTTTAGCACATTCGATATTGGTTTGAAGAGCGTTTTCTTCTTGGTCTTTCACAGTTGCATTTTTGCGGTTGCCGCTATTGATATCAATAACGTGCATCGCTTCTGTATGCTCGACAATTAAATAAGCACCGCTTTTCAGGTTGACTTGTTTTCCAAAAGAAGCTTTTATCTGGCGATGAATATTGAATGCATCAAAAAGATCCGCTGTCTTATGGAGTTTGACAATGTTTTCTTGAGAAGGGGCGATAGACTTCATGTAACCACGAACGAGTGTTGCAACTTGTTCGTCATTTACGTGAATGTTTGTGAAATTATCTGTGAGAAGGTCGCGAAGGACAGAAGAAGTTTTGTCGATTTCACCTAGAATTCTCTGAGGTGGTCGCGCATTTTTCATGGTCTTGAACATCTCTTCCCAACGTTTCACAAGGTCTTGAAGATCTTGATCGAGCTCGGTTACAGATGTTCCTTCGGCTTGGGTACGAATAATTACTCCCATGTTTGCAGGGCGAATGCTCTGCATAAGTTTTCTCAAGCGGTCTCTTTCTACCTCATCTGTGATTCGTGAAGAAAGAGAAACTTTATTAGAGAAGGGGACAAGCACCAGATACCTTCCTGCAATTGTAATTTCAGAAGTAAGTCGAGGACCTTTCTGGGAAATCGGTTCTTTCGCAACTTGTACAGGTAAAACATACCCTTGACCCATCACATCCTTGATTTTACCTTCCTTATGAATATCCTGCTGAAGCTGGAAACTCATCAGGTCCGCGCTAGTCTGTTCTCCACTAATAGTTCTTCTGGTGAAGATATTGAGAGAACCGAACTGAGGACCTAGGTCTAGGTAATGTAGGAATGCATCTTTATCGTATCCGACATCTACGAAAGCGGCATTAAGGTGAGGGATTAACTTCCTCACTCGCCCAAGGTAAATATCGCCCACGGCATATTGTTGATTGACTTGCTCTCTGTGCAATTCAATCAGCGCTTTATCATGCAATAAGGCGATGTCTACACCAGAAGGGGTAGAATTTATGACCAGTTCTGCATTCAATGGAATGGGATCGAAACGAATAAAATGATAAATCAGGGCAGGACAGTATAATCCAACCCATGTGGAAAGTATGGGACACAAGAGTAACATCGATCCCGTTAGGGATAGAGTTACTCTTATGTCCAGAAAGAAAAAGTGCTAAATACTAGCGATTCTTTTTCTTGTGACGATTCTTTCTCAAACGCTTCTTTCTTTTGTGCGTTGCCATCTTATGGCGCTTTCTTTTTTTACCGCAAGGCATTGTTTTAACGGTTTAGTTTTGTTTCTATATTATTTATAAACTCCTTCACCCTATTCACCACAATGGTGTCGGTGTTGTGTCTTAGTAGTTGCTCGTAGCTTTTCTTAGCTTCTTTGTAACGCTCCAGTTTCTCTTCTGTTTGCGCTGCAAAAAGAAGTGCGTAGTTGTTCGTAGAATCGATAGCAACACCTTCTTTGAAGTATGTCAATGCTTTTTCAGCACTATCGAGTTCCATGTACAAACCACCCATATCGATGTAAGCTGCCAAGTATTCTGGATTGATATCGATTACTTTATTAAAGCGCTCGATAGCCTTATCATATTGACCTGACTTTACAGAGAAGACACCCAACCAATAATGTGCGTCGATGTTTGCATCATCTTTTGAAACGATTTCTCTAAGGATGGTAATACCTTCCATTGGATTTGGGCCATTCACTAATTCGATGGCTTTCATCAGTTTCAAAGAGTCCGCATCCATTGGCTTTGCAGCCTTTTCACGAACACTTGCCGGTTGTTGGGGCATGAATAAAAAAAGAACGAGGAGCCCAAGGCTCGCAATGATGAGTAGTATTAAACCTGTCTTCTTAGACATGTTCAGCTACTTTCACCTTATCCTTCACAGCATCTACAAACTCTTTTGCAGGTTTGAATGCAGGAACGTAGTGTGATGGAATCACAACGCTAGTTTTAGCTAGGATGTTTCTTCCAAGTTTTTCTGCACGCTTCTTCACGATGAAGCTACCAAAGCCGCGCAGGTAGACGTTCTCCCCATTTTCCATGGAGTTCTTCACGGTTGTCATGAATCCTTCGACAATTGCTAGCACATCTTCCTTGCTAATCCCTGTCTTATTGGAGATGTCTGTCACGATATCTGCCTTCGTCATCTTTCCTTAGGTTTTTATTATGTGTTAATGGATATTCGCTAAAATTTGGGGCGGCAAATATAGGGCGAATCGAACAATTTCAATAGCTTGTTTTTCCGACTGTTAGCTTTTTTTTATTAATTATATGAATTTCAGCACTTCAATCATCCGTTGGTACGGCTTCCACAAAAGGGACTTGCCGTGGCGTGAAACCCGCGATCCATATAGGATTTGGCTCTCGGAAATCATCCTTCAACAGACCCGAGTAGACCAAGGAATGGCCTATTATCACAAATTCGTAAAAAATTATCCAAGTGTCGAAGATTTGGCAAATGCATCGCAAGATGAAGTGCTCAAGGATTGGCAAGGATTGGGATACTATAGCAGAGCTAGAAACTTGCACTATGCAGCTAATCAAGTCATGCAGGAGTTTAATGGTGGATTTCCCAATAACTACAATGATATTTTGAAACTTAAGGGAGTGGGAGAATACACTGCTGCGGCAATATCATCCTTTGCTTTTGATGAAGCACAGGCCGTCATTGATGGAAATGTGATGCGTGTACTATCGCGTTTCTTCGGTGTAACAGATGCTATCGACTCAAAAGAGGGGAAAGCACAATTAGTAAAGCTCTCAAAGGAGCATCTGAATCAAAAGGATCCCGCAACTCATAATCAAGCCATCATGGAATTTGGAGCTCTTCAATGCACTCCTGTTTCTCCTGATTGCTCCAATTGTCCGCTTGCCAAGGGGTGTTTTGCTCTTGCGAATGAAATGGTGGGTGATTTGCCATGGAAAGAAAAAAAGACGGTGGTCAAGCCCATGCACATTGCCTATGCAGTTTTCATAAATGAAGATCGCATCCTAATGAAGCAAAGAAAAGGTGAAGGAATTTGGGAAGGCTTGTTTGATTTTCCCTCAATAGTTTCTGAAGCCCCCATCGACACGCAGCAGGCGGCGCAGCAAATGCTGCAAACGCGAGACTGGAAAGACACGCTACTTTCTGAAGTTTCCGAAGAAGTAACTCACATTTTGTCGCATCGAAAGATAAAAGCACGCTTTTTCAGAATAAATGTTCTGCATAAACCGCATAATATTCAGAATGGTGAAAAATGGTTGACAAAAAGTGAATTGGCTGAAAAGGGCATTCCTCGCTTGATTGAAAACTATTTAAAAGAAATCGATTGGTATGAATAAGTTGAAATCCGTATATTCGGTTGATGCCCCTAGACACCGCCGTATATTTGCAGTGTTCAACAAAACAATTAACTTTTTAAATACCTAAACAATGGCAAGCGTAAATAAAGTAATCCTCATCGGGAACTTAGGTGCGGATCCAGAAATTAAATCATTTGAGAACGGAGGTATGATTGCTACTTTCAGAATAGCAACTACAGAACGTTGGAAAGACAAGAACACAGGTGAGACGAAGGAGAACACGGACTGGCATAACATTACTGTTCGCAGAGCGGGTTTGGCGAAGGTCGTTCAAGATTATATCAAGAAGGGCATGAGCGTCTATCTTGAAGGACGTCTCCGTAATCGTTCGTGGGAAGTGAATGGAGAGAAGAAGTACATCACGGAAGTGGATGTAGAAGAGTTGACCATTTTGACTCCTCGTGGACAGAACGGAACAGGTACTTCAACTGGTGCACCAGCTATGCAATCGGCGCCAATGGCTCCAGCCGGCATGAATGAACCAGCAATGGATGATGATCTTCCGTTCTAAGTTTTTGTTTAACTAATACTACCTATTTTGGAAGTTATAAGTTGTGTTTTACTAGACGTATATCTCTTAAGTGTTGTCAGCAGCGCAGGCCCTATGGTGCTTGTGCTGTTGCTGTTATTATGCAGTGCGCTAATTAGCGGAAGTGAGGTGGCACTTTTTTCTATCACTCCAGCGCAACGCGCTGAACTGAAAGAATCGAAGGATCGCTCAAGCCAAACAATCATAGAGCTTCTAGAAAAACCAGATAAAGAGACTGGACCCAAAAAGTTGTTGGCGACAATCTTAATTGCGAACAACGCAGTCAATATCGCGATCGTACTTTTGGCTACTCAGCTTGCAGGCGAATGGTTCCCTTCTCAAAACTATCCTGGATGGGTGAAGACTTTGATAGATGTTGTTGCCATTACATTTATCCTTGTTCTTTTCGGGGAAGTTATTCCCAAAGTTTATGCTACTGGAAATAATCTTCGCAATGCGAAGTTTATGGCCATTCCTCTCAAGTATATCCAGCAATTCTTCTCGCCACTAACTTTCATACTCATGAAAACAAGTAATGTGCTTGAAGGAAGATTAAACAGTAGAGCTACTCCAAATATCACTGTGGATGATCTGGGCCATGCATTGGAGTTGACACAAGATGACAACCTCTCTAAGGAAGAAAATAAAATTCTTGAGGGTATCGTCACTTTTGGTGAGAAAGAAGTGGGAGAGATTATGACGCCACGCACGGACATCGCATCTCTTTGGGAAGAGGATTCCTTTGCAGATGTGATGGAAACAGTGATGGAGAAGGGATATAGCCGACTGCCTGTATTCAAGAATTCACCTGATGAGATTGCCGGTTTTCTCTTTATAAAAGATTTGTTGCCGCACATCGATGCGGTGGAGTTTGAGTGGCAAACACTTATTCGACAACCTTTCTTTGTTCCAGAAAACAAGAAAATTGATGATTTGCTTCAACAATTTCAGCAAGACAAAGTACACTTGGCAATCGTAGTCGATGAATATGGTGGTACAAGTGGACTGATTACTCTTGAAGATATTCTTGAGGAAATTGTAGGTAATATCAGCGATGAATTCGATGATGAAGAATTGCACTATTCGAAGCTTGATGACCGTCAGTATGTTTTCGAAGGGAAGACTTCATTGGTAGACGTCTATAAAGTTTTGCAAATTGATGATACACTCTTCGATGAGGCGAAAGGTGATAGCACAACACTTGCTGGTTTTGTCATAGAGCAAGCTGCAAGACTTCTTGAAAAAGGAGATGTGATCGAGTTCGAGGGCTTCACTTTCACTATTGAAGCAGCCGATAAACGAAAAATAAAGAGAATAAAAATTACGCTTCCGGAATCAGTAAAGAATGAATAAAATCAACGTTTGGTTAATTGCTTTGCTCCTAGGAGCATTGGTCTCTTGCAGAGATACTGCTGTGCCTAAGCCTTTAGGATACTTTAGAATCGAAATGCCCGAGCACGCTTACACGAATTATCAAGCGGACTGTCCTATCGCATTAGATATACCCAATTACTCTAAAGTAGAAGTGTTTAAGGATCGTATCGGACAAGACAGTTGTTGGTTCAATATCCAATATCCTCGATTTAAGGCTACGATTTATTGTACCTATTTCAATGTCAACAATAACATTGATGATCTCGTGAAGGATGCTTATGGATTCGCTGTGAAGCACGAAGTGAAGGCTTCTGCTTTAAAAAGAACAATGATAGAGGATCAGCAAAATAGACTAGATGGAATCATCTACGATATTGAAGGTGAGGCTGCTTCACAGGTACAGTTTTTTGTAACTGATAGCACCAACCACTTCTTTAGAGGCAGTTTGTATTTCAATGTGAAGCCGAATCCAGACTCTATAGCACCAGTACTGTCATTCATTCGTGAAGACATCAGTCATATGGTGCGCTCTGTAAGATGGAAGTAATTAACGAGTCGCAGCGCGAACAACCATCACCACTACGCAAATAAGAAACAACAAGATTGAAATCTTATTGATTCCATGCATAAAACGCAAGTTGACATCCACTTTTTCTTTTTTGAAAAGATTAGCAGGATTTAAATAGTACAGAATTTTTTTGAGAAGCATCTTTGTTACTTTAGACAAATATAAACCATTCTGATTCCGATTTGTTGTGAGAGTTTTGCTCCTAGATAACTACGATAGTTTTACATTCAACCTGTTTCACTACTTGGAAGCAAATGGAGTGGAGGTAGAGGTTTACCGAAATGATGAAATTTCTGTGCAAGCGGCATTATCATTTGACGCCATTATTCTTTCACCTGGCCCCGGACTTCCGAAGGATGCTGGGATTATGCCTCAATTGCTTCAACAAATCTCAGGAGACACTCCTGTACTCGGTGTATGCCTTGGAATGCAAGCAATAGTGGAGTCATTCGGCGGGACATTGAAGAATCTCAATGATGTGCTTCATGGCCAAGCGACTTCTGCTCATCTTGTTGGAGATGATGATACGCTGTTCAAGAATATTTCTTCGCCATTTCAAGTAGGTCATTATCACAGTTGGGCTGCTGATTTGATTGGAGATGATTTGGAAGTGACTGCTATCAATGACGATGGTGTTGTGATGGCGATAAGACATAAAAGCCGTCCTATTAGCGCAGTACAATTTCATCCTGAAAGTGTACTCACGCCGTGTGGCATGCAAATGATCACCAATTGGTGTGAATCGATAAAACAGACTATTTTTTCTAAAACATATGAAAAGAATTATTGAAACAAAATCTGCTCCTGCTCCAATTGGACCATACAGCCAAGCAGTATTGCACAACGGAACTTTGTTTATGAGTGGGCAAATTGCAATTGATCCAACCAATGGAGAATATCATCCATCTGATGCTACCACTGAAACAAAACAAGTGATGAAGAATATCGAAGCTGTGCTTCTGGAAGCAGGGATGTCCTTTTCAAATGTTTTGAAGACTTCTATTTTCCTAAAAGACATGAATGATTTTGCTGCAGTAAATGAAGAGTATGCAAAGTACTTCACAACTGATTTTCCTGCGCGTGAAACAGTACAGGTCTCTGTTTTACCAAAGAATGCAAGAGTTGAAATTTCTATGATCGCTGCGTTATGAAAAGAATTGGAGCATATATCCTAGGACTTTTTGTGCTTTTTACAATTAGTGGTTGTTGGCCAAGTGCGGAGGAGTATTGTGACATGGGCAATAAGTTGCTTTCTGAAAATAATGCTGCCGATGCAATGGAGAGATTTGAAGCTGCACTTCGAGCAGATAGCGCTTACACACCTGCATGGGAAGGAAAAGGAAAGTGTCTTGAAGCGATGAACAAGTGGGTAGATGCTCGCAATTTCTACAATGATTTTATTGAAAGAGATAAGATGAATGCTCATCCATATTTGCGACTTGGGTTGGTTTACCAACGATTGAGAGATAAAGAGTCTGAGTGTGAAGTTTATGTTAGAGCATATACGCTTGGTGTGAAAAATTACGATGTACTCGCGATGGTTCCTATGTGTGTGCGCGATCGGTATGATGAAAAGATGAAGTTGATTGAAGAAGCCATTGCGATGGATCCTAGCAGATACGAAGCAAAGACTGCACGACTTGAATTGATGATGAAATATAATTCCGTGGATGTTATATATCCAGAAGCTTTGAAACTTTTGAAGGAACATCCGAAGTCTCCGAAGGTTTATTATCTCATGTCGCAGGTACAACGTGGAATGTCATATGCTCCGAATGATTCTGTGTGCTACTATTTACAGAAGTGTATTAATATGAAGTATTATGAAGCCAGCGATGATTATTATCTTTATGGCTGCAGACAGTTTGAAAAGAAGTAAAAAAGAATTGGATTATGAAGAAGTGGAGTCTATTGGGAATGGTTGTATTGATTTGGATTGCTAGTGTGTCCTTCATGGCGCCTTCGTACCAAATAGCTGTAATGAAATACAAAGGAGGGGGAGATTATTATTCTAATCCTACGAGTGTTCCTAATCTTGTAAAGTGGGTGAATC
>Ga0315907_10002744_pt1 | contig 21711 bp, 21 predicted proteins | sample LakEriMetagenome_3_FD_203525 | JGI IMG/M metagenome (GOLD analysis project Ga0315907, IMG submission 203525) | Freshwater fungal communities from buoy surface, Lake Erie, Ohio, United States - Buoy 12 MA123 | ecosystem: Environmental > Aquatic > Freshwater > Lake > Lake biofilm | place: USA...
CGATGACGTAATCGAATGTGTTGGAAGCGCCCATGCCTCTCCGGCTCCATCCCGATGTTCTTCTCGCGCGTCCCGAAGGCGCGCGCCTTTGCGTCCATGCCTACAATAGCGCGCCGCCTGCGTCCATCCTGCGCATTGCCGCGCTCCTGTTCGCCCGCAGGTCGCTCATGACGTCACGCTGGCGTCGCCGAAGCGCTCCTTCCAGCGGGGGATAACGTCTTTGTTGTAGACATTGTCGGGGATCCGCCCGTCGAGCGCGGCGAGCACCGAACGCAGCGCCCATTGTATGCCGGGCCGCAATTCGCCCCCTTCGTTGAACGAGGCCGAATGCGGGGAGAGAAGCACTTTGCTACCGAGCGCGCGCAGCGGCGAATCCATCGGCAGCGGCTCCTCCTCGAAGGCGTCGATCGCCGCCCCGCGCAGCCGGCCTTCTTGGATCGCGCGTGCGACGGCGGCCTCCTCGATCACCTTGCCGCGCGCCGTGTTCACCACGATGGCGTTCGGCTTCATGAGCGCTATCTGCTCGTCGCGCAGCATGTAACGGGTCTCTTTCGTCAAGGTCACGTGGAAGGACACGACGTCGGACTCGCGCAGCAGCGTCTCGTAGTCCACCTGCCGCACGCCCGCGAGCAGGAAGTTCGCAGGCGGAAGGTAGGGGTCGCAGGCGATCACGCGCACGCGCCATGGCGCGAGCAATTGCGCGACGCGCGTCCCGATGCGCCCCAGCCCCACAAGGCCGATGGTGACGCCCGCGTAGCCGTCTGCGCGGGCGCCGAGGAAGGTCGCGCCATGGTGCGGCTCGCGCCACTTGCCGGCGCGCACGTCCTGGTCGCGCTCCACCGCCTTTTTCAGCATGGCGAGGATCATCATCATCGTGCTTTCGGCCACGCCGAAGCAGTTCGATTCCGTGGGCGCATGGCAGACCATGATCCCGAGCTCGGTCGCCGCCTCCGTGTCCACGTCGTCCACGCCCACGGTGTATTTCGCGACGATGCGCAGGCGCTGCGAGCCCTCCAGCACGCGCCGCGTGATCGGCGTGTGGCGGATGGAGGTGCCCATCAGGGCCACGGCGTCGCGGGCGGCGGCGGCCAGCGCGTCCTCGTGCGAGCCGCGGGGGAATTGCCAGGCCTTGTCGCCGAAGGCCACCTCGCACCCGCGCTCGCGCAGGCTGGCGAGGATGTCGTCGGGCTCCTCTCGGGGCGCATAGATGAGTACCTTGGGGGCCATCCCGTCCTCACGTGTTCGTCAGCGGCCGCTTGCTGCGGCCTTGGCCGTGAATGTGCGGGAGGGCCCTGCGCCGGTCAAGCGCGCCGACTTGCGGAGCGGTGCGACGCTGCCTAAACTGCGTCCAAAGCAGCCTCGCGCGCGCAAACCTCGGGAGAAACGCATGAACGCTCCGGCGCACGGACTTTTCGAAGTCGTTCCGCTCTCAAAGCACATCGGCGCCGAGATTCGCGGGCTTGATCTCTCAAAGCCGCTCGATGCGCGCACCGTGCAAGCGATCTACCAGACCTGGCTCGATCACGTCGTCATCATCTTCCGCGGCCAGAAGCTCACGCAGGAGGATCATCTGCGCGTGACGTCCTATTTCGGCGAGCAGGGCCATATCCGCCGCCCGCCCAAATATCGTCCGCCGGGCTTCGACCGTGTGGCGCCGGGCATCATGTTCATCTCCAACATTCGCGAGAACGGGGAGCCCATCGGCGCGCTGCCCGACGGCGAGATGATGTTCCATCACGACATGATCCACGCGGAGATTCCCGACAAGGGCACGCTGCTCTATTCGATCGAGATCCCCTCGCGCGGCGGCAATACGCTGTTCGCCAGCGGCTATGCGGCCTATGAGACCATGGATCCCGCGCTGCGCGCCAAGATCGACGGGCGCATCGCGCTGCACCATTACAATTACGGCTCGACCCAGAAGGGCGACGGCAAGGGCACGGAAGCCTTCGGCCGCGCGAAACATCCCGCCATTCGCACCCATGAGGAGACCGGCCGCAAGGCGGTTTACGTGAACCGCCTGATGACCGTCGGGCTCGATGGCATGAGCGACGAGCAAGCCGAGCCGATCCTCAACGCGGTGTTCGACCACGCCGAGAAGCCGGAATTCGTCTATTCGCACGAATGGCGCGTCGGCGATCTCCTCTTGTGGGATAATCGCTGCTCGAGCCACGCGCGCGAGGATTTCCCCTCCACCGAGCGCCGCCTCATGCTGCGCACCACGGTCACGGGCGCCGTGAAGCCTTATTGATGGCCGACCTTCCGCTCACGCTCGCCTGCTGGGATTACGACCGCACGCGCCCGCTCATCGAAGGGCGCGTGAAGCCGAAGGGCATCGACCTCAAGGTCGAGGTCCTGCGGCCGCGCCAGATGTTCCCGCGCATGCTGGAGAAGCAGGAGTTCCACGCCTCCGAGCTTTCGCTGGCTTCCTACGCCGCGCTGATCGGGCGCGGCGAATGCCCCTTCGTCGCCATTCCCGTGGCCGTCTCCAAGTTCTTCCGGCACGGCTGCATCTATGTGCGCAAGGGCGCGGGCGTCCGCCGTCCGCAGGACCTGAAGGGCAAGCGCGTCGGCACGACGCAATATTCCTCCACCGCCGTCACCTATATGCGCGGCATGCTGAAGGACGAATACGGCGTCGAGGCGCGCGACATGCACTGGTTCATGGGCGGCCTCACCAAGCCCACCGAGACGCCGCTCATCCCGCTCGACCTGCCGCCCGAAATCCGGCTCGACTTCGTGCCCGAAGGCGACACGCTCGAACGCATGATGATCGAAGGCAGGCTCGACGCGCTGCTCTCGATCTACATCCCGAAGCTCTTCGAAGACGGCTGGGAGGGAATCGAGCGCCTGTTTCCCGACTTCAAATCCGTCGAGAAGGATTATTACGCGCGCACCGGGATCTTCCCGATCATGCATACGATCGCGCTGCGCGAAGACGTGGTGCGCGAGCACCCCTGGGTTCCCGCAAGCCTTTACGCCGCGTTCTGCGAAGCGCGCGACATCGCGCTGGAAGGCCTGTGGGACACGGATGCGCTGCGGCTGGGCCTTCCCTGGCTCATCGACCATGTGGAAGAGGCCTGGCGCACGTTCGGCAAGGATTTCTGGGCTTATGGACTGGCCGCGAACCGGCCCGCGCTTGAGGCGCTGGGCCGTTACGTCCATGAGCAGAATTTTTCTCCGCGCGTCGTGCGCGCCGAGGAGATCTGGCCGCTCGACCTGTAAGCAGAGGGATGCGCGGCGCGCGCCGCAAGCATGCGCGCGCCTTGCCGCCTCAGCTTTTGGCTTCCGCCGTGAAGTCCCGCAGGCCCCAGGCCATCATGTCGCTGTCGTTCTTCGACAGTTTGAACTCGAAGCCATGGATCTTCGGCGCAAGCTCTTCCGCCTGCGCCTTTGACTCTTCCGAGGTCGCTTCCACCGCCATGTGCACCCAGCCGTCCTCCACCGGGCCCACGCTGGTTACGGTAATCTTCAGCCCGTTGTGCCCATAGGCGACGAGCTTGCGCGCGTCGGGCTTGAGGTCGCCCTTGGGCGCGCGCACGTCCTGGAAGGAGAGCGGATCCACCATGAAGGAGAGGCGCAGCACCTTGCCGTTCTCCGGCGTGCGGCCTTCGGGCGCGGGCGTCTCGAGCTTCAGGTCCTCGCCCTTCTTCTCGGCCGCCATCTTCACCTCGTCGAGCCCGCCGCCGGAGAGCTCCAGCCGCGCGAGCGCGTCGCGGTTCAGGTTGATGAGGTTGATTTCGAACCATGCCGCATGGGGCGCGGGCGCGCGCAATTGTCCGCGCGCGAGCCATGTCTGCGGCGAGTTGGGGAAGCGCACATACATGCCCCCGCGCGCGCCGCCCACCGTGGCGTCGGGATTGCCGACGATCACCTGCGCGAGCGTCTCGCCCTTTGCGTCACGCATGGTCACGAGCCGGCCCGACTTGTCGCCCTGTCCGATCTCCGCGAGCCCGAGGTCGCCATAGCGCGCGGGATCGGCGGTCTTGGCTTCCTCGAACGTCATGGTGGCGGCGCCCGCCACCATGTCGCGGAAGGATTCCGGGCGCGCCACATAGCGCGAATCCTTGTCGAAGAATCCGTTGTCGCGCCGCTCCACGGTGAATTCGCGGTCGTTGTCGCGGATCGAGATCGTCGCCACGTCGTTGGCGCGCTGGAGCAGGGCGGGGAACATGCGCTCGCCGCGCCGGTCCGCCGCGATGGATTGCGGCGAATTGCGCAGGGTGACGGCGGTGGCCGCCGCGCTTGCCGCCGCAAGGGCGGCGAGGATGAGGACGTGCTTCGTGTTCATCGTCGGCCTCACGCGGTCTTATTGGTCTTGATGGGAAGTTCGCGGCGCGAACGGCGCAGGGCGAAGAACAGCGCCACAAGGCCGACGAGAACCGGCGCTACTGCGACATTGATCGCGGTGATCGCGTTCTTCAGCCGATCCACGTCGCTGCGCAGCGCGAATTGCGTCTCGCGCAACTCCTCGCGGGTGGCGAGCAGTTCGGTCTTGAACTTCTCGATCGTCTCCATCTGCTGGGGCGAGAGCACTTCATTGCCCGGCGCGGAGCCCGGCCCGCCGGTGCGCGCCATTTCAGTCAGCTTCTGCTCGGTGTCCTTGAGCCTTTGCTGCAGCGCCTGCTCCTTGGCGCGGAACTTCTGGTCGGCCTCGGCCTCCATTTTCTGGATGAGCTCGAACGGCCGCCATGAGACGCCGCGTCCGCGCAGATCCGCCAGCGCCGATCCGCCGACCATCTGCTCGATGGCGTTGATCACGAAGTCGCCGTTGTTGGCGAACGCCTGCGCCATTTCGGAGCCCATGACGTTGCGCCGCTGCACCCAGTTGCGGTCCATCAGCATGTCCGCGTCGCCCACCAGGATCACGTTGAGCGGCTTCGTCGCCTTGGCCACGTGGTCTTCCTTGCGCGCAGAGCCGTCCGGCTTGCCGGGGAAGGCGCTGGCGATGGCGCCGTTGAGGCGCGCCGCCAGAACCGGGGGCGTGTCCTTGCGCTCGATCGAGGCGAGCAGCTTGCGCAGGTCTGCGGTGCGCTCCTTCGTCTCGCTCACCAGCAGCGTTCCCGCGCCGGCGGAGCCCGTCACCAGCGGCCGCAGGCTCACGCCGTCCTTCGTCGTCTCGAACGCGCCGGCCGTCGTCATGACGATGGCGGAGAGCTGGGCGAGGATCGCCTCGTCCTTCTTCAGCGCCTCGTTGCGCAGCGCGATCCAGGGCAGGTTGATCATGGGCGTCGGGCGCCCGTCGATCACGCGCTCCGTCTGCAGCGCGAGATTGGGGTCGGCGACCGTGCGCGTCGCGTCGAACTTCACGCCCCAGGCGTCGAACAGGCGTGAGAGGTTGGAGGATGTGTCCTCCGGCGGCTGGCCGCGCGGGCCAACCTGATTTTCCGCATGCGGATCGACGAAGATCAGCGTGCCGCCGCCCGCAAGCGTCCACTGGTCGAGCGCATAGAGCTGCTTGTCGGACAAGCGCTGCGGATGAACCGCCATCAGCACGCGCGTGCCTTCCGGCAGGGTTTCCGCGTCCGGCTCAACCGGCTTCACGTCGAAGAATTGCTTCATCTGCACGAGCGTCTGCTGCTCGCGCATGCCCATCTGCGGATTGCCCGAGAGGTTCAGCCCGTCCATCAGCGCGACGACCGGCTTTCCGCGACGGCCCAGTTCGGAGACGAGGCGCGTCAGGTCGTATTCAAGGAAAGCCTCGCGGTCGGGCGAGAAGGAGGCGATGGTCGCCTTGCCGTCGGTGGAATTGGTGGCGGCGAGGCCGAAGAACATGCGGTCGCCATTGGCCGCCCGGATCGGGCTGATGCCGAAGGCGACGGCGCGGTCCTCTTCCTCGGAATAGGGCTTGGGGTCGACCATCTCGAGGATGATCTTGCCGTTCGAACCCGCCACATAGGCGTCGAGCGTCGAGCGCAGGCGCCCGGAGAAAGCGGCGAGCTGCGGCGCCTCTTTCGTCAGACCGGCGGAGAAGAAGAAGCGGAAGCGGATCGGCTCCTGAATCTGGCCGATCAGCGTCTTCGTCCCCTGCGAGAGCGAATAGAGGTTCTGCTGGGTCAGGTCGATGCGCGCGCTGCGCAGCAGGTTCGCGCTCATGATGTTGACGGAGCCGAAGACGACGGCGCCGAGAACGGCGGCGGCGATGACGAGACGGCCCGTAGTGAGGGAAGTTGTCTGTTTCATGTTTGCCTCACGCAGCCTTGCGCGCGTCGAGCGCCTGCACGTTGAGCCACAGGGCGAAGACGATCAGCGACACGAAGAACACCAGCGCCGGCGCCTCAAGCACGCCGTCGGTGATGCGCTGGAAATGGCCGATGAACGACATGGACGCGACCGCCTGCACCACGATGTCGGGAGCCCAGGGGCGCACCGCCGAGAGCACGAGATCGAAGCCGGCCATCACGAAGACGAAGCCGACCACGACCGCGCCGATGAAGGCGAGCACCTGGTTCTTGGTGAGCGCGGAGACGCAGGCTGACATGGCGAGGAAAGCCCCCGCCATCAGCCAGGAGCCCACATAGGATGCAAGCACGACTCCGTTGTCGGGGGAGCCGAGCACGTTGACCGTGATCCACAGCGGGAAGGTGAGGGCGAGCGCGAGGCCCGCGAAGGCCCAGGCCGCGAGCCATTTGCCGACCACCAATTGCCAGGGGTGCGCGGGCAGCGTCATCAAAAGCTCGATCGTGCCCGAGCGGCGCTCCTCGGCCCACAGGCGCATGCCGATCGCAGGCATGAGGATGAGGTAAAGCCAGGGATGCCACAGGAAGAAGGCGGAGAGGTCCGCCTGCGCGCGATCGAAGAAGCTCGCCACGAAGAACGTCATGCCGGAGCCGATCGCAAGAAAGACGGTGAGGAAGACGGCGCCGAGCGGCGTGGCGAAATAACCCGCGAACTCGCGGCGGAATACAAGAAACACCTTGTCCATGGCGGTCACGACCCTGCCTGTTCGAGCGTGATGTGGCGGAACGCGTCCTCAAGCGGCGTCGTGCGCACCAGCGCCGCCGCTGCGGGATCGCGCGGGGGCGCGCGCTTGAGAAGTTCCGCAGGCGTGCAATCGGCCATCATGCGCCCGCGGGCGATGATGATGGCGCGCGTGCAGATCGCCTCGACCTCTTCGAGGATGTGGGTGGAGACGACGATGGCCTTGGTCGGCGCGAGCGCGCGGATCAGCTCGCGCATCTCATGTTTCTGGTTAGGATCGAGGCCGTCCGTGGGCTCGTCGAGGATGAGCACGTCAGGATCGTGCACGAGGGCCTGGGCGATCCCGACGCGCCGCTTGAAGCCTTTCGACAGCGCCTCGATGCGCCGGCTCCACACTTCCGCAAGGTCGATGCGCTCGACCAGTTCCGCGAGGCGCTCGCGCGCCTGCGGGGCGGAGAGGCCGCGCATGGCGGCGACGAACTCCAGAAAGGCTCCCACCGTCATGTCGGGATAGGCCGGCGCGCCCTCGGGCAGGTAGCCCAGCCGCTGGCGCGCGGCGATCGGGTCTTCCTGGCTATCGTGGCCGGCCACGAAGGAGGCGCCGGAGGTGGGCTCCAGAAATCCGGCGACGATTTTCATCGTCGTGGACTTGCCCGCTCCGTTCGGGCCCAGGAACCCGACCACCTCGCCTCGCCCAACGCTGAAGCTTATGCCGTCGACGGCAGTGAACGCTCCGAACTTTTTGACGAGGGCGCGCGTCTCGACGAGCACCATGTGATCTCCCCCTCCACGCCCTTGGCGGGCTTCCGATTGGTCGCGCAGGCGAACGTCCGTCCGCCGCCGCGATCCTGGTCTGCTAGCGCTCAGGCATAAACAGCCAGTCGATTGGCGTCCAGTTACGAATGACGGGCGGAATTTCAAGAGCCGGGCCGCAGCGGCGGCGGGGTGGGCGGGGGGGCGAGCGGAGGCGAAAAAAAGACCGGAGCGGTCGCCCCGGTCAGTTGGCGCCAAATGGCGCGGGAGGAACGTTGGGGGCGGCGGGCCCCCGGTCGGGATACGGCCGTAGCGCGCGGCCGCTCAAGCTTTGCGCGCGCGGCCATGGGCGCCGCGTCGCGATGCTGACGAGCTCTGGATCTGGCGGGGTACGCTGCGCGGGGCTCAGACGCGGCGGCGCGCGCGCGCTTGCGCGCGAACGCCTCGCCAACGTGAGGCGCGCGGGTTCGTTCCAGCGCGCGCTTCAGAACGGCGCCCGTCGAAACGACGCGCACGATTGATTGAAAGCCGCGGATACGCTTGCTTTGTCAGCAGCATGGCGCCCCCCTAACTCCAGCGCGTCGCGCCGGAACCATTCGCGCGGCTTTTCACGACGCTGCGAATGTTCATCAATCATGCGCCTATATTGAAGCGACGTCGAGCGAATTCGCGTCGACTGCGACCAAAGGCGGGTGCGCCTCGTTCTCAGAGGCGCCGCTGCGCCTTGCGCGCGCTTGCAATCTGCGGCGGATGAAACATGCTGCGGCGTGCAAGGAGGCAGGCATGCGGGCTCGACTGGTGTTGCGCTGGACCGCCTTATGTCTGGCCGCGACCGCTGCGGCCGCGCTTGTCTGGTTTTACGCCAATCAACCCCGCACGTTGAAAATCGCGGTCGGTCCGGATGGATCGCAGCAGGTCACGTTTTTGCGCTCGCTCGCCCGCGCCTTGGTGGAGGCGCGCCAGCCGTTCCGGCTCGAACTCGTCCTGAAGTCCGATTCGACGGCCGCCGCGCGCGCGCTCGACGCGGGCGAGGCGCATCTGGCGGTCGTGCGCAGCGACGACACCAGCTCCGGCCAGGCGCGCTCGATCGCCGTCATCCAGAAAAGGCACGTGCTGTTCGTCGCGCGCGGGGACAAGGGACTGGACGTTGCCAGCCTCGCCAGCGGCAAGGTGGGGGTGGTGCGCGCAGAGTCCGACGACAGCCGCATGTTAGTGCGGCGCATCCTCGACCATTACCGCCCGGCCACGGCGGAAGGCGAGCTGCAACTGGCCGATTTGCCGCTCGCCGACGTCGCCCAGTCGCTCATCGCCGGTGAGCTCGACGCGGCTGTTTTCGTCGCATGGCCGGGGCAGCGTCTGCGCCGCGTGATCGGCGGGCTTGTGGAAGGCGCCGGCGTTCCGCTCGTCTTTGCGGGCGTGCCGGCGTCGGAAGCGCTCGCGCTGCGCTATCGCGACCTTGAAGCGACCGAGCTGCCCGCCGGTTTTCTGGGCGGGGCGCCTCCGCGCCCGGCCAAGGCGCTCCCGACTGTCGCGATCACCTATGAGATCGCGGCCGGCGACGGCGTGGGCGAGAAGGCGGCGGCCGATCTGGCACGCGCGCTCATCGAAGCGCGCAGCCGTTTGCGCCGCGTCGACGACAGCGCCTTTTTCGTGGACATGCCGCCGCTGGAGACCCAGCGCCGCTACATGCCCCATCCCGGCGTCGTCGCCATGCTCAACGACGAGACCGAGACGCTGCTGGAGGCTTACAGCGACCATCTCTGGCTCGCTTTGTTCGGACTGAGCGTGCTGGGCTCCTCCATCACCGGCTTTCTGGCATGGGCGGGTCTGAGGGGGGAAACCGTCGAGCGCAGGTTCGGCCGACGTCTCGCCCATCTTGTGGAGCGGCTGGAAGCGGCGCGCTCGCCCCAAGAGCTGGACGCCGTGGAGACGGAGTTCGAGGCGCTGGCGAAGCGGATCATTCAGGATTACGCCGAGGGCCAGTTTGGCGCGCAGGATTCCGACCCGACGCCATGGATGCGCCTGTTCACCCAATTGCTCGACAAGCGCCGTCGCGATCTAGTCGAAGCGCGCCAGGATCGGCGCGTGCAGGGAGCCGGCCACGGATGAATCCGCCAGCGCCTCGTCGCGCAGGCCATTGTTGAGGATGTCCACCTGCGCGCACGCTTTCGCCAGCGCAGGCGAGGCCAGCATGTGGTCGAGCAGGATGCGCCGCCCGTCGTGAATGACGCTATGGCGGCGCTCCGCCTCCACCCGTAATTCAAGTCGTTCGAGCCGGCGTTCCGCGAAAGGGCCCTCACTGGCGTCCTCCGGCGCGCCGCACAGGATGCGCGTCGGCGTCTCAAACGAATCCGCGTTGAAATCGCCACATACGAGAATGCGCGCCTGCCGATCCGCGTCGAACAGGGTTTCGGCGAACAGGCGCGCCTCCAGCGCCTGCGCCTGGCGCATTTGCGCGGCCAGGAAGAAGCCCTTCGCCCAGCCGGCGCTGCTCGTCCAGCGCCCCTGCGCCTTGTCCTGCGGCAGATGGGCGGCGCGCGGCGCGCGCAGGTGCAGGTTCATCACATGCAGCGGCCCGGACGGCGCGCGGATCAGCGCATGCAGGATGGGCCGGTCGAAGGTTGCGGCGGCCGCTGTCGTCTCGCCGGGCGGCGTCCATGTCCATTCCGGCACGAAGTCGTGGCGCACCTGTCCGAAGCTCTCCACGGGAAATCGCGAGAGGATGATGAGATTGTGCACGTCTGCGGGCGCCTGCCCATCCGCCCGCGCGCTGGCGACGCGCTCATAGGTCTCATAGCGCGTTCCCTGCAGCAGAAGCTCAAGGGGGCGAAAGCCGCGCGCGCCCCGCGCGCCCTGCCGCGGCGCGTCCACCTCCTGCAGGCAGAGCACGTCCGCCGCGAGCCCTTCGAGCACGGGCCGCAACGCCGCCGCCCGCGCGGCGAGGGAGGGCTGGGCGGGGCCCCTGCGGCCGAGATTCTCGAGGTTGAACGTGGCGACGGCGAAGCTCATCCCCGGACTCGCTTGAGCCTGCGGCGGGCCTTGCCAAAGCGGCGGCGTCCGTTAGGCTCCGCGCCAATAAAGCAATCCGCCCCGGGGGAGGCAACGTGTTCGCGAAAATCAATCATCTCGCCATCGCCACCGACAATTACGCGACCAACGCTCGTTTCTATCAGGCGCTGTTCGGCATGAAGGCGTCTAACAATCAGCGTCCCGCGCGCGCCTGCCCGGTCGGCGACGGCCAGATAGGCCTCAACAACATTCCCCGCCGCGACGGGCGGCGCAGCGGCCTCGACCATTTCGGCTTCGAGGTCGAGAGCATGCAGCAGGCGCTGGAGCGCATTTCGCGCTTCGATTCATCGCTGTCCTATGTGCAGCGTCCGGCGGTGCGGCCCAATGCGGCCTTCAGCGCCCATGATCCCGACATGATCATCTTCGATCTCGCCGAGCGCAATTCCGGCAAGGCGCAGGATATTTTCGCGGAGAACGACGGCGATCTGCCGCAGCGCTACATCAACCACATCGCGCTGCGCGTGCGAAACCCCGAGCGCACGGCGGAGTTCTATTCCACCGTGTTCGAGCTTGCCTTGTCCAATGACCGCAGCGGCGGCCATTATCGTCTTTCCGACGGACGGGTCAGCATGGTGGTGATGCAATGGAGCATGAACGATTTCGTCGGTCATGATCCTCAGCCCCCCGCGCTCGATCATTTCGGCTTCAAGGTGGAGAGCGTCGAGGCGATCAAGCGCGAGATGGTCGAGCTGATCGGCTACAATCCGCAGATGGTGACCAAGCCGCTGGGGATCGGCGCGGAAGGCGAGGCGCGCCTGTCGGTGTTCCAGCAATGCCCCGTCGGCGAGTTTCATCTCACCGATCTTGAGGGCGTCTACATCGACGTCACCGAACATTGAGGAGGCGGGCGTGAGCGGAGCCTTCCTTAAAAACCTGCGCCGCAGGCCTTCGCGCGCGCGGCTCGTCGCGCTTCTGGCGGCGGGTGTGAGCATGGGCGCCATAGCCGCGCCCGCAGCCGCCGATCCCGTGGCCGACTTCTACGCCGGCCGGCAGATCAACATGATCATCAGCACGGGCGTGGGCGGCGGGCTTGACGCCAACGCCCGTCTCGTCGCGCGCCATTGGGGCAATCACATCCCCGGCAAGCCGACGATCACCCCGCGCAACATGACCGGGGCCGGCCATCTGCAGGCGACCAATTTCATGTATATGCAGGCGCCGCGCGACGGCACGCATGTGGGGGCGATCCTGCCGTCCTTCGCGCTGTACCAGATCATCGACGGCAAGGGCGCGCAATACGACTCCCGCCGCTTCCGATGGATCGGCGCGAGCGACGTGGACAATATGAACGTCTATGTCTGGCACACCGCCGGCGTGCGTTCGATCGCGGATGCGCGCGCCAAAGAAGTGCTCATGGGCGGCACCGGCGCAGGCTCCTACACGATCCTGTTCCCGACGCTGATGAACAATCTGCTGGGCACGAAGTTCAAGATGATCCCCGGCTATAAGAGCACCAACGAGATTCATATCGCGATGGAGCGCGGCGAGGTGCAGGGCCGGGCTGGCAATTTCTTCTCCAGCCTGAAATCGGGCAATCCCGACTGGCTGCGCGACCGCAAGATCGACCTCATCGCCCAGATCGGCGCGGACCGCGATCCTGAATTTCCCGACGTGCCGCTCCTGCACGAACTCGCCGGCAACGCGGACGCCGCCCGGATCATGCGGCTGTTCTCCGGCGAGATCGCCATGGGGCGCTCCTACCTGACCACGCCCGACACGCCCGACGACCGGCTCGCCGCCCTGCGCAATGGGTTTATGGCGACGATGAAGGATCCCGCCTTCCTCGATGAGGCGAAAAAGGCCTCCATCGACGTGCGGCCTCTGGGGCCTGAGCGGCTGGAGGCGATTCTCGAGGACATCATGTCCACGCCCCCCGACCTGCTCGAAAAGGCGAAACAGGCCCGCGGCCTCTGATTCCAGCGTTTCCGCCCGTCCGCCGGCTGGGCTATAAGATGGCCGCCGGCGCGGATCCTTTTCCGCATTGACGGCGACGGCCAAAACAGGGCGCTATGGCGTCCTGCGGCCAAGGGCGACAGAGGCGGAACGATGGGCGTGAACAGGCTGGACGCGAAGGATTGGGCGCGCGAGAGCATGCGCGGCGTCTGGGCAGCCGCGCTTACGCCGTTCCAGCCGGACATGTCCATCGACGAGGAGGGCCTGCGGGCCAACCTGCGCCACTGGATCGACGAGCTGGGGATCGACGGCGTGTTCATCGCCGGCAAGCAGGGCGAGTTCTTCGCGCTCACGCTGGAGGAGCGCAAGCGCCTGTTCGACATCGCGCTCGAGGAGACGCAGGGCAAGGCCGGCGCCATCATGTCCTGTTCCGACCAGAACATGGACGTCGTGCTCGAGCTTGCGAGATACGCCGAGAAGATCGGCGCGCAGAGCATCGTCGTCCACGCGCCCGTGCTCCATTTCCTGAAGGCGCAGGACGAGACGATCCTCGAATATTACAAATACATCTGCGAGCGCGTGAACCTGGGCGTCGCCCTGTGGAGCCATCCCGACTCGGGCTATCTGCTCAGCCCCGAGCTGTGCGCCCGCCTCGCCGACATTCCCAACGTGGTCGCGATCAAATACAGCGTGCCGCGCGAGATGTACGCCCGCCTTACGCGCCTTGCGGGCGACCGCCTGATCGTCTCCACCGCCTCCGAGGAGGAATGGTTCGACAATATCGTGGAACTGGGCTGGCGGCTCTATCTGTGCTCCTCGCCGCCCTATCTTCTGCAGACCAAGCACGACCGGCGCATGCGCGAATACACCGACCTGGCCTTCGCAGGCAAAATCGAGGAGGCGCGCCGCGTGCGCGACAGCCTCGATCCCGTGCGCCATGCGATCAAGTCGACGACGCCCAAGGAAAAGCCGCAGGCCCATTCGAAATACTGGCAGGATCTTCTCGGCCAGGTCGGGGGGCCCGTGCGTCGGCCCATGTTGCAATTGACGCAGGCGGAGAAGGAAGCGACCCGCGCAGCCTTCGAGGCGTGCGGACTGAACCTTTCCCCTCGTCGCTCCAGCGCCGCCTGAAACGCATCGAGGATCAGCCATGCAGACCGGACGCCTGAAGGCTTTCAATTTCCAGAAATGGATCGACGAGCACAAGCATCTCCTGAAGCCGCCCGTCGGCAACAAGCTCGTGTTTGAAGAAGCCGACACCGTGGTGCAGGTGGTGGGCGGACCGAACGCGCGCGCCGATTACCATGACGATCCTTGCGAGGAGTTTTTCTATCAGCTCAAGGGCGACATGGTCTTGAAGGTGATGGACGGCGGCAAGTTCTACGACGTGCCGATCCGCGAGGGCGAGATCTTCCTGCTGCCTGCGCATGTGCGCCATTCGCCGCAGCGCCCGCAGGAGGGCTCGATCGGGCTGGTGGTGGAGCCGCCGCGTCCGCCCGGCGCCAAGGACGGGTTTGAATGGTTCTGCTTCGAATGCGGGACGCTGCTGCACCGCATCGAAATATCGGTCGAGAACATCGTGCGCGATCTGCCGCCCCTTTACGAGGCGTTCTTCGCTGACGAACAGAAACGCACGTGCTCCAAGTGCGGGGCGCTGCATCCGGGCAAGAAGCCCCCGGAAGGCTGGGTGAAATTGTGATCTGACGATCGGAGGACGGCATGAAGTTCAAGACAAGCATTTCGGCGGCTGCACTGGCGATGTTCCTCGCTGCGCCCGCTTTCGCGCAGGCGCCGGTGAAGATCGGCATGGTGACCACGCTGTCGGGCCCCGGCGGCTATCTGGGCCAGGAAGTGCGCGACGCGTTCAACCTCGCCATCGAGCTGGAGGGCGGAAAGCTCGGCGGCGCGCCGGTGCAATTGCTCGTCGAGGACGATGCGCTGAAGCCCGGTCAGGCGAAGGAGATCGCCGAGCGCTTCATGAAGACCGAGCGCGTGAAACTGCTCACCGGCATCATCTTCTCCAACGTCGCAGGCGCGGTCGTGCCCGACATTCTCGACAACGGCGGCGTCTATGTGAGCCCCAATGCGGGCCCCTCGAATTTCGCCGGCAAGGAATGCCACAAGAATTATTTCGTCGTCTCCTGGCAGAACGACACGTTGCATGAGAGCGCGGGCCAGAACGCGACCAATCTCGGCTACAAGAAAGCCGTGGTGCTCGCGCCGAACTATCAGGCCGGCAAGGACGCGATCGCGGGCTTCAAGCGCTTCTTCAAGGGCGAGGTCGCGGGCGAAATCTACACGCGCCTCGACCAGACCGATTTCGCGGCGGAAATGGCGCAGATCCGCGCCGCCAAGCCCGACGTCGTGTTCCAGTTCCATCCCGGCGGGCTGGGCATCGCCTTCGCGCGCCAATATGCGCAGGCTGGCCTTCTCTCGGAAGTGCCGATGGTGGTCGCGGCGCCCTCGCTCGACAGCGTGATCCTGAAGGCGATTGGCGATGCGGCGCTGGGCGTGAACATCTCCAGCCACTGGAACTCCGATCTGCCGAACGAGGCGAACAAGAAGTTCGTGGCCGAGTTCCAGAAGAAGTACGGCCGCATGCCGACCTATTACGCGAGCCAGGGCTATGACACCGCGCTCGCCATCGCCGCCGCCCTCAAGGCGACCGGCGGCAAGGTGGACGACGTGAACGCCTTCTCCGCGGCCATGCGCAAGGCGGATTTCCAGTCCGTGCGCGGCTCCTTCAAGTTCGGCCCGAACCAGCATCCGGTGCACGACTGGTACTCGCTGAAGGTGGAGAAGGGCGCGGATGGCCAGCTCGCCATCGTCACCAAGGGCAAGGTGCTGCAGTCCCACGGCGACTTCTACGCCAAGGATTGCAAGATCTGATGCGTCCGGGGCGCGGCCTTCGCGTCGCGCCCCTTCGTCGCCGCAGCCGGGGCTTCGCCCCAGCCACGAGTTTGGCCCCATCCACGAGTCAGGTCGCGCGGGTTTATGTCCCTCCTCATTGAACAGGCGTTGAACGGCGTTCAGCTGGGCGTGACGCTGTTCCTGCTGGCCGCGGGCCTGACGCTGATCTTCGGCATTATGGGCGTCATCAATCTCGCCCATGGCTCTCTCTATATGATCGGCGCCTATGCGATGGCGGCTGTGGCCGCCAAGACGGGCTCGTTCCTCCTCGCCGCCCCGGCGGGTCTCGCGGCGGCGGCGGTCGCGGGCGTGCTGATGGAATATCTCGTCATCCGGCGCCTTTACGCGCGTGACCATCTCGATCAGGTGCTCGCCACCTTCGGGCTCATTCTCTTCTTCAATCAGCTCACCACGATCTTCTTCGGCCGTCAGCCTTTGTTCGTGCAGATTCCCGCCTTCCTCGACGGATCGGTCGCGATCTTCGAAGGGGTGCGCTATCCCTTCTATCGTCTCGTCATCATCGGCGTCGGGCTTCTGACCGCGCTTGGCATGTATCTCCTCATCGCGCGCACGCGCCTTGGCATGCTCATCCGCGCGGGCGCGACCAATCGCGACATGGTGCGCGCGCTGGGGGTGAACATCGGCCTGCTCTACACGCTGCTGTTTGGCGTTGGCGCGATGCTGGCGGGTCTTGCGGGCGTAATGGCGGGGCCGATCCTCTCCGTGCAGGTGGGCATGGGCGAGCAGGTGCTCATTCTCACCTTCGTCGTGGTGGTGATCGGCGGCGTCGGCTCCATTCGCGGCGCCTTTCTTGGCGCGCTGGTCGTGGGCGTGGTGGACACGATGCTGCGCGCCTTCCTGCCCGGCGTGCTGCGTCAGCTCATGAGCGGGCCGGACGCGGACGCGCTCGCCGCAGGCCTGTCCGCCATGGGCGTCTATCTGCTGATGGCGATCGTCCTGCTTGTGAAACCCAAAGGTCTGGCGCCCGCTCATGGATGACCCGACCCGCAAGGACGCCCCCGCCGCGCGCCGCGGCTTCTGGCTCGCTGCGCTGGTCGCAGCGCTCGCCGCCTTGCCCTTCGTCGCGGATTTCGCCGGCCAGCCTGCGATGACCTCGCTTGCGACCCGCATCGTCATTCTCGCGATCGCGGCGGCAAGCCTCAATCTCGCGCTCGGCTATGGCGGGCTTGTGAGCTTCGGCCATGCGGCCTGGTACGGCGTTGGCGGATATGTGGTGGGCATTCTCTATCGCCATTACGTGAGCGGCGACCCGTTTCTCGGCATGTCCATCGGCTCGGATCAATTGCTCGTCACCCTGCCGCTGGCGGCGCTGGTGAGCGGTCTGTTCGCTGCGGTCTTCGGCGCGCTGGCGCTGCGCACGAGCGGCGTGCAGTTCATCATGATCACGCTCGCCTTCGCGCAGATGATCTTTTTCTTCTTCGTCGCGCTGAAGGCCTATGGCGGCGACGACGGCCTGATCGTGCGCAGGCGCAATGCGCTGCCTTTTCTCGACACGCGGGACGCCGCCACGTTCTATTGGGTGTGCCTGACCATCGCGGTCGCATGGTTCGCGCTGATGTCGCGCATCGTGCGCTCGCGCTTCGGCGCGGTGCTGGCCGGCGTGCGCCAGAGCGAGCGGCGGCTGGCGGGCGTGGGCGTGCGCACCTATCCCTACAAGCTCGCGGCCTTCGTCATCTCCGGCATGGGCGCGGGCGTGGCTGGCGCGCTGATGGCGAACCATGCGCGCTTCGTGAGCCCGGACATGCTGCACTGGACGCAGTCGGGCGAGCTGATGATCATGGTCATTCTGGGCGGCGCGGGCACGCTGCTGGGGCCGGCCGCCGGCGCGGCCGTGCTGATCCTGCTTGAGACGCAGCTCGCCGCGCTCACCGAACATTGGCAGGTGATCCTCGGCCCGCTGCTCGTGTTGATGATCCTGTTCACGCGCGGCGGCTTGTCGGGCCTGCTCGATCTTCTGCGAGGCCGTCGCGATGGCTGATGCGAACGAGCCGATCCTGCGCGTCGAGCGCCTGTTCAAGCGCTTCGGCGGCGTGAACGCCACCGATGATCTTTCGCTCGACGTGCGCCGCGGCGAGATTCATGCGCTCATCGGCCCCAACGGCGCCGGCAAGACCACGTTCATCGGCCAGCTGATGGGCGAGATCGCGCCGGATGCCGGGCGCATCCTGTTCGAAGGGCGCGACCTGCGCGCGCTGTCGACTGCTGCGCGCGTGCGCGGCGGACTCGCGCGCACGTTCCAGATTACGCAATTGCTGGGCGAGGAGACGGCGCTGGCGAATGTGGCGCTGGCCGTGCAGGCGCGTCAGGGTCATTCCTTCCGCTTTTGGCGCGAGGCCGCCCGCGACGAGACCCTGCTGGCGCCTGCGCGTGAATGTCTCGCCGCAGCAGGCCTTGGCGCGCGCGCCCATGTGCGCGTGCGTGAAATGTCCCATGGCGAACACAAACAACTCGAGCTCGCCATCGCGCTCGCCTGCAAGCCGCGTCTGCTTCTTCTCGACGAGCCGATGGCGGGGCTTGGCGCCTCCGAAAGCCGCGACATGGTGCAGGCGCTCAAGGGCATGAAGGGCTCCCTGTCCATGCTTCTCGTGGAGCACGACATGGACGCCGTCTTCGCGCTGGCTGACCGGGTCTCCGTTCTCGTTTACGGGCGCATCGTCGCCTCGGGTTCGCCTGCGCAGATTCAGGCCGACCCGCAGGTGCGCGCCGCCTATCTCGGGGAGGGCGACGCCTGATGTTGCGCGTTGAAGGATTGCAGGCCTCCTATGGCGCCGCGCAGGCCCTGTTCGACGTCTCGTTGCAGGTAGGCGAGGGCGAGTTCGTCACGCTGATGGGCCGCAACGGCATGGGCAAGACGACGACCATTCGCACGATCATGGGATTGCTGCCCGCGCAGGCAGGCCGCGTGACCTTCGCCGGCCGCGACGTCACGCGCGCGGCGCCGGAGATTGTGGCGCGGCTGGGCGTCGGCCTCGTGCCTGAAGGCCGGCAGGTGTTCCCCACGCTCACCGTGCGCGAGAATCTCATCGCCACCGCGGCTGATCGCTTTTCGCGCAAGGATCCCTGGACCTTCGAGCGCGTGGTCGCGCTGTTTCCGCGTCTGGGCGAGCGGAGCGGCCAGTCGGCGAGCACATTGTCGGGCGGCGAGCAGCAGATGCTCGCCATCGGTCGCGCCTTGATGACCAATCCGCGGCTGCTCATTCTCGATGAGGCGACGGAGGGGCTCGCGCCGGTCATTCGCGCGGAGATCTGGGCCTGTCTCGAAAAGCTGAAGGCGGAAGGCCAGTCCATCCTCGTGGTGGACAAGAACGTCGCCGTCCTGCGCCGTCTCGCGGATCGTCATTTCGTGATCGAGAAGGGGCGCACCGTGTGGAGCGGCGACGGCGGCGCGCTTGATCGGGATCGGGAGAAGGTGAATGGCTGGGTCGGACTCTGACATGCGCGCATGCGAGGTCGAGGGCCGCGCGCCGGGGCAGGGCGTCGAGGCCCTGTCGGCGGCGCTGACGCAGGCGCTCGCCGCGCTCATGAAAGAGGGCGGCGCGCCCGCGCATCTCACGCAGATGACCTGGAGCGCGCCCGATCCCGCCGCCATCCACCCGTCGCGCCGCGCCGTCGATTACGCCTGGCGCGAGGTCTTCGCAGGCTTTCGCCCGCCCTTGCGTCTCGCGCCTTCGCCGACGTCGGAAACTATCGTGCGCGCGCAGGCCCGCATCCCGCGCGCTCCGGCCTCGGGCGCGCCCGTGTTTCAGGGCTATTCCGTCGCCGAGCTCGCCCGCCAGATGAGCCCGCGCGCGCAGGTTCCCGACATCGGCGCCATGTTCGCGCAATGGAGCCGCGAGGGCGGCGCCGCGCGCGCGCGGTTCGGCGGGCTCGACATCGCCTATGGCGCGCATCGCGACGAATGTCTCGATCTCTATCGCCCCGTCGGCGCGGCGCGCGCGCCCGTGTGGGTCTTCATCCACGGCGGCTATTGGCAAGCGACCTCCAAGGATCAATATGCGCAATTCTGCGCGCCCATGGTCGAAGCGGGTTTCGCGGTCGCCAATATCGATTATCCGCCCGCCCCTGAAACGCCGCTGCGCGACATCGTGCGCAGCGTGCGCGCCGCGCTCTGGTTTCTTGTGCGGGAGGCGGATGCGCTGGGGCTTGATGCGGCCGCGCTTCATGTGGCGGGCCATTCCGCAGGCGGTCATCTCGCGGCTTTCATGGCGGCGGATGCGGAGGCGCCGCCGCTTGCGAGCGCCCATATCCTCTCCGGCGTCGTCGATCTCGAGAGCGTGTTTCACATTCCCATGGGGCCGGTGCTCGGCCTGAGCGCGCTTGCGCAGGCCCATGCGCTCTCGCCTCTGCGCATGCGCCCGCGCGCGGGCGTGCGGATCGCAGCCGCGGTCGGCGGCGCGGAAAGCGACGAGTTCAAGCGGCAGGCGCAGGAGATCGCGCGCGCGTGGGGCGCGCCCGCGCCGCTGGTCGCGCCTGGCGCCAATCACTTCAATCTGCTCGACGGCTTTCTCGGCGGCGACCTGCTTGCGCAGGCGCTTACGCTTCGCCGTGGCTGATCTGCAGGGCGGCGGCGCGCGTAAACCTGAGCAACAGGAGCGCGGATGATGAAGTTCTGGATCTACGCCTATGGCGCTACCGCCTTCGTGATGCTCGCGCTCGACGTCGTCTGGCTCAGCCTCATGGGCAAGGCGCTCTATCGCCCCGTTCTGGGCGACATCCTGCTCGACGGGTTCCGCGTAGCTCCGGCGGTCATCTTCTATCTGCTCTATGTCGGCGCGATCCAGATTTTCGCGGTCGATCCTGCGGTGAAATCGGGCTCAGCCTTCACCGCCGCGCTCTACGGCGCGATGCTCGGCTTCATCTGCTACGCGACCTACGACCTCACCAATCACGCCACGCTCAAGGCCTGGACCACGACGCTCACGCTGGTGGACATGGCGTGGGGAACGGTGCTCACGTCGGTGGCGGCCACCGGCGGCTATCTCGCCGCGCGCGCGCTCGCGGCGCCGGCGGCCTGATCGCGCCTTCGCCCGCTCTCAGCGGGTGGGTCGCAACAGGTAATGGCTTACGCCCCATTCCTCGCCGCCGCGATGGCCGAACAGGCCCGCGGTCGCAAGGAAGAACAGGCGCCAGCGGCGCGTCCAGATCGCGTGATCCTCGCCATAGGTCGTCCGCATCAGCGCGCGGATCTCTTCACGATGCGCATCGAAGTTCTCGAGCCATTGCAGCGCAGTGCGCTCGTAATGCGCGCCGCTCCAGCGCCATTCGCGCTCAAGCATGAAGTGCTGCGCGAAATGCGTGATCAGCTTGTGGCTGGGCATAATGCCGCCCGTGAAGAAATGCTGGGCGATCCAGTCTTCCTTGTCGCTGGTCTCGAAGCGATAGGGGCGATTGCGATGGGTGAACACGTGCAGGAACAGGCGCCCTTCAGGCGTGAGCCAGCGGCGCGCGCGAGAAAGAAGGTCGTCCCAGTTCGACATATGTTCGAACATCTCCACGGAGACGATCCGGTCGAAACGCGCGTCCGTCTCGTAGACGTTCATGTCGGCGGTGACGATCTCGACATTGTCGAGGCCGCGCCGCGCCGCCTCCTCCATAATGTGGGCGCGCTGCGAATGGGAATTGGAGACGCCGGTGATCTGCGCGTTCGGGAAGCGCTCCGCCATTGAGAGGGAGAGGGAGCCCCAGCCGCACCCGAGCTCCAGAATGCGCTGGCCGTCCATGAGATCGGCGTGGGCCATGGTCTGCGCGAGCGCATGCTCCTCCGCCTGCGCGAGCGTTTCTGACCCTTTGGGATAAAGGCAGCTCGAATATTTGCGGCGGGGTCCGAGCACCAGTCCGAAGAAGGCGGCGGGCAGTTCGTAATGTTGCGCGTTGGCGGCGTCCGTGTGTTCCGCGATGGCGCGCCGGCGCATGTCCTCGACGAACAATGTCTCCGCGTCTTCGGGCGCGAGCAGGAGGCGCTTTCGCGTACGCTCCACAAGATAGCTGACGCCAAGCGCCGAGACGGCGTCAGGCACAGGCGCGCGTTCTGCGAGGCGCGCTGCGGCGGCGACGAGGTTCATCGGGCGGCTCCGGGTTCAGCGTCCCTGCGCGGCGTTTTGCGCGGGCCGGGGAAAAAGGCGTTCACACGCGCGCGATAATCCG
>Ga0315907_10002746_pt1 | contig 21695 bp, 24 predicted proteins | sample LakEriMetagenome_3_FD_203525 | JGI IMG/M metagenome (GOLD analysis project Ga0315907, IMG submission 203525) | Freshwater fungal communities from buoy surface, Lake Erie, Ohio, United States - Buoy 12 MA123 | ecosystem: Environmental > Aquatic > Freshwater > Lake > Lake biofilm | place: USA...
CATGACCGGCGCGGGCCACTTCGTGGAAGTGCAGGGCACGGCCGAAGGCGCGGCCTTCAGCCGCCAAGAAATGAACGAGCTGTTGGCCTTGGCCGAAGCTGGCATCGCCGATTTGGTGCGTGCCCAACGCCAAGCACTGGGCCTGTCATGAAATTGGTGCTGGCCTCGAACAACGCCGGCAAATTGCACGAGTTGCAAGCTTTGCTCGCGCCCTTGGGCGTGGAGTTGTTGCTGCAATTGGCGCTCGGCGTGCCCGAAGCGCCGGAGCCGCACAAAACCTTTGTTGAGAACGCCTTGGCCAAGGCCCGCAACGCATCGGCGCACACCGGCTTGCCGGCGCTGGCCGACGACGCGGGCCTGTGTGTGGACGCCTTCGGCGGCCTGCCCGGTGTGGACACGGCCTATTACTGCACCCAATTCGGCTACCCCAAAAGCGACGACAACAACGTGCGCGCCTTGATGGAACAAATGCAAGGCCAGAGCAACCGCCGAGCCGCTTTGGTCAGCACCTTGGTGGCGGTGCGCAGCGCCGACGACCCCGAGCCCTTGGTGGCCAGCGGCCGCGCCGCGGGCCTGATCACCGAGCAGCCCATCGGCGACGGGGGCTTTGGTTTTGACCCCGTGTTGATGCTGCCCGACCTGGGCCAAACCTTTGCCCAGCTCAGCAGCGAACACAAAAACCAACGCAGCCACCGCGGTCAAGCCGCGCGCCAGATGGTCGCGCTCATCCGCGAGCGCTGGCTCAGCGCATGACCTCGGCCACCGCTCCCGAGCCGCACTGGAGCGACGTGCGCCACTGGATGCGCCCGGGCACGCTCAGCCTGCCGAGCTTGCCGCCGCTCTCGCTCTACATCCACCTGCCGTGGTGCATCAAAAAATGCCCCTACTGCGATTTCAATTCGCACGAATGGAGCGCCACCAGCCAGCCCGGTCAAGCCCTGCCCGAGCAGGCCTACCTCGACGCTTTGCGCGCCGACCTCACGTCCGCTTTGCCCCTGATTTGGGGCCGCACGGTGCACAGCGTTTTCATTGGCGGCGGCACGCCGAGTTTGTTTTCACCCGAGGCGATTGACCGCTTGCTCGGCGATGTGCGCGCCTTGGTGCGCCTCACACCCGACGCCGAAATCACCCTCGAGGCCAACCCCGGCACCTTCGAGGTCGACCGCTTCCGTGCCTTTGCACAAGCCGGCGTCACCCGCTTGTCGATCGGTGTGCAAAGCTTCAACGACGCGCACCTCAAAGCCTTGGGCCGTGTGCACGACCGCGCCCAGGCCTTGGCCGCGGTGAACGAGGCGGCGAAGTCCTTCGACACCTTCAACCTCGACATCATGTACGCCTTGCCCGGCCAAAGCCTGGCCGACTGCGACACCGACATCCGCACCGCCTTGGGCTTTGCGCCGCCGCACATCTCGATCTACCACCTCACGCTCGAGCCCAACACCTACTTCGCCAAATTCCCGCCGGTCTTGCCCGCGGACGACGACGCCTACGCCATGCTCGACCGCATCACCGAGCGCACGGCCGAGGCCGGTTTGTCGCGCTACGAGGTCTCGGCCTACGCCCAAGACGGCCACCGCTGCTGGCACAACCTGAACTACTGGGGCTTTGGCGACTATCTGGGCATTGGCGCTGGGGCTCACAGCAAACTGAGCTTCGCCCACCGCGTCATGCGCCAGGTGCGCTTGCGCGAGCCGCGCCTGTACCAAAACGCGGCCATGGCGGGCGATGCCGTGGCCAGCACCGAGACCGTGTCGCGCAAAGACCTGCCCTTTGAATACATGCTCAACGCCTTGCGTTTGCGCGAAGGTTTTTCTCTGCAAGACTTCACAGAACGCACGGGCTTGCCCCTGTCGGCCATTGAAGCGCCGCTGCAAACGGCCGAGGCCAAAGGCTGGTTGTTGCGCGAAGGGATGCAGGTGAGCCCCACCGAGCGCGGTTTTGATTTTTTGAGCGACGTGCAGTCGCTGTTTTTAGTGGACTAAAGTCAGTCCTCTAAAAATGAATTAGCTTAGCGAAGAAAAAAATCTTTGCCTGCACTCAAACCTCTGGGTTCACAAGATAAGCAGTTTTGTATCTGCTCTACTTCTCTAGTAAATTTTGACAAGTGTGTAAAAAAGTCAGCTGGTGAAATTTGTGGCTGATAAGAAATCCACAGTGAAATAAATCCAGATACCAACGCGGCTGCGAAGCTGGTGCCCATTCCTCGGTCGGATGCGTTGGCACGTTCTTGCCCCCAGATGTTTTGGTCGAAGGTGGCTACGCGCAGTTTTTGGGCTGGGGATTGACCGGGACGAGCTTCGCTGCCGCCGGGCGCGTAAATGGTGGTACGGGGGTCCAACGCTGAGTAGTCAGCGATGCGGTTGTCCGCATCCACCGCGCCCACCGAAATGACACCTTGGCAATTGGCAGGTTCGTTTAGAGCTTTGTGGAAGTTGTTGCCAGCCGCGGCCACTACAAACACGTTGCGCTGGTTGAGTTTGTTGATCAGGGTTTGCAACTCGGGGCCGCAGGTGGCGCCGCCCCCAGTCAAGCTCAGGTTGATGATGCGGGCTGGGTGGGGGTTCACGGGGGTGCCAGGCACCGGCAGGCCAGCGGCCCAGGCCATGGCGTCGAGCAAGTCAGTGCGGGTCATGCCACAAGCGCCCATGGCGCGGATGGGCAAGATTTGCGCTTCTGGGTTGACGCCCACCACGCCAGCTTTGCCGTTGCCGGCGATGACGCTGGCCACTTCGGTTCCGTGCGTGCGTTGGGCGGCGGTGAAGGTGTTGTTGCCACAGCGGGCGTTGCGCGCGTCGGGCGTGGCATTGGCTGAACGGGCACCACGCAGGTTGCGGTGGCCCGAGAGCATGTCGTAGCCGGGCAGCACCTGCTCGGCCAAGCTGGGGTGGTTGGGCAAGATACCGCTGTCAATGATGGCGATAATCACAGCGTGTGGGCCTGGCCGTATTTGGGCCGTTTGGATTGCAGAGTCAGCTTTATTTGCCAAATGCCATGGAATTTCTGAAGCAGGCAAGCTGAATGGCGTAAAGAAACTAAAAGTTAGAACACCTAATTTGCTTACGAGAAAAATCTTGCTGAGGGCCATATGAGCATAAAAAGCAAAGGTGTCACAAACGTAAGTGACATGCTTTCAGCGAAGTTTTGGCGGAGACTGTGTCTACTTAACGCCTGGTGAGGTCTTGAGAGTTCTGGTGCTTTTTAGGCTCGTTTAGGTTGCCCAGATCGGGCCAGTTTCCATTGAGAAAACGGCAATAAGTATCGAGAAGACTGTGCTGTCCTGGCTCAAGGCCTTACCTTCCTTGCCAACACCTCTCAATACAAATCACATCTATGGTGTGGGGATTCTTGGGGGGAAATTCAGGACACATTCTATGAAAACTCCGCTCACCGATATCTTTGTCAAGAATTTAGCCAAATCTGGTCGCTTCACCGACCAGTCCGTCACCGGCCTGAATCTTCAGGTGAAAACCAATGGGGGCAAGTACTGGATCTTTCGGTATGTGTACGCAGGTACGCGGTATGACCTTAGTCTCGGCGCTTATCCGGGTATCACCCTCCGAGAAGCCAGGATTCGTGCGACCGCCGCACGCGCCCAGCTAAACAAAGGTGACCGTCCTGAGGCCACATGGAGGGTAAAGCGGCAGATCGTCCGACCCAAAGCGCATGAAGTGCCGCTACTTTTTCAGGACTTCGCAGCTGAATGCATTGCCAACAAGAGGGCTGAATGGCGTAACCCCAAGCACGCCGAGCAGTGGGTGTCGACGATTGAGAAATATGCAAACCCAGTAATAGGGCACAAGCCAGTTGCTGACGTAGATCTTGAGGACATTCTCAAAATCTTGACTCCGATCTGGCACAACAAAACCGTCACTGCAGTGCGGCTCCGTGGTCGGCTTGAATGGGTGCTGGCATGTGCGACAACGCGTAGACTGAGGGAAGGACCAAACCCAGCAGTCTGGAGAGGTCTGATTGAAACAATTCTGCCAAACCCCCAGAAAATCAAAAACGAAGAGCACCATGCGGCTATGCCCTATGCAGATGTGCCGATGTTCGTCAGTCATATCCGGGAGCGTGATGGCATTGCAGGCCTGGCTTTGGAATTTTTAATTTTGAACGCAAGTAGAACAGGGGAAGTTATCGGTGGGCGGCGTGTCGAAATTTCGGAAAACGGAATCTGGTCAATTCCAGGATCCCGCATGAAGTCAGGAAAAGATCACCGTGTTCCACTGACGCAGCGTTCTCTGGAATTACTCCAAATCGCCCGCTCAATGGATCCAGAGAGTCAGTTTCTCTTTTCGCATAAAGGCAAACCGCTGTCGAATATGGCTATGGCGATGCTGCTACGGCGGATGGGGCGTACTGAGACAGTTCACGGGTTTAGAGCGGTGTTCAGGACCTGGATTTCCGAGGAAACATTGCACAGCCCGGAGGTTGCGGAGAAGGCGCTCGCCCATACAATTCCAAGTAGAGTTGAGGCGGCCTACCGCCGAGGTGACCTTCTCGAGCCTCGTCGTCGCCTCATGGAGGATTGGGCTCAATATTGCCTCTCTGGGTGTATGCATAAAGTGGTGAACATCGAAGGCAGGAGACGGGCATGAGCGCTTTACTGTCATCACCCTGGAGCGGCTTACTTGGCACGACCTTTTCGCCATCGGTAAAAAACTGTGGACCGTATCCTTCGCAGACGGTACAGCTTGGAAAGCGTGTTCGACCGGCTGCTCAGCGTCAATCCGCAGAACGAAAAAATCTGTACCTCATTTTTATTCAGCAGCTTGATTCCGCGCTGCGTGAGCGTGCCCGTGCGCTCGAGTGGTTTCATCGGGAAAAGCCACTTTCCAAGAAGTTCCAACGACTTGTGACTGGTTTCTACACGGATTTGAACTGCGCAATCGAAGCGACACTCAATCGGGAAAAATCAGGTGCCCCGACCACACTCAGAGACGCCAGAGAACTGGTCGACAAGTTGAATCTGTTTGAGTCCGAACTAGATCTTCAGCTGACTCATGCCCATAAGCACGCGTTGGCACTGGCATTTTGTATGCGCGACTTGTGCGGTGACGTTCTGCACTACATTCAGCAGATTGAGCTCACAGCTAATGTTGTCTGCGTGGAAAACGGAAAGCCCAAAATCAGCAACAGGCCGACAAATTGGTTTGCCAAGGAGGCTTTAGCAGGACTCGTCGCGGAATTCCAGCAAGACCGCGGGCATGAAGCTTGGCCAAAGGGATCCACCATGCAGGTCGAACTTCAAAGATTGGGCTTTGCGTGTTCCGAGCGAGTGGTGCGCGGGTGGATTCGGCAGATGAAGTCTGGATCAGGAGGGCACTTAATACAGCCTAGGAAAGATCGGCAATAACTATCGGAGCTCATTCACACGCTTGAGATCCGTCGGCAAGCTACGCACATCTTTTACTAGTCCATGGATGTGCCCGATGAACCAAGTCAATCCTTCCCCGCAGTCAGTCGAACAGCTGCTCCGAATCCAGGTAGTCAGTGCCGTGACGACGCTCTCGAAGAGCTGCATCAATTTGTGGGTTGCCCAAGGTAAGTTCCCTCGACCACTTGCCCTTTCCAGCACAGTAAAAGTTTGGCGAGCTTCTGACATTCAGAATTGGTTGGAAGAGAAGTTTGGAGACACGGAGGGTGACCATGTCTGCTGAATCGCTAATTTTGCAATTGAGCCGGTCAGGTGAGCCGCGGAGCTTAGACCCATCCTCACTTACACATTTTGATGGTCTAGTGCCCCTGATGGAAATTGCAGTTGTGATCACGCTTTGGCGTCAATGTAGGTGAGCGATCATGACTGCGAGTCGGAAATCAGCATCAGATCAAGTCATCCTACTTGGTTATCTTCAGAACTTGATGCGGGGCTGCACACATGCGCTCACCGTCACTTTAAAAGATGATCAACCGCACAAGCCCTACCTCGATCGGAGGTTACGGCTGGAGGAAACGATACGGATAGCACTTCGCCAAATCAGCCGAAGTTGCTTCAAGAAGGCCCATAAACGTCTTGGACTTCGTATCGACTCGGTCGTTGTGATCGAGGGCGGCAAGGATCTAAAGCGCATGCACGCGCATCTTGCGCTTACCCGTCCGCCAGATATTTCGGATCAGCAATTCAATTCTTATGTGCAAAGAGCAGTTTCACGCTGCAAGTCTTTCGGCGAACAGTTCGAAATTCGATCGATTTTCGATTCTGCTGGTTGGGCCAGTTATTTGTCCAAAGAAGGTTTAGAGGCTTTTTCGCCTCAGCACACATACGTAGCCAAGCGATGAGCTGGCATGACAGGGGTCTGAGGGGCTCCCTGCATAAGTACGAACAGGAGGCTAGGCCTCTTGATAAATCGACTTTTCCCGTTTAACTTTCACACTGGGGTACGAAATGAATGATTTGGCAACGACAGCGACTGAGATCAACCGCCTACATCAGCAAGCACACTTGCCTCCCGCGAAGCCAAGAACTTCACTTGGTGTTTGGGCTGGCGATGTTTGGATTCCTGAGCCTAGTTTCCTGTACTGCATCGCTACTTATAACGGAACATATTGGGTTGCCCCAGCACCTGGTGAGGGTACCCATGTGTCTAGGCTCTATTCTGGCGAGCGTATGTCGACAGATGGGTTCGCATGGCGATACACCATTTTTGCGGAAAACAATGATCCAGACCTCTCAGACCAATGGTACGTTGGAACACGCTCTGCACCATTGAACCGCGCCGGCGTTCACGGAATCCTTAAGTCGTATGGCCTTGACGATTTCAAGGGAGCAAAAATCAAGGGCGTTCGGTTCGATGACACCCTTGAACGCCCTTTCGGCGAACCCGATCCAGGCCAGTGGTACTGGGATGCGCCACTTCCTGATGACGATTTTTATGTGAACCTTCAGATTGAAGGCATGGTGAATGAACACGGGGTGCCGCTTTTACTTTGACCTTAAATTTGATCTTTCACGAAATTGGGTTCATGGGGTCCTGTGTTTAATCGTTTGCACAGGACCTCATGGCCGTCTAATTAGGACTCACTATGTCACTGTTCTCTATCGCTGGTGGTTCGATCGTCTGTCGCCAATGTCGTGCGAAAAGCAAGCGAACCGGCCTTCAGTGTCGAGCTCCTGCAATGCGGGGTATGGAAGTTTGTCGATTCCATGGCGGGCTATCAACAGGCCCGACTTCTACAGAGGGTCGAATTCGATGTGCGCAAGCTCGTACTGTTCACGGGAATGAAACTCGAAAAAGTAGGGCTGAACTAAGTGCTCGTATAGCCTATATCGCTTCGCTAGAAATGCTTGCCCGGTCGATCGGTCTGATTGTCGGACCTAAACCACGAGGACGTCGGCCAAAAAAGTGACAGCATTTAAATTTGTCGGCGTCATTGGATCCAACATCACTTCTTAGATGAACAGATGAGTTTCCACTACAAAGTAGTGGCAATTGCTGTCTTGTAGAGGATGGAAAAAGTTCAATGTCGCTTTCGAACATAAGTTCATCGTGACCGATACAACAGCCATCGATCCAACAACGGCCCCACGTAGTCCTCCCCCAGCATGTGCCCGAGCCCTTTTGCCAGGTGGACGGGTATACCCACCGCTTGTCCGAATGCTTGGACGTTGTCGGGCACGCTTTGCCAGTCTTCGGTGCCCACGTGAATTTGGGCGTCGAGCGGGCAGGGCATTAGGCCTTCTTTGGCGAGCTGGCTTAGACGTGTGTGGTGTGGCGGGCTGAAGTTCATGACCTTATCGGGTTGAGTGAACTCTCCCACGATGGGCGAGAGAAGCAAGACTCTACCCACAAACGGTGGCAACTGGGCTTGAGCGTGCAAGAACAAATAGCAGCCAAACGAGTTGGCGATCACCCAAGCGTCGTTGTGCCAAAAGTGGTGACGCAAGTCGGCCGCCACCACCGCGACCTGTTCGTCAAAGGGCAGGGCACGAAAGTCGCCAATGGTCTCACGGCCCGAGACGTTGAAGCCGCGCTGTAGCAGCGCACCGCCAAGGCCTGTGTCCAAGCGGCCGCCGTAGCCGGGTAGAAGGTATAGGTTGTTCATCACTTCCCAATTTGTTTGTACAGAGGGTGAAGGCCGACTTTGATGAGGCACAGCTCCCAAATGCCCACCGGCATTTTTCGGTCTCCGGCCTCCCACATTTGCCAGGCCCGCTCGGTCACGTGCACATGGGCTGCGGCTTCCTTTTGTGTATAGCCCAGAACTTTGCGAGCGTCTTTGAGTTGTTGGGGTGTAGGAGATTTCAACATGGTTCTTTTTATTTTACGAACGTTGTTCGGGTTTTCCGGATCCGGCTTGCTAAATTGAACGTTTCCTATCCATTCAATGAAAAGGCCTCTATGTCGTTCCCTTCAGACCATCGCGAAGTGCCCAGCTTTTACCGCTTGCTTGAGGGTGCCAAACCCGTCACCTTGGGCTTCTGGTTCGATAACCAAACATTCGAAGGCCCAGTAGATCCAGCCACGGCCAAGCTCACCCCCGAACGCTACGACTGGTGCGAGGATGAAGTGAAGGTGGTCGATCTGGGGGAAGGGCGCTTTCGCCTAGCGGATAAACCCGATTTCGGTGAACTGACCGAGATCAACTGGGGCGATGAGTTTTATGCCGACTCAAGCAACCATGGTTTGGAGTTTGTTCTCCGTGTCTTGCCCGCCAAGTTTCGGCATGAACAGTGGGTGATGAGAGGGCCGATATCCAGCGAGTCTGATCTGTCAAACACCATCCATGCTTTGGGTGGTGGCTGGTTGTGCATCATGGGCGGCATCTGCACGGTCACGCTGCCCGTCGAGGCTTGGGTGGTTTTCAAGCAAACCAAAATCAAACGTAGTGGAGTCCAAAAATCACCCGACTTAAAGCCGATCAAACGTCAGCAGTGAGTCGATGCAGATTAGACGAGCCCCGTCTAATTTGGTATTTCAGGTATTTTGCTTTTAGGATTCGCTCCGTTCAAACACGGAGAGCAACCATGCGAACCCCCAAACGTATCCGACCCAACAACGACAACCTACCCTTGAAATACAAGTACGCTGACGAGTGGTTGGATCATGCTGTTGAACTGTTTAAGCCTATCTTCCAAGAGGCCGGCTACACCATCCCACCTGTGGTGGTCGCGGCAGGCTTTTCAAGCAATGGGTATCACCCGAAGAAAAAAAGCGCGATTGGCATGTGCTACGGACGGTGCTGGAGTCCTGAGGGTGTGAACCAAATTTTTATTGCCCCTGTTCGAACCGATCCGATCGATGTGCTGTGGATCTTGGGGCACGAGCTGATCCATGCGGTGGACGATTGCAATAACGGGCACAAAAAACCGTTTTATGACATCGCCAAAAAGATAGGCCATTGGGACGCCAAGGGACTGAGCTTTACCGAGATGCGCAACTTTCAGCTCACGCTCGAAGGGATGGCGCAAGAGCTCGGTCGGTATCCCAGAGCACCTTTCGTCTTCACCAGCTGAGCCATTTCGCTTGCAAATGATTGCTCGAATCTGCACTTCGTTGGTCCTGCACAGACATCCCGGTCGAAAATTCTTGAAGAATTTACAAAAATATTATTGCTACTTTTAAAAAATAGGATATGATTAGGTCATCTTACGAAAGGAGTGACTCATGGCGCAGACAAACTGCACTTACCAATCCGCCAGGCACGAGAGGATCCTTCGCGCCAAAGACTCGCTGCATGCGAACAAACGTCGCCAACAACGGGGTATCAACAAGGATCACATCGCCTTGATACTCGCCTTTGGCGTCAGAGAGCACGACGGAATGGGAGCGGTGCGCCACTTCATGACGGAAGGGGCGATGCAGAGACTGAGTGCAACCGTTGGAAAAACACCTCAGATCAGTTCGCTTGCGGGTATGTATGCCGTTGTCAGCACGTCGGATGACACGGTCATCACGGTTGGTCACCGCTACTGATGGAGCAAACATGCTGAACACAACACTCCCACTGCCACGAGCGTTTTATTTATTGCGAGACGTAGCGCACAAGCATGGACTTGCATATGCAGATACCGAGGTCTTGATATGGCTGGCCATAGCTAGGCTCTACGCTTTTGATAAGACTCTCTTTTCAAAAAGCTTCTCGCTTGATGATCTCGCAAGTGAGGCTGGATGGGCTGAGTGTGTGTCTATCGGCCTTGACCCCCAAGCTGTTTTGCTTTCTCGAGAGCGACAAAGCTTTGCCCATTGGGATCCCGCGTCAGTCCGCCAGGCTATCGCCGTGATCAAAGACCTAAGCCGGGAGTTGGAGGGGGCTCCTGACAGTGCTTGGGATGTTTTGCCATTTTTATTCTCAACCGAGAGAAAGATGATGCGCGGGCTTGAGGAGTTCATGGCACAAAGCGTTGCAGAGCTGATGGTGGACATGCTTAAAGATGCTTCGGGCTCGGTCTGGGCGCCTTTTGATACAAGTGGCCAAATCGCCATCACAGCATTTCGAAGAGGTTACGTCGTACAAACCGCCTCGATCACTGGCTACGAGTCACTCACGCGTCAATTGTTGATTTGTATTGAGACGGGTTCTTTTACCCATCCAAGGTTAATCACTGAGACCCCTCGCGACACACGAGGGCGCCCGATGGTCCGAGCTGATTTCATCATCGCTAACCCTCCATTGGGGCGTTCGGTTCGAGAAGATCAATGGGGTCAATGGCAAGTTGATACAGGTGATAAGACAGCCACCTTTGATCGATCAGAAGCTTGGACGGTTCACCATTTGATGGCCAGGGCCGATAAACAAATGATCGTGCTGTCGTCGCAGGGTTGGCTCTTCGCCCAAGGCCAAGAGAAACGATTGCGAGAAGCCCTCATTGAGAAACCGGATGTTTCTCTTCAGTCTGTTGTGACCTTACCTGCAGGTGCCATTTCTTCATCAAATGTGATGGTTGCATTCGCTTCGTTGGTGCGTGGTGAAAAGACACACACTGTAAAAATGACCGATATCAAAGGTGAAAACCGAATCGATTCACTAGAAGTTTTGATCGAAAGTTTCCGCCCTGTCGTGATGGGAGAACAGGAGTCGCCCAAATACTCACGCTTGGTTACTGCCGAAGAAATACGCTCGGCTGAATACGTGTTGCTACCTCAGCGCCTTATTCGTTCAATAGAGTTGTCTGGGGTGCATGCATTACCTCTCGGTGAGCTGTGCGACACGGTAAGGCCACCTACACCCTTCAGGGGTTTAGAAGGGGATGATGTTCACGAGCTGGGCATTCCCAACATTAGGGATGGTGATTGGTCACCAATCGAAGAGCCGGAAAAAGAAAAGCGGATCCTGGTTAGTCCAGCAACTCGTCCTGATGTCTTCTTGACTCGCGATGACATTCTCTTATCAGTCAAAGGGTCCTTGGGCTTTGCACGGTTGATATCTGATTTTTATCAAGCACCTCAGGTCGAGGGTGGCAGTGAATGGAACAGAGCAGTGGTTTCATCAAGTTGCGTTGCCCTTCGCTTGCACAAGGGGGCAGCGATAAAGGGGATCACACCCCAGTACATCCTCATGTACCTGAGGTCAGCAGAAGGGCAAGAACAGCTTCGTTCACTGCAAGTCGGGGCAGCGATGCCCCACATCAGTATTCAGACCCTGTTAAGTGCATTTCGCATCCCCATTCCAACGCCAGAAGAACACGATGCGGTTGTTGGCGATTACGAGAAGCTCTGCTCGATTGAGCATCAAATCAAACAATTGACCCTCAACATGACTTCCATCGTTCAATCGCGGTGGATCGTTAATTCAGACTGATTGACCTAATCAGACTTGGTTGATCGACCACACGCCATGAAAAAACGTTTTTCGAATGATGAAGATCTGCTGCGAAGTTTGGCGCTCTACTGGCTTTTCAAAAACGCCAATACGCTGGACGCATATGCTCTTGCTGAGCAGATGAGACTTGATGATGAGCACGAGCTCAAGGGTTGGCTTGAGTGTGGTTGCAAAGTTCACTGGGCATGGCTTCATAAACATCTTGAGCTTTCACACATATTAATGTCACAGCAGTCATTTGGCATGCTGGTGAATCAAGACAGAGCACTTCACGACAAAATCAAGGTCAACCGAGATGCGGTTAGTCGCCGTTGGAGCAACGATTGGAAAAACATCGGCCCAAAGATCAAGACAGCTCAGTCTTTGAGCATGGTTAAACCGAGTGACAAAGAATTGGACCTCGCATGGTCCGCTGCAATTTCTACTTGTGCTAGCTTGCTGCACAAGGAAGGCCATGCCGATTTGTCGAGCCAAATGTCTCAACTGGCAAGGTAATCGAGTCCGTCAAATACCAGCCAGTTTTGTCGCGTTTGATAGGCCCCAAACAGGGCCCGACGAGCGCTTATTATGGAACTCAAAACACGAGCGCCACCATGAACGAAATCATCTGCCCCCATTGCAACAAAGCCTTCAAAATCGACGAAGCCGGTTACGCCGACATCCTCAAGCAGGTGCGCGATGGGGACTTTGAAAAACAGCTGCACGAGCGCTTGGCCTTGGCCGAAAAAGACAAGCTCGGCGCGGTGGAGTTGGCCAAGGCGCAGTTGACCAATCAGCTGCAACAAAACGCCGCCCACAAAGACGCCGAAATCCAAGCCCTGCAAGCCAAGCTGGCCGCCGCGGGCCAAGACAAACAACTGGCCGTGGCCCAAGCCTTGAACGCCGCTGAAAAGCAGCGCGACGAATTCAAAAACCTCTACGACCAAAGCCAGCTGGAAAAGCGCTTGGCCGAGCAGTCGCTCAAAGAGAAGTATGAGCTGCAAATCAAAGAGCGCGAAGAGATGATCGACCGCCTCAAAGACTTCAAGGCCAAGCTCTCCACCAAGATGGTGGGCGAGTCCCTGGAGCAGCACTGCGAAAACGAATTCAACCGCCTGCGCGCCACCGCCTTCCCCCACGCCTATTTCGAAAAAGACAACGACGCGAGCAGCGGCAGCAAAGGCGACTACATCTTCAAAGACATGAACGAGGCCGGCACCGAAGTGGTGTCCATCATGTTCGAGATGAAGAACGAAATCGACACCACCGCGACCAAGAAAAAGAACGAAGACTTCTTCAAAGAACTCGACAAAGACCGCACCGAAAAAGGCTGCGAATACGCCGTGATGGTCAGCCTGCTGGAGCCCGAGAGCGAGCTCTACAACACCGGCATCGTGGACGTGTCGTACAAGTACCCCAAGATGTACGTGGTGCGCCCGCAGTTCTTCATCCCCATCATCACGCTGCTGCGCAACGCGGCCATGAACGCACTGCAATACAAAACCGAGCTGGCGCTGGTGAAGGCTCAGAACATCGACATCACCAACTTCGAGTCCGAGCTCGACCAGTTCAAAACCGCCTTCGCCAAAAACTACGACCTGGCCTCACGCCAGTTTCAAACGGCGGTGGACGAAATCGACAAGTCCATCCTGCACCTGCAAAAAACCAAAGACGCCTTGCTCAGCACATCCAACAACCTGCGCTTGGCCAACAACAAAGCACAAGACGTGACCATCAAACGCTTGACGCGGGGGAACCCTACGATGGCGGCGAAGTTTGATGAGTTGGGTTGACGCGTAATCGTAGGGGTGATTCCAAGCAGCTCATCAGGCCGTGAAGTTGGAAGACTGTGGCGATAGTTCAATGTTGTCCCTGCTCGCTCATCAAGTCCTCGCACTCAAAGCCATAGAAAGCGGCCCTCTTTTCTTTACGTATACGTCCCAAAGGGGGCAATTCATGGCCTATAAAGAGCGTTTATGACAGTGATTAGGAGCGTTATTGCGCTGCAGCCCAGACTATGGACATTTGACGCATGTGACACACATCTTGCCCACCGCGTTCTAAAGAATTAGCGCTAGAGACCAAGGGTGCGATTTCGATCAAAACAGAGTATCCATTGAGTTCCAACTCCACCGCAGCCAGCGATGGAGCGCAAAACATTGACGAATTAAACGAGTCAGAATGCCACCAGTTCTCTTCATCTTCGTGTTCATCTTCCTTTCCCTCGTCTTGTGCATATGCTGAACTTTCAGGAGGGGGCCATCGACTGATGCGCCAGCTATCACTGCATCTGCGGACAAAAAGCTCCAATGAGGTTTCCCCCTCCTTGGCAGCTTCTTCAATCCACTCCCCAATTTCTTCTGATACGGCTGGCCAACCCGTCACCAACCACTTCAAATATTGAGCGGAGATGGTCTCAAAAAAACCGCAACCATCTTCAGCTGACTCCCAAGACACGAAAGTTGCGTTGTTTGCTGTTATGGGTACTGTCAGGTTCTCCCAGCACACGGACTGATACTTGCTCTCCACATCTTTAAGCTCAAAAAAAAGAGAAATTGCTTTGTTCAACTTGGGCTTGACATGGTCAATATCCGAGGCTTGAGAAGAGCTTTGAAATCGAGCGTTAGCCAATACCAATTCAATATTTAGCGATTCTTTGCTTCCTGCTGTTCGCCACAAGGTCTCCAGTAATGACAATAACGAATTGCGGTGATACAAACCGTCGCCCTGAAAATGAACGAAGCCTTCGCAATCAGAAGTGACACGGTCACATTCACGCACTACTTCATTCTTCTTGGATTCATATAGTGCGGTGAGGTGTACCTCAAATTCAGAGCGTCGCGTTAAGCGCTTAGCAATAAAACCCTCTTTGTTAAGTCGGGATAAGCTCAGTTCATGGCCGGGAAAAGACAATGTCAGCTCGCCAGCTCTGGCAGCAGCCAAGGCTTCATTTAAAAAGACTTGATGTTCATGTTCCAGTAGAGCCAGCTTTTTAGCTGCAATAGCTTCATTTTCGCGCGATTCCTGCTCACGGGAGGCGGCCTTAAATTTGACCTCAGCGCTTACTTGCGCCATGTGCATGGCATGCTTCAACATGTTTGAACTATCTCCTTTGTGGCATGAGTAAGTTAGAGATTTTCATTCAGCAACCGCTTTGGGGGCACCTAAACATTACAGTGGTCTTTACCCTGTATTCCCGTACCACCAGCAGTTTTAATTTGCCGTTCATTTTTTTCCGAAACATCTAAAGTAGCAAGTAGCCCAATGCACTGTGCGAGTTAAAAGAATTGTAGTCATCGACCCAAGCCTTCAGCTGCACCATCACCGTTTGTTAGACGGGCCTGTGCACCAGTGGGACTCACCTTTAATCAGATGCGCAACTTTTATCTAACGCTCGAAGGGATGGCGCAAGAGCTCGGTCGGTATCCCAGAGCACCTTTCGTCTTCACCAGCTGAGTGCTCAATTTATTCAGAGTGTGCTTGTTTGAATCCGGCGCTCGGCCTGTTTTCTGTCGACCACCTCAAAAGGCCAGTTGTATTGTGTGTAGAGGTATTGAGTACCCGCGCTGTTTTCTTTGAGCTGAGCCTCCACGATGAAGAGGGTCCCAACAGGGTAGTTTCGTCGCATCATCGAAGAGCACTCAACGCGCAAATCGGTTGAGTAGCCTTGTCCAGCCAGTGGCCTGGCGCGGATCGCTGAGCCTGATGGTTCGCCAGGGTTTTCAAACGTTTGAATTGCTGTGAGTTTGTAATGTCCCATTTCTTTCTTTAGCTACCGGTTAGGCTTCTATCATGTCCAAATATATGACGATCAGCTTTAGAAACCTCATCCTTATTCTCACGACCGCGATCACACCAGTTTTGGCATGGAGCTCTAGCAACGTTTCCGAGGAGCGTTTTCAGAAACAACAGCTCGAACGGCTTCGTCCTTCACTCATCGACATCAATTTGAACCTCAGCCGTGTTGACTCATTGAGTGCCAGAGGCAGTGGTTTTCTGGCGGGTAGGCAAGACTGGATCATCACCAACTTTCATGTGGTTGATCAAAAGCTCCACCGTTATGCGGATCACCGGCTATTGGTTTTGGGTTCAAAAGGGCAGCGCTTCAACGCCAAGATCATTGCTGTCGATGTGGCTGCAGATTTGGCCGTGCTCCAATCAGACTACCCTCTGCCCGGTGCTTTCCTAACGCCTCATACCGAACCTTTGACAAAGGGCGAAAAGCTTTATGCCTACGGCAAGTCTGAAGGTGATGAGTTTCGTGTTTCCATTGGTACCTTCACGCGCAACATCCGCGATGGATCGGTCAGTGAGCTGGTTTTTTCAGGACGACTCGAAGCCGGCATGAGTGGGGGCCCCGTTTTGGATTCAAGGGGCAGGCTGGTTGGCGTGAACCAGTCCATCATGCTGGAGCACCCCTATGACAGCCGTCTGGTCAATGCCGAAGACGTTCAGAAAATTCTGACCAAGGCAGCAAAGTCGCCTTATGCCAGCGCAGACGCTGCCATTCAGGACATGGTTCAGCAATACCGTGACTTGGCTACCTTTGAAGTGGATGTCATCTCGAAGCCCAACAGGCCTAAGGATTGGCTGGGCCCCTTTGGCGTTCTGACAACCGACAGAACCTGCGATCACCGTCTGTACTCGTTGGCTGATGAGCGATTCGAAATCTATCGACTCAAGTGCGAATCATCAAACGGAAGTGCACGCGATGGTGAAATGAACCTGGGTGCCATTGAAATGCGGCACTACTGGTTGATCAGTCGTGGAGGCTCAGCTTGGCGTGCTGCAGCGGCATCCAAGTACATGATGGAATACCTCCGAAAAGTGCCAGAACCCGAAAGTCGGGAGCAGGGCGCATGGACCTGCCATTTTAAACGTCATACCAACACCCAGAGCCTCAAGATCGACGTTCAAACTTGCTCCCGGCCGTACCTTCGAATACCGGGTTTGCAGGACTACCGTTTGCGTGCAGCGCTGGAGGTCACCGATCATGAGTCCATGGTGTCTGCGCTGGAGGCCAATGGCATTGACCCGAAAAACATGGAGCGCCTAACGCTCGCCTGGCTCAACCGGTTTGAACGTAGCAAGCCAGATCTCTCACCAAAGGTGAAGCCATGAAACACATAAAAGTCTTCTTGGCTTTGTTGGGTTCAGTTCTGTGGGGTGCGTTTGCGATCTTCATGAATGACATGAACAGTGCATCTGATCTCGATCTCGCGACTGGTCTTGTCAGGCTGGCAGTGGTCGGTGTTCTCGCCACTACTTGGCTTGTGTTTTGGGTCGGACTCACTTGGTTTCGACTGCATGAAGCTCGGTGGGGAGATCATTTGACGATCGTGGCTTCAGTTTTATGGATCTACACACTTGTTCTTGACATCGGGTTGCCTTGGCTTGCCTATGTTGTTGGGTGGATGTGGCCCAGCTTTTTGTCCGTGGCCCTGGTGGCTTTTCTGGTCTTGGGCGGCGTCTACTGGCATGCAAAAGTGCTGTTTGGTCACCTGCGCTCGGGCTTCTTTGGTCTGATTCTCACCGCGTCAGTGCTTTTAGGAGGCTCTTTTGCTTTTTTTGTATCGACGTCATCAAGTCAGGATATACATGACTTGCCCTATAGCCCACAAGTATTTATTTGGAATTGAATGCTGATTCCGTTAATTGGAAGTTATCAATTTTAAAATAGGCTCGTAGATCAATTCCCCATAAATTGTCAAGCGATAGAGCCGTTAATCCCGCTTGGGATTAATTTCCTTAATCTTGTGGGATTAAATCTGGCCGAGCTTAGGAAGCTTCGATTTGACAAACTTTTTTAGGTAGGTAGCATGAGGGCTCTACTTAAGGAGTACTTTCGATGTCTTTGAACGAAGTTGAAACCGTGTCAGTTATAAAGATCAATAAAATCCACAAGGAAATTATGGCAAGGCTTGTCAGAATGGAAACAAAGCTTGTCCGTGGTTTTTCTGAAATGGGAATTGACCTTGATTGTGAAGACTGGATGGAAATAGATGATCGTGATCAAGCTATCTATTTAAAAACCATGGGTCGATCAATGATGGTTATCACATCAAATATGAAAAAGCTTGGAGCAACAAAATTAGGGCAAGACTACGATCTTATTTTTGAAGGAAAAGTTGTTGGAAGTATCCTTTATGAAGGCCAGGAGGCGTCATGAAGTTTCTGCACCAACCCAACGCCGAACGCAAAGTTGTTTACAAATATGCTGAAGAGTGGCTACAGCACGCTGTGACAGCCTTACGTGCTCACTTTCTAACATACGGGCACAAAGTTCCAGAGGTTTATGTATCTTGTGGATATTCTCCTCATGGGTTTAATCCAGATAGGAAAATAAACTATGAAGGATGTTACATGCCAATGCGTTATAGCGCGGATGGCGTCCCAATGATATACATTTCTCCGGATTTATTTGAGCCAATTCAAGTTATGTTTGTTTTGGCCCATGAATTGATTCACGCCGTGGATGATGGATATAGTACTCATGGATTTAGATTTAGATCCATAGCCAGAGATTTGGGCATGAAAGAGTGTGGAAATGTTCGATTCATTCACTATGTGAATTGCATTAAAAAATTCTCCGAACTGGCTGAGCCTTTGGGGCGCTATCCAAGAGGTGGGGTAACTTATCAAAATTCATTTTCAATTATCAATCCTGATTATCAAATCCAAAGAATGAATGATATTGAATTTAAACGTAATAAATCTATCGAAAAAAAGCGTGTGAAGACAGCTGTGATTTCAATGTGAATGATATCTCTCATTAGTTTTAATGGCTCTCCCGTAGGTCTGGCTAAGTGCGTCGATGACAAGTCAAGTGCATGTTCATCGCCAAAGACAGTTGAAAGTTGGGTCTTGCGCCGTCAACTACACAGTTCGACTTTTTCGGGGAGGTGGGAATCGTGATGCGAGGGTGATTTTTTACAGATTGAGGTCCCTATGGCACTTGCTTGGCACTGCTGATACTTTCCCAAATGGGCGTTTGTGAAAATGCCTTGAACGTCGAAGATTTACGGCTTTTTTTCGGCAAAAATGTAGCCAAAGACTCTAAAGATTGCATGACACAGTTTGCCCCCGGCGCTCGAGCCCTGATACGTGATGAAGAATGGCTGATTCGCCGTGTGGACCCCTCCAAAGACGAGGGTTGGCTGCTCACGTGTGACGGCATATCTGAACTGGTCCGTGGCCAGACCGCTTTGTTTTTGACGAAGCTCGAAGACGAGATCGAGATCCTTGACCCGGCACAAACGATGTTGGTGCCCGACAGCAGCCCAGCCTACAGCGCGACCATGCTCTATTTGGAGAGCCAACGTCGGCGCACCGTGCCCAACGACACCCGCATTCACATGGGCCATCGGGCTGTGATGAACGTGGTGCCGTATCAGTTGGACCCAGCCCTCCAAGCCCTCAAGCAGCCACGTGCCCGTATTTTGATTGCGGACTCGGTGGGTTTGGGCAAAACGCTGGAAGCGGGCGTGTTGGCCACCGAGTTGATCCAACGCGGACGCGGCAAGCGCATCTTGGTGGTCACGCAAAAAGCCATGCTCACCCAATTCCAAAAGGAGTGGTGGAGCCGGTTTTCGATTCCGTTGGTGCGGCTTGACTCCATGGGACTGGCCCGTGTGCGCAACCGCATACCCGCCAACCACAACCCGTTCAACCATTTCGATCGCAGCATCATCTCGATCGATACGCTCAAAAGCAACCTCGAATACCGAAACCACCTCGAAAATGCTTGGTGGGACATGATCGTCATCGACGAGTGCCACAACGTTGCAGCCCGTGCTGGCGAGCAAAACCTAGCCAAACGCGCCAAACTGGCCCGCTTGTTGGCCACGCGCTCAGACACGCTGATTTTGTTGTCCGCCACACCGCACGATGGTTCGGCCCGCAGCTTTGCCTCGCTCATGGCGCTGCTCGATCCCACGGCCATTTCCGACCCCGACGACTACACCCAAGAAGACTTTCGCGACAAAGGCTTGGTCATCCGCCGCTTCAAGAAAGACATCAAAGACCAGGTGTCGGCAGACTTCCAAGAGCGCGTCACAACTTGTCTGCGCCAAGCCGCCAGCGCCCAAGAAGAAGCCGCCTACCGTGCTTTGCTGGCCATCCCGTTCACGCAAAACGGCCAACACAAAGGTGGCAAGCAGCAACAGCTTCAACGCGTGGCCATGCAAAAGGGTTTGTTTTCCAGCCCTGCGGCAGCCCTGGATTCGGCCCGCAAGCGCATCGACGTGTTGCAAAACAAATCGGCTCCCAATGCCGACGAAGCCAAAGAAATTGCGCACCTGCAAGACTTCATCGCCACACTCGTGCCCATCGTGCAAGACGAGACCGCCGCAGGTTTCAGCAAATACCAACGCTTGTTGTCGCACCTCAAGAGCGCCGACTTTGGCTGGAACAGCCAAGACCCCGCGGACCGACTGGTGGTGTTTTCTGAGCGTATCGAAACCCTGAACTGGTTGCAGCAGCAACTCACCAAAGACCTCAAGCTCAAACCGCAGCAGTTGGGCATCTTGCACGGCGGCATGTCCGACACCGATCAGCAAGACATGGTGGACCGCTTTGGCCGCCAAGAAGACTCTATTCGCGTGCTCCTGTGTTCCGATGTGGCCAGCGAAGGCTTGAACCTGCATTACTTCAGCCACCGCTTGGTTCACTTCGACCTGCCTTGGTCGCTCATGGTCTTTCAGCAGCGCAACGGCCGCGTGGACCGCTACGGCCAAAAGCACCAGCCGCACATCGTCTACCTGTTCACAGAAGCTGCAACCGATCAAATCAAGGGTGACCTGCGCATCCTGGAAATCTTGCAAAACAAAGACGAACAGGCCAACAAAAACCTGGGTGATCCTTCCGCTTTTTTGAACGTATTCGACCCCGAAAAAGAAGCTGACAAAGTCAGCGGTTTCATGGCCGATGGCCTCAGCCCAGAGCAGGTCGAGTCCACTTTGGACAAAGCCGCACACGAAGATAACGACAACGAAGGCGACTTTTTGATGACGCTGTTCGGTGGCGCAGCCCCGCCGCCCGTGGCCGCTTCCAGCCTAGGCAGCATCCACAACCCCTTGTCGCTGTTCAAAAGCGACTTTCACTACGCCACCACCGCGCTGACGCAACTCAACCAAGGCACTACCGTGTGCCAGTGGTCTCACACTGATGCCGAGCAACTCATCAGCATCACCGCGCCGCTGGACCTGCAAGAGCGTTTGCGCCAATTGCCTCGAGAGGCCCAGGCGGACAACGATCTCTATGCCTTGTGCGCCGACCGCGACCGCGTGGCCGAGGCCATCGACACCGCCCGCCAAGCCCGTTCGGAAGAAGACACTTGGCCACAGCTGCACTACCTGTGGCCTCAGCACCCCATCATGGAGTGGCTGGGCGACCGTGTGCTCACCCAGTTTGGTCGCCACCGCGCACCGCTCTTGGTCAGTGCCAAGCTCAAGGCCGGTGAGCAGGCTTTTGTGATGATGAGCTTGGTGCCCAACCGAAAGGGTCAGCCGCTCATGGTGGAGTGGCAAGTTGCCACCCGCGTGGGAGAGCAGGGCGCTTTTGTGTTGGAGCCTTTCGACGCCTTTGCTACCCGCGCAGGGCTGCAAGCCAATGGGCTGGCCAACCGTGGTCAAGACAACGCCTACCAATCGGTCACCCCTTCGATGCAAGCCGCTTTGCCCGAGGCCGTTGCGGCCATGCACGGTTTCATGACGCAGCAACAAGGGCAGTTCGCCGCCCAACTCAACGAGCGCCTAAAAACCACCCTGGCCGATCTTCAGCGTTTGCAAAGTTTGCAAATCCAGCAGCTGGAGCTCAACTTGGAAAACCAAATTGAAACCGTCAAGCGCAGCCGCTTAGAAAACCGAACCCGCCAAATTGGCCGCGTCTTTGACGATTACCGCCAGTGGGTGCAAGACACCCTGACCACCGAACCCCAACCCTGGATTCAGGTCTTG
>Ga0315907_10002749_pt1 | contig 21684 bp, 18 predicted proteins | sample LakEriMetagenome_3_FD_203525 | JGI IMG/M metagenome (GOLD analysis project Ga0315907, IMG submission 203525) | Freshwater fungal communities from buoy surface, Lake Erie, Ohio, United States - Buoy 12 MA123 | ecosystem: Environmental > Aquatic > Freshwater > Lake > Lake biofilm | place: USA...
CATCCGGCTTCACCCTTTGGCTGCGCCATCGTTGCCCTCGGTCCAATGAAGAAAACGCTGAATCCTATAGCTCAAATGGAATCGGTGCAGGCCAAGTTCAATAGGTCATCTGGGAAATACGGGCTTAATCCAGTGGCGCACGGTCGCTTCGGCAACCTCCAACCGTTCCGCAATCTCTTGCACGGTCTGATACCGGTCCTGCGGCATGAGCCGATCTCCAATGTTGACAATGATGAAGAATAGCAACGTTTGGTCAATTTTAATTGATTCATGTCAATTTCACTTCCGTTTTAGAAAGGTAGACTGTATTTGTTAGTCGATACCTTGAGATGCACTTCCTCTGGCTTTGGATAACAAATGAAAACAGGAACGATCGAGATGCCAGCCCACCTCTCTTGACGATGGGAGGCTTCGGTCATCCCCGCATCCATGACTTCGTGCTCGGCGGGGTCGTTCTCGCGATCTACGGCTTCCGGCTTTGCCTTGAAGCTGAAGATGTGCGGCGACGAACAGCGATGAACTGAAACAAGAGGTTCGTCGCCTCATGCTCCGTTTGGACAAACTCTCGCCGTCCGTCGGAGCAAACTCATGTTTCTACAGTGGAGGAGAAAGTCATGTGTATCCTCGTCGCAGTCGATTTATCCGAAAACTCGGACATTCCCGTTTTGCGTGCCGCCGCAATCGCGCGGCAGCTCAAGGCCAATCTCCGGGTGATCCACATCGTCGATTCTCATCTTGCCGACACGATCCGTGGGCAGGTGGTAGAAGCTGCGCGCAGTGCGATCACGGCAAGGCTCGCCAAGCTCAGCGTCGATGCGCACGTCGAAGTTCGAGCAGGCCGCCTCCGCAGCGACGTCGCCCAGTATGCCTTCGACTGCTCGGCGCGCCTTCTGGTCGTCGGAGATCACGACGCGCGCAAAGACGGCTTGTTCACTTTTGGTGAAACATCTGCGGCACGGATCATGCGGTCGAGCCCGATCCCTATGCTCGTTGTGCGCACTGCTTCCACTGAACCGTACCGCGACATCGTGGTCGGCGTGGACTTCTCGATCTACTCCCGATCCGCCATCCGGCACGCCCGGGAATTCGCCCCAATAGCGAAGCTCCATCTCGTCCATGCCTACGTGGTGCCCTTGCGGAGCAGGCTTGGACCACCAGAGTACGTCGCCGAACTCGAAGCCACTGCACAACGCAACCTCGCGGGCTTTCTCGCCCGCGACATGCAGACGATCCTCGAGCGAACCGATCTCAGTCCAGTCGAGCCAAACATGGTCGAACAGGAATGTCTTTGCGGCATGCCCTATGAAGTTATCATCGCCGCCGTCCAGCGCCATCAGGCGGGTTTGGTGGTCGTTGGAACCCATGGAGCAGGAGGCGTGGCAAGGGTGATCTGGGGCAGCGTCGCCACTGCTCTCGTCGACTCGCTGCCCTGCGATCTCATGATCGTCCATGAAATCTAGAGGCGACAGCTTCGCGACTTCCTAGGATGCAAACTGAGTTCATCTGCCCCCTCCAGACCGGTCCACTCGTCGATTCAGACTAGACACTGGTTGCTCCTGCCCCGGGCTTGGGTGTGAATCGGAGTTGAACTTTGCCCCCACATGGCTCGCTGGCGACCAAACTGAAATTCTTGCAGAACCTAGCGAGAGCGTTTCGACGATCAAATTCGAGCCCGGCGCCCGGAGCGAGTGGCGCGCACACTTATAGTTTAACTACATTCTAGTCGGGGCAAAAGTCGAACGCCTATCCACACATTAGGAGAACTCCGCCAAATGGACGACGAAAACAATCTGGAAGCGAGGAAGACGGACGGCACGTTTCGTCGTATTCTCGTTGCAACAGATCTTACCGCCTACGGGGATCGCGCATTTGACCGCGTCCTAATTCTCTCACAACAGAATCGGGCGGCGGTTCGGCTCATCCATTCGGTCGAAACTGCCAGCCTCCCCGAAACGTATCTGAACTCCAAAGTCAGCGAGGCCGAGACCTATTTGTGGCGCGAGGTGCGCGACAGCGGCCTCGACAGAGTTAGCGATGTCGCCGTCAACGTCGTCAGTGGCAGCGCCGAGACCGCGATCAAGGAAGTAGCCCAAGCCATGCAAGCCGACATCATCGTCCTCGGCCTGACTCACGACCAGTCGCTGGTCGGAATGGTACGTGGAACGACGATTGATAAAGTCGTCCGTAGTTCAAATATTCCGGTGCTGGTGGTTAAGACCCGTGCCCGACGTCCATACGCCCGAATCGCTGTGGCTGTTGATCTTGGAGAGCCGTCGAGGTCCGCACTGGAATGCGTAATGCGCGCGTTTCCGAACTCCGAGGTTTGCGTCGTTCACGTTGCGGAGCCGGAATCCGTCGTCGTCCCTTCCCAAGAAGTGCGTATCGCCGCATTGACAAGGCAACAACAGCAGGTCGCCGATATGGTTGGCTCGGCGTTTACGAAAGTCGGCCGCACCTTGCCCGCTGATGGTACACGCTCAATCGTTCATTTCGCCGAGGGGATCGCAGTCAACCTACTTCCCGAGTGTTTTTCGGCGCTCAATCCCGATCTAGTCGTCATGGGAACACACGGGCGAACCGGAATCGCCAATCTGCTTCTCGGCAGTGTTGCGGAGACCATGCTGGACATTGTGCAACGCGATATGCTTGTCGTCCGAGGCTGATCAGAGTTGGAGCGAGCGGCGCGAGAAATCGAACCTTGACCGGCTAACGCCGAATAGGGCGTATTTCGGTATAGGGGGAAATCCTCGCCGTCGCATAAACTTGACAGCGTCATCTATATTAGAATTCTAAAAACGGCTCGAACTAGCCGGATTGGCGCGATGGAACAAGTACCGAATCATCTGGCGTCGATCATTTCTAACATCTTGCTGTTTTTTGGCGTCGCTGGGATTGCGGTGCCGTTGCTGCAGAAGTTGCAGATGTCGCCTGTTCTTGCATATCTGTTGTGCGGCATTGCGATCGGTCCGAACGGACTTTCGGCTTTGGCAACGCTATATCCTTGGCTCGCTGCGGTGACAATCGACGATGTTGGGACGGTTCAGCTGCTCGGCGAGCTCGGCATCGTCACCTTGATGTTTATGATCGGGCTCGAACTCTCGCTGGAGCGACTGAAAGATCTCCGGCGATTCATTTTCGGTCTGGGGTCGGCGCAGATTCTTGTCACTGCAGTCGCGATTTTTTCGATTGCCGTTTGGTTTGGCAATGCGCTGGAGGCGGCCATTCTGCTCGGCGCAAGTTTCGCGCTTTCATCGACCGCCATTGTCATGAAGCTGCTAGAGGACCGCCGACTAAACAACCGCCCGATTGGAATTCTGTGCTTCTCCATACTATTGATGCAGGATTTGGCGGTCGTGCCGATACTGGTGCTGGCTGCATCCTTCACCGGCGCTGCCGACGACAGCATTGGCAAGATGCTTCTGTCCTCGCTTGGCATCGGCATCTGCACCGTTTTTGCCGTAATGATCGTCGGCAAACGCATTCTGGCGCCGGCTTTCCGCACCGTCAGCGCTTCGCGAAATCCCGAATGGCTCGTCGCTTTTGTCATCTTCTTCGCCGTCGCATGCGCCGCTATCACCGAAGCGGCAGGGTTGTCGCTGGCATTGGGCGCGTTCCTTGCGGGACTCCTGATTGCCGAAACCGAGTTCAAACACGAGGTCGAAGCGATCGTCAGCCCGTTAAAGGGCCTGCTTCTTGGAATCTTCTTTCTGTCGGTCGGCATGGCGATCAATGTTATTGAGGTCGTCCGCCAACCTCTATTGCTTGCATTGTCGGTGTTCGGAATATTCGCACTCAAAGGTTTGGTTATCTATCTCCTCTGCTTGTGTTTTCGCGTGCAGCGCCGCCAAGCCGTCGAGGCAGCCTTGTATCTAGCGCAGCCGGGTGAGTTTGCGCTTCTGATTCTGGGAGTTGCACTGACCGCCAATCTGATGGCTACGGACGACGTGCAGTTTTTCTTGCTGGTAACGGCGCTTGCTATGATGGCGACACCACTTGTCTTTAAGGTTGCGCCATTCGCGGTTCGGCTGGCGGATCGCTTTGCAAAAATGCCTCTGGTCGAACAGGATGCCCCGGAGACAGGCGAGCAAGTGGTGATAATCGCCGGATTCGGCCGTGTGGGAAAACTACTGGGAGATGCTCTGGCCGACCAGAATATCGCTTATATTGCATTCGACAATAATGCCGAGCGCGTACAGGCGCTTCGACAATCGGGATACCGGGTCGTTTTGGGCGATGCCAAAAGGTCCGATTTGTGGCGTCGGCTGCATTCGGGTGGGATCGCGGCAGCCGTCATTGCGACCGACGATCATGCCGCCACACGCAGCATTCTCAGAACTATCCAGGTCGATTGGCCATTGCTTCCTGTTATAGTTCGAGCGAAAGACACTGACGACGTATTGGCACTCTACGACATGGGCGCGAAATATGTTGTGGCCGAAACCCTCGAGTCAAGCTTGAGCATTGTACGCCTTCTCATGAAACAGGCCGGGAAGGACGACATAGAAATCGAAGAAATCTTAAGAAACACGAGGGAACGTGGCCTCAAGGGGTAGACACCGTGAAGATCGTGTTTTTGAGTATTTCGATGATTTTCGCGACCGTGCGGCAGTCGAAAAGTTGATTGCGCTGTTTGCCTTGCCCCGAGTTTCACAAGTGGCGGCCCCGTCACGCGACTGACGAATAGGTCCGTCGCATTGGAACTTGCGCCCCCCTAGGCCCCCAGCGTCATAAATGTCGAATAATTTCAATGTTGATTTCCATATCATCTAGCAATAGATGGAATTTACTGGAAACCACGGGCAATGAAGGCGCGTCAAAAGCGACGAATTCCCTCCCCTGTAAGCTCGAAATCTCGACGATGGTTTAGTCGCACCAATCGAGTAAATTGGTTTCCTGTCGCGCTTAGTTTGCTTCCCTTACGGTGTGCGATTGCAGTTGAAAATGGGCACCAGCGGCGACAATTTTTGGACGTCACCTGAAGTCGTTTAGCGCACGGCGTGTCGTACTGCGAGTGACGTACAGTAGGGCATACAAATTACAACCTTTGGCGGTTAACTTATAGCCCTCCGAAACCGGCACGGAAACAAAGCGACGCGCTCATTCGGCGGCTTGACGGCCGCCTGCGAGCGCAACGCGCGGACGCTTGTGGAAAGCACCGTCCTTCATGATCGCGAGCAACCGGTCTTTGGATTGAAGGATGGAAACGTCCTGCGAGGGGTCGCCATCGACCAGCAGCAGGTCGGCAAGGAAGCCGGCACGGATCTGGCCGAGATCCGCCATGCCCATGATCTCGCCACCGGTCTTGGTCGCGCAAAGCAAGGCTTCGCCGTGGCCGTAACCGAATAGTTTGACGAACAACTCGAGATCCTTGGCGTTGGTCCCCTGTGGCGTCCAGGCAAAGCCGTAGTCGCCGCCGGGCACGACGCGCACGCCGCGCCGGCGCAGCTTGTCGTAGGTTGCCGCACAGGCTTCGAGCGCGCGCTTGATGCCGAGGTCGGTCGCCACCTGCTCGGTGATGCCCCAGCGATTGGCATAGTACATTGTGTTGTAAAGGATACCCACGGCGGGGCCGACAAACGTGCGATGTTTTTCGCGCTCGAGCATGTCGATCGCTTCGTCGTCGGCGAATTCGCAATGGTAGATCACGTCGACGCCGCAGCGTATTGCGGCTTTTACGGACTCTCCGGCCCGGCAATGCGCGTTGACGCGCTTGCCGTAGGCCTGCGCTACCTCGACGGCGGCTCTTATTTCGGCGTCGTTCATGACCGTCATTGCGGCCTTTGCAGATTTGATGAAATCGTCACCCGAAATGTTGATTTTGATGTTGTCCACGCCTTCGCGCACGCACATGCGTGCGGCACGCCGCACCTCATCGGGACCGTCGGCGATTAGGGCGAAGGATTCGCGGTGCATGTGCATGCGGCGCTCGTCGCCGAGCCCGCCCGTCACTGTGATTTCAGGGCTCGCCGCGCGCAAACGCGGGCCGGCAATGTGCCCCGCCTCGATCTCGTTGCGGATCACGACGTCGAGCCGGACCTTGGCCGAGGCCGCACCGTAGAGCGAGGTGAAGCCCGCATCGAGCATCGCGCGCGCATTGTGCATCGTGACCAGCACATGTTCTTCTGGCGGAATGTCGCCGATCTCGACGGTCGTGGCGGCATTCGAGAAAGACGGGTGCGCGTGGCCTTCGACGAGGCCCGGGATCAAGGTGCAGCCGGCCGCGTCGATCGTCTCGGCGCCGTCGCGCGGCAGCCGCTCGCTGCCCTTGGCGACCTTCGAAATGCGGTTGCCCTCGACCAGAACTTCGCCCGGATACGTCGCCGCACCGGTCGCATCCCACACGCCGACATTCACGAACAAGATGCGATTCATGGCGATTTCTCTCCCGATGTTTGGCGCGTCTTATGCGTCGCCGCAGAAAGAATGTGCGCAAGCGCGGGATGAAATTCAACTGCGGCAAATGACCGTAGAATCGTGCACTGCGGCAAATTCCAAAATGAAACTGTATAATTTAAGGTAACATTTTTTGGAGACGTTGGTGCAAAAATAAGCTCTTTCTCATATAACGAAGCGTGCCGCGAACTACGGATATCGGACTCGAACCGATACTGGTGAATGTGGCTTGCAGGAGAGACGCCCGCCTTGACGTTGCAATTGACCCTCACGATTCTGCTCAACGGCCTCACGCTCGCTGCCCTCTACTTCATTGTGGCCAGCGGCTTCTCTTTGATTTTCGGGCTCATGCGCACAGTCAACATGGCGCACGGCTCGCTTTACATGGTCGGCGCCTATGTCGGCTATGCGGTTTTCGAGCCGCTGTACGATCAGGACATCTGGTATGCATGGTATGTCGGCCTCGTCGCTGGTATGGCAGTTGCGGCCGTTCTCGGCGTTGCGATGCAAAAGACCGTGCTGGGCTGGATGCAGGGGCAGGAGCTTCGCCAAGCGCTGGTAACAATCGGCATTTCGATCATCGTTGCCGACCAACTTCTCGCCAATTTCGGCGCCACGTCGCGCCAGTTCTTCGCGCCCGATGCGATTTTCGGCGCCTCGTTCGTGCCCGGCGTCGGCCGCTATCCGACTTTCCGCCTGTTCCAGATCGGCGTCGCGATCGCCGTCGGCATCGGGCTTTGGCTGCTGCTCAATCGAACCAAGGTCGGGCTCAAGATCCGGGCCGGCGTCGACGACCGAGACATTCTGTCGGCGTGCGGCGTCAATGTACCCGTGGTCAATATTGTGGTGTTCGCGCTGGGCGCGGCGTTGGCCGGGCTTGGTGGCGTGATCGGAGCAACCGCGCAGCCGTTGGCGCAAGGCGTCGACGGGCGGTTCTTGCTAATCTCACTCGTGGTGGTGATCGTCGGCGGCATGGGCTCGATCACCGGTACCGCGATCGGCGCGATACTCGTTGGCTTGGCCGAACAGGTCGGCCAAGCGTTGTTTCCGACCTACTCGGTCATCTTAACCTTCGTGATCATGGTGGTCGTGCTCGCGTTGCGCCCGCAAGGCATCATGGGGCGCGCACGATGATCACATGGCTACAATCGCGCGCCGGACTGTGGACGGCCGGAGGCTTTGCATTCCTGCTCGTTCTGCCGGCGATTCTGCCCGAATTGATGCCGGCCAATCAGGCGAATTTCTGGCTCGGCAACATCTTCGGGCGGGCGATCGTCTTCGGGATCATCGCAATGTCGCTGACATTCCTCGCCACCTATGGGGGCTTCGTTTCGCTCGCCCAGATGAGCGTGGCGGGCGTGGCAGGATACGTGGTCGCCATCACGGTCAACGGGGCCGCACCCAGTATCGTCGGTGGCCTCTCCTATCTCGCGGCGATACCACTCGGGATCGTTTCGGCGGTTCTGGCAGCGTTGTTCGTTGGCATCGTCTCGGTGCGCACGCGCGACATCTATCTGCTCATGATCACGCTCGCCTTGGCGATGGGGTTCTTTCGGTTCGTCGAAACCAACATTGCATGGTTCAACGGTTACGAGGGTATTCGCAACGTCCTCGGTCCGACCGTATTCGGGCTGCCGTTCCGGGATCCGCATGTCATCTACTACGTATCGCTTCTGCTCGCAGCCACGCTCTATGGCGGCGTGCTGTATCTGGTGCGCAGCCCTTTCGGGCTGGTGCTGCAAGGCATTCGCGACAATCCGCGGCGCATCGCGGCCCTTGGCTACAATGTGGCGCTGCACCGGGTCGCGGCCTTCGGCGTGGCGGGTTTCATCGCGGGCTGCGGCGGCGTGATGATGACGATCTATAACATCGGCATTTCCCCCGGCTCGGTCGGCCTCGGTGCCACGATCAACGTGCTGATCATGAGCGTAATCGGCGGCCTCGGCCATCCGATCGGCGCCTTCATCGGCTCGCTGATCTTCGCCTTCTTCGACACGTTCGCCGCCACGATCTACGACCGCAACCGCTTCAACACGCTCATCGGCGTGGTGTTTTTGGCCATTGTACTGGTCTCGCCCGACGGCGTGATTGGCTTGGCAAAACGCAGCTACGCCTATCTCAAAGCCAAATCCGCGCCGCAACGCTGGGACAAACCGACCTAGAGCCCGACACGAACCCGCAAGCAGCGCCAAGGTTCCGCGCTGGTTGCGTTCGAAAACCGGAACCGAAAACAGAACGGAGGAAACCCCCAATGACAATTCGCGTTTCTCGCCGCCGCGCCCTCCAGGGTGCAGGCGCACTGGCTGTTGCCACTGCGACCCTCAAGGCCCCCGCCATCGCCCAAAACGCACCGATCCGCATCGGCTCGGTCGCCACGCTCGAAGGTCCGTTCGCGACCGGCGGACAAGATGCGTACCGTGCCATGGAAATGTTGTTCCAGGCCGAGAACATGACGATCGGCGGCCGGCGCATCGAATGGATCCGCGAATCGTCGAACGCCCAAGCCGATGTGGCACTCGCGCGCGCGCGCAAGCTCATCGAGCAGGACAATGTCGACTTCATTATCGGCCCGCTGTCAGGTGCCGAAGGCATCGCGCTCAAGGACTATTCGGCAACGCTGAACGGCAAGACGATCATCAACGGCGGCTCGGGTGCGGCCGACACCACGCTGCGCAACCCCTCGCGCAACTTCTTCCGCTTCAATACCGACGGCACGCAGTGGATGGCCGGTCTCGGCACGTATGTCCGCCGCACGCTCAACGTCAGCGAAGTCACGATCGTGGCCGGCGACTATGCGTTCCCCTATGCGCAGGTGTTCGGCTTCAGCCTCGAATTCTGCCGTCTGGGCGGCAAGGCTAACTATCTGTGGGCGCCGCTCGGCACCACCGACTTTGCCTCGCAAATCGCGCAGATTCCGCGCAGCTCAGGCGCGCTCGTCGTCGTGCATGGCGGCACCGACGGGTTGGCTTTCATGACCCAGTATGCGCAAGCGGGCGGCAGCCTGCCGCTCATCGGCGGCTCGATCATGGCCGACGCGACCATGATGTCGGCGCGCGGGCCCCATCGTCGCCTGATGGTGGGCATGGTGTCCGGCGGCCCCGTGGCCGACGTTATCGACGATCCGCAATGGAACGATTTCGTCGCCCGCTACAAGCGCATGCCGGGCGCCTTCCCCTCGCCCTCGATCCACGCCGTCAATTTCGCGACGAACACGATGGCGGCGATCCTGGCACTCAAGCAGGTCAACGGCGACCTGTCCGGCGGACAGGCGGCCTTCCAGCGTGCGCTGCAGGGCCTCAAATTCAAGGCGCCGACCGGAGCGGAAGTTTCGCTCGACCACAACCGGCATGCGATCTCGGACGTGTTCTTGAACCGCATCGAGGAACGCAACGGCCAGCCCACGACCGTCGCTTTCCAGCGCGCCACCCAGATCAACCAGACCCTGGGCGTGCCGGAAGCGCAGTTCCTGGCGTTGGGCGCACCGTCGCGCAACAACCCGGGTTGCGTGGCAGCCTCCTGAGGCGAAAGGACGAGGGGACCGGGCTCCCGGTCCCCTCGTCCACTCCGTCTCGCCGCAAAACGCCATGTCGCAATCCCCCGCCATCGAACTCAAGAATGTCGGCCGCCGCTTCGGAGCACTCCAGGCGGTGCGCGACGTCACGTTCGACGTTGCGCGCGGCGAGCGGCATGCCGTGCTCGGTCCCAACGGGGCGGGCAAGACCACATTGTTCAACACGATCTGCGGCGACTTTCCGCCGACCGCGGGATCGATCAAGCTGTTCGGCGAGGAGATATCCCATATTCCCGCCCACCGCCGCGCCCGGCGCGGCATCGGGCGCACGTACCAGCAGTCGCTGCTATTCGACGGGCTCAGCGTGCGCGACAATCTTTTCGTGGCGGTGCGCGGCGTTCGGCCCAACCGCTTCAGTTTTCTGGTGCCGCGCCGCGACGACGCGTTTGTCGCAAAGGCGCGCGACGTCGCCGAGCGCGTGCGCTTGAGCCACGTGCTCGACATTGCGGTTGGCGATCTCAGCCACGGCCAGCGTCGCCAACTCGAAGTCGGCATGGCACTGGCGTCCGATCCCAAGCTTCTCATGCTCGACGAGCCGGCCGCCGGCCTTTCACCCGTCGAACGGCCGGAATTGTCGAAACTTCTGAAGGACCTGCCGCGCGACCTCACCATCGTGCTGATCGAACACGATATGGACGTGGCCCTGCCCTTCGCCGATCTGGTGACGGTGATGAAAGACGGGGCCGTCGTCGTTTCCGACACGCCCGACCGCATCCAGGACGACCCGGTCGTGCACGAAATCTACCTCGGCCATGGCGGCCACAAACACTGAGGGATCCAATGCCGCGCTTCGAACGCAAAGACCTGATGGCGAAATTCAAGGCAATGGCCAAAAAGCGCGTGCCGATCGTCGGCGGCGGCGCCGGCACGGGCCTTTCGGCAAAGTGCGAAGAGAAGGGCGGCATCGACCTTATCGTCATCTACAATTCGGGCCGCTATCGCATGGCCGGGCGCGGCTCGCTTGCGGGGTTGCTCGCCTACGGCAACGCCAACGAGATCGTCAAGGATATGGCGCGCGAAGTGCTGCCGGTTGTCGAACGCACGCCCGTGCTTGCGGGCGTCAACGCAACCGATCCGTTCGCGTTGATGGACCATTTTCTCGACGAGCTCAAAGAGCTCGGCTTTTCGGGCGTGCAGAATTTCCCCACGGTCGGCCTCATCGACGGCACGTTCCGCGCCAATCTCGAAGAGACGGGCATGGGCTACGGCCACGAAATCGACATGATCGCCAAGGCCCGCGCCAAGGACATGCTGACCACGCCGTACGTGTTCAACGCCGACGAAGCTGCCGCGATGACCAAGGCCGGGGCCGATATCGTCGTGGCGCATCTCGGCCTCACGACAGGCGGCTCGATCGGGGCGGAGACCACCCTAAAGCTCCAGGACTGCCCCAAACTCGTCGATGAGTGGGCGGAAGCCGCCAAGCGCGTGCGCAAGGACGTGCTCGTGCTGTGCCATGGCGGTCCCATCGCGATGCCCGAAGACGCGCAGTACGTTCTGCGCAACACCAAGAACTGCCACGGATTCTACGGTGCTTCGTCGATGGAACGCCTGCCCACGGAAGTCGCGCTGGTCGATCAGACCAAACGCTTCAAAGCGCTGAGGTTCTGACGATGGCGCGCGCCTACGCAAGCACAGTGATCGACGCACCAGTCGAGAAGGTTTGGGGCCTTCTGCGCGACTTCAACGGCCTGCCGAACTGGAATCCGGCAGTCGTGCGCAGCCGCATCGAAGACGGGCTGGCGGCCGACGTGGTGGGCTGTGTGCGCAGTTTCCATCTGCGCGACGGCACGCATGTGCGCGAGCGCCTGCTCACGCTCGACGACGCCAAGCGCGTGCTTGCCTACAATTTCGAAACGCCGGCCTTTCCGGTCGGCGACTATGTGGCAACGCTCAGCGCCGCGCCGGTCACGTCCGGCGACCGCAGCTTCGTCGAATGGGAAGCGCATTTCGTCGAAGCTGCGGCGGATGCGGGCAAATACGAGGCCGTCATTTCAAAAGACGTCTTCGCGGCGGGGTTGGCGGCCTTGCGCGTGAAGGCCGCAACAGCGTCCACACCGCCGAGTGCGCGGCGTTGGAAAGGGCGACGCCCGGCCAAAGTCTTCTGCTCAAGCGTGATAAACGGACCTACGGCCAAGGTGTGGTTGATCTTGCGCGATTTCGCCGGGATGGGGGCGTGGCATTCGGACATCACGCGCATGCACATGCTCGACGGCAAACGGTCGGACCATGTCGGCGCGACGCGCGATTTCCTGTTCGGCGAAGGGCGACTGCACGAAGAGCTGCTGCATCTGTGCGACCGCACGATGAGCTTCTCCTACCGCATCAATATGAGCCCGCTGCCGTGGCTGGAATATGTTGCGGGTGCACGCATCTGGCCGATCACCGACAAGGACACAACTTTCGCCGTTTGGACGGCCGATTGGGATGCCAGCGCGAACGACGACGTCGAGCTAATCCCCAAAGTCCACAACGACGTCTTTCAGAAAGCATTCGACACGATCGACGCCAAGTATTTCGCTGGCGGTGCTCGATGAGCACGCAAATCGTCGAGCGCATGGCGGTCGAGATCGACGGCACGGGCGACCCCGTGGTGCTGATCCACGGGCTCGGCGGCACATCGAACGTGTGGACGCCGCTTATGCCAGTCTTTGCGGGCCGCGCGCGCGTGATCCGCTTCGATCTGCCCGGCTCAGGGCGGTCCCCGCTCGGGTCGAGCGCACTGTCGATCCAAGCCTTCGTCGATCGCATCGCCAAAGCCATGCGCGTGCTGGGCGCCGAGCGCGCGCGCGTGGCAGGCCATTCCCTGGGCACGATCGTGGCAGCACATCTGGCGCAGCAACATTCCGATCTGGTGCGCGACCTTGTACTACTCGGCGCCCTGCCCGAGCCGCCCGAGCCCGCGCGTGCCGGCCTCAAAGCGCGCGCGGCCAAAGTGCGCGAGGAAGGGATGGCCGCCATCGTCGATCCGCTGGTCGAAGCGGCGTTGTCGCGCGACACGCGCGAGAAGAACCCGCTTGCCGTCGCCTACGTGCGCGAGAGCGTGCTGCGCCAGGATCCGCTGGGCTATGCGGCAACCTGCGAAGCGCTGGCAGGTGCACGCAGTGCGGATTTCGCGCGCATCGGCAAACGCGCATTGCTGGCGACGGGAGAGGACGACGCGATCGGCACGCCCGCCATGTCGCGCGACATCGCAGCGCGCCTGCCGCAGGCGCATGCCGAAATTCTGCCGCGCACGGGGCATTGGACGCCGGTCGAACGGCCGGCCGAAATCGCTCGTACCGTGTCGCAGTTCTGGTTCGGACGCTAGGGGAGAGCAAGAATGGACGGCATTCTGTTCGCGAATGTGCGGGTGATCGACGGTTCGGGCGACTATCCGTTTCCGGGCGAAGTGCTGGTCGAGGGCAACCGCATCAAGCGTGTGGCGCGCGGTACCCGCGCGATCGCGACCAAGGGCGTTACGGTCATCGACGGCGCGGGGGCGACACTGATGCCCGGCATGATCGAAGCGCACACGCACCTGTCGTGGAACGACCAGCCGAGCCTCGATGCGATTTTTCGCATGCCGCCCGAAGAGCACACGCTGGACGCGGCACGCATCGCCAAGATCTACATCGACCATGGCTGGACCTCCGCCGTGGGGGCCGCAGCGGCGAAACCGCGGCTCGACGTGGTGATCCGCAACGCAATCAATGCGGGGCAGATTCCGGGTCCGCGATACCTTGCCAACGGCCAGGAGATTGGCACGCTCGGCGGGCTTGGCGACACCACGCCCCCGCATGTCGACCATCCAGGCTTGAGCTTCGGGTGCATCGTCTCGGGCCCGCACGAGATGCGCAAGGCCGTGCGCACTTTCATCAAATACGGCGTCGATCTTCTGAAGATCAACTTGTCGGGCGAGGAAATCACGGGCGTCGGGGCCGAAGAAACGCCGATGAGCGACGAAGAAGTCGCCGTCGCCGTCTCCGAGGCCCACCGGCGCGGCAAACGCATCTGCGCGCATGCGCGCTCGGCACAGTCGGTCAAGATGTGCGTGCGCCACGGCGTCGACATCATCTACCACGCGAGCTTTGCCGACGAAGAAGCGCTCGACATGCTTGAGGCCCGCAAGGACAAGCATCATTTCGCACCGGGTCTCGCCTGGCTCATCCGCACCGCGCGCGACGCAAGCGCTTGGGGCATCGCACCCAGTTCGCCGCTCGCCCAAGCCTACGAGCGCGAACTCGTCGCCGCGATCGACGTATGCAAGAAAATGCATAAGCGCGGCATTCGCGTGCTGCCGGGCGGCGACTACGGCTTTGCCTGGACGCCGCACGGCACCAACGCCAAAGACCTGCAGTATTTCGTCGAACTGCTCGGCTTCTCGCCGATGGAAGCGCTCCTGTCGGCGACGAAACATGGCGGAGCGATCATGGGCATGCCCAACGAACTCGGCCAAATCAAGGAGGGGTTCCTCGCCGATCTGCTGCTCGTGGACGGCGACCCGTTGGCCGACATCCGCATCCTGCAGGACAAGGAGAGGCTGCTCGCGATCGTCAAAGACGGCAAGTTTCACAAAGCGCCGCATGTCGCGGGCGCGCGGCCGCGGATGTGAACGCCATGGCCGCAAAATCCAAAACTGCACCGCCGGTTCAGGTCTTGCAGGTTACCGACCTGCACGTCCATTTCGGCCTTGCCCACGTGCTGCAGGGAATTTCACTGACCCTCGCGCACGGCGTGCTGGGCGTGATCGGACGCAACGGCATGGGCAAAACCACGCTCTGCCAGACGATCCTGGGTCTCAAACCCGCGACGTCGGGTTCGATCAAATTCATGGGTAAGGAATTGTTGGGCCTGCCCGCCAACGAGATTTCCAATCTCGGTATTGCGTACGTACCGCAAGGGCGGCGCACATGGCCGAGCCTGACGGTGGATGAGCATCTGCGCCTCGTGGCGCAGAAGCGCCCGCCCAAGGGTGGTTGGACCGTCGCGCGCGTCTACGATACGTTCCCGCGTTTGGCCGAGCGGCGGCGCAACGGCGGCACGCAGCTCTCGGGCGGCGAGCAGCAGATGCTCGCGATCGGCCGCGCCTTGCTACTCAATCCGCGCCTGCTCGTCATGGACGAGCCGACCGAGGGCTTGGCGCCCGTCATAGTCGATCAGGTCGAGGAATTGCTGAAGAAGCTGGCGGCCGAAGGTTCGATGGCCGTGCTGCTGGTCGAACAGAATCTGGGCGTGGCGACCGCCGCCGCCGAACGCGTGGCGATCGTCGTCAACGGGCGCATCGCGCGCGAATTGCCGGCGGCCGAATTGGCTGCCGATCGCGCGCTGCAGGAACGCTTGCTCGGCGTGCACAGCCATGCGGCGGACGAAACCGCCACCGTGTCGGCGCCTGCGCAAGTCGAAACGCCGGCCGAGGAAGCTTCGGCACCCGCGCAGGTTCTTCGCGTCGTGCGGCGAGCTAGCGAAACGCCGACCGAGGCCGGGCCCGGTTTTTCGGCGGCGCGCGCGCCGAACCGTTGGTCGCACGGCAATCCGCTGGCCGACCGCGCGGCGGCTTTGGGGCCGACCGTGCCCCCAGCCGAACCGCAAGAGCCGCCGCCGCGGCCCCTGCCCAGCCCCGGTCAGATGGCCGGGCGCAACGTCTATGTCGTCGGCACCTACGACACCAAGGCGCGCGAACTTCTCTACATGAAGGGCCTGCTCGACCGGCTCGGGGTCAAGACCGTCTCGGTCGATCTATCGACGTCGCGCAAACCCTCGCCCGCCGACGTTTCGCCGCAAGAAGTGGCGCGCCACCATCCCAAGGGCATCGCCGGCGTATTCTCCGACGATCGCGGTGCGGCTGTCTCGGCCATGGCGCAGGCGTTCGAGCGTTTCGTTGCCGCGCGGCGCGACATTGCCGGCATGATTTCGGCGGGCGGTTCGGGCGGCACGTCGCTTGCCACGCCGGGCATGCGCCGGCTTGCAGTGGGCGTGCCCAAGATCATGGTCTCGACGGTCGCCTCGGGCGACGTGGGGCGCTACGTCGGACCCGCCGACATCATGATGATGTATTCAGTCGTCGACGTGCAGGGGCTCAATCGCATCTCCGAGCAGGTTCTGGCCAACGCCGCGCATGCCATGGCGGGTATGGTCGCCAACAAGCCCAAAATCTCGGCGTATGCCAAACCTGCGCTCGGTATGACCATGTTCGGCGTGACTACGCCGTGCGTGCAGGAACTGCAGCGACTGCTGTCGCCGCGCTACGACTGTCTCGTCTTCCATGCGACCGGCACGGGCGGCCAGTCGATGGAGAAGCTCGTCGATTCAGGCCTGCTCGAAGGCGTCGTCGATGCGACGACGACCGAGGTCTGCGACCTGCTGATGGGCGGCGTGTTTCCATGCACGGAGGACCGCTTCGGCGCCATCGCGCGAACGCGGGTCCCCTATGTCGGTTCGTGCGGCGCGCTCGACATGGTCAATTTCGGCCCGCTCGACACAGTGCCGGCCAAGTATCGCGGGCGCAATCTCTACGTCCACAATCCGCAGGTCACCTTGATGCGCACGACGGCCGAAGAAAACGCGCGCATCGGCCAGTGGATCGCCGAGAAGCTCAACAAATGCGACGGGCCCGTGCGCTTCCTTCTGCCCGAAGGCGGCGTGTCGCTAATCGACATGCCCGGCAAACCCTTCCACGATCCCGCCGCCGACAAAGCCCTGTTCGACGCGCTCGCCCGACATCTGAAACAGACCGCCGACCGCAAGCTTCTGCGCCTGCCCCACGCCGTCAACGATCCGGCCTTCGCCAAAGCTTTGGCCGACACGTATCTGCAACTCGTGCGCGCGCCTGCGGGCGCGGCCGCCCGCGCCTGAAGAAAACGAGGAGGACACCATGTCTGGGTTTGGAACCTTCATCATGACCTTGATCGTCGCTGCGGCGATCGTCGCGGTCGTGGTCTGGCTGCTGTCGTGGCTCTATCGCCGCTCGACCAAAGAGGTGTCGTTCGTGCGCACCGGCTTCGGCGGGCAAAAGGTCGTCGCCAACGGCGGCGCGCTCGTGCTGCCGATCCTGCACGAGACGATCCCAGTCGGCATGGGCACCACGCGGCTTGAAGTACGGCGCGCGCGCGAAACGTCGCTCATCACGCGCGACCGCATGCGCGTCGACGTGACGGCCGAGTTCTACGTGCATGTGGCGCCGAGCGACGAGGCGATCGCCAAGGCTGCCCAGACGCTCGGCCTTCGCACGATGCAGCCCGAATCGCTGCGCGAGCTGATCGAGGGCAAGTTCGTCGACGCGCTGCGCACCTCGGCGGCAGAAATGACAATGGAAGAGATGCACGAGAAGCGCGGCGAATACGTGAAGCGCGTACGCGCGGCCGTAGCCGAGGATCTGGTGCTGAACGGCCTCGAGCTCGAGACCGTGTCGCTCACCGCCATGGACCAGACGGCGATGGAATTCTTCAACCCCTCGAACGCATTCGACGCCGAGGGCATGACGCGCCTCACCGAACAGATCGAGCGGCGCAAGAAAATCCGCAACGACATCGAACTCGACACGCTCGTCCAGATCCGCAACAAGAATCTCGAAGCCGAGAAACTCACGCTCGATATCGACCGCGAAAGCGAATACGCCAAGCTCGCCCAGGAACGCGAGCTCGAGATCCGGCGCGCCGAACAGCGCTCGGACCTCGTGCGAGAACGCGCCCAGCAGGAGCAGACGGCCGAACAGGCGCAAATCGCGGCGCGCGAGCAGATCGAACGCGCGCGCATTTCGATGGAACGCGCTCTCGACGAGGAGCGCATTACGCGCGAACGCGCTGTTCAGGAAATGGAAATCGCGCGCCGCCGAACGCTCGAACTGGCCGAGCAGCTGCGCGCAGTTGCGGTCGCAGAGGCGAGCAAGGCGCAGTCGATCGCCCAGGCCGACGCCGACAAGGCGCGCGCCGAAGCCGTTTCGGCCGAAGAGCGCGTGTTTTCCGCGCGCGAGATCGAGCAGGCCGAGCGGCGCAAGCAGATCGAACTGATCGGCGCGCGCCAGGAAGCCGAGCGCGAAGCCATCCGCCTCACGCTCGCCGCCGAAGCCGACAAGACGGCAGCCGGAGACCGGGCGGCCGCACTGCGCGTTGCGGCGGAAGGTGAGGCCGACGCGGAGAAGATCCGGGTTGCGGCCCTCAATCTGCGCAATGCCGCCGACGCCGCAGGCTTGCGCGGCATGAACGAAGCGCAGAACGTGCTGACCGATGCGGCTCGCGCGTCGGCCGCACGCCTGCGCCTCATCGACAAGCTCGAATCGATCGTGCGCGAGAGTGCCCGACCGATGGAGAATATCGATTCGATCCGCGTGCTTCATGTCGAGGGGCTGGGCGGTTCGGCACCTGCCGCAGGCAGCGACGGCGGGACGGCCAATCTGCCGGAATCGATCGTCAATTCGGCCTTGCGCTACCGCGCGCAAGGACCGCTGATCGATTCGCTGCTGCGCGAACTCGGCATTCCCGGTGCGGCGTCCGGCAAGATCGCCGACGGGCCGATGACGACGGAAACCCAGCCGCGCGACACGAGCGCGTGATCCCATGCCCAAAGTCTACGTCTCCAGCGTGATCGACGCTTCGGCCGAGCGCGTTTGGCGCGAGGTGCGCGACTTCGCGTCACTTCCCAAATGGGTTCCGGCCGTGGCCGAGTGCCGCATCGAAAGCAACGCGCCCGCCGACCAGATCGGCTGCGTGCGCGCCTTCAAACTCAAGGACGGCGGCATGCTGCGCGAGAAGCTCCTGGCGCTGTCGGACTACGATTTTTCGACGACCTATTCGATTCTCGAATCGCCGATGGCGGTCGAAAACTACGTCGCGACCTTGCGTCTGGTGCCGGTGACCGACGGCGAGCGGTGCTTCGCCGAATGGACGGCCGAGTTCGATTGCGATCCGACGCGCGCTGAAGCGTTAGTCGACCAGATCGGCAGCGGCGTCTTCCAGGCCGCTTTCGACGAACTGAAGCGCCGCGTGGCGCGGCGCTAGGCAAGCACAGATGGTCGAGGTCGTCTGCTCCACCGTGATCGACGCCCCGCTTGAGACGGTGTGGGCGGTGCTACGCGATTTCGCTGAAGCCGGGCCAATCTCGGGCAGCAATCTTGCGGGCACGCTCGAGGGCGGGCGCACGGCCGCCACGGTGGGTGCGACACGCGCGGCCGCGACGCAAGGCGGTGCCGCACTCCGCGAGCGCCTGATCGATCTCGATGACCGCAAGCACACGCTCAAAACCTGCCTTGTCGACACACCCTTGCCTCTCTACGGCTATGTTGCGCACCAATCCTTGCGCCGCGTGACCGATGGCGACCGCACCTTTTGGCAATGGCGTGCGAGCTTCGCGACAGATCCGCAACGCCGCGACGATTTTGCCGCCCGCATCGCCGAGGACGTGATGGCGGCGGGCTTTGCCTCGGTGCGCGCGCGCGTGGGCCGCACGCGCGGCACCGGCAGCGAACCGGCGGTGATGCGCGTGGCCCGCGCGACGACGGCCGCAACGGCCACGGCCTCGGGCCCGCTCGAAGCCGCGATCGTCCAGGTCAGCCGACATGGCGGTCCAGAAGTGCTCGAAAATGCCCGCGCCAACGTGCTGCCGCCCGGCCCCGGCCAGGTGCGCGTGCGGCATAGTGCCATCGGCATCAACTATATCGACGTCTATTGCCGTACCGGGGCCTATCCGTTGCTCACCCCGCCCGGAGTGCCGGGCATGGAAGCGGCGGGTATCGTCGTCGATGTGGGAGAAGGCGTCGTGGGGTTCCTGCCGGGCGACCGCGTGGCCTACGCTGCCCCGCCGGTCGGCGCCTATGCAAGCCTGCGCAACATCGCGGCCGACACGCTCGTGCTCGTGCCGCCGTCGATCGACGACGAAACCGCCGCAGCTGCGATGCTGAAGGGATTGAGTGCGGAATATCTGCTGCACCGCGTGCATCGCGTGCGCGAAGGCGACCGCGTGCTGGTCCATTCGGCAGCCGGCGGCGTTGGATTGCTGCTGTGCCAATGGGCCAAGAAGTTGGGCGCGGTCGTCGTCGGAACCGTCTCGTCGACCGACAAGGCCAAGCTCGCGCGCGACCACGGCTGCGATTATCCAATCGTGTCGCGCGGCACAGGCTTTCTCAAGGCCGTGCAGGACGCTACGAAGGGAAGAGGCTGCGACGTCGTGTATGACGGCATCGGCAAGGCGAGCTTCCTCGAATCCTTCGAGGCGCTCGCGATGCGCGGCCATCTGGTTAGCTACGGCCAGGCGTCCGGCGCGCTCGATCCGGTCGATCTTGCGATCTTCTCGCGCAAAAGTGCGACCCTCACGCGGCCGGTGCTGTTCCACTACACGGCCGATCCCGAAACCTTGCGCGCGATGGCCTCCAATCTGTTCGCCGCGATCGACGCAGGCCTCAGGGCCGCCCCGCGCCAACGCTACGCGCTGTCGCAAGCCGCGCAAGCGCACCGCGATCTCGAAGGCCGCCGCACGGTCGGCGCCAGCATTCTAGTGCCGTGACGTCTCGAAAAACCCCAGAACACAGGACGATTCCCCGATGAAACTTGCGCGCTTTGCGGTCGACGGAAAAACGGCGATCGGTGTTGTCGATGCCGAAAAAGGCACTGTGCAAGCGCTCGCGACGCACGCGGACGACATGGTGCGAATCGTAGAGGCACATGCGCAGCCTGCCCAAACGCTCAAGACGGCGGGTCCGATTCGCGCACTTGCCGAGGTTGCGATTCTGGCGCCATTGCATGCACCGCGCCGCAACATCATCTGCGTGGGCAAAAACTACCGCGAGCACGCGGTCGAATTCGCGCGCTCGGGCTTCGAAGCGGGCGCCGTCGCGGGCGCCGAGGTCGATGCCTATCCTGCCGTGTTCAGCAAACCCGCCAGTACGATCTGTGCGGCATCCGATTCCGTAAGCCTGCACGCGCAAGCCACGTCCGCGGTCGACTACGAGGGCGAATTTGCGTTTGTCATCGGCAAGCGCGGCAAGGACATCCGCAAGGAAAATGCCTATTCGCATGTCTGGGGCTATGTCGCGATCAATGACGTTACGGCGCGCGACCGACAGAGGAACCACAAACAATGGTTTCTGGGCAAAGCGCTCGACGGGTTCTGCCCGATGGGGCCGTGGATCGCCACTGCCGACGAGGTCGATGCGGAGAATCTCAGCCTCAAGACCTGGGTCAACGGCGAACTGCGGCAGAACGCGAATACGCGCGATTTGCTGTTCGACATCCCGACGCTAATTGCGACGATCTCAAGCGGTTTGACGCTGGAGCCCGGCGACATCATAGCGACCGGAACGCCGGTCGGCGTCGGCATCGGCATGAAGCCGCCCGTGTTCTTGAAGGCAGACGACGTCGTGACGATCGAAATCACGGGCTTGGGCCGCTTGCACAACCGCTTCTTCTAGCGCGGCGCAAGAAGCGATGGGAGAGCGCGAAGATGAGAGCGCCGAAGGGGCAGCTCGCGAATTCCACGCGATCCGGAGTGACTTTTTTGCCCCGAGGTTTCCACTTTTAGCTGCGCTGGCGTGCCGTGTTGGAATCGAACAAATAACCGGGGATCACCGCTCTCTTGGTCGCCTCCCCAACTAACACACCCACCCTAATTGCGTCGGCGGCATTCGAACCGTATGCGTCGTCTCCGTCACACGGTTGAGGAGGCCGCGCTCCAGCGCCACGGCAGCAGCTCGGCGATGCGATTGATCGGGTGGCCTTGCGCAAGACGGGTGAGGATGTCGCTCAGATAGG
>Ga0315907_10002750_pt1 | contig 21673 bp, 17 predicted proteins | sample LakEriMetagenome_3_FD_203525 | JGI IMG/M metagenome (GOLD analysis project Ga0315907, IMG submission 203525) | Freshwater fungal communities from buoy surface, Lake Erie, Ohio, United States - Buoy 12 MA123 | ecosystem: Environmental > Aquatic > Freshwater > Lake > Lake biofilm | place: USA...
GCTGTTGCTAACGTAACCCGAAGGCTGCGTGCAAGCCACCGTGCTCGATGAAGCGTTACCATAACCATCACCATCGGTGTCTGCGTAGTATGTATTGCCTACTCCTTCGTTGATCTGACCGTCGCAGTCATCATCAGCCGTGTTGCATACTTCTGTGGCCGCAGGGTTGATCGATGCGTTGCCGTCATTACAGTCAGCGCTGTTGCTAACGTAACCCGAAGGCTGCGTGCAAGCCACCGTGCTCGATGAAGCGTTACCATAACCATCACCATCGGTGTCTGCGTAGTATGTATTGCCCACACCTTCGTTGATCTGACCATCGCAGTCATCATCAGCCGTGTTGCATACTTCTGTGGCCGCAGGGTTGATCGATGCGTTGCCATCATTACAGTCAGCGCTGTTGCTCACATAACCCGAAGGCTGTGCGCAAGCCGAGGTGCTCGATGAAGCATTACCATAACCGTCGCCATCGGCGTCGGCGTAGTATGTTACAGAAGATGTAATGGAAATCGTGATGGAGTTGGAAGTCGCTGAGCCACCCGTGCCACTAACACCAAACTTCATATTGGGACGATTCGATGAAGTAGTGCCCGAAGCTTGTGTGCATGCACCGGCGCCGGTTGCACCATCAGCCTGATAATAAGTAACAGCAACAAAACCAGGGTTCGTGTAGCGTGTTTGATACGCTTGGTAACCTACCACCTGATTGGAGAAACAAGACTCCACGATAATATTCGAAGTACCATTCCACACAAATGGCGTGGTCAACGCATGTGTATTGATAATGTTGAGCGTCGGTGTATAGTTTACAGGTCCAAAAACAGTAGTTGCACCGGTTTGGAAAGTAGTTGTAGATGTTGTAGCAGAAACGTTACCCATCTTGATGGTAAAACCATTCAGAGTAAGAGGATCTCCGGTAGCCGAACCCACATCGAAACCTATAGAGCCAATGCTGCTTCCGGCTACCATACCGAGCGCAGTCAACTCGCTTGCACGGATGATGTATTGTTGACGGCCATTGCCATAATAAGTTGCATAAGCTGCGCCTGCACCGCTTGTGAGCGAATTAAATGTGGTCCCTGTTCCGAGGTTATAAAATGTAGGGCAACTACCTGCAGTACTCGCTTGACAAGTAACAACTTGACCGTTTGAAAGCGAACTGCTGCTGAAGGTGTTGCTATTGGTACCCACATTTACTCCATCGACTTTCCATTGATAGCTAGGTGAAGAACCACCGCTCACAGATGCAGTAAACGTAACAGGAGTCCCCGCACAGATGCTTCCCGATGCATTGGATGTGATTGTAACACTCGGAGTTGAATTCGAAGTAATAGAGATGGTCACTTCGTTCGATGTTACCGATGCCACCGTTGGACATTGGGCATTCGAAGTCATCACACAACGAACTACTGAGCCGTTCGTCAAAGTGGTTGACGTAAATGTATTACTGTTCGTGCCTGCATTCACACCATTTACTTGCCATTGGTAAGTGGGTGCTGTTCCTCCATTCGTTGGTGTCGCAGTGAATGTCACTGCGATGCCCGGACATGTTGGATTTGTTCCTGCAGTTTGTGCTATGCTGACGGCAGGCGTTACAGATGCAGCTACAGAGATGGTGATGGCATTTGAAGTAGCAGGGTTTGCTGTTACGCCTGCTAAATTGGATGTCATAACACACGTTACTACCTGTCCGGCAGTTAAGGAAGACGTTGTATAAGTTGGGCTATTCGTTCCAACATTCACTCCATTCACTTTCCACTGGTAGGTGGGAGCTGTTCCCCCGTTGTAAGGAGAAGCAGTGAAAGTCAAAGATGCTCCCGAACATGTGGGATTTGAGCCGGAAGTCACATTGATATAAACCGAAGCATCTGTAGTACAACCATCAATCGTATATGAAAAAATACGTGTCCTCGCTGCACTTCCTCCGCTGGCTCCGCCCATGTATTCACTCGTACTCCAAAATGTGAAACCATCGGGATCCAGGCAAGAATGAGCATAGTCGCCATTTCGGTTTGTTCCGGTTTGATATCCGGTTCCGGCAACAACCATAACCTCAGTAATGGGCAAAGTCCCTAATGGGTCACATTCGCGACGACCGGTGTAGTAAAGGCCAGGGAAAATATTTGCAGCCGCATCAGATTTCATGTAGCTCAACCCGATAGAACCATTGTTATCCATGCAGATTGCTCCCATCCATCTTGTAGCCGCATCCGGAGTGTAAATACCTTCCTGGTACATGCTCCAAGCACCGGTAGTTTTATTCTGGCGTATTTCACACCATTTGATGCTTCGCTGCGAAGCGCTGATATTCACAGCCCAGTTCAATACAACCGAGTTGTATGTAGGCCATGTCTTCCATTGCGCGCGGTACATGATAACTCCTCCGATACCATCCAACTTCTGAGTAGTACCGGGCTGTGAACAATCGTTCCAGCTGGCATTATAAGAAGCGTCAAAAGCGGCAGCGGCCACATCGGGTGTTGCAGTAATGGTTGCTGTCGGTGTTGTCGGAGCCCAATTCACTGCCATGTTATAAATCTTCACCGCATCAATGTTGGTTCCACCCCACGCATTATCACTATAGGAGAATATCGGACAAGGTGTTCCGGCAGGTGGCAAAACTCCATCGGCAGCACAACCCGGAACGGGACAGAAGAAACCGCCGCCGGTTGGAGGTGAAAAGTTTACAATCACCGAGCGTGCACCTGCCGTTCCGGCCAACATAGCTGTGCGCTCGAAGGCAAATACCTTTTGAGTGGATTGGTTTGACGTCATATAATATCCGTCATGCCATACTCCGAACTTGAGATAATCCGGAAACTGAGGCGACGTAAATGTGTATGTGTAATAGGTGCCGGTTGGATCCGGTGAAGTCGATATTGCGATGTAAATGTTGTTATTGCCAGAACCGAACTGAGCCAGAAACCAGCGGTCTGCAGCTTTATCGTACATCACAATCGGGTCACCGGCATTAGCAGTGGCGGGTGACCACAGATTGCCTAAAGTAGCGGTCAACGTTACAGCTCCGGTCGATTTATTGTACACTTTAAATGTGGTTGAGTTAATCATTTGAACATAATGATTAGGTCCCACCGCCCCTGATGGATCATAAGGACGGAAACCACTTGCTGTTTGCCCTGCCCAATTGGCGCGTGTTTGTGTGCCTTTAATTACCCCCATGCGTGTTTGCACAGAAGAAGGATCATTACCATATGCTGACCCGTCCTTTTCTGCACTGAACTCAAAAAACTGAGGCTTGCGAATTTTGCGGTCCCCTGAGGTCTTTGGTTTAAAAATAAGTTCCTCACGAACCGGGTTCTCGGCAAAAATTTCGCTGAGCGGTCGAGTAACCCCAAATTGCGAGGCAGAAACATAGGTTGATTCAGTAAATTCTTCGGGCTTTTGGGCTATTACTCCCGTTACAAAAGCCAAAAGGATCCATGACAAGAAATAAATCTTCTTCATAAAGACTCTGAGTTAATGAATATAAAATTTGTTGGTTTCGGCGCAGTGGTTTTCAAAGGTAAGCAATGATATTGATATACGTTAAGTTTTTTTTCATTTAGGTCTAGTACTATTAGGTTTGCATCATGAAAAAAGTAATCACAACACTACTCGTATCGGTAGTCTCTATGGTGACTTGGTCGCAACAAATTCCGTTGAAAGATCCTGTTCAGAGGGTGGACCAGTTGACCCAAAATGCGCTGGCACAATTCAATGTGCCGGGTATCGCTGTAGCTATTGTAAAGGATAATACCGTTTTACTTTCAAAGGGCTATGGGGTCAGAAGCTCAATAAACATGAAACCCGTAACAGACAGTACTCTTTTTGCCATAGCCAGTAATAGCAAGGCCTTCACAGCGGGCGCGCTTGCCATTTTAGTGGATAGAGGTCAGCTTGCGTGGGACGATAAAGTCCGAAAACACCTTCCGTATTTTACGTTATATAGTCCCTATGTTAGTGAAGAGTTTACCATTCGCGATTTGCTTTGCCATCGCAGCGGATTAAATACATTTAGCGGCGACTTGATTTGGTATGGCTCCACACATTCGCGAGAAGAAGTTGTCAAAAGAGCTCGTTATCTGGCACCCAGCTTTGGTTTTCGCGAACAATACGGATATTCCAACATTATGTATCTAGCTGCAGGGCTCATTGTAGAACGTTTGTCAGGAATGACATGGGATCAATTCATTATTGAGAATTTTTTCCGCCCGCTTGGCATGTCTACATCCAACACTACTGTAAGCGATTACACAAGCGTTAAAGGAGATATTCAATCATCGAAAAGCAAGAACATTGCCTCACCTCATAATGAAGTAAGTGGAAAAAATGTCGCAATTGATTATGTGAACTGGGATAACATAGGTCCGGCAGGAAGTATCAATTCGTCTGTGGCTGAACTGACCAATTGGATTAAACTACAGCTGGGTAAAGGCTCCTGGAATGGTCGAACATATTGGAAAGAGCAGCGCTCATGGGAAATGTGGGAAAACTATATCCCCAAAACGGTTAGTCGCTGGCAGCGTGAAAACATGCCTTCACGTCATTTCAATGGCTATGGTCTTGGATGGGAATTGATGGAATACCGTGGACATAAAATCGTTAGCCATGGCGGTGGTTATGATGGAATGATTTCAAAAACAGTGCTTGTGCCTGAAATCAATTTGGGATTTGTCATACTGACGAATAATATCAACTCGGTGCCAAGTGCACTGACCTTCGAAATTTTGGATTCCTTTCTCATGCAGACGGACAATCGAGGGGAATGGGTTGGCGAGAAAAAAGACTGGATGGGCATGTTCCAAGGATTTTATAAGGATGAGATAAAGAACACTCAAGAAGCTCTGATAGCCGACTCAGCAGCACGTGTAAAGGGCTCACGCATGTCGTTACCGTTAGCTGATTACTGTGGCTCATATAGCAGCGAAATGTATGGTGAAGTGCTTGTCACCATCGATGAAAACCCGCGCAGCCCATCTGGCGGATTAAAAATTGATTTCGCACCCACTGCATTATTCAAAGGTCAACTATCTCATTGGCATTATGACACCTTCGAACTGACATGGAGTACGCAAATGATGCTGCCAAGAGGAAAAGCCACATTTGTTTTAAACGATGCAGGTCATCCTGCAGAATTAAAGGTAATCGTCGATAACCCGGACTTTGATTTTACCGAATTGATTTTGCTTCGAAAGGAGCAAAAAAAGTAAGATCTAAAAGCTTGCTGTAGCTATGTCTTCGTAGTATTTCACTAAACATTTGCATTTCTGCAAAGCCGAACTATATTTGCGCCCCGTTTTGATGGGCAAATGTCTTTCAAAACAACGATGTCACCGTAGCTCAATTGGATAGAGCACTTGACTACGGATCAAGAGGTTTGGGGTTCGACTCCCTACGGTGACACTGAAAAGCCAATCGTTTCGATTGGCTTTTTTACTTAAAGGCTTGGGTTAGCCAAAAAATTAGCAGTACGATTCAATGTTAAATTCTAATCAACGCGCCTCGTAAGTAAAAGAGCCTCAGCTTGTCGCTTATCATTCGTATCCAGTGAAGCCCTGATGTCTTCGCGCTCCATAGAGTCCCGATTGCGCTCTTCCACATCGATGATAGAAGGTTCGTGCACACTTATAACTGTTTCACTCCGACCATCAGATTCAACTTCGAATAACCCATTACAAACGAACCGCACGCTGATTAATTCGCAGCGATTTTCATTCAAAAAACGAAGGAGATCTTCCTTTTGAACCAAGCTTGCTGAAGTGGTCTCATGAAAAACTCCGTCAAGACTCCAGTATATCGATAGTTCTTGAATGTGTTTGATTTCCGTAATGGCCAAAAACTGACTGAAGGGGATATCAATGGTGATGTAGCTTTTAACCAAGTGGGGCAGGATTTAGGATGTTTGTTTAGTGGTGGTTGACTTTAAATGCCTGTCAAAAGTCAACCGCTTCAAATTTAAACGAATCTCGTTAAACACCACTGTTAAGTTCCAATTAATTCAGAAGAAAATCCAATTTAAAACTTTTGCATTGGTAGTTACCTCATGTATGTCCAAATTTGAAACAAACGAAAATTCCGAATGTCAACTTCACTCAACTATTATTTGATACCCGGAATGGGCGCCGACAACCGCTTGTTCCGCAACTTCCATTTGCCGAACGGAAATGTTCATCACCTCGATTGGATTCCACATAGTTCGAGCAAGAATCTTAGCGAATACGCCTCTTTAATGGCTAAACGGATAACGACTGAGCGAAACATCATTATAGGTTCATCGATGGGCGGAATGGTAACAGTAGAAATAGCCAAACAAATAAATCCGCTGGGCGCTGTTTTGATTTCCGCACCAACCGGTCGACATGAATTTCCAAAACGGCTCAGGGGATTGAGTGCTCTTAAACTTCATCGAGCACTGGGTTCAAAACAAGTAATGAAGATTTCCAGATTATGCGACCTCTTCATGGGCTTTAAAACGACCGAGCAGCGAGCGATGTTCTACGACATGCTCGAAGGCAATGGGCATGAATTTCTTCACTTCTCTGTGGGCGCAGTGCTTGAATGGCAGAACACAACACCTCCTCCTGTGCCCTTTATACAAATACTGGGTTCTGAAGATAAACTATTCAATCCTAAAAAAATCATCAACACTATTACTCTAGAAGGTAGCGGCCATTTCACAGCATTCGAAAAAGGCAAAGAGGTCTCTGAGATAATTATGGATTGGAGTCGACAATTTTCATGAAGTCTCAACTTCTCGATGAAAGATTTGACTCTGCTCTCAATGTGAACAAAACAGGTCCAAACAATCTATCAATTGTAAAAAGGTTAATAAGACTAATCAGTTGCGCTTACCCAGCTTATAACCCAGCAATCCCATAGGAAAATATGCCAACACGAGATCGGTGACATTAAACCATAGAGGGCTAGGAAGTTCAATCACCATTTGCAAACCGCCCAAGAAAAACAAAGCACATACAGCCATGATCAACGGAAGCTGCTTTGATATTGCGAAACGTGAAATCAACAAGGCCCCTGCGAATGTACCTAAGGCATGAGCCAAGAACGGGAATATAAAATGTTGGGGCTGCATGAGCGGCATTCCGACAGAAAGTCCCTCCATAGTAGTCAAATCAACCCCTGCAGGTGGAGGAACAATGCTCCCACCGGCAATTACAAGAGCCATATTGACCATGGCTCCGACAAACAAACCACTTACTGTAACAAGGATGTTTTTCAGGATAGGATGCATACTCGTGTTTTATTTCACAAATCTAAAGACCAATGGAACATTTCGCTTCAGCATCAATATTAGCAAATCAACTCAAATACACCATCCTGAAAACACAAATGAAGGGACATAAAAAAGGTCGGCATGAGCCGACCTTTTCTCATTTTGATTCTTACGATTAATTAATTGGTAAAATCACCGTGTCAATCACGTGGATAATTCCATTCGATGCAGAAATATCAGCTGCAACAATATTAGCTGTATTGCCCACCGCTGTAATTTGAGCTTGAGGGCTAACAGTAAAGTCAACGCCGAGGAGCGTGCTGATGTTTTTGTTGTTTTTCTTAGGCACCACGCTATTAGCGGCGCGACGGCCTTCTACTACGTGGTAAAGGAGAACATCCAAAACAAGATCTGCAGGCAGGTCATCGATACTATCGACACCTAGAGCGCTGTATAAATTGAGGAAAGCTTGATTGGTAGGAGCAAATACGGTGTATTGATCAGTTCCGTTTAGGAATAAGTCAACCAGCCCGGCGTTCAATTCTGCGTCAACGTAAGCAAGAGCTGATACCAATTCGGAAAAACCGGCATCAATTGCAATCTGAGCAATTGACTGGGTGCCCGGTGCATTTTTCTCGGAAAGTTCGATAACATCATTTCCTTCTGTGGCAGAAACGATTTCTTCTTTGGTGCAGCTACTCATGAATACTGAAGTGCTGATAAACGCGCACAGCGCAAAAATTTTTGTTTTCATAGAATGTGATTTAATTAATTTAATAAAGTGGTTATAGAAATGAAAACATCGAGTTATGGTTAAACGTTCATTCGATCATTACTTTTTTTTTACTGAGTCGATAAACCATGCACCCCGGCAAATTAACCCTCCACTAAATGTTCGTTAAAAATGCCGCAAACAGTGCGTTTCAGAAGAAAAGCAGTTTGAAGGAAAATGACATTTGCCCCCTTAACAAACTTTATTACCTCTCTCTTGTTATTACCAATATTGAAGACAGAGATCAATTAAAAAAACTTGGAGTTTCCGAAAATCCTTAAGAGTAGGCTTAACAAAATTCAATACCAAATGGAGCACTTAACTATTGCTAGCGACAATTATGTTGCGTTTACATTCTTTATCGGGACTATGGCCATGATGGCGGCGTCCGTGTTTTTCTTTTTCGAGTTAAATAATACCTCATCGAAATGGAGAACGTCGGTTCTTGTTTCAGGTCTTATCACATTCATTGCAGCAGTGCATTATTATTACATGCGCGGTTACAATTTGGAAACAGGTGATTCGCCAACTTTCTTCCGTTATGTTGACTGGATTCTTACGGTTCCGTTGATGTGCGTAGAATTCTACCTCATCACCAAAAAAGCCGGTGCAAAAATGTCACTTTTATGGAAACTCATCTTCGCTTCATTAGTGATGCTTGTTACCGGATACTTCGGTGAAACAATCGATCGCGGTAACAGCGTTATGTGGGGTGTAATTTCAGGTGCTGCATATTTCTACATTGTATACCTCGTTTGGTTTGGTGAAGTTAAAGCGCTTGCACAAAATGCAGGACCTCAAGTTGCTCGTGCAACTCGTGTTCTTGCTTGGTTTGTTTTGGTTGGTTGGGCAATCTATCCATTAGGATACATTCTCGGAACTCCAGGTGGATTGTTCGGAATGCAGCTCGTATCGGACCCTGCAGCTGCTGCACATTCCATGGATATCGTTTACAACATTGCTGATGCCATTAACAAAATCGGATTCGGTCTGGTTATCTATGGTTTGTCACGCAACGCTGAAGATTAATTGTAATTCAACAATCGAATGATTGGCAGAAGGGAGGATTCGCTTACGTGATTCCTCCCTTTTTCGCTTTTACATATCTACTAACCCCTGCTAATTGAATTTAGATTTAGTTCATAACTACGATTACATCTTCTGTGGAGCAGGAGCCTCTGCCGGATTACTCATGATTTCCATGCATGAATCGGGATTACTAAAGCATAAAAGAATTCTCATCATAGAAAAAGAAATTAAGACGCGGCGAGATAAAACATTTTGCTTTTGGTCTCAGCAAAATGAACCCATTGAAACTTCCTTAAGAGAAATAACTTCACACACATGGCACAACGTAACATTGCCTCAAGACCACAATATAGCTCTTCATCCATTTCGCTACAACCATGTTTCGAGTCTTGATTTATACCGCAAAATAGAGGAGCTATCATCCTTGTATCATTGGGATAGGCTAGTCGGCGACGTTCGTGATATTCAGAAACACAACGACTCCCTTAAGGTATATACAGACGAAGCCATGGTTCAAGGCAAATTGGTATTCGACTCTCGGACCCCCGATTACTTTACACCGCAAAAAGGTGAAAGCCACCTTTTACAAAGCTTTATTGGATGGCACATTCAATTGCATGAAAAGAGCTTGAATCCCGATTCATTTCGATTCATGGATTTTGATCTTGACCAAGGTCAATCGACTCAGTTTGTATACACTCTTCCCTACTCCGATGGAACGATACTCGTTGAATTGACCCGTTTTGGAAAAGAAATAATTAAGCACAGCGAAGCAGAAGCTTTATTGGATGAATACATTTTAAGGAAGCTGGGACACTACATCAAGATTGATGAAGAGCAGGGCTGCATTCCAATGAGCAGTGCCCGATTAAAAATCAACGGTCCGCCAGAGGTTATTCAACTCGGAGCACGAAATTATAACGTCAAACCTAGCACAGGCTATGCTTTTAAAAACATGTATTATCATGCTAGGCGAATAACACAATCGATACAGCTGGGGCAATCACCCTCTGTTCACAATCAAACCCATTCGACAACCAGGCAAGGAAGATTTGCATTTTACGACAGCCTACTTCTTGATATTCTCGCAAAAGAACCACAACAAGGAAAACACATATTTAGCTCCTTGTTTCTAAACACAGAGACTCCAAAAATCTTGAACTTTCTGGATGAGGAAACCTCATTACGAGAAGAAGTAACCATATTCTCAGGTTTACCCATAACTCCGTTTCTGAAGTCACTTTGGAGAAGAGCCAAGATCTCCGACTCATTTCGACCTATTATTCTGACGATTCTTTGCATACTTCTTATTATACCTCCCTGGGAGTTGGAACTATCGCACAACCTAACGAAGATTCTGCTTCTAAGCGGTCTTGTTCTTATCGGCATACCTCATGGTGCGGTTGATCATTTGCTAGAGACCAAAAGTTGGAATTACCGTAAAGCGCCTGTTTTCATTTTTAAATACATAGCTCTTGGTCTACTTATGGCTTGTGTTTGGTTCTTCTTACCTACAGCTGCACTCCTGCTTTTTCTGCTCTATTCCGCATGGCACTTCGGACAAGCAGACGGAGTATTGTGGCGCATAAACAAGGCTACTTCCTTCCTATGGGGAGGATCATTGCTATTGTTTATACTCGGCACACATCTCATTGAAACCAATTCAATACTGAGTTCAATGGGCACAATAGTATTCCCTGCATCTTTGCCTTGGTGGTTGCTGATGCCATGGTCACTATGGTTTTTGTCTAGAAAGAATTATGCAGCATTAATCACAACCGGATGGATAATGTTGAGTAGCCAGATACCTTTAATGTTTGCCTTTGGTTTATACTTCATTGGTCAGCACAGCTTTAATGGTTGGCAACACGTGAAGGAACATCTTCAGATGAGCCATACCTCCATTTGGTTACACTCTCTGCCGTTTCATGCCGGCGCGTGGATATTACTAGGTATCTTTTTTCTACTTAGACCGATAACGAATGATTCCTCTTCGTGGGGTATTTTCTTCATCTTTTTGGCATGCCTTAGTCTGCCGCATGTCCTTGCTATGCAGCGGATGTACCGAGATTTTTCAAATTCATAAGCCTCCGCTTCTACCTAAAATAGGAAGAGCCATCATTGGCAACAGGACGTCTCGTTCGGTTATATTTGTTTTCACAGCCGTCGCGCAACACTTCCTAACAGTGAATAGTAAGCTCCATCATTCTCCTTTCAACTTCGTGGTACTAGCCGCCGGATTGGGATTCTTCATCGACACCTTTGATTTATTCCTGTTCAATGTGTATCGCATTCAATCACTGCAAGAGCTTGGTTATTCAGGCGAAGAGCTTACGCGAATGGGAGAATATTTATTATCGGCCCAAATGCTTGGTATGATGGTCGGCGGTATTGTGAGCGGAGTGATAGCCGATAAGCGCGGACGAGTTTCTGTATTGTTCGGATCTATCGTTGTGTATTCAATGGCTAATATCCTGAATGGCTTTGTCGAAAATGTGAATTCGTACGCTGTAATTCGCTTCTTCGCCGGAATTGGGCTTGCGGGTGAACTGGGAGCCGGCATCACGTTGGTCGGTGAAAGCATGAGTATAGAAAAGCGAGGTTACGGAACTATACTCGTCGCGACGCTCGGAGGGCTTGGGGCTGTTACGGCCGGACTAGCAGGCGATTTTCTTCCGTGGCGCAGTGCATTTATATCTGCCGGGCTTGTGGGATTCTTGTTATTGCTTCTGCGAATGAAGGCAATGGAGACAAGCATTTTCGAACGCTCCAGAAAATCAGCGAAGCATTCAGGATCTCTTTTCCAGTTGTTTCGAGATAGAGAAAGAGCTGCGCGTTACATCGCCTGCATTGTTATGGGGATTCCTATTTGGTATTCCGTGGGATTGCTCATCACCCTTTCGCCGGAGTTAGCTAACGAACATGGCATTGACTCATTGAAGGCTAGTTTATGCTTCATTCTGTTTCAGTGTGGAGTGACTGCCGGAGATTTGTCAAGCGGTATTCTGAGCCAAGTGGTTCGAAGTCGGAAAAAAATTCTGCTCACATTTATGGGGCTAGCCGTAATTGCTACTATGCTGCATTTCTATCAACTATATCATTCCTCAACGATCTATGTTACCTCCTTGCTTATTGGATTGGGGTGTGGGTATCTTTCTGTTTTCGTCACGTCCACATCGGAGCATTTCGGAACCAATCTCCGTGTCACAGTAACAGCTACCGTCACCAATTTTATGCGCGGTGCCGTAACGTTATTGATTCCTCTTCGCATACTCATACAAGACGCATTCGGCACGAGTCTAAGCGTATCCTTGATGTTGGTTGGATTACTCGTTTGGGTATCGGCTATAATCGCAGCAGCGCGGATGCCTGAAACATTTGGACGTGATTTGAACTTTGTGGAGGAGTAAATCTTTAAAGAATATATAGCGAGACTTTCGCACATAATAAAGTCCTTTATCAGAGAGAAAACATCAAAGCCTTCATGTATTTAAATTTGCTCAACTATTCTGTCACATCAAAAAGGCATAAGACTAAAACGTATTATTCAATTTTCGTTGATCAAAAAACCTCCCTATGAACGTACCCACTCTTTCCAAAATTGTCGTTTTGCTTTTTATTTCATCCGCATCATTTTCACAAGAGATTACCTGCAATTTATTTACTGTAACCGGTCTAACACCAGACGAGTTTGATGTCAATAGTACACTTATTAATATTCAAATGGGAGGTGGTGTTTCTGACTTTGCCAATTACCCGTTTATCGCATCCGTTACTGACTGCAATGGCGATACTGCAGCCACAGGAGGGATGTTTTTCTTTGGTCAGATCGGTGGTACGGAGCAAGGTTATCCGGTGAGTTTAATTGCAGATGATGTTTGCCTGCCACTATCCATCGAGTTTATTTATGGAAACGATTTGTTTGAAAACGACACTTGCCTTTTTAGCTTCGGAGAAGAAGAATTGGGGCTCCATGCTTCTCCCAGACTTGAGTTGAGTGTTTTCCCCAATCCTTTCACCGACATCATACAGATTACATCCGGAGCTCTCATTGCAGCCGAATCATATACGCTCCTTGACGCTGTTGGCCTGACTATTCAGTCTGGTATAATTCATTCCAATTCTGACCGTATGGATTTAAGTCATCTTGCCGATGGTTTGTATTTTCTTGGCGTCAAAGGGAAAACTATTCGCATAGTAAAGTATTAATACCAATTATCCGGATTAATCGGGGGTTGGTCAAAACGCAATTGCGAGTAACATATCCAACGCCCATCTCAAGGATTCAAACCGGATTCGCTCGACTCAGTAAACACTTCTCCGGCTGCCTGCATAGCATTGAGCGCTGCAGGAAATCCGGCGTATACGGCGAGTTGAATAATCAGCTCTTTAATCTCCGTTTCTGTGCAACCAACGGAAAGCGCTCCACGCACATGAACTTTAAACTGAGGCCAAGCACCTAAAACAATGAGTGCACTCAGAGTGATCAATTCTCGGAATTTTAAATCCAATCCAGGACGTGAGTAGATCTCACCAAACGGAAAAGCAATAGTAATCGCCGCCAGATCCGCAGACGCTGCGCTCATTTTTTCGATGAGCTCTGTCCCCTTATCCTGCATCAATTCCTCAAGCAATTCCTTACCACGATCATATCGGCTATCATCACTTTTCATGGCACTTTAATTTATTGCCAATGTAAGAAAATAGGCAGAATCAGCATCAAGCTTTAAAAGAAGAAGATGTTTTATTTTGAAAAGAAAAAAACTACTTTAGCCTCACATAATGAATTTCTCCCCAATGAAAAACTGGTTATTCGTGTCGCTAGCAATTATTGCCCTAGCATCCTGTTCTGACGGCGTTAAAAAGCGCTACACAATCGAAAACATTGAACTACTGGCAGAAGGTCCCTTATTCGACGGCCCCAATACCCTGCAGGCAACGCACGCCATTGACCTAAGCACCATTGAAAGCGGGTTAACCGCCGAGAACATTCAGATGGTGAAGTTGACAAAAGCCAGCGTAAGCACTACTGATAGCGCCGCCTTTAATAGCATTCGAAACTTCGTTTTGCAGTTCACTTCGGCCGATGCCAAAATGCAGAAGGCAGGTGTTCTAAATCCGGTTCCAAAAAACACGGCATCGGTTGAACTCACGCCTGCAGCGGAAGCGGAGTTAGCTGACAATTTCAAGCAAAAGGAAATGATCATCATTCTCGATGCCGATCTGGAAGGCGATCGCGATGAAAACCTTACATACACAGGTAACTTTGAATTCGAAATCACTTATAAAAAATAAACGATGAAATCACTACTCCTCATCTGTGCTGTATTCTTCAGCGCAACACTTGGAATTGCACAAAATACAGAAGCCGATCGTTTACTCGGTGTCTGGGAACCCAGCAACGGTAAAGCTCGAGTTAAGATCGAAAAAATCGGCGAGAAATACTACGGTAAAATCGTTTGGCTTCGTGAACCGAATGATCCCAATACAGGTCAGCCGAAAGTGGATAAGAACAACCCGGATGGAACCCAACGCACGGTTCCTCTGAAAGGATATCGCATGCTGAAAGATTTCAAATACTTGGGCAAAGACCAATGGGATAGCGGCACCATCTACGATCCGGAAAATGGCAGCACCTACAAGTGCATCATCAAGATGACCAACAACAATACACTGGATATCCGCGGTTACATAGGTGTTGAAGCACTTGGGCGTACCGATGTTTGGAAGCGACTGGAAGTGAAAAAGTAATGCTATCCACCTATCATGCGTAATCTAAGTTCTCTCCTACTCCTGTTGATGTTACCGGCGTGGGTATATGCTCAAACAGACACTGTTGCCACTGAAGAAGAAGATTTCTCGATGTACGAGAACCTGGACTTCGCCGATGCCGGAGCAAAGCGTTTTTGCACACCGAAAGTGTTTGATTTAAGTCCTGCAAAACTTATCTCGATTGGTTATGATTACCAGGGATCCTTTGGCATTGACTACGGTAAATCAACCGATACAACCTGGCAATCAGGGCTGGGTAATTTCTCCGGTGCCGGAGGACTGCGCTTAGGAGCGAATATCCCGGTGATATCGAAAACGAATGTTGTTTGGCAATTGGGATTCAATTATGCGCGCACCTCCTATAGCGGTGAGGGCGAAACTGCAGTTAACCCACTTGATGCCACGCTGCGTGATAACGGACTAACCACCACCGGAATCCATACGACCTTCTTCAAACCGCTTGGCGAAGAGAAATTCATCATTGCACAAGGTTCCGCTGATTTGAATGGCGATTACTATCTCGACCAATTCACTCCGCTCAAATACACGCGATACAGCGCTGCTTTGATTTACGGAAAAAAGACAAGTGACCGCAAGATGATTGGCTTTGGACTGGCGCGGACCTACCGTGTAGGAGAGCTCAACTACATTCCGGTAATGTTGTTGAACTGGACAGCACCCAATCGCAAGTGGGGTGTGGAAATGCTCGCCCCAGCGCGTGCACACATACGCAAAACGCTCTCTGCGCGAAACATTCTGATGTTCGGCTACGAACTCGAAGGAAACTCCTACCGTGTGCTTCGCGGCGATGTGAATAATCCGCTCGGCTATGAGCTTCGCAGAGGTGAGCTGCGTTTCCGCGCCGTTTGGGAAACGTCGATGTATCAATTCATCTGGATGTCGCTTCAGGCCGGATATCGCTATGGCTACAGCTTTAACCTCGATAGTTACGCGCCGAACGACAAAGAGTTCTTCCGAGGCTTCTTTGGTGATCAACCTTACGCACAAGAAAATGAGTTTAAAGGAACGTGGTATGCGCAGTTGTCGGTGAATCTGGTGAGCCCTTGAGGAAGGACGAGGGACGAGGGACGAGGGGCGAAGGGCGAAGAGCCGTGGGCACGCAATAGGAAATAGAAGATTATGACGAATCCTTCATCATAGATGCAGCTCAAAAAAATTCAATGACATGAAACCTCGTTATTGCTTCGTTTTCTGCTTGCTCTCTGCCTCTATATTGTCGTCCCTATCGAGTCACGCTCAAAGTTTCCAATCGGTTTTTGGCGTGGCAACAGCGGAAGTGCGCAGCATTGCGACCGACAACCAAAACAACACATACGTGGTTGGTTCTTTCCTCGGTACAAAAGATTTCGATCCGGGTCCGGCCACAGTCAATTTAAACTCGGGTTCAGAACATGCGCTGTTTCTCCAAAAATTCGACAGTGCAGGTGAGTTCGTATTCGTCAAGAAATTACCTACCAGACATCTCAAAGCACAATTACAAGTTGATTCGCAAGGGAACGTCTATGTGGCCAGTGATTTTTACGAAACCGTTGACCTCGATCCGGGCAGCGGAGTAACGAACGTCACCTCTTTCAACAACCTTCAAGTTACAGCAAGCTTGTTTGCTGATGACGTCTATGTCGTAAAACTCAACTCCGACGGGGTGTTTCAATGGGGAAAACGCTACGGCACCATCTACGCAGATGGAATTGATATCGCTATCAGCCCCAATGACGAATTGATTGCCGCAATCACCTACAAGGGGACGCTCTATATTCCAACGAATCCTACGTCGACCTTTCAAACAACAGGTTTATCCAACAACATCGCACTCTTTACGCTCGATCACAGTGGCAACATTCAATGGGCAAAAAACATTGGAAGTGCAGGAGAAAACGATTGGAGCTCTCACGTAAGTGCGGCGCCCAATGGCGACATTCTCCTTACTGGGACGATTTTCGAAACCACTGACCTGGATCCCGGTGAGGGCATTGCCAACTTCACAACGAATGGCGCCGACGCTTTTATCGCGCGATATGATAGCCTTGGGCAGTATATCAATGCCAACATTTATGGCGGTCCTGGCGGCCAATTTGGAAGTCATGCCTTTGAACGCAACGGAAGTGTGTATGCGGAAATCAACTACGACACTCAAATCGATGCCGACGCAGGTCAGGGTGTTTTCGCATTTGCGCAGGATACGGCAGAGCGTTACATCTACCTGAAAGACTCGATTGGTGTTGGCCTGCAATGGGCCCTTGAAATTCCGTTTGGCGATGCTCCGCCGCCTGCAAGCGACTACATACAAAATCACATGCTGGTAGCCGATGACGGTACCATTTACGGTGGTTATCATTTAGCACAAAACACCCAAGTCGTTATCAGCGGCCAAACCATTGCTATCGAACGGTTGGGATTAAACGATGCGATTTTATGCAAAGTCAATCCGAACGGCACTATTGCCTGGTTCAAGCGATACGGCAGCGAAAACGACCCGATTACAGGAGAAGAATTTCTCTATTCTGTTGAAGCAGTTGCGTTGAAAGCCCCGAATAAACTGGTGTTCGGAGGATACATGGAAGGTATTTGCGATTTCGACCTGGGCATAGGCGACGGCACGCTCGATGTGCCCAATAGCAGCAGCGGCAATTCCTTTTTGGTAACGCTCAACCTCACACAAGATCCGGGTGATCTTGACGGAGATGGTGAAGTTACAAGTGCCGATGTTGAAATTTTACTCTCGTCCTTTGGTTGCACGCAATGTGGTCATCTTGATTTCAATGGCGATGGCTTGGTTTCTGTCGTTGATTTATATCTCTACTTAGATTTAATTGACGGTTGAACTTGCTGCGCCGTTCAAATCTGACTTTTCTTCGGATGAGTATCACTCCAATCAGAACAAGCTTCTGAAACCAAAACTAATTTTCCCATTTCTCACCAGTATTGGATTATCAAATTGCTTTCCCAGAGCATAATTAAAGGTGAATATACCGGCCTTCGTTTCAAAGTTGAAGCCTGCGCCAGCCGCAATCGGAACATCACGCACATATCCGCGCGTACTTTTATATTCATACCAAGCCTGATCCATAAAAACATAAATGCATGAATTTTCTTCCAACAACCATCTATATTCGAGAGTTGCCACACTCCACGCCGTCGCAAAGATGCTTTCTTCATTGATGCCGCGAATAGTTCGAAGCCCGCCTATGCGAAACACCTCGTTTTCGTACAGAGAATCACTTACCAGAATTGCTCCCTTCATACCGATAAGAATTGTCTGCCTTTTAAAAACCGGCAGATAATACTCTCCCGTCAGCTCCGCTCTGGTTAGGGGTCTTCGCGCAGCAACGACAGACTCAGCTACCGATAAACTTGTAATTCGATATCCCGTTGCACATTCAAGCTGAAAGGAATAACCCCTTCTTGGATTCCATCGGTAGTCCAACAATTCAAGCTGACCGCTTAAGCCGTAAAGCGTATGCTGCGCATTAGCCAATCCACCTGCCGTATAAAAGTCGGTAAGCCTGTCTGTTCTGTTGCGTTCCACAAACACTCGAATTCGTTGGTTCCGTGGCAAAATGACACCTGTACCTGCCAGAAGTTTCACCGTGGAGAAGGATGTATCACGCTTATAAATCTGCACTCGGCCGTCGATGGCCATCGGTGATCTAAATAAATAAGGTACCATGGTCCTGACAGATAAATCTTGCGTGAGTGGCTGTAGTTTTCGCCATGTCAGACCTAACTCTTCACCGCGATTGAAAGCATTTAGCAGTCTTACTTCTGCATCACCGGTGATGGTTGTTGCGCCGGTTTCTTCGTTGGGTCTCAAACCGACAACACCGTTGAAATAATTGGCTTTTTTTCGTTCAACGAATAGAAACAAATCAGCTTTACCATCACTAAAGGTAACCTCCGGCGAACGTTTTACCTGAAGAAAAGGAATCTCGCGCAAGCGTCTCTCTGTTTGTTGCACACGTTGCTCATTATACGGTCGTCCGCTTTTGAAATCGATGTAATTTCCGATATATACTGAAGGCAATGGTTGCAAAGCCTTTACATATAAACTATCGTTGACGTAGAGAGGCCCCGGGTTCAAGGTGACATAAGCATCCATCCTTCCTTCCCTTCTTTTCGTCCTCGGAATTTGGATCACGCTATCGAGATGAATGGTTGCAAATGGATAACCTCCATTCTCATATTCAGCAATAGATTTGGTGAATACCCCGCTTAACGCAGCTCTATTCAAAATCTCCATGGCGTGAATTTGCCCTTCTCCGAGACCATCGCGAAAAAAATACACATCCCGTAGCAGAAACTTTTCGTTGGGTTTGAGAAAGAGGACAATAGAACTATCAGTAATTACGGTATCAAGCTCACATTGTAAATAACCATCGTCCAGCATGCGAGAGTATATGGCATCGACTTCATTCAAAGCCTCTTGCTTCGAGGAAAAACGATAATTCAATGTATCATTCGAACGACTATCTAATAGATTCAAACTCCACGATTGACCGAACACCGTAATAACGGAACCTAGACACAACACAATCAGTGCGACGCGCCGAATAACCATTGAATAAATGACAACCGATTTCATGAAAGCCCAACCTATTCCAATTATGCAAGGTAAAGGGAATTCGTAAAGAAAATGAACGAGCATACATGTTGCATTCTCATCAGTCTTCGTGACTCTGTGCTCATTGCTCCATTAAATTGTTACTTTCCTTAAATTGCCCATAAATTGAGTCATGATGAGACGCAACCTTACCATTTTATTGTTTGCATTTACATGCCTGCAACTTCAAGCTCAGCCGTGCAAGGAAGTAGTAGGATACTATCCGGGCTGGCAATGGTATGATCGCAACAAATTAGTTCGGCCATCGACCATCGACTATTCACGATACACTATACTTCAGTATGCATTCATGAATGTCAGTGAAGACGGCCATCTATTAATCACGGATCCGTGGGCTGATAAAAACCTGCTTCTTGGCGATATCAATTGGTCCGCTGCACCTTCCGGATACGACACTCAATACGACTTCGGGAATCCGAACTTTCATATACCCGGAACCAGTCTTTCTCATTTCGCGCACGCGAATAATGTGAAATTACTTATGTCGATTGGAGGGTGGACTCAAAGCGTGCATTTTCCGACGATTACAGCCGACCCGAACAAGCGGGCAATCTTCATCAATGATTGCGTGACTATTTGCCAGTTATACAACCTCGATGGGATTGATATCGATTGGGAATACCCTGCCAACGCAGATGAAGGCAACCAACTTTTAGTTCTGCTGCAGGAATTAAGAATATCACTCGATCAACTCGAGACAACCTTGAATAGAGATTTATTTATTACAGCCGCTGTGAGTGCCAACGGCGATTATATGCAGCACATGCCTTGGCAGGGCTTAACAGAAGTGCTTGATATTATTCAACTGATGAGTTACGATTTCTACGGCGCGTGGGATCCTTTACTCACACACCACGCACCATTATTTGCTCCAGCAGAAGGCAATGCCGAATGGACGTGCGATGCAGCCGTGCAACGACTTCTCAATGACTATGCGGTGCCCTCTGACAAGATTACGATGGGCATTCCGTTTTATGGCCGCACGCAATTAGGTTCGGCCGATATTGAGCTTTTCGGCACCGGCAATGGCATTGTTGATTTGCTCCATTTCCCTGCCGACGAAGGTACGCCCCTGTATTATTCGATACTCGAGATGTCTGATGAGTTCTATTTCTTTTGGGATGCTGATGCGATGGCGCCATATGGATTATCGCCTAATAATTTCTCATTTCTTACCTTCGATGACGCGGAGAGCGTTGAGCATAAAGCGGAATACATTAATCAGCATAATCTTCGCGGTGCAATTATTTGGGAGATTACCGGAGACTATGTCGAAACATTTCCGGGCAGCGGTATAATCGATTCAACGCCTTTAGTTAGTCGAATAAACGAAACATTATGTGCTACCGGCAATCAGGTATCCGATTGGAATATAAACGAAACACTTTATCCGAATCCGGCGATAAATGCAATCTATTATAAGAGCAGCAGTGATTTGCCCGCAAGTGATTTGGCTGTATTCAATAGTTTCGGTTGCCAAATTTCAGCGCCTATGAACCAATTCGGAGCTGTTATTCAAATTGAAACATCACATTTGGGTGCGGGCATCTATTGGCTCAGGGCAGGCAGTAAAACGATGAAGTTTATCATCCGCCAATAGCTGTAAGGATTCGATCCAACTCATAAAAAAAGACCGCACTGGGCGGTCTTTTCTGTTATTTCCTGTTAGCGATTATTCCTCGCTCTTCTTCTTGCGTGTAGCTTTTGGTTTTTCTTCGCCTTCAGCCTTTGGTTCAGCCTTCTTGCGAGGGGCTTTAGCTTTTGGAGCTTCTGCGCCCTCCGCACCCTCTGCACCTTCTACCTTCTTAGAAGAGCTACGGCGTGTGCGCTTCTTAGGTGCAGCTTCTGACGCTGCTGCTGTTCCATTGGTGTAGATCGTATTGAAGTCAACCAATTCAATCATGGCTGTTTCTGCGTTATCACCAGGACGGAAACCGGTGCGAATGATACGCACATAACCACCCGGACGATCAGCAACTTTTGGAGCAATTTCACGGAACAATTCAGTAACCGCTTCTTTGTTTTTCAAGTAGCTAAATACAGTACGGCGACTATGCGTGCTGTCAGTCTTGCTCTTAGTAATGAGTGGTTCAACATAAACGCGCAATGCTTTAGCCTTGGCCAATGTTGTGTTGATGCGCTTGTGCTCAATCAGTGAGCAAGCCATGTTCATCAAAAGAGCAGCGCGGTGTTCGCGGGTTCTGCTCAGGTGGTTTACTTTTCTTCCGTG
>Ga0315907_10002751_pt1 | contig 21661 bp, 37 predicted proteins | sample LakEriMetagenome_3_FD_203525 | JGI IMG/M metagenome (GOLD analysis project Ga0315907, IMG submission 203525) | Freshwater fungal communities from buoy surface, Lake Erie, Ohio, United States - Buoy 12 MA123 | ecosystem: Environmental > Aquatic > Freshwater > Lake > Lake biofilm | place: USA...
GTTCGCGTTTTCTCTCTCCCCGGCGCATCCAAAATTGTTTAGAAAAAAACAAAATTAAAAATGAAAACTTTAAAAAGTAGAAAATATAATGAGAACTACAAGAAAATCAGAAAAATTGTTTTGGCTGAAAAACCAAAATGTTTTTACTGTAAAAAGGCTGTCGCAACCACGCTAGACCATGAACCACCCATTGATTCATTTCCGTCACCTGAACTTTGGGTGGGTTCATTAAGGCCAGCATGTGCAAGTTGCAACTATTCAAGGGGGGCTAAATATGGAAATGCAAAACGCAAACAAATTAAAAATAGTCGCAAGTGGTAAACCTAAAAAGAAGTTAGGTAGGCACACTACGGCAATGGTAAAAGCCATGACCGGGCGTAATGACATTGATGCTGTTAAAAGAGAAATGTTACTAGGCCTGGCACGCGCCTGGGATCGCATTGAAGAATCCGGTAAGGGTGGTCACACCATCCCATCAATATCTAAAGAATTGCGTGAAATTTGGGATTCTTGTGCATTACCTGATGAGGATGATTTGTTTGAGTAAATCTTTATGTACGCCTAGATGGGCATCATTAAGAGATGAAGCAAGTGACACAGATGGCGATAAATTAGCCCAGGTAGCGCGCCTGTTAGGTTTTGATTTGTTTGATTGGCAACGCTATGTGGCAGATGTGGGTTTAGAAAAAGATGCAACTGGTTTGTACAAGTACAGATCAGTATGCGCGCAGGTAGGTCGCCAAAACGGTAAAAGTAAACTTATTGAAACGCGTATTGCTTATGAGTTATTACAACCTAAAAGACATGTTGCCTATACCGCGCAAGATCGCAATATGGCTAAAAGTAAATGGGAAGAACATTTATTAAGTTTTCAATTATCACCTAAGTTTGCAAAACGCATTGCTAGGGTGTCTAGGGTCAATGGTAGCGAAAAGATATACATGCGTAATGGTTCAACCTATGGAATTGTTACACCTAACGATAAAGGCGCACGCGGCCTTAGTTTAAATTTGATGGTTATTGATGAAGCATTAACCCATCCATTATCACTTATTGCTAATTTACAGCCAACACTTGCAACTAAACGCAATGGTCAATTATGGATTTTATCTAATGCCGGTAGGCCGGGAGAATCTGAGTTATTAGAGCATTACCGGGAAATAGGTCACCGGGAAATAGCAGAACCACAAAACAAACTTGCATGGTTTGAGTGGTGTCCAGCATCAGATGATTTTGATTACATGGATCAAGAAGTTTGGTATCAGGCCATACCTTCATTACATGAAGAAAAGGGTGTTTTGTTAGATGCGGTAAGGGAAGCGGCTACAACTAATAGCCCTGAAATATTTACAAAGGAATGGTTGAATGTGTGGCCGGCCAGGGATGCAGTGCAAGTAATCAATACTGAATTATGGGATTCTTTGGCTAGAACAGATATTGCATTGGGTAATGAAATTATTTTTGGTGTGGACATATCGCGTGAGCGTGATAAGGCCTCTATTGGTGCATCAGGTTCAGTAAGAGGTTTTACGCCTGTTGAATTGATTGAGTGTAAAGAAGGCACATCATGGGTATTACCACGCTTAATTGAGTTATGTAAAAGATATAACACAAAGGTGGTGATTGATACTGGATCACCGGCGGCATCCCTTATAGCCGAACTGGAAAAAGAAAACATAGGCGTTATGTCTATTCACTTGCGTGATTACGCCATGTCATGTGGTTCATTTTATGATGCAGTACAAGCCAAAACTATATGCCACTTAGATGATCCCAATTTGAAAACAGCCATTATGGGTTCAACTAAAAGGCCATTGGGTGATTCCTGGGCATGGAATCGCCAAAGCACAACTAACATCACACCACTTGTAGCGGTTACGCTGGCACGCTATGGTGTGGTAACAAAAATAGAAGATCAGCCGGTTGCAAGGAGTAAAATCTACTAATGAAATACATACCATCAGTTTTACAAATAACAGGTTCTTTACTAATAGTTGCAGGTGTCGCAACAATTAACCCACTGGTAGCGGTAATATTATCAGGTGCATTTTTAGTTTTATTTGGTATTGCTTTGGAAAACAGAGGTAAATAATGCTAGGCCGATTGCTTAAAAGACAAATACAATCTTCTATGGTTTACACATCTTCCGGCTATGTAGATTCTTTAGGCCGTGTTGGTAGATTCTTTGAAGGTAATTGGGCAGGCGCGTATGTAGATCAAAATACCGCTTTAGGAATCCCGGCAATTTATCGCGGCATAACTTTAATTAGTGATGCGATTGGTGCGCTTCCACTTTGTGCATATCGCAATAAACGCGAAGTATTACCAACGCCACAAATTTTAATGCGCCCTGTGCCTACTGAAACCCGAATGGAAACAATTAGCGCAATGGCGGCGGCTTTAATTATTCACGGTAATTATGTTGCAGTATTAGGTGAACCAGGTGCTAATGGATTACCTGATTCAATTTACCCAGTGTCACCGGATCGCGTACAAGTTACAACAGATAAAGGCAGAATCATTTACAAGATTGATGAGCGTACTTACGATCAATCAGAGATTATGCACATTAAGAATTTTACACTTCCAGGTGATTTAGTTGGTAAAGGTATTTTGGCAGTTGCCAAGCAAGCATTAGGTAAAGAGATTGCAATCAATGAATACGCATCAAGATATTTTGATGGCGGAGTAAATCCTACTGCTGTTATTAAATCAGCAAACCCCGATTTGTCGCAAGAGGAAGCGGATGCCTTAAAGAGCGCGTGGATGGCAATGTACTCATCACGCAATAGATCACCGGTAGTTATGAATTCATCAACAGATTTTGAAGTGTTAAGTTCTAACGCGGCTGAATCACAATTAGTAGAGGCACAAACAGCCGGACTTACAGAAGCGGCAAACATATTAGGTTTACCACCGTACTTCTTAGGATCACCTAATTCAAGCCGTACTTATTCAAATGTTGTAGAAGAAAATTTACAATTGATTAAATGGTCAATTCAGCCAATTGCCGAAAGAATAGAAGCGGCATTTTCTGATCTACTTGTCCGGGGTCAAACAGCCGGATTTAAATATGATTCATTATTAAAGACCGATACTGCAAGTAGATACAACGCTTATGCAACTGCATTATCTAATGGCTTCTTAACTGTTGATGAAGTAAGAAGTTATGAAAATCTTGATCCTATGGATTATGAAGAAGGGGATGAAGAAGTTGGTGGAGAAGCCGAAGATGAATCACTGCAAAGTGATGTAGTTGATACAGTAGAGGATAATAACTATGTCTGATGAAAAAATGGAAAATAGAAATTACTCAGTAAATTTAGAATTGCGTGTTAATGGAGATGGCCGCACCATTTTTGGTATTGCTGTGCCTTACAATAAAGAACAGCGCATAACTAGCACAATGATTGAAGTATTTAGAAAAGGTGTGTTTGCAGAAGTCATCAAAGCACCGCACCGGGTCAAACTTCTTAGGGGTCATGGTGAAAACAATGTGTTAGGCCGTGCCACATTACTTAGGGAAACCGAAGAAGGCTTATACGCTGAATTTAAGATTTCAAAAACTCGTGAAGGTGATGAAGCGTTAGAGTTAGTTAAAGATGGCGCACTAGATCAATTATCAGTTGGATTTATGCCGATCAAAAATAAAAAACGGCCTGATGGGGTTATGGAAAGAATTAAAGCGCATTTGGCTGAAGTATCACTTGTAACCTTTGGTGCTTATGGCGAATTGGCCAGCATTACAGGTATGCGTGATGGCCAACCACAAATGACACCTAGACTAGATGAAGCAAGGAAAATATTAGATGCCATACAGCGTAGTAAGTAATCATCCGGATTGTGAAGGCTATGCGGTTGTAAAAACTGATACCAATGAAGTATTGGGTTGCCACAAAATGCAATCTCAGGCTGAAGATCAATTGACCGCAATTAACATATCAGAATATGGTCAAAACCGATCTGAAGCAATAGAGCCAACAGAGCAAAAAACAAGATTTAACATGGCAACACAAATACTAAAAGAATTGAAAAAAGAGATATAATCGGCACAAGTCGTAGAACACCTAACCCTGGTTACCAGCGCGTTACACCTTCTCACTACAAACTAACTAATAGGAGAAAATAAATGTCTAACACTTTTCTAACTTCTCTACGCGAGAAGCGCGAATCAAAGACATCTCTAATTCAGGCAACTTTAGACCGCGCCGCTGAAGAAGCACGCGATCTATCAGAAGTTGAGTTGGCTAATGTAGAAGCCCTTAACTTGGAAATCAAAAAGTTGGATGAAAGAATTGAGCAGATGTCTGATATTGAAATTCGCAATCAAAAAGCCGCTGATCTAGCCGCTAAAGTTGATGCAAACATTGAGCCAAAGAAGGAAGCACGCGCCGGTGGCTTTGTAGTTACCAGCGAAGAACTTACCTATTCAGAGAGATCAAAAAATGATTTTCTAACTGATGCACTAAAGGCACAATTTAAAACTGATGGTGATGCTAGTGCGCGTATTGCACGCCACCAACAGGAAATGGCAATTGAAAAGCGTGCAGTTGGTACATCCAATTTTGCAGGCTTAGTAGTGCCACAGTACCTAGTTGATCTGTATGCACCATTGGCACGCGCAGGCCGACCTTTTGCAGATGCCGCACGCAAGCATCAATTACCAACACAGGGTATGTCAGTAGTTATCTCTAAGATTAATACTGGTACTACCACTGCATATCAAACATCACAAAACACAGCCGCAGTATCACAAGATATTGCAGATAACACCCTAACTGTAAATGTAAATACAATTGCAGGCCAACAATCAGTATCTAAGCAAGCATTACTACGCGGATACAACATTGAGGGAATTGTTTTAGGTGATTTGATTCGCGATTATCACACTAAATTAGATAACTCACTTCTAAATGGATCAGGTTCAAATGGACAACCATTAGGACTTGTAAACATGACAACTGGAGTTCTAGTAACTTATACCGCTACAACCGGTACAGTTGCAGGTTTGTATCCAAAGATTGCTGATGCAATTCAACAGATTCAGAGCAATATCTATGTAAATCCAAATGCAGTAATCATGCACCCACGCCGTCTTGGATTCCTATTGGCCGGAGTAGATAGTTCTAACCGACCATTGATCGTGCCACAGGCATACAATCCAATGAACGCAATGGGTACAGGTAATGGCACACCTACTTACGGTAACTCAGGTTATTCAATTCTAGGATTGCCAATTATTGTAGATGCGAACATTGCAACCGATAAGGGTGCAAGTACAAATCAAGATACAATCTTTGTAGTTGATTTGAATGAAACCCATCTATGGGAAGAAGCAGCCGCACCAACCTATGTCACATTTGAAGAACCAAATGGCAAGGTTGCAATCAATATCGTTCTATTTGGTATGTCAGCATTTACCGCAGAGCGTTATCCAAAGGCTGTTGCACAAATTAACGGTACAGGTTTAGCAACACCAAGTTTCTAAACCAATAAGTTTCCAGGCCGCTACCCTTCCAGTGGCCTGGATTCTAACTATGATCGGTATTTAAAGAATGGAGTTTGTCTAATGACCCAGGGCAGTACAGGATTTGGATACCGATCATGGCTATAACAAATGGATATGCAACATTAACTGAGATCAAAAATTACATGTCAATATCAGATAACACTGATAATGATTTGTTAGAAGATTTGATTGAATCAGCATCAAGATCAATTGATCGGATTGCTAATAGAAGATTTTATTTAGATGCGACAGCATCCGCACGGCTTTACCGTGCTTATTCGGATATTTTTGTCTATGTAGATGATATTGGTAGTACAACTGATTTAGTTGTCAAAACCGATTCAAATGGCAACGGTACATACGCCAAAACTTTGACTTTAAATACAGATTATATTTTAGACCCTTTAACCTCGCCATCTTTAAATAGACCATATACACAATTAACAATGGTAAGCAATACTGAAACATGGCCAATATTTCCAGGTTTGACACAAAATGGATTACGGCCAGGCGTACAAGTAACTGCCAAATGGGGTTGGCCATCAGTGCCAAATGATATAAACATGGCCTGTTTGATTCTCACTGCTGATTTATACAAGCGTAAAGATGCACCGGGTGGAATTTTAGGTTTAGGTGATTTAGGTGTTGTCAGAATGTCACCTTTGGGTAGAGATGTGACTGCAATGGTCAGGGCATATAAAAAAGAAGTAGTGGCATGACACCAAGCACAGTAAGAGATAATTTAAAAACTGCCTTACAAAGCATTAGTGGTTTGCGCGTATTTGATTATGTACCTGATTCAACAAACATACCCACAAACAATGCTTTTGCCATTGTTGGCCAATTAAACATGAATTATGATTTTACATTAAACCGGGGATTTGATTCAGCCACATGTCAAATAATTGTTGTAGTAGGCAGAATGAGCGAACGCAGTGGACAAGAAAGATTGGATGGGCTACTTGCTTCATCCGGTTCAACTTCAATTAAAACCGCAATTGAGGCTGATAAAACTTTAAGCGGTGCTGTACAAACACTCAGGGTTGTGTCTGCAAGCCCTGGCACAATAACTTCCGCTAATATTGATTACCTAAGTTATCAATATTCAGTTGAATTGATAGGTTAGTAAGAGAGGAAAAATATGGCCATATTTATGGGTAACAAAGTTGCCGTGATTGTAGGTACAACTACCATTACTGATCATGTCAGCACTGTAAGCCTTACACGCGAAATTGATCAGGTAGAAATTACCGCAATGACCGATACGGTACAAAACATGATAGGTGGCGTTGAAAGACCTACACTGGCGTTGGAACTTTACAATGACTTCGCCGCTTCATCTGTGAACTCACTATTTGAAGATGCGTTAGGTACTAAACTAAACATCAAATTGATACCAGTTTCAGGAACGGTAACCGCTACCAATCCAAGTTACACAATGTCATGCTTAATTTCATCATGGACACCCGTCAATGGTGCAATTGATTCAGTAGCAAGTGTAAGCGTTTCACTTCCAGTAACAGCCTTAACAAAATCAACTAGCGCGTAATAGGAAAAGGGTGGGTCAATGCACAAGATTGAAATTGTTAAAAAAGATGGTAAGAAAATTAGTTATGATCTTACGCCGTCAGTAAAAGTGGCTTTTGAAGCCGAATTTAAAACCGGATGGCGTAAGAGATTAAGTGATTTACAAATGGAATCGGATTTATGGTGGTTTGCTTGGCGTTTAGAAAAAGATGCCGGCAAAACCGATCTTGCATTTGGTGATGATTACATAAATCAATTTTTAGATGTTGATTTGGTTTATGATCCAAAAAATGGATAGACCGACACGGCTCAATTTATGAAGTCGCTACCGTGTCGGTAGCAACCGGTATCAGCCCTAAAGATTTATTAGAAGTTGATCCAGCGATTTATTCAGCAATTAAAGCCATCTTACAAGAACGCTCATACAACAATAAGAAGGCAACAGTAAGGCGGAAATAATGCCAATAGCACCGAATAGGTCACTAACTTCCATCTATGTGGAAAACTTAGATCAACTATTGGCTACAATGAAAAAATTTGAACCTGAATTACATAAAGAATTTAGGCGTGAATTAACTAAATCTGTAAAGCCTGTTGCAAAACTAGCACAAAGTTTTGTACCACATTCACCGTTTCCGGGTTGGCGTGATGTTGAACCAAATTATCCGGCACAATGGGGATGGGCTAATGACCAAGCCCATAGGGGTAGGACTATTGGCGAAAACAAAAGAAGCCGGTGGAAATGGTCACAAACTGAAGTTATACGCGGCATTAGAGTTAGTTCGGCTAAAACAAAGGTACAAAGAGTTAAAGGCACAACATTTTCAGTTACGGCTTTGGCCATAGTTAATAAATCAGTGCCAGGTATAATTTATGAATTGGCAGGTTTTGGTACTTCTAAATCAAGAAGTAGAACTAGGCGTGTTAGCCGAAATAGAAACGCTAGTGAATCATTTATTGCTAAATTGCAAGGTACGGCAAACGCGGCAGGTTACAATGAAAAAAGATTGATTTACAGGGCATCACAACAGTTAGGTGGCCAAGTAAATGATAATCTATACGGTGTGCTAAAAAAATATCTAGGCGAAAACTTTAGGGGTTAAAATGGCATTAAGTCAGTATGTAGCAATTAACTTCCTTACAAAGTTTGACAAAAAAGGATTAGAGCGCGCCACAAAAGAATTAAAAGGTTTTGACAAAGTAGTTGCAACCGGATCATTTAGATTGCGCGCTTTTGCTAAAGCCGGTGGTGTAGCGGCGGCGGCTGGATTAGCCATCTTTACTAAAAGATCAATATCGGCGGCTTTGGCGCAAGAGCGTTTAGATAAATCTTTACAATTAACCTTATCTAGCATTGGACAAGGTGCATTAGCATCTGAGATAACTTCATTTATACAATCATTGCAGACTACTACCAATGTTACAGAAGATCAACTTGTACCGGCGTTTCAACAATTGGTTGCACAAACCGGTGATGTTCAATCATCCCAGGAATTATTAAAACTGGCTTTAGATGCCAGTGCAGGTACAGGTAAAGATTTAAGTACAGTTTTGGATGCAATCACCAAAGCGGCAATAGGAAACTACAAATCTATTGGCACACTTGGCATTGGCATTACAGCCGCAGAAGCCAAAACATTGGGTTTTGCCAAGACAATACAGTTATTGCAAAAATATGAAGGCGCGGCAGAACAATCAACATTAACACTTGATGGTCAAATGAAGGCATTTAGGATTAGTGCAGGTGAAGCCACCGAAACTTTAGGCACGGGATTCTTAAACGCCTATGCCATTATTTCGGGTGGACAACCTTTGATAAAAAATTTAGGTACAGATTTGGAAGTTGCGGCTAAACAATTTAGCAATATCTTTGTAGGCATTGCGGCGGCAACCAAAAAAGAAGGATTGGGTGTTTTTTTTAGTGGACTAGAAGCGGTTTTGCAAGGTTTTGTTGGCGAAACTACGCAATTAAAAGATTTTGAAAGAATGGGCATGAAAGCATTAAGCACGGAAAAGCAAACTGCTAATGCACGCGAAGATCGTTTCAAAGCAACCAAAAAAATATTAACTTTTGATCAGATAATTGCAGATATTCAAAAGAAGATTTTGGCAACTGAAAAATTAACTACCAAAGAAAAAACAGCACAACAAGCGTTAGAAAAAAAGAAGTCTGAATTGTCAGCCATGTTTGATTTAGATCGCATCAATTTACAGGTCGCGTTGAGCCGTAAATTATCTACTGAAGATGAATTGCGCGTAAAGATATTACAAAAATTACAAGATGGCACAAAAGCCGCAGTTGATGAAGCCCAAAGATATGCTGATGTGTTAAAGGTTATTGAGGATGGCGTAATATCAACTGAAGAAATAGAGATGTTGGCAAAAGAATGGGGTATTAGCACAACTGAAGTTGTATTGTATTTACAAAAACTGTTTATTGCTAATGAAGAATTACGCAAGATGTTGGCATTATTGCAACAGATTGCATCAATACAGTTAGGTGGCGCATCCGGCACTGCCCCAAAAATATTGGGCAATATTGACTACACAGTTCCTATTGGCACTGGCAAACCTGCATACGGTCAAGGTGTAGTGCCAACACAAATGTCTTATATGAATTTTGGCAATTTACCACAACTTGCAGATGGTGGCATTGTTAATCAACCAACTATTGCAATGATTGGTGAGGCAGGGGCAGAAGCGGTTGTGCCGTTAGATCGTATGGGCGGTTTTGGCACAACCGTAAATGTTAATGTGGCTGGATCGGTTATTTCAGAAGGTGAGTTGCAATCAGTAATTCAAGATGCTTTGTACAATTTAAATCGCGCAGGCGCGGTAACACAGTTAAGCAATTTGGGTAGATAATGCCGGCGGCAATATTTAAGGCAGAAATTGATTTTAGCGGTGGTGCAAGTTTTGATCCCGCTTTAGTTTTAGATGACCCGGCTACACCATTGGATTTTTCAGTATTAGGTACGGCGGCGGCAGATGTTGTAGATATTACAAATCTTGTAACTCAATGTTATATCCGCCGTGCATTTAATAGATCATCAGATGCTTTTACGGGCGGCACAGCAAGAATTGTGTTTGTAGATGAAACAGGTGAATACAACCCTGCCAATACATCATCTAGTTTGTACGGTAAAATTAAACCTATGCGTAAAATTCGCTTTACGGCAGAATATTTAGGCACATCATATAATTTAGGTTCGTTTTATATTCAAGAATGGAATTACCAAAGTCCTACTGGATTTGATCCGGCTTATGTAACTTTGAATTGTGTTGATGGATTCCAATTATTAAATTTAACAACTTTGACAACAGTTGCAGGTGGTACAGCCGGACAAACAACCGCACAAAGAATTACAAGTTTATTGGATGCCGGAGATTGGCCAGGTGGTATGCGTGATATTTCTACAACCGCAACCACAACTGTACAGGCAGATGATGGCACATCACGATCACTATTATCTGCCTGCCAGGTTGTAGAGGCTACAGACCTGGGTGCTTTTTATATGGATGAGCGCGGATATGCAAAATTTATGTCACGCACAGACATTATTACAGCATCAGGTGGCACATCAACTGTATTTAGTGATGTACCGGGATCAGGCGATATTACTTACCAAGCCGTTGAATTTGATATTTCAGATTATCAAATGATCAATAAAGTAACGGTAACGCCAACAGGTTTAGCCGGGCAAACCGCAAGCGACACAGCAAGCATTGATGATTATTTTCAGCATAGCCGCGTGAGAAGCGGAATTATGCAAACAACCACAGATGCTTTAAATCAAGCACAAATGATAATTGCTTCAAGAAAAGAACAGGGCGTTGATATACAACTTAATTCATTAACCGTTGATGCCTTTGGCGAGGATGATCCTAGCCGGGTTGTGGCCGCTTTAAACCTAGACATGTTTTACCCAATCCAAGTTACACAAACCCTACCGGCTGGCAATGTGGTAACTGACAGCGTTATTGCCGGCCTTACCTATCAAATAACCCCTAAATCTTTTCTTGTAACTTTTACTTGCGCTCAACCCTTTGCATCAGGTTTATTGCTAAACTCTACCGTTGATGGAATTTTAGATGAAGATTCACTGGCTTATTAGGGAGTATAGGTAAATGGCAACATTTTCAGTTGGTCAGGTATTAACGGCGGCTCAGATGAACAGCATAGCCAATGTAACAATGCGTGCGGTTACAGCCACATCAGACACATTAGTTTTAACTGATGCAGATAACAAACTTATTACTTATTCCAATACAGGTACTACTACGATTACGATCCCACCGTCTAGTTCAGTTGCCTTTACTACTGGATCAGTTATCAATGTTATTAAAATTGGATCAGCCGGCACAGTATCTATAACCCAGGGTGCGGGCGTTACAATTGCTTCAGCCGGTGCGATTTCAACTAATCCGGTAATAACTCAAACATTTGGTGCGGCTAGTTTAATTGAAGTTGCAGATAATAGTTGGTATGTGGTTGGCCGAATAGCCTAATATGTCAAGCACAATTTTAGGGATTATTGCTAGTAGTGGTGGTGCGGCGGCTTCTACCAGTTCATATGAATCTATTGCTAGTGCTACTGGCACGGGTTCAAGTGGTGTGATTACTTTTAGTTCAATACCTGCTACCTATAAACATTTACAAATAAGAGGTATTGCTAAAGATACCTATGCTGGCACATTTGAATTACCAACAAGAGTTAGATTTAATTCTGATACTGGCAACAATTATACACAACATAATTTACAAGGAAATGGCGCAAGTGCAACTGCGCAAGGTGAAGCAACTGGTACGAACGCATTTTTTAAGTTTAGAGGTTCAAACTTATCAACTGATGCAACCTATGCCAATATGAACGCAGTATCCATTTTAGATATTATAGATTATGCTGACACTTCTAAATATAAAACCGCTAGAGGATTTAGCGGTAGCGATAGAAATGGTGCAGGAAATATATTTTTGATTTCAGGTTTATGGTTATCTACAAGTGCAATAAGCACAATTACCTTAACCGCAGATGGCACTAACTGGACTACTTCTACAACCTTCGCCCTCTACGGAATCAAAGGTGCATAATGCCAGCCACATATGAGAAAATTGCAACAACTACTTTGGGTAGTGCTCAAGGAACAATAACCTTCAGTTCCATACCTTCCACTTATACAGATTTAAGATTAGTGATGACTTTTACTACAACTGCTGGAGAATTAATCAAAGCCCAATATAATGGAGATACTGCCACAAACTATAGCGTAACTAGTTTATATGGAGATGGTTCTACCGCTGGAAGTTTCAGAGTTACCAGCATAAATTATGTTTATGTTACTAATGGAAGCGACACAACTGTTCCACATTTTGCTACTTTAGATATTTTTTCTTATGCAGGTTCAACAAATAAAACTAGTTTGGGCACTCAATCTAGGGATAACAACGGTTCAGGTACTGTTGGACAGTTTGTACATTTATGGCGTTCAACTTCAGCAATTAACAGTATTGCTTTATTTCCCAATTCAGGTAATTTTAAAACAGGCACTACCGCCACCCTCTACGGAATACTGAAAGCCTAAAATGCCAGCCACATATACTTTAATCAGTTCAAATGTTTTAACATCAAGTGCAGCATCTGTTACCTTATCGGCAATACCTGCTACTTATACGGATTTGGTTATTCGTTGTTCAGGAAGAAGCGATAGTTCCTTTAGTGCTGTGTTAGATTTATATTTATCTTTTAATGGTTCAACTGCCACTTATTCAAGAACACAAATTAGAGGTTATGGTTCAACCGCAGATTCTTCTAATGGTTCTGGAAGTTCCTACTGGACACTTTCAGGAGTTTCAGGAACGCCAGCAACTTCCAATACTTTTGGAAGTGTTGAGATTTATGTTCCTTCATATACTGTTAGCCAAAACAAACCCATTGGCGTTATGTCTGTTATTGAAAATAATTCATCAACTGTAAATAGAATCTTGGGAATTGCTGGTCTAGTAAATATAACTGCCGCTGTAAGTTCTGTAAAATTAGAAACAGACGGCAATTTTGTTTCAGGCTCATCATTTTATTTATACGGAATATCCAACGCTTAACAAAGGAGAAAAACAATGTCAGATACACCAACAAAGGTTGTAGTTGATTGCAGTACAGGCATTACAGAAGTTTTGCCATTAACAGAAGCGGAAATTGCAGATATGGAAACTGCAAGATTAGCGGCTGAGGCAGAGCGCGTAGAGCGTGAAGCAAAAAAAGCGGCTGATGCAACAGCCAAATCTGCACTGTTAAACAAATTAGGAATTACGCAAGAAGAAGCACGGTTGTTGCTTTCATAAGCATTTAAATAATGGCAACAATAAGAGAACTCACTAGCCCTAATGGTTGGCCGGCTAGTGAGGATCGTAAAGCATTAGGCATTGAAACTTTTGCAGTGCCAGGTACAAAGATCAAATTTGCATGTGCCAAAGCCGTTGCACCAATCCTGGTAAGTTTTGCCAAAGATTTCCATGAATTAGTTGAGCCAATAGATCAAGGCCAATTAGATGATTGGGGTTATGCTTTTAGGCAGACCAGGGGATCAGACAGAATTTTAAGTAATCACGCATCCGGTACAGCCATTGACCTAAATGCAATTAAACATCCATTAGGCAAGTCAAATACATTTGATAAGGATCAGCGTAATACAATTAACCTACTCATAACTAAATATGGTTTAGCCTGGGGCGGCAATTACAAGAAGCGTAAAGATGATATGCACTTTGAAATTGCGTTAAACCAAAATCAAGTTACAAACAAAATAAAAGAGTTAGGATTAGAATGAAATTTACTACAAAGCAAAAAGAGATTATTAAGTCATATTTAAGAAGCCTTGCGGCGGCTACCGTTACAACCGTATTGGCTTTAGTTGCAGATATTAAACCTGAATTTTCAATTTTGGCCGGTGCTTTAGTTGCGCCTTTGGCCAGGTATTTTGATCCTAAAGACAAGTCATTTGGAATCAATAGTAAATGACTATGAACGATTGGGCGGCTTTTGCAGTATCTACGGTAACCATTTTAGGCGCATTAGTGGCAACCGTTAGATGGCTGGTAAAGCATTATCTAAGTGAGTTAAAACCTGATAATAATGGCCGCCATAACCTAGAAGGCAGGGTTGCGCGTATAGAAGAAAAAATAGACACGCTGTACGAAATTCTAATATCTAAGAAGTAAGTCAGCCCGATCCCCTACCCTATGGCCATGAAGATGTGTGTGGTTGTACCTAGTAGGGGTAGGCCTGAAAATGCCGAACGATTGGCACAGGCTTTCAAAGATACAAATACTGAGGCTGATCTATACATTGTTATAGATAATGATGATCCAAAATGGAATGAGTACGCAAAAAGTGAAAACTATAAAAAACTGCCTGCCGACAATAAAACAGGTGGTTGTGCTAAATCTCTTAATACCGGTGCAGTTTATTTATTGGATATTACTAAATTTCCTTTATATGATTATTTTGTTTTCATGGGTGATGATCACATTCCTAGAACGCAGGGTTGGGATAAAGCCTTTATTCAGGCGTTAGGCCAAAACACTGGAATAGTTTATGGTGATGATTTATTGCAAGGTGCTAACTTGCCCACAGCATTTGGCATGAGCCGGGATTTAGTAAATGAGTTACGCGGCATGACATTTCCAGGGTGTGTCCATTTATTCTTTGATAACTTTGTAAAGCAGTTAGGCCTAGATTTAGAATATTTAAAATATTTACCTGATGTAATTATTGAGCACTTGCACCCGGTTGCGGGTAAGGCCGAAATGGATGAAGGCTATGCCAGGGTTAATCAACCGAAGTGGTATGAAAATGATTTATTAACTTTACAAAAATATTTGGCAAGTATGGAATATGCAGAGTTAGTAAGAAAATATAGATGAATATACTGATCACTGGATCACATGGCTTTGTTGGCCGTGCCTTTAGGCGTGCATTGCCACACGCTAACTTGACTTTAGTAGATTTAAAAAATGGTGTTGATTGCCGTAAATTTTTTCAATTAGATAAAAAACAATACGATCTTGTAATTCACCTAGCCGCCGTAGTTGGTGGCCGCATGATGATTGAAAATGAACCATTGGCTTTGGCTGTTGATCTAGCCATTGATGCTGAGTTTGCAACATGGGCTATGCGAACTGAACAACCTTATGTAGTTTATTTTTCATCTTCAGCCGCATATCCAACTGAATTACAAACACTGACTAAAAAGCGTAAGTTAAAAGAAAAAGATATTAACTTTAATAAAATGGGTAAGCCGGATATGTCTTATGGTTGGTCAAAACTAACCGGTGAAATGTTAATGAATTACTTGCGTGAAGAAGGTACAAAGGTATTAACACTCAGACCATTTAGCGGTTACGGTACAGATCAAGATTTAGATTATCCATTTCCATCAATTATTGAACGCGCAATAATGAACGCCAACCCATTTAATATTTGGGGTAAGGCAACTACTACTAGGGATTTTATTCATATTGATGACATAGTAGATGCGGTCATAACTATGGTTAAAAATGATTGCAATCAAACAGTTAATCTTTGTACAGGCCGACCAACAACCTTTTTAGAGTTAGCGCAGATAGCATTAAAAACCCTGGGATATGAAAAGAAGGCACAGAATTTTAGGATTCTGACCGATAAGCCGGCAGGTGTGGCCTATCGGGTAGGCGATCCAACCATGATGAGCGATTACTACACACCAAAAATTAGCCTAGAAGAAGGCGTTGAGCGCGCCATTCGCGGGCTAGTATGATCTAAAATTGACCTATGGCCATAAAAAAAACTAATAAGAGAACAAAGCGCAAAAGGCGTGCGCCGCGTAAGGCTGAACAATTAAACAAACTTGAAACTCATTATGTAACTCTTAATGAGATGTACCGCGCCGCCAAAGCCGCCGGGTTCACTAATGAAGTTGCTTATTGGTTAATCACTGAACCTGGTACATCAATCCCGGATTGGATCACAGGAAATAAACCAAATGAGATAGTTCCCCGGATTGATCCAACAGATGATGAGGATGAAGATTAAGCGCGATAAGTCATTTAACGCACGGTATCTTGTGGTCAGTGACCTGCAAGTTCCATTTCACTTTACAGAAGCGGTCACTAACTTGAAGAAATTGGTTAATGCTTTTAAATTTGATTTAGTTTTAAATGTTGGTGATGAAATGGATTTTAATACTATTTCTAGGTTTGCCGAAGGTAAGGCAGAATCATTTATGCAAACGCTGGATGAGGATAGAGCCACATGTCAGGATATTTTATTTGAATTAAAAACAGATGTAGTTAGCAGATCAAATCATTCAGATAGGTTATACAAGGCGGTTCAGCGCATACCAGGCCTAATGGGATTACCTGAGTTGCAGTATGCAAAATTTATGGGTTTTGATGATCTAGGAATTCATTATGCAAAACAGCCTTATGCAATACCCGGCACTAACTTTGTGTTGTGTCATGGGGATGAAGGGGTCATATCCAATATTGCCGGTCAAACCGCGTTGAACCTTAGTAAAAGGTGGGGGCGTTCAGTAATTTCGGGGCATACTCACAGATTGGGCTACACATGTGCCTCAGAAGCCTTTAATGGCCGTTTAGAGCGTGTTTTAGTAGGGGTTGAGTGTGGTCACACCTGTGACCTGAAAAAGATGGCTTATACGAAAGGCTACGCCAATTGGCAGGCAGGTGCGGTCATCATCCATGTTAAGCGTGGCAATGTGAGCGTGGAGATGATCCCATTTAATGTGGATGGCTCATTTACGGCTATGGGTAAGGCCTTTGGGTGATGTAGATCACATAACACGCCGTGCCTAGTCATTGCATTTGTCAGCCCCAGGGTGTTTAATTGCATTTGTAAACGCAATTGACCGGAAGGGGTTAATTAAATGAACTGTCCAGTATGTGAAAAAGAGTTTTATGGTGTTGGTTACAAAACTCATAATGAAAAAACATTATGTGTATCTTGTCTAAAATGGATTATGGATGCACACCATTACCAATTTGTTGGCCGTTATGTAAAAGCGGTGGCAAAATAATGAAACAATCAACAATTCAAGAAATATATGCGGTTAGATTATTTATGTTTGGCAATATATTTGAAGTCAAAACTTTTAACTCATATAACTATGCACTTGATTGGGCTATGGCCAATCTTCAAAATTCTGATTGGGATATAAAAAAGGTGCGTCAATGAAACTTACGCCGAATCAATTTGAAGGTTTAACGCAATGCCAAATGGAATGGGCAACCGAATCAGATTGGCTAAAACAAAAAGACCGATTTGAGGACACAATTTGTTGGTCACATTTATTTATTTATTGGGTAGATAATTATGCCTCAGTTATATTGGCTACTGAATTTTTAAAACAGAATAAATGGGATTACAGCATTTCATTTGACAATGCAGTTGGGCAATATTGTTTTACCACCAACTACCGTGGGTCATGGGTGTATGCGTGAACGCCGTTGCCTATGCTGAAAAAGGTTGGTGGGTTCTACCACTAAAACCACAATCTAAAGAGCCATGCAAGTTTTTAAGACATGGGTATTTGGATGCTAGTGGTGATGTAACCATTGTTAATAAATGGTTTAAAGATGATCCGGATTTAAATATTGGCTTGGCCATTGTGCAATCTAATTTGGTTGTATTGGATTTTGATATACGCAATATTTCATCCAGGATTTTATGGGAACAATATCGCCGTATGTGTGTTACATCTAATACCCATACTGTTAAAACAGATAACGGTTTTCATTTCTATTACCTTGCAGATAAAACTAAGCAATTTAAAGGCAAGGTGATACCAGGTATAGATATTAAACACAAAGGTTATGTTGTGTTGCCACCATCTATACACCCAAATGGCACTGTTTATGAAGTAATAAACAATGTTGATCCGGTTGCATTACCGGCTGAATTAGAAAAGGTAATGACTTGGAATTAGTCAAATATGATAAAGAATCAGGTGCTTATGTTGATGAAAAGCGTAAGCACTTTGTAAAGGCTTCTTTAATCCGCAAACACGCCAAAAAAGCAATAGGCGCAAGGCAGGTTAGAGGAAGGCTATCAGCCAAAATGGTTGAAGCATATTGGTTAGACAAGTTCAAGGAAGCGGTGAAATATGAACTATGAGATATATGGGTGGTTGGTAACAATTACCTTGTTTACGCTGGTAGCACTGTTGATTGGTGTTACATGGATTGTGGCCGTTGAGAATGGCTATGACAAAGGGTTTAAGAGTGGGTACAAGCGCGGCACTACCGACACAAAGCAAACTAATGTAAAGGTAGAAAAATTTACCGTTAGAACTCACCCATCAATGCGCCAAAAGATGCTTGAAGCCGATAATGAATATTTAATGGAAAAGGTTGTAAGCCTTTGGGATAAGGAAAACAGATAATGAACATGAATGATTATGTTGATGTGGCTGAGCGCATAGCGCAATTAAAAGAAGCCTATCCTGAAGCATCATTACAACCGTATGATCCTAGTAAGCCTTATGAGATTGTACAGGTTGAAGGTAAAACCTATGTGGTTTATACCGCCGCTTGTTACCGTGATCCTCATGATGTAAGGCCTGGAGTTGCAGTTGCCTGGGAACAAATACCCGGTAAAGGAATGACAGCCGGGTCAGAGTTAATGATTTGTGAAACAAGCGCATGGGGTAGAGCCATTGTTGCGGCTATGAAAACTGCTACAAAGCGCGTGGCATCTAAACAAGAAGTAATCGCGGCTAAAGCCCGGCAATCTTGGGCAGTAACCCCTACTGATTCTTTAGATTCAGATTTACTATCTAGGCCATCTGAACCCATACCCCCTACAAAGGCAATCTATGGTCAGCCTGGTAGCAAGTCGGCATTGATGGAAAGAATTATGCGCCATCAGTTTGTAGAGGAAAAAAAGTATGATGAGAATCCAGCACCTATGAGTGTTGAACAGGTAGTTGATGTATTGGCTACTGATGTACCGGCGGTGCAACATTGCCAACATGGTGAGATGCAACTTAAAACAGGCATATCTAAGGGGCGGGGAACACCGTTTTATGGATATGTGTGTGCCAAAGGTTGTGATGCTAAATGGGCAACTATGAGTAAGGAAACCGGTAAATGGTATTACCCAGGTGCTAACAATGGGTGATATGGAAATGATTGACCCCACCGGAGTTAGAGCAAGATTTACAGATGATGGCGTTGAAGTAGATATTGTGCCATTTAGTGAATGTTGTGAATTTTGTAATGACCCACGCATGATGAATGTAAACGGCGTGCGTAGGTGCGCCGGATGTGGATGCATCAATCACATTCAGTACAGGGTTCATGAGTAAATTTGATTATCACCGGGCTATGGCTGAAGGTCATGGCTATAACCTGTATGTGGCTGACCTACTGGCCACATTTGGGATTCCAAAGGTAGATGTACCTGAATTTAGTATTGCTACTACCCATGATCAGATTAGGGATAAAACCTTAAATGAAAAGGATATTGTGGTTGATGATCTAATCCTAGAAGTCAAAAGTAGTAGCAGATCATTCACTGATGTAGATGATTTCCCGCATAATCCTTTGATTGTGGACACGGTTTATGGCTTTGATAGCAAAATAATTAAGCCGTTTGCCTATGTAATTATTAGCCAAAAAACCCACAATATCTTTGTTATACCTGTTGCAACAAAGTATGATTGGGGTATCCAGGAATACTACGATGCACAGAGAGATATAACCGAACGCTTTTATATCGTACAGAAGCGACATTGCAGACCATTTATTGAACTAGTGGACATCCTGTTAGAGAGAGCCCATGAGCGAACCAATCAGATGTAATAAATGTGGTAATTGGATTATTAGCGATCAATCCTGCTACATCTGTTACATATTAATGAGAAGCCAAAAGAAATTAAGTTAGTGTGAACTAGATCACATCTCACATAGTGAGATTAGTTTAGGAGTTACGCAATGATGATTAGGAGTAGTGTGCTAGGCTCACGCCTTAGCATTTGGCTTAAAGGCCAAAAATGCGAGCCCCGAAGGGGATGGCTCGCAAGGTGCTGGCTATTTGGGATAACTCTATGTGTTTTTAACACATTATCGTTTGATAAAGGATTATCTGATTCAAATTACAAACCTACGCATTACAAGCAATATATTTTAATGACATTAAATAATATGGATCAGACCCATTGCCTGATTGATTTATACACGAAAGAGAGCAATTTCAACCCAAAAGCACAAAATGGTAGTCATTATGGAATACCCCAGGGCAGGTCTAAATATCTTGCTACTGTTAATGGAATTAAACAGATTGAATGGGGTAAAAAATATATTGGTAATCGCTATGGCTGGGTGGATAAGGTCAATAATGTCCCTAATGCATGCGCCGCATGGGAACATTTTAAAAGGAAAAATTGGCATTAGTATCTAATTGCAGGCATGTGTATAAAACCCTGGGTGCATCATTGTGTCATTACTGTGGATTGCCTACCCATGAAGTAGATTGGGCTCACCAAAACAGGTTAAAAGAGCAGTGGCATATAGATAATCCAAATGCCCAATATGAAGGGTGGATGTCCATTTGAAGGATACAGAAAAAATAACAATTGGTATTACATCACCAGGTTATGTAGTTACAGACTTTATGACCAGTATTTTAGATGTTGCTAGATCACAAAAACAATTGGGTCAGTTTATTAGCCTACAAGGTTCAGGGGTTATTAGTAGGTTGCGTAATCAAATAGTTGCTACCTTCTTACAGAAAACTACTGATGATTGGCTATTGCAGATAGATACAGATCAAAGGTTTACAGTAGATCATTTTAAGAAGTTAGTCAGTGCGGCTGATAAAGATAAACGCCCTATTGTGTCCGGTGTTGTGCATGGTGGCTGGGATGTAGGTGAGTTGTACCTAGAGCCTGTGCCTTGCATCTTTAAATTAGGTACTGATAACGGATTGTATGCCATCCATGACTATGAAGAAGATAGTGTGATTGAGGTAGATGCGGCTGGTACAGGTGCAATACTGGTACATAGATCAGTATTTGAAAGGTTTGTAAAAGAAGCAGATCAAACCCATCAAGGTGATAAGTGGTGTTTCTATCAAGACATGCCATTGCATAAAGAATGGGTTGGTGAAGATTTGTTGTGGTGCATCAGGGCTAAGTCTTTTGGGTATAAACTATATGCACATACAGGTGTGCAGATAGAACATCAGCGTAAGATGTGGATAGGTCAGAAGCAACACAAAGACTTTGAACGCTTTAGGCGTGCAAGATTACAGAGTGAGGAACAGATCAATGGCGATAATAACTAGCCAGGTAACAGTTACAGGTACAAGACAATCAATCATTAGCGTTGATAATGTAACGCGTGATGTATTACTACATGCTAAGCATGAGATATTTATTGGCAATAGCGGCGTGACATCAACAAGTGGTTACATCATGGACAATGGCGATGTGTTGAGGATGTCGCTGGTAGATGGTGAAGATTTGTGGGCTGTTACAAGTGGTGGCACAGGTACGCTACATGTTTTGGCCAGTAAAGTAGATTAAATAAAAATGAGCGTTTTTTCCCATTTTGAGCGTGCCTATAATACA
>Ga0315907_10002757_pt1 | contig 21628 bp, 23 predicted proteins | sample LakEriMetagenome_3_FD_203525 | JGI IMG/M metagenome (GOLD analysis project Ga0315907, IMG submission 203525) | Freshwater fungal communities from buoy surface, Lake Erie, Ohio, United States - Buoy 12 MA123 | ecosystem: Environmental > Aquatic > Freshwater > Lake > Lake biofilm | place: USA...
GCGCCGATACTGAAGGAGCCCTATTCATGAGCAAAACCATCGTCTCGACCGCCGGTGCACCCGCGGCCATCGGCCCGTATTCGCAGGCAGTGCGCGCCGGACAGACCGTTTACCTCTCTGGCCAGATTGCGCTGGACCCGGTGAGCGGCCAGCTCGTCGAGGGCGGGTTCGATGCGCAGGTTGATCGTGCGTTCGCCAACCTCAAGGCCGTGGCGCAGGCTGCGGGGGGCTCACTGAGTGACGTGGTCAAGCTCACGCTCTTCCTGACCGACCTCACGCACTTTCCGCGCGCCAACGAGATCATGCAGACCTACTTTTCTGCGCCGTACCCCGCGCGTTCCACCGTGGGCGTCTCCAGCCTGCCGCGCGGCGCGCTGTTCGAAGTCGAAGCGGTGATGGTGCTGGCCTGACGCTGCGCGCGCGATGAGTGATCTCGCGCGCTTTGCGCGGCTCGGCATTCGCACGGAAGCCGATCTGCTGCTGCATCTGCCTCTGCGCTATGAGGATGAGACGCGCATCGTCCCGATTGGCGACATCAGCCCCGGCGCGACCTGCCAAGTGGCCGGTGTGGTGTGCCGTAACGAGATCGTCGTGCGTCCCCGCCGCATGTTGCAGGTGGACATTGAAGATGCGACCGGCGCCATCACGCTGCGTTTCCTGAACTTCTACGGCTCGCAGGTGTCGCAGCTTGCGGTGGGTCGCAGGGTGCGTGCACTGGGCGAAGTGCGCGGCGGGCTGTTCGGGCTTGAAATGGTTCATCCGCGCTATCGCATCCTGAGCGGCGAGACCCCTACAGCGGATCTTCCGAAGGTGCTCACACCGGTCTATCCGACGGTCGCAGGTATCGGCCAGGCCGAGTTGCGGCGCACGATCCTCAGCGCGCTTGCACGCGCCGCATGGCAGGACACGTTGGCACCGGGCTGCGCACAACGCCTGGGGCTGCCGGAGCTCATGGCTTCGTTGCGCTGGCTGCATCAACCGCCACCGGATGCGCCGCTGTCCGCCATCGAAGACCGCAGCCATCCGGCGTGCCGGCGCCTGGCGTTCGAGGAACTGCTGGCCCAGCAACTGTCCTTGCGTCGTGCACGGGCCGCGCGCGCGCTACAGCAGGCACAACCCTTGTCGGATCAGCGCCTGGTCGAGCGTCTGATGGCGAACCTGCCATTCCAATTGACCGGCGCCCAGCAGCGTGCCTGGTCTGAGGTCTCACGCGATCTGAGCGGCAACGAGCCCATGAACCGATTGCTGCAAGGGGATGTGGGCAGCGGCAAGACGGTCATTGCCGCGCTGGCCGCCATGCAGGCCATTGGCAGTGGTCGACAGGCGGCGCTGATGGCGCCCACCGAGATCCTGGCTGAACAGCATCACCGGAAATTGCTCGCCTGGCTCGAGCCCTTGGGTGTTCGCGTGGCCTGGCTGGCCGGCTCATTGAGCGCAGCAGCGAAGAAGCGGGTGCGTGCTGCTGCCGGGCAAGCCGAGGTCGATCTGCTGGTGGGCACGCATGCACTGGTTGAAGACTCGGTGGATCTGCCGGCGCTGGGGCTGGCCATTGTCGACGAACAGCATCGCTTCGGTGTCGCACAGCGTCTGGCCCTGCGCGCCACGCGTGGGGACGTGTTGCCGCATCAGCTCATGATGAGCGCTACACCCATTCCGCGCACCTTGGCCATGAGCTACTACGCCGATCTCGATGTCTCGGTCATTGATGAACTGCCGCCTGGCCGCACGCCCGTGGTGACCAAACTGGTGACCGAGGGGCGCCGCGCCGAAGTGGTGGAGCGGGTGCGTGCCGCCGTCTCTGCGGGCCGACAGGCCTACTGGGTGTGCCCACTGATCGAGGAATCCGAGGCGCTGGAGCTGCAGACCGCGATGGACACGCACGAGGCGCTGTCAGCAGAGCTGCAGGGCTTGAGCGTCGGACTGGTTCATGGCCGACTGCCAGCCGCTGAGAAGGCGGCCACCATGGCCGCGTTCATTGCGGGTGAGGTTCAGGTGCTGGTAGCAACCACCGTGATCGAGGTGGGGGTAGATGTGCCGAATGCCTCGTTCATGGTGATCGAACATGCGGAACGCTTCGGCCTGGCACAGCTGCACCAGCTGCGTGGGCGTGTGGGCCGAGGCACTGCCGAGAGTGTGTGCGTGCTGTTGTATCGCACGCCGCTGTCACCCCTGGCGCGCGAGCGTCTGCGCACCATGTATGAAACCACTGATGGCTTCGAGATCGCACGACGAGACCTGCAGTTGCGCGGCCCGGGTGAATTTCTGGGCGCGCGTCAGTCGGGTCTGTCGCTCCTTCGATTTGCTGATCTGGAGCGCGACGAGGATCTGGTGGAGGCTGCGCGCACGGAGGCGAGCGTGATGCTGCAGGGCCCACCCGAGCGGGTCGATGCCCACCTCGCGCGCTGGCTCTCAGGGCGCGAGGAGTTTCTGAAGGCTTGAGTCTCGTGAACGGCTTATTCCGGCTCGACGCCGGCGGCGACCAGTACGCGTGACACCATGTTGTAGCCGGCGGTCGTGGCGATCAGCTCGAACATCTGTTGATCGTTCGGAAAAACAGCCCGCGCGGCCGCATAGGTGGCGTCGCTGACCTTGACGTGGCGAGTCATCTCGACGACCAGCGCAATCACGGCGCGCTCGGAGGCGTCAAAGAGCGCCGTGTCCTTCATGGCGCTGTCCGGATCGCGCAGCGCCTTCATCTGCGCCGGCGTGGCGCCTGCCTGTTCAAGCAGCGGGGCATGCTGCACCCATTCGTATTCCGCACCATTCATCACGCCTACGATGCACATGGCCATCTCGCGGAATTTCGGTGACAGGGTCATGCCGCTGCGAATGGCGCCGAACATGGTGTTCCAGCCCATGGCCACGTTCGGACTGTGCAGCAAAATGCGATCGAGTTCGCCGAGCCGCCCGCCACGCCGCTCGCGGATGGCATCGACGATGGCTTTGGGTTCGGCGAGATCGGCAGGGATGTAGGGCATGCGGGGCATGATGGGCGTCTCTTTGGGTCGTTGGGGAATCTGCGATCTTCGCATGCAAGGCACGCTGCAGCCGAATGCTTGGCGAGAAATCGGACGCTGCGGGGCCGCTGATAGAATCGGCCCATGACGCTCACCGAGCTCAAATACATTGTTGCCGTTGCGCGCGAACGCCATTTCGGTCGCGCGGCAGAGGCATGTCACGTCAGCCAGCCCACGCTGTCGGTCGGTATTCGCAAACTCGAAGAAGAGCTGGGCGTAACCCTCTTCGAGCGTGGTGGCGTCGAGGTCAGCGTGACCCCGATTGGTCTGCAGATCGTCGACCAGGCCCAGCGTGTGCTTGATGAGACCTCCAGCATTCGGGAAATTGCCAAGCTGGGTCGCGATCCCTTGTCGGGTGCGCTCAGGCTGGGTGTCATCCACACGATCGGGCCGTATCTGCTGCCGCGCCTGGTGCCGCGCATCATTCGTGATGCGCCCGACATGCCGCTTGTACTGCAGGAAAACTTCACCGCCCGATTGCTCGAGTTGCTGCGTCAGGGTGACATCGACGTGGCCATCCTGGCGGACCCCTTTGCCGACCAGGGTTTTGCGGTGGCCCCGCTTTACGAGGAACCCTTCGTGGTGGCGGTGCCGTGCGCGCATGCCTGGGCCCAGCGCACCACGCTCACCTCGGCCGAGCTTAAGCAGCAGACCATGCTGCTGCTGGGCACCGGTCATTGCTTTCGCGATCAGGTGCTTGAGGTCTGCCCGGAACTGTCGCGCTACTCGCAGGCCAGTGGCGGAATTCAGAAAACCTTTGAGGGGTCGTCGCTCGAAACCATCCGGCACATGGTCGCCTCGGGCATTGGCATCACGGTCTTGCCCTGGATGGCGCAGCCGCAGGCGGTACTCAATGGTGAGCAGCGCGATGACGGTATGCTCACCTACATTCCGTTCGAGCCCCCTGCACCGACCCGCAGAGTCGTGCTGGCATGGCGTCGCAGCTTCACTCGGACGGCAGCCATCGATGCAGTGCGTCAGGCTGTCATGAAGGCTAACCTGCCTGGTGTGACCCGCCTGGATGGGCCAGCGCAGGCGCCCGGGTCCGTCTCGATACAGCGTCCCTCTGTTTATCCCTCCGACCGCAATACGGTAGCCAGCGCGTGACTTCAACCTCCTCCTCCCAGCCTCCGAACTACCCGACAGTGGAACAGGTGATCGGCCGCACGCCGCTGGTTCGCCTGCAGCGATTGCCTGGTGCAGCCAATGCGGCGCGCGGCAACGTCATCCTGGGCAAGCTCGAAGGCAATAATCCGGCGGGTTCGGTGAAAGATCGGCCGGCCATTGCCATGATTGCCCGTGCTGAAGCACGCGGCGAAATCCGCCCTGGCGATACGCTGATCGAGGCCACTTCGGGCAACACCGGTATTGCACTGGCCATGGCCGCCGCCATTCGCGGCTATCGCATGGTGCTGATCATGCCGGACAACCTGTCGGTGGAACGGCGTCAGACCATGAAGGCCTTTGGTGCTGAGCTGATCCTGGTCACGCGCGAGCAGGGCATGGAATATGCCCGCGACCTTGCTGACAGCATGCAGGTCAAGGGTCAGGGCAAGGTGCTCGACCAGTTTTCAAATAACGACAACTGGGAGGCGCATTTCGAGACCACCGGCCCAGAAATCTGGGCAGACACGGCCGGGCGCGTGACGCATTTTGTCTCGGCGATGGGCACCACCGGAACCATCACCGGGGTCTCGCGCTACCTCAAATCACAAAACCCCGCGGTGCGCATCATCGGGGCACAACCCGACGAGGGCTCGTCCATTCCGGGTATCCGCAAGTGGCCGGAAGCCTATCTGCCCGCCATCTATCAGCACGCGATCGTCGACGAGGTGCAGTACGTCTCGCAGGCCGATGCCGAGGAGATGGCGCGTCGTCTGGCAGCCGAGGAAGGTATTTTCTGCGGGCCTTCCGCAGCCGGCGCCTGCTGCATTGCGCTGCGCCTGGCCGAAACCCTGCACGACGCCACGATCGTGTTCATCGTGTGCGATCGGGGTGATCGCTACCTGTCCATGGGTCTGTTCCCCGGGTGAGTTCGCCCGGCGGCGGTGCGCCTGGCGCTGCGCCGACGGCGCACCGACCCGATCCGGTGGCGGGCATGCTGCTGGCGGTGTGCGCTGCGATGTCGTTTGCCGTCCTGGATACGACCTCGAAGTACCTGTCGCAAACCTATCCCGTGCCGATGGTGTCCTGGGCACGCTATGCGTTCCATGTACTGCTGATGGCCGTGTTTCTGATGCCATCGCGTGGTCGGTCAATCTTTCAGACGCGCAGGCCGCGATTACAGATCGTGCGCGGCGTCTGTCTGGGGTTGTCCTCGCTGATTTTCTTTGCCGCGCTCAGTCTGATGCCCGTGGCCGAGGCCAGCGCGATCATTTCCATCGGTCCGATTCTGGTCAGCGTGGTGGCGGTGTACTGGCTGCGCGAGCAGGCCCCACGAGGCACCTGGGTGGCGCTGGCGCTCAGTTTTGCAGGCGTGTTGCTGATCGTGCGTCCGGGCTCGGCGCTCTTCACCCCAGCAGCTCTGTTGCCGGTGCTGGCCGCGGTGTTTTCAACCGGATTCACCCTCGCCACACGCAAGCTCGCCGGCATTGATGACGCCGTGAACACGCTGTTTCTGGGAGGCATTGCTGCGCTGGTGCTCCTGAGCGGTCTGCTGCCGTTCTATTGGAAGACGCCGCAGACCCTGTGGCACATGCTGCTGTTTGTGGCGACTGGCGCGATCGGTGCAGGTGGCCATTACCTCCTGGTGCGTGCCTATGAGCGCGCCAATGCCACCACGATTGCGCCATTCATGTACGCCAACATCATTGCAGCCCTGGGGATGGGCTGGCTGATCTTCGATACGTTTCCAGACGTCGTGGCCCTGATCGGGATCGGCCTGATCGTGTCGGCAGGCGTAGGCCTGGCCCTGTCGCGGCGCACCTGACGCAAAGTCAGGCGCGCGTTCAAACACGCCGCAGGCTTCAGCGCGATGCAGAGGAGCGCGCGCTCGAGTTTTCCAGTGCTTTGCGCAGTTCGCGCGCAAAGTCGATCACCGCCATGGCGTAGAAATACGAGCGGTTGTAGCGCGTGATCACATAGAAATTGTGTGCACCCAGCACGTATTGCGTGGGCAGATCGCCATCGGGCAGATCGATCAGCGACAGCGGCTCGCCCTCCGGCAAGGGGCCAGGGCTGCTGACGCCCTGCGCAGCCAGTTCAGCGATGGACAGTTTGGGTGGAATGCCGGCTTGCACTGCACTGACCGCCAGGATTTCGTCTTTCACGAGCGCCGGAAAGTGCGTCGGCCCTCCCGCCCGCCAACCGTGGTTGACCAGGAAATTGGCGACGCTGCCAATGGCATCGCTGGTGCTGGCCCGCAGATCGATACGACCATCGCCATCAAAATCGATGGCATGACGACGGATGCTGCCAGGCATGAATTGCGGCAAGCCTACGGCCCCGGCAAACGAGCCGCGCCATTGCAGCGGATCAAACCCGTTTTCGCGCGCCAGCAGCAGATACTGCTCGAGCTCTTCGCGAAAAAACGCCGCCCGGCGCGGATAGTCAAAGCTCAGCGTGGTGAGTGCGTCGATGACCCGGAAATCGCCGGCCTGACGGCCATAGAGCGTTTCGATCCCGATGATCGAGACGATGATTTCTTCGGGCACGCCGAAGCGCGCTGAAGCACGGCGCAGCGTGGCGCGATGCTCCCGCCAGAACTTCAGACCTTCACGCATGCGCACCGGTTCGATGAAACGGCTGCGATATTGCGACCAGGACTTCTTGGCGCCAGCAGGGGCGGGGGTCATCAGGCGTACGGCGGTCTCGGAGGCGCGGGTGCGCGCAAACACCTCAGTGAGCTCAGCTTCCGTAAAACCATGTCGCGAGACCATCTCACGCATGAATTCGCGTACATCGTCGCGGCTGGTCCAGTCGGATTGGGCCCGTGCTGTACCAGGCCCAATGCCACTGAGCGCAACGACTGCTACACCGCAGAGCCAGACACAGAGCCGCCGCATGAAGGGGCGCGCGATACGACGTGGGAAGAAGGTCATGAAGGCCTGAATTGCTTCACGAGTCGCTGAAACTGGCGGACCCGATCGGGGGTGGATGACCCCGGATCGTAACGCAGCCGGTTATAGACCGCGACGATTTCACGGGCCTGTCGTGCGTCATCGCCATCGAGCAGGCGATCCACGCGCCTGACGAAGCGCACCGCGGTTTCATCGCGCTGACGTGGCGTACCCAGTTGTGCGAGCCGCTCACAAAAATGTTCATAACTGGCTTCGACCGGATCGCGCGCCCGGCGTGGGCGCAAGGTGGACAGTGCAATGGCACCGATCACCAGTCCCAGCACGATTCCCAGCGCACCGAGCAGCTCACGCGGGTCGGCCGCATCCAGCCCGAGACTGGAGAGGAATGAGCGCTGCCGATTGCGGTCGTAGTTGAGCACCCACTGATTCCAGCTGTTGGCCATGGCATCGAACGAGAGCCGCCACTGGCGTGCCAGCGCAAAGTCGGCAAAGGCCGGCAGCAGCCCCGCGTCGTCACGCAGGGCCTCCACCGAACGCGCGCCCTGCTCGATGCGTTGCGGTGCGACCGCAGAGGTTGGATCAATCCGCACCCAGCCGCGATCAGCCAGCCAGACCTCCGCCCAGGCATGGGCATCGGCCTGACGCACGATCCAATAGCCGCCTTCAGGATTGACTTCGGCGCCCTGATAGCCGGTCACAACGCGTGCCGGGATATCGAGTGCACGCATCAGTACCACGAAGGCGCCTGCAAAATGCTCGCAAAATCCCGCCCGCGTCTCGAAGAGAAACCGGTCGACCACATCGTCAGCAAGCAGGGGCGGGTTCAGGGTGTAGCGAAAGCCGGCATCGCGAAACATCGACAGCGCGCGTTTGACCAGACGCAGGTTGTCAGGCTCTTCCTGGCGCCAGCGCGCAGCCAACTCCAGCGTGCGCCGGTGATGGCCTGGCGGCAGTTGAATCCAGTTCTGCAAAGACAGGCGGGTCTCGTTCAGACCGATGGCCGCATCGGTGCGGGCCGCTGCCCGATAGCGGGTGCGGGCCACCAGCGGGTTGAGTGACAACGCATCGAATTCCGGGCTCAGCGACGTGGACAAGCCCTGGCCGGCCGGCACCTCGACCGGTACATCCAGAGCAAACAGCCAGCGACGACCATGCGGCTCGAGGGTGAGCAGATAGTGCAACGCGTTGCCGGTAGCCGGCAGGTCGATGCGCGGAGCCGTGGGACGGGTCAGCTCGTAGCGCACCGGGCGCCAGGTCTGACCGTCGTAATCGCCCAGCGTGGGCCCGCGCCAGTACATCTGAGAGGGGGCGGGTGCATCGCCGTCGAACTGCACACGAAAGGCGACGGTTTCATCTCGTGCCAGCTTGGAGATCTGACCCGGTGTCATGGTGTCGGACATGCCGGTGCGCCCCGCATGGGCATCGTCCGGCAAGCCCCACAAGGGCGTGCTTAGGCGCGGAAACAGCAGAAACAGTGCAGCCGCCAGGGGCAGCGCCTGCAGCAGCAGGACGGCGGTGTAGCCCAGGCGACGTCGCACACTCGCTTCGCGCGCACCGAATTGCACCGTGAGCAGCGCCGCAATCAATGCGGTGATCGCCAGCACGGTCAATCCGGCCACCAGCAAGGACTGCGACTGGAAAAAGCCGGTGAGCAGCAGAAAGAAACACAGGAAGATCACGACGTACACATCACGGCGTGCCCGCATCTCCATCAGCTTCAAACCCAGAAACAGCACAAGCAGCGAGACACCTGAATCGCGGCCGAAGAGCGTGTCGTACTGGGCGATGACCCCGACCGTGCAGGCAGCCGCCGTCACCAGGCGGATGCCGCCGCCGGGCAGCGGATTGCCCGAAAACACCAGGCCCAGACGCCACAGAAACAGCACGCAAAAACCGGCCGAGCACCAGAGTGGCAGTTGCGCAAAGCTGGGCAGCACTGCCAGCCCGATCGCGGCCATCAGAAAGAGGGTGTCGCGTCGCTCGCGCTCCCATTCGCCACCCAGCGTGCCGCTCAGTGCACGCAGCGAAGGCAGCCAATCGGGCAGGCTGATCGACTTCATTCAGACCGTGGCCAGTGCCAGCGCACGCAAACATTCGGCCCGATGCGTGGGGCCTGCCGTGGGCTCCACGTCCACACCGGGCAAGCGCAGCCCATAGCGCAGGCCAGCCGATTCGGCATCAATCACCCAGCGGGTCAGCCGTGAGATGCGCTCTTCGGCTGACAGATTGCCGGGCAGCCCTGACCAGTCCAGTTGCAGCAATCCGCCACTGCCGCCTTCGAATTCCCTCACCAGCAGCGAGTCGCCGCCGGTGCGCGCCATCGCTTTCCAGGCCAGGCGTCGCGGTGAGTCGCCGCTGCGATACGGGCGGATCGCCGCGACATCTTCTTCGCCGTGCACACGCCCATTGGGCTCGCCGCCTGCGGCATCGGCCTGTGGCAGCGGCACTGCGGGTGTCTCGGGTCTGGGCAGCACGAGTGCCCGTGCAGCCGGGTGCCAACGCGCCCAGGCACACCAGAGGCCCAGCGGCCAGGTGGTTTCCAGGCGCAGCCGCGGCACTTCCAACCAGCCGCGCTGTGCGGTGGGCAGGACCACGCTCACGATCTGCTCGGCGCGCGGCGAGATGTCGATGCGTGTGATTTGTGTGGCACCTGGCACCGACAACTCCAGCGCAAAGCGCTCCAGGCTGCCGGCGTTACGGATCATCAGACCGAATTCAGCAAATTCACCAGCATGGACCGGCTCGGTACGACCCGGTCGCAAGGTCAGGCCCAGGAGGTTACGCCAGGTGTGGATCATTGAGACCACCCCGACTCCTGCAAGCAGGAAGGTCAGCGCGTAGCCCAGCGCGAGCTGATAGTTGATCGCGGTGAGCAGCATGATGACCAGCACGATTGCAAACAGCAGCCCTGCGCGGGTGGGCAGGATATAGACCGCATGCCGGTTGAGCTGCAGATCGCCCACATCGCGTCGGCGTGCACTGGCCCAGCGGGGCGACAGGCGCGCGAGCCAGGACGGGATGGCGGCCTGCATGCGACGTACCGTGCTCAGGGAACCGCGACGGCCTTGGACAGCTCGGCCACCAGCTCCGCGCGTGCACGGTGTCCGATCGCCACGCCTTTGGCAGGACGCAGCCTGTGCCCGGCCACGGCGGTCAGCACCGCTTGCACATCGTCGGGCAGTACATGATTACGGCCATCAAGCAAAGCCCAGGCCTTGGCTGCCTGCAAGAGCGCCAGGCCCGCGCGCGGGCTTAAGCCCTCCGAGAACGCGGCCGACCGGCGGCTGTGCGTCAGCAGGTTCTGAACGTAATCGAGCAGCGCGGGCGCGGTGCGCACCTGACTGAGCGAGCGTTGCGCTTCCACGAGTTGCGCCGGAGTCATGCAGGGTGCAAGCGTGGTGAGCATTTCGCGCCGGTCGGCGCCTTCGAGCAGCGCCCGCTCCGATTTGGGATCGGGGTAGCCCAGCTCAATGCACATGAGGAAGCGGTCGAGTTGCGACTCGGGCAGGGGGAAGGTGCCGATCTGGTCCTGCGGATTTTGCGTGGCAATCACGAAGAAGGGCTCGGGCAGGCGGCGTGCATCGCCATCGACCGACACTTGCCGTTCTTCCATGGCTTCGAGCAGGGCGCTTTGCGTCTTGGGCGAGGCGCGATTGATTTCGTCAGCCAGCAGCACCTGCGAGAACACCGGGCCCGGGTGAAACACGAAGCGGCTGCCTTCGCGCTCGAAGACCGAAACACCAACAATATCGGTTGGCAGCAGGTCATTGGTGAACTGCACACGCTTGAAGGCGAGCCCGAGCGACTGGGACAGCGCATGGGCGAGTGTGGTCTTGCCCACGCCAGGCAGATCTTCGATGAGCAGGTGGCCGCGTGCCAGCAGGCAAGCCAGCGCCATTCGGATCTGGGGTTGCTTGCCCACCACCACACCGCCGACTTGCGCGGCTACCGCCTGAATGCGTTCGAGCATGAGTGCCTTCTGAGGATCCGCGCGAGTGTAATCTAGGGGTTTTGGCCGCCCGAGCACTGTCCGACGACTGGCATGCGGCCCAGCTCACAAGGAGACGCCCCATGGCTGCAGATCCCCGCACCCTGAGTTCCCATGCCGCTGATCGGGTGGCTGCGTCCGCAGAACCTGCGCTGCTTGAACGTGAAGACCGTGGTGGTGTGGCCTGGCTGTGGCTCAATCGGCCCCGCGCGTACAACGCATTATCCGAGGGTCTGCTGGGTGCGCTGCATGCGGAACTTGAAGCCATTTCACGCACGCCAGCCGTTCGCGCGGTGGTCATTGGCGGGCGCGGCGCGGCATTCTGTGCCGGGCACGATCTTCGCGAAATGCGCGCTGAGCCTTCCTTGGCCTACTACCAGGACCTCTTTACGCGCTGCAGCCGCATGATGGTGCTGTTGCAGCGCATGCCGCAGCCGGTCATTGCGCGGGTGCATGGCATTGCCACCGCGGCAGGCTGCCAGCTGGTGGCCGCATGCGATCTGGCCATCACGGCAAGCGATGCGCGCTTTGCGGTCTCGGGCATCAATCTGGGCCTGTTCTGCTCGACACCGTCCGTGGCTCTGTCCCGCAACCTGTCGCGCAAGGCGGCCATGCGCATGCTGCTCACGGGCGACTTCATCAGCGCGGCTGAAGCGGTGGACCAGGGCCTGGTCAACGAGGCAGTGCCGCCCGAGCAACTGGATGCCACGATTGAAGCGCTGCTGGCGCGCATCCTGGCCAAGCCGGTGGAAGCGGTTTCAGCCGGCAAGGGGCTGTTTTATCGACAGCTGGAGCTGGGTGTGGAAGGCGCTTATCAGCTGGCCGGGCAGACCATGGCCTGCAACATGATGGAACAAAGCGCCCTGGAAGGGGTGCAGGCGTTTATCGAGAAGCGCCCGCCTAAGTGGTGAGGCGGATGGCGATGGGCAGCGCTGAGTCAGGCACGCCCTTGTGAGCGTGTCAGGCGCTGCGCCAGCGCCTGCAGGTCTTTGACCAGCGCCCGGGTGCGGCTCGCATCCATCTGCTCACTGAATGATGCACAGCCAATCGTCATGGTGGGCTGGCCGCTGGCATCGAAGACCGGCACGGCCAGTACGGTGGCGCCGCGCTGGTAATGCCCGTCGTCGCGGGCGTAGCCCAGCTCGCGCACCTGCTGCAGTGATTTCCAGTATGCCTCGAATGATGGGGCGCGATCCCAGCGCAGGGCTGCGAACCGGGTTTTCATCTCGGTGCGTGACAGGCCGCTGAACGCGGCAAGGCACCGACCCGATGCGCCTACAAAGCGTGGCATGCGCGTGCCCACGGTCATCTGCACGCGCACTGCGCCGGGATGTTCGGCCACATGCACGAGGATCATGCGGTCGTCGGGTTGTGCCTGCCACATCACAACGGTCACGCCGTGGCGCACGGCCAGCGCATCCAGTTCGGGCTGCACCAGGCGCACCAGCGACGCCTGCCCCAATGCCCCGCGTGCCAGTTCCACCACGCCCAGGCCGATGCTGTAGGTCTTGGTGGACTCGTCGAAGTTGACCAGACCTTCGTGGACCAGTGTGCGCAGCAGGTTGAAGCAGGTGCTGGCGTTGAGCTGCAGGTCGCGCGCGATGCGCGTGACGCCCAGCGGTGCAGGCTGATCGGTGAGATGACGCAGGATGCGCAGCCCGCCCACCAGTGCGCCCACCAGCTTGGGCGATGCAGCGGGCCGCGCGGTGCTCACGCCTTGAACCCCAGCCCGCGCGCGATCAGGTTGCGCTGGATGTCGCTGGTGCCTTCGCCGATGACGTAGAGCAGGGCGTCGCGATGAATGCGCCCCACCGGGTACTCGCGCATGATGCCGGCGCCACCGAAGATGCGAATGGCGGCTTCGCTCGCACGCACGGCCGCTTCGCTGGCCACCAGCTTGACTTTGGCAGCAAGGTCCGATGTGAGGGTGCCGCGGTCCACGCACCAGGCGCCGTAGTAGACCAGCCAGCGCGTGGCTTCGATGTCGGCGGCCATGTCGGCCAGGCGATGGGCAATGGCCTGATAGTCGCCAATGCGTTTGTTGGCCACGATCCGCTCGCCGGCATACGCCACTGAGGCTTCCAGCGCGGCGCGCGCCATGCCCAGCGAATTGGCGGCCACACCCACGCGGTTCTCGCTCAGTGATTCCAGGATCAGCGGGTAGGTGCCTTCGCGTTCGCCCAGCACACCGTCGTCGGGCACGAACACGTTGTCGATGTGAATGAGGCCGGTCTCTGAACTGCGGATCGATTCCTTGTCGAGTTTGGAGACCTCGAAACCGGGGCTCTTGGTCTCGACGATAAAGAGACTGATCGCGTCGATCGTAAGTTCAGGCCGCGTGCGCGCTGCGACCAGCACGAAATCGGCGATTGGTGCATTGGAGATGTAGAGCTTGCTGCCGTTCAATTGCCAGCCGCCCGGCACCTTGGTCGCGCGCGTCTTGAGTGCGCGCACATTGGAGCCACCGTCGGGCTCGCTCAGTCCGAATGCCGCAATTTTGCGCCCGGCAATGGCCGGGCGGAAATAGCGCTCCTGCTGCGCTGCGGTACCGCCTTTCCAGATCGGCCAGATGCCCAGATGGCTGTGCGCCGACCAGCTCGATGCAAAGCCCTGGCACACCGCGCTCATTTCCTCGCGGATGATGCAGTCGGCGACTTTGTCCATGCCGCTGCCGCCCACATCCTGCGGATAGCGCGCGCCAATCAGACCCATGTCGCCCCACTTGCGAAAGAGCTCGCGGGGGAAGGTCTCGGTCTCTTCGGCCTGGCGCACCAGCGGTGCCACCTCATCCTGACAAAAGCGCCGCACGGTTTCGCGCACAGATTCGTGCTCGGGGCTGAAGCTGAAATCGAGGGCCATGGTGCTTAGTCCACCTTTGCGCCGGAGCTTTTCACTACGGCAGCATAGCGGGCCATCTCGGACTCGATATGCGCTGTGAATTGCTCTGGTGTGCTGCCGACCGGCTCCACGCCTTGCGCCAGAAGCCTTTCCTTCACGTCAGGCGCATTCAAGGCCTTGTGTGTTTCTGCGCTGAGCTTGGCCACGATATCGCGCGGTGTGCCCGCTGGCGCTACCAGACCCAGCCAGGTGTTGCCATTGAAGCCGGGCAGCGAGTCGGCAATGGTGGGGACGTCGGGCAGGGCAGGCGAGCGGATGTCACCTGTGACGCCCAGTGCCTTCAGGCGCCCTGACTTGATGTGCGGCAGTGCCGACAAAATATCAACAAACATGATCGAGGTGTTGCCGGCGACTGTATCGGTCAGGCCCGGCGCGCTGCCCTTGTAGGGCACATGCACCATCTCCACGCCCGCCATGGTGCGAAAGATCTCGCCAGACAGATGATTGGACTGGCCATTGCCCGCGGAGGCGAATGTGATGGTGCGAGGCTTCGCTTTGGCGAGTGCAATCAACTCTCGGACGTTATTGACGCCCACTGAGGGATGCGCGACCAGCACATTCTTCAGGTTCACAGTTTGGCTGACCGCTGCGAAGTCCTTGAGCGTGTCGTAGGGCATCTTGGGATACAGCCCTGGGTTGATGGCGTGCGAGGTGGCGACCTTGCACAGCGTGTAGCCATCGGGTGCGGCACGCGCCACCACTTCCGTGCCCAGGATGCCGCCTGCGCCCGCGCGATTTTCCACGACCACGTTCTGGCCCATGCTCTCGCCGATGCGCGTGGCCACCAGCCTGCCCACGGTGTCGAGGATGCCGCCTGCGGCTGAGGCCACGACCATTTTCACCGGGCGGTTCGGATAGCCAGCCGCAGCTTGCGCACGGGCACCCGAAGCGTACGTGATGGCCAGTGCAGCGCCGGCTGCGGTCGTGCCCAGCGCTGCGCGCCGATGCAGATTGACGGCGTGCGTGCGGTGCGATCGCTTCATGGTCTGGCCTCCTGAGGTGAGCCTGTTGCCTTGTCGCCGGCAGATGTGCCGCGGTACCAAGGTACGCTCGGTTATAGTCGTTTGTGAAAACGATTCTATACCGAGAATATGCGCACGCAGCCTGCGATGCGCAGACATTGACCACCGGGAGCACGGCATGGCGGTATCAAAGGAGGGCGCTCGGGCGCGTCCTGTCAATTCAGTGGACCGCGAGGCTTTCCGTGACATGTGCCGCGCATTCGCGCAACGCGAAGTGGCGCCCAGGTGGCAGCAGGCTGATCGTGAGCGCGCGTTTCCAAGAGACTTTTATGTGGCAATGGCCAAGGCCGGTCTGATTGGCCTCACTGCTGACGAGTCAGTGGGTGGCGCGGGCCTGGGGGCTTATGAAGAAGCCATTGCGATGGAGGAGATGTCGCGCATCAACCCGAATCTGGCGGTGGCAATGCTGGTGCAAAACGTGGCGGGCTCGCTGCTCTATGAGTACGGCACCGATGCGCAGCGTGAGATTGCCCGACGCACCATTGCCGGTGAGTGCCTGGTGGCTATCACCGTGACCGAGCCCGAGGCCGGAAACGATGTGCAAAACGTGCAGACCCGCGCGGTGCGGGATGGTGACCACTGGGTGCTGGATGGCTTGAAGTCGTTCATCACGCTGGGCGGTGATGCGGATGTTCTGGTGACGCTGGCTCAGACTGAACCGGGAACCGGGCGCCGAGGCATGCGCTTTTTTGCGGTGGACCGGCACTCGCCCGGTGTGAGCGCCACGCAGATCGACGCCTATGTGAATCGCCCCGCACCGACCTATCGTATTCAGTTCGATCAGGTGAAGGTGCCCGAGTCGCGCCGATTGCCTGCAGGCTTTGCGGAGATCATGGCGGGCTTTAACCGAGAGCGGATCATGGTGGCTGCACGCTGGCTGGGGCACATGCATCATGCGCTGCAATGGGCCAATGAGTATGCGCAGGTGCGTCGGCAGTTCGGACGCCCCATTGGTGCGAATCAGTCAATCGCGTTTCAACTGGCGCAGTGTCATGTGGATGTGCAGGCCGCACGCCACCTGACCTATCACGCCGCCGAGCGCTGGGACAGTGGCGCGCCGCTGCGCGATGTGATCCTGGATGTGTCCTCGGCCAAGCTCTTCGCCACCCAGGCCGTGGTGCGGGTCACGCAAACCGCCCTGCATGTGGGCGGCGGCTGGGGCCTGACCGAAGAGCTGCCCGCCATGCGCATGGCCATGGACGCACTGGTGGCGCCCGTGACCGTGGGCAGCTATGAGATTCAGTTGCGCTCGATTGCGCGGGAGATGGGGCTGCCGGTGGATTAGCCGCGCCACGCTCGAATGAATAAAATTCCCGGCACAATGAAATCCATTCGAGTCAGGATCTTCAAAATTGACAAGGTGCATGGGGTCATCATCCCCAATCGCATGCTTGTTCAGGCCGGGCTGGCAGGCACAGTCCAGATTTCGATCAAAGACGGCGCATTGGTGTTGCGCAAGCCGCCCGGCTTAGTGCGTGTTGGGTGGGCCGACGCGGCAAAAAAGATCGCTCAGGCGCAGGACGATCGACTGATAATGGGCGAGTCTGTCGATGAATTGGATCAGGAGCTACCGTGGTAGCTCTATAAGATCGAGACGCTTGATTGCCTGTTTGATTCACAAATTCCGGCTGATGATGTCCTTGAGCACTTCCGAGGTGCCGCCGGCAATGCGGCTCACGCGTGCATCGACCCAGGCTCGGCCGATGCCATATTCGTTGGAATAGCCGTAGCCGCCGTGCAGCTGCAGGAAGTCGTCGAGGTAGCGGTTCATCAGCTCGGTGCCCACCAGCTTGGCCATGGCCGCTTTTTCGCTGCTGATGCCGCCATTCACGTGTTCTTCGATGCAACCGTCGATGAAGGCACGCAGCATGGTGATGTAGGCCTTGGCTTCGGCGAGCTTGAACTTGCTGTTCTGGAAATTGAAGATCGGGTTGCCGAACACCTTGCGCTCTTTCACATAGGTGAGCGTGCGTTCCAGTTCGGCTTCCAGGATCGCGCAGGAACGCATGCCAATCACCATGCGCTCCTGCGGCAGCTGCTGCATCAGATACACAAAGCCGCGGCCTTCTTCGCCCACCAGGTTGCCGATCGGCACGCGCACGTTGTCGAAAAAAAGCTCGGCGGTGTCTTGCGCCTTCAGGCCGATCTTGTCCATCGGGCCCACCTTGGTAAAGCCCGGCGTGCCTTCTTCCACTGCAATTAACGACACACCCTTGGAGCCCGCTGCAGGGTCGGTCTTGCAGGCCACCAGCACCACGCCGCAATTCACGCCATTAGTGATCCAGACTTTCTGGCCATTGATCACCCAGTGATCGCCATCGCGCACGGCATTCGTACGGATGTTCTTCAGATCGCTGCCGGTGCCGGGCTCGGTCATGCCAATCGATCCAACGATTTCGCCACGGCACAGGCGCGGCAGCAGGTGGCGCTTGAGCGACTCGCTGCCGTAGTGCATGAGATAGGGCGAGACCATGTCGGAGTGCACCGCCAGGCCCAGGTTGGCGCCCACCTTGACCATTTCTTCAGTGACCACGCAGGCATGCAGGAAGTCGCCGCCGCCGCCGCCATATTCAGCCGGGATCATCGTGCCCAGAATGCCGGCCTCACCGGCCTTGCGCCAGAACTCGCGCGGTGTGACGCCCGTCTTTTCCCAATCCCGGTAATGCGGCACCAGTTCGCGCTCGAAGAAGCGCTTCACTTGCTCGCGGAATTGCTCGTGCTCTTCGCTGAAGATGGTGCGTGCCATGTCGGGTCCCTGAATTGTTTGAGGCCTGCCGCGGTACCTGCCTGGCAGACGCTATGCCATTCGGCCTGTGGAATGCCGTTCGTGCGGCAGAATCAGTGCCAAGGTTACACTGCATCGATCCACAGGGAGGAAAGCAGACATGGGACAACTGGACGGCCGCGTGGCCATCGTCACAGGATCTGGCCGTGGGATTGGCCAGCAGATTGCGTTGCGGCTGGCCCGCGACGGCGCGCGCGTCGTGGTGAACGATCTGGATGAAGCGCCGGCCGCTGAGACCATTGCGCTCATTCAAAGCGCGGGCGGCCAGGCGGTGGCCTGCAATGGCGACGTGAGTGCGCCGGATTTTGGCGAACGCATCGTGGGCACGGCGCTCAATGCGTTTGGCGATGCGCACATCGTGGTGAACAACGCTGGTTACACCTGGGACACGGTCATCCAGAAAATGACCGATGAGCAGTGGGACGCCATTCTGGATGTGCACCTGAAGGCGCCGTTTCGCATCCTGCGCGCTTTCTTCAATCATCTGAAGCCGGCGGTGGAGCGTGAAGCCACCGAGGGTCAGCGCATCGTGCGCAAGGTGGTCAACATCTCGTCCACCTCGGGTGTGAACGGCAATGCGGGTCAGGTGAATTATTCGTCGGCCAAGGCCGGCATCGTGGGCATGACCAAGACGCTGGCCAAGGAATGGGGGCGTTATCACGTGACGGTCAATGCGGTGGCGTTCGGGTATATCCAAACGCGTCTGACGAAGCCGCTGGCCGAAGGCGATGCCGGCAAGATCGAAGTGCTGGGGCGCGAAGTGAAGATTGGCGTGCAGGCCGGTCGCATTGCCGCCATGTCGCAAATGATTCCGCTCGGTCGTGGCGGCTTGCCGGAAGAAGCGGCTGGGTCGGTGTATCTGTTTTGCAGCCCCGACAGCGACTATGTGAGCGGGCAAACGCTGGTGGTCAATGGTGGGCTTTGAGACAGAGCCACCTTCCTTCGTGTGGGGGTCGCAAAGCTTGCGAGTAGTTCGGCATCCATGACAGACGCGACGCCCCGGCATTCGGGCTCTTTAGACGATGAACTTCAGCGCCTGCGCGCCTCGGCCCGCGTGGTGCGCACGCCCTGCGGCAGCGGGCAGATGGTGTGGCGCACCTGGGGTAGCGGCGAGCCACTGGTGCTCTTTCATGGGGGCGGAGGCAGCTGGGAGCATTGGGTGCGCAACATTGGCTTCCTCTCGCAGCACCGTGCGGTGTGGTGTGCCGATTTCCCGGGCTTTGGTGATTCTGACGATGCGCCCGCGCCCACCGATGTGCACGCCATTGCGCAGGCTACCGCCGACGGACTGGATGTGCTGTTTCCTTTGCCTCAGCGCGTGGATATAGCGGGGTTTTCGTTCGGTGGCATGGTGGGCACGGTCATTGCGGCCAGCCGACCGGGGCGGGTACGTCAGCTTGTTCTGGTGGGGGCGGCTTCATTAGGCATTGTGCGCACGCATCCGCGTCTGAACAGCTGGCGCAAGGCGACCGACCCGCTGGAGCGGCTCGAGCTGCATCGCAAGAATCTGCACATCCTGATGCTGGGTTCGACCGACCGGGATGATGAGGCGCTTACGCTGCATGCGCGTAATGTGGAGAACACCCGCTTTCGCAGCCAGCGCGTGGCGCACAGCAATCTGGTGCGCGACACGCTCGCGTCGATCGACGTGGAGCAATTGGGCGCGATTTACGGCTCAGGCGACGCCACCGGCAACGGCGACTTGCCGCTGGTGGAGTCGATCATCCGTGAGCGGCAGCCCGGCCTGCGCTTCAAGGTGATCGAGGGCTCGGGGCACTGGGTGCAATACGAAGCGACCGAGGCGTTTCATGAGGCGCTGATGGGGTTATTGCGGGGCTAAGTAGGGTGCTCCGCATTCGAAAACAGTACTGCGCCGGGCAGACCCTTGAAGTGCGCGTCGCAAGTCAGCAGATCGGCGCCATGCTTCTGTGCCGTGGCATAGACGATCGCATCGGCGGTGGCTAACTTGTAATGCCGATGCAGGTCGGCAGCCAGTAGCGCGATCGAGGTGTCGAGTGGCACGACCAGGCATTTTTGCGTGTAGGCGATGGCCTGATCAGCCTGCTCCTCGCCCAGTTCCCGCATCAGCCACTTCGACAATTCGAGCTGCACGATCGTTGGCACGATGCAATGCGGCTTATCGGGGAGCTCCTTGCCCAGCTTCTTGCCGAGCGGACTGCCCGTCAACCACTCGATCCAGGCCGAGGTGTCGACAACCCGCGTTACCACTGCCATCAGTAGCGGTCCTTGCGGTCGCGATAGCCCGTTTTGCGAGCTCCTTTGGCGATGCCGGCCAGGTCACCCAGCTCCGGGACCGGCAAGACCAGGACACCCTTCCCCTTGGGGATGAACACGAATTCCTGGCCAGCCTTCCAGTTCGCTTCCTCCCGAACAGCCTTGGGAATGGAGATCTGGAACTTGCTCGATAGCGTGGCGGTGGGGGTCATACTTCTTACCTAAAAGTGATCGATCAGATTTTGGTAAGAATGCACGGAATCCATGCGCGCGTCGATTGATATGAAGCAGTTGTGTGCGATCGCTTCAAATGCTGCCGCGTTTGGCGCGGAATAGCGTTTCAATCTCGGGCTCGCCCAGACGATCAAAGTCGTCAGGGACTTGAATGCTGCCGCGAAGGAACCCGATTCTGCGCTGCGGTCCGTCCTGAGTCGCCTGGAAGGCGACGACCTTGACCATTGGCTTCCCCGCTTTGGCAATGATGAACGATTCCCCTCTCGCTGCAGACTCGACTAGGCGGGACAACTGGGCCTTGGCTTTTTGAATGTTGATGGTGCGCATGGCAAGGACGGGGTGTTGAGGTACCAGTAGGCTGCGGCGTCAGGCGAAGCACCAGTAAAAAACCCCGGCATGTGCCGGGGCTTTCGTTGGGGTGTGATGCGCCGAAGCGGCGATCAGCGGCGGCGTGAACGCACAGCGCCAAAACCCGCCAGGCCCAGGCCGATCAGCCCGATGCCGAACAGCGCTACGGTGCCGGGTACCGGGACGTTGCTGCTGCCCCCGCAGCTGTTGCCGTTGGCAGTGCCCGTGCAGTAGAGGGCTACGCCGGAGGAGCTTTGGGCCAGCGGGGCGCTGAGTCCGAAGGTATCCACGTTGGAGCCTGCGTTGAAGCGGAAGAACACGGTACCACCGCCTTGACCGTTGAAAACTTCGCTGAATTGCCGCAGGCCACCATTACCGAAGTGGATACCGATATAGGTGGTGCCGAACAACGCGGTGTTGAAGTTGACTGTGGCAGAGCCGCCATTGCTGGCGATGCTCTCAGTGATGCTGCCGAAGTTGGTCACCGTGCCGGTGTAGCCAATCGCAGCGAGTGCAGTGTTCTGGATGCTTACATCACCCGAGTTGTTGCTGAGGACATTGCCGCTCCAGAAGCCGGAGCAGGCATCGACAGAAGTGACGCCAGTGATGGTGCTCAGTGAACACAGGGTGTTCGTGTTACCCGCATTCACTGCGGCCGCATGGGCAGGTGCCGACAAAACGGCCGCGGATGCAAGGGCGGCGACCGAAGCGATTAACCGGGAAAAGCGTGCCATGTGAGCTCCAGATGAGGATGGGCGATTGCGACCGCTCAGACCGGCGACCGCTTTCATCTGAAACTTAAGCAAAGTTCACGCCAAATATTCAAAAGTGATTGATTTGTATGGAGAAATCAAAGCATGACTTCTCAATCGGGTTGATGAAATCATCGCCGATGTAAAAAATATCGACAGTTTTTTGTGGCGATTGGCGTTGCAATTTGTCAAATAAAAACCCCGGCCGAAGCCGGGGTTCGAAAGGAGCGCTGATTCCTGATGCGATGGTAATCAGGCCAACTTGCGGCGGGCTGCGCCCAGACCAAGCAAGCCCAGGCCGAGCAGAGCGATGGTGCCGGGGACAGGGAT
>Ga0315907_10002758_pt1 | contig 21613 bp, 16 predicted proteins | sample LakEriMetagenome_3_FD_203525 | JGI IMG/M metagenome (GOLD analysis project Ga0315907, IMG submission 203525) | Freshwater fungal communities from buoy surface, Lake Erie, Ohio, United States - Buoy 12 MA123 | ecosystem: Environmental > Aquatic > Freshwater > Lake > Lake biofilm | place: USA...
CGGATCGCATCAGGGCCAGCGGCCATGCGTGCCGCATTAAACAGGCCGGACACATGGCTGCACCCGACCGATACAACGTCAGATCCGAAATTACCTCTTGCGAGGTGGGGGTCGTCCACACATGGCCTTTGTATGCGCAACTCGCCGCTGCCATGAAAGGTGCCGCGCAAAGGCTCGGCATCGCCATCACCTGGGGCGGCGATTGGCCGAGCTTTCCCGATGGCCCGCATTTCGAATTGGATCGGGGGAAGTATCCATGATCGCTGCCCTGCTGCCCGCGCTGGTGCCGATCCTGGGCGATGCACTCAAACGGCTATTCCCCGATGCCGAGGCACGGCAGCGCGCGGAGGCGGAATTGAATGCCGCCCTGCTTGCGCGCGCCGGTGAATTGGAAAAAGCCGCCGCCGATATCATCAAGGCCGAGGCCCAATCCGAGCATTGGCTTGCCGCCTGCTGGCGGCCAATCCTGATGCTGACCTTTGGCTTGTTGATCGTTGCACGCTGGCTTGGCTGGTCCGCACCTGGGATCAGTGAGGCCGAGGCACTCAAACTGTGGAACATCGTCGAGATCGGCCTTGGTGGTTACGTGATTGGCCGTTCTGCCGAAAAGACGCTGCCCAGGATTGTTGAGGTACTGAGGCGATGAGCGCCTTTGGTGACGCCATGGCCAGCCTGATCGCTGATCCACATCTTGGCTGTGATGCTGAGTATCGCCAGGGCGGCACGGGCGCGCCGGTCAGCCTGCGCGTGCTGCGTTCCTCGCCCGACCGCCTGGCGGATGCTTTTGGTACAGAGGTGATTTCAGGCAGCGATATTCTCTCACTCCCCATCGCCACCCTGCCTGATATCGCGGCGGGCGATAGTTTCTCGATCGATGGCGAAGTTCTCACCGTCCGCCATGCCGAACGCGACGCCACCGGCACGGCCTGGCGCGTCTTTTGCCAGCGATAGGCACGCAGCATGAGGCTTGGCGCGCAGCTTGTCGGCGATCTCCGAAAAATGCTCGCCGAAGAACTGCGCGCGGGCGAACGCGCCGCCATGACCGCGATCCGCACCGAGACCGCCGAGGTCAAAGCCGAGCTCCGCCAGCAGGTCACCACCGCCTTTGCCGGCAATGCGCGCGGCATCGCCAATGCCTGGCGGTCCATGGTGTTTCCTCGGACGGGCCAGTCACTCCGGCCTGCGGGGCTGGTCTTCACCAAAGTCCCCAAGGTGATTGATGCCTTTGAACGCGGCGCGCTGATCCGCGCCAAGGGCGGACGTAAATTCCTCGCTATCCCGACAGGCTTTAACGCCGCGCGTGGCAGGCGCGGGCGCGGCGAGAAAGGCATGCGCGTGACGCCAGCGCAAATGGTGGCCTCGGGCCAGGCGTTTCTGCGGCCCTTCAAATCCGGGCGCGGCTTTGTCTGGTGCCTGCCACTCCGCGCCGGGGAACAGGCCGGGCGGCGACGGCAGCGCCTTCGTTTGATTGCCGGGGGTGTCACCGAGATCGGCACCGCTCATCGCCGTGGCCGAGAGGCCTGGGCGCGCGGGCTGCTCGCGCGCGGCATGGTGCCGATGTTCCTGCTACTGCCGCAGGTGAAGCTCACAAAACGCCTGGACGTAAAGGGCGCGGCAGAGCGTGGCCTGCGCCGTCTGCCCGGGCGTTTTGTGGCGGCCTGGGCCGCCGAGGCAGGGAGACCGCGATGAGCCTACGTGAAGCCGCCCTGACTGCCCTGTTCGCGCGCCTGAACGCCAGTCTGGCCGCGCGCAACCCGGTGCCCGTGATACGCCGCAATGAGACCGTGCCGCAGCGCCTGCCCGCGGGCGGGCTGGTGGTGCTGCGCGATGGGGAGAGTGTGGCGGAAACGCCCATCCTCTCGCCCTTGGCCTATGCGATTGAACACCGCGCCGAGATTGAAGTGCTGGCGGCGGATAACACGCTGCTGGATGCGCTGCTGGTCGCCATCGCCGCCGCCATCACCGCGGATGCCATGCTGGGCGGTGCGGTGGAATGGGCGCAGCCAGGCAGCGCAGATATCGAGGATGTTGAATTCGAAGGCGCGGCCAGCGCGCGTGCTGCGAGCCTGCCTGTCACCCTATTTTTTACCGCCACCGGGTCACCGCTGGCCTGATCGCCCACCAGGAGAAACCCCATGCCCCGTGCCATTGGCGCAAATGCGCGCCTGCTCATGATTCCTGAGGCCAGCTATGGCACCGCGCCAAGTGGTAATTGGCGGCGCATGCCCTTTCTGTCCTGCAACCTGGGCGCGGAGCAGCCACTGCTGGATGCGGATGTGATTGGCATTGGCGGCAATCGTGACACTGGCGCGCCGCTATTGGATACGGTGACGGTGGCGGGCCAAGCGGTGGTGCCGATTGATCTGATCAATTTCGGGCATTGGCTACGGTTGCTATTCGGCCCACCGACCACAAGCGGCACCAGCCCGAATTTCATCCATAGCTTTGCCTCGGGCCTGGCGGCGCTGCCCTCCAACAGTATCGAAATCGGCTATCCCGATGTGCCGAATTACGATGTTTGCACGGGCGTGCGCGCTGATACGCTGGAGATGGATTTCACGCCCACCGGTGCTGCCAGCGCGACGATTGGGCTGCTGGGCCAGGGGTCACTACGCGGTGCGGCGAGTTCCGGCGGCACGCCAAGCGGCGCGGCTTTTACGGCCTTTAATAAGGCGCAGGGTTCCATCACGCGCGCTGGTGCGGCGCTGGCGCAGGTGACTGGCGCGCGGATCAGCTTTTCGAATGGCATGGAGACGGTGCGCACGATCCGCGCTGACCGGAAGGTAGAGGGTGTGGATCCGGGTATTGCGCGTTGCACCGGGCAAATCACGGTGCGGTTTGAGAATACGGTGCTGCTAGCGCAGGCGCAGGGCGGCACGCCAGCAGAATTCGCTATGGCGTTCACGATGGATACCAATCGCAGCCTGACGATCACGCTGCATGAGGTTTATCTGGCGCTGGCCAAGACGCCCATCGAAGGACCGGCGGGGGTGGAGGCGAGCTTTGATTTCAGGGCTGCGTTCAATGCAACGGCGGGGCGGATGATGACGGTGGCACTCAGGAACCAGCAGGTAGGGACGGAGTATGGGTGAGGTCAAAATTTCCACTACTGATCTTACGTGAAAGGAAAAGTGTCCTTAATCAAAGGGCTATCCTATTCCTATTTCAGTGGGCCTAACGCGCCAAATTGCCGACCGCAGCCTTACTCAGGAGATCCATCCAGCGCTGGCAGAAGGAGTTCATCTCGTCTTCGGTTAGGATATCACGAGGTACATGAGTAAGACTCCAAGTGTGCATCACATTATTAGACGCGGCCAAGTCGGCATCACGCCCTGAGGGCAGGTGGCGCGGTATCCCTGAAGGGTTTCTCGTCAAACTCTGATAAGCTACTTCGGTCCAGCGATATGATCCTCGGTCATTCTTAGCATACCAAAGTGAGGCGCTCCTTTCATAACTTGCGGTCTCGACCGATACGATGTCGCCGCAGACGACATCCCAACCGCAATTCGCAAAGTCACTAAGTGGAATGTCAGGGTAATGGCCAGCTGTGATGGTTAATTTGGCGCTCCCAAACTCCACCTTGAACGATTTTTTGTGTCTCGTGCCGGCCTCTTGGATTTTTGCTTGCGGCGCATGCGCTTTGATTTCGCCTAATAGCCTACTGGCGATGGAGCACATCTCAGAAAACGCGTAGGCGGCTAGCTCTGTACGCTCATGTCGTCTCGCCTCTTCTTCGGCTAGAGCGGCCTCCGCACGAGCGGTGGCTTCCGCGATCCGCGCCGATGCCTCTCCGAGAGCCACAGCGCCGGGTCCAGAACCGCCAGGCCGGGCTTGGATGGACGTAAGCTCCGACAGCACATCCTCAATATGAGGACGGGCGAGCGCCGGTTTCGCCACCATCCGCAACAACAGGCTGCGGATCGGCGCCGAACCTGCCGTTATTAAAGGAGGGGCCCTTCGGTGCTGCTCCGCATAGTCGTCTACGTTTGGACCAGGATACAGGGAGTGCCCACTGAGGATCTCGGCCCCGATGCACCCGAGAGCGTAAACATCAGTCGCGTGCGTGGCGCGCTGACCATTCCACTGCTCGGGCGCAGCGTAGGGTGGGCTCAGCGCATCTTTCAACGTCCGGAGTGATGTCTTGGCTTCTGTGGGCCGTGCGATACCAAAATCTGCAACATTCCATCTGTTGCCGTATCGTAGCACATTCTCCGGCTTCAAGTCGCGATGCACCCAATCGTCAACCTCGAGCAGACCACTCGCAATTTCGAGCAATGTTAGGACTGCCTCGGTCTCAGTTATTGCTGCCCCTGCCTTAAGGTGGTCCCTGAGGCTCCTCTCGGCACGAGGCATCACGAGACAGGCTCGACCGGAAGCTACGTCATTTCCTAAATCAAGGATGGGAATGACATGATGAGTATCTCGGCCGAGAAAAGCGCGCGCGAAATCGAGCTCTCGATGAGTAGCGTCACCGATGTCGCTTCTCAGAAGTTTAATTGCAACAGGTGTCCCATCCTCGGCAACGCCGGGGTGGACGGATCCAAAGCCTCCGGGGCGGCCGAGTAAGGTTTGCTCGTCCAGCAACCAAACTGACCGTTCCAGCTTCAACTGTCTCATGCAAACCAGCCCGTCTCTCAGGCGTCGATTTGAGCGCCCTCTTTGAGAGATTAGTATCAGATATGAAGCCAAAGAAACATACTGCCGCCTTCACTGGTGCCGCGATGAAGCTATGCGCTCGTGAGGCGCCGCTCTCAGCAATGCGATGGCCCCCGATGAACGACCTTGTTGGAGATTCCCCCCATGCTCACCCTCAACCTCCCCACCACCCCCTACTGGCTCACCCTCCCGCGCGGTGTCCGCGTGGAAATCCGCCCCATCACAACCGCCGTGATGGCCGCCGCCCAGGCAGCCTCCGCCCGCCGCCTCAGCGCGCTCCGTGCGGCAGAGCCGGAGCTCGACCCCGACATGGCCCGCGGCCTAGCCTTCGCCTATCTGGTCAAGGCACTGGCCCGCCACGCCATCCTCGCCTGGGAAGGCATCGGCGACACCTCCGGTAAGCCCCTACCGCTCTCCCCCGATGCGGTCGAGCGCCTGATGGATCTGGACGACATCGCCGCCGCCTTCTGGGATCGTGCCACCACCCCCGTCGCCGCCGTGGCCACTGAGGGAAACGGCTAAGGGCCCGCGCCGCATGGCATTTCGGCAGCGGGCCCGAATATTGTCGCGGCTGCGCGGCCATCGCGCGCGATTGCGGCGATAGCTGCCCCTACACGCAACACGCGCCGCTCAGCGTCGAAGCCCATGCCTGCTGGGCCGCCGGCACCGCCTGCGCTGAGGCCAGCATGGCCGGCATTACGCTCAACATCGCCAATGCGCTTGCCGCCGCGCGCGATCTCGGTGCGCAGGGCTGGGCCGCTTCGGAAATGCTGATGGCGATGCGTATCGGCATGGCCGAAGGCATCGCCACGCGCGGCAGGGAGGAAACGCCCCATGGCTGACGCCACCCGCCGCGTCTCGGTGCGCCTGTCCTTGGACGACGCCGCGCGCGTAAAACAGGAACTGCGTGAGGTCGGTGAGACCGGCCAACGCTCCCTCGCGCGCATTCAGGGCGGCGCGGAACGTGCGTCCCACGCGCTGGATTTGCTGGATATCGCCGTGCGCGGCGTGCAGATAGCCGGCCTCGCCGCCGGGCTGCGCGCGGTGGTGGTCGCCGGCGATGCGCTGACGCAATCCATGGGGCGGCTGAATACCGCGCTCGGTTCGGTGGAACGCGCCGGGGAAATCTATGACAGGCTCTATCAGGATAGCCTGCAAACCGGCGTCGCCGTGCGTGAAAGCGTGGACGCCTTTGCGCGGTTTTCTATCGCCGCGCGGGAGATCGGTGCCACTTCGGATCAGGTCGCAACTCTGGTCGGCGGCTTGCAGCGCATCGCCATCGCCTCGGGCGCCTCGCAGCAGGAAATCTCCTCCGCCACCCAGCAGCTGGCCCAGGCCCTGGCATCGGGGACGCTGCAAGGCGATGAACTGCGTTCCATCCTGGAAGGCCTGCCGACGCTCGCGCAGGCGCTGGCGCGCGAGCTTGGCGTTTCCATCGGTGAACTCCGCAAGCTCGGGTCTGAGGGCAAGCTCACCGCCGATACGGTTTTCCCCGCGCTGCTGGGCGCCGTTGAAAAACTGAATGGCGAATTTGAACGTGCGCCGCTTTCGGTGGGGCGTGCCTTTGGGCAGCTCACCGTCGCGACGGATCAATTCCTCGCCCGGCTGGATCAGGCCATCGGTCTTTCCAATACGCTGGCCCAGGCGCTGTCCGGCGCGGCGCGCGTGCTGGATGGTGTGCGGCGCGGCTCCGGCCTTTTGCTACCCACCGAGCAGGAGGCCGCGCGCCGGGCGGAGGCTGCGGCACTGCGCGCGCAAATCGCGCGGCTTGAGGCTGAAATCGAAGGCCAAAGCCAGCCGGCCGAACCACGGCGCGGTACCATCCGCAGCGGCCTGGTCGGCACCGCGCAGCAACAGGCTGGTGTGGACCGCGCCGCCCGGCTGGAGGAATTGCGCCGCCAGTATCAGGAACTCTCCGAGGAAATCACGCGCGGGGAACAGGCCGCCGGCGAACGCCAGCAGCGCGAGGCGGAAAGCGCCGCCGCCCAAGCGGCCGATGCACGCCGCCGCCGTGCCGGCGCGGATGCCGAGGAATTGCGCCGGACCCTGGATGACCGCTTTCGCATCAATAGCGAATATGAGGACCGCGTCCGCCGCCTGCGTGAGGCTGAGGCCGCCGGTGGCATCACCGCCGCCGATCGCAGCCGGCTTGAAACCCTGGCGCTGCAAGAACGTGATGAGGCGCTACGCCGTATTGAGGGCACTACCCGCCGTGTGGCGGCCATCCCGCCCGCGGATCGTGCGGCGGAACGCGAATTGAATGATCTGCTGCGCGAACGCGAAAGGCTGATCCTGGATAATGAGAATGCCTATGAACGCTATCAGCGCCGCCTGGAACGGCTTGGAGATCTGGCTGAGCGTGCCGAGCGCGCAGGCCGGCCCATCCCCACCGAGACCATCGCCCGCGAAGGCGAACGCGCGCTGAGCGAATTGGAGGAGGCCGAGCAGCGCATCAAGCGCAGCACTGAAAACACCCGTGACGCCGCGCGGGAATTGGGGTTTGCGTTTTCCTCGGCCTTTGAGGACGCGATTGTGCGCGGTGCCAGGCTGTCTGAAGTGCTCAAGGGTCTGTTGCAGGACATGACGCGCATCATCGCCCGGCGCACCATTACGGAACCTTTGGGCAATGCGGCCTCGGCCGGGCTTTCCAGCATTGGCGCGGGGAATTGGCTGAATGATATCGGCACCGCCATTGGCGGATTGTTCCGCGCCGATGGCGGCCCGGTGTCGGCGGGGCAGCCCTATATCGTTGGCGAACGCGGCCCGGAATGGTTTGTGCCAAACCAGGCCGGCACGGTGCTGCCCAATGGCAGCGCGCCAGCCGGCACCACGATCAATACCTCCATCGCGATTGATGCGCGTGGCGCCGATGCGGGGGTGGAGGCAAGGCTGCGCATTTTGGCCGGGCAGATTGCGCGGCAGGCGTCGTCCATGACTCTGGATGCCATTCGCCGTGGCGGCAGCGCTTATGAAACAGTGCGGGGATAGCAGCCATGGTCGAATATGCCTGGCCCGAAATACTGCGCCCAACGCGGCTGACATTCTATTTGCAGCACAACACGACGCGCTTTGTCTCGCCCATCACGCGCCAGGCGCAGGTGCTGCGGCGTGAAGGTGCCCGCTGGGTGGCGCAGGCGAGCTTTGATCCTTTGGACCGCGTGCGTGCGGGGATACTGGAAGGGTTGCTGGCTGCGCTGGGGGGCTCGCTCAATACGGTCAGGATCTATGATTGGCGGCGGGAATTCCGGAGCGGCGATCCGCGCAGCCAGGGCCAGGTGCCTAGCGGTCCATTCTCCTTTGATGATACGACGATCTTTACCGATGGCACGGGCTTTGTTGTGGGCTCGGGCAATCCTGCGCTGGCGGCTGGCGCGCCGCGCGGTGCGCTTTCGATCCAGACGCAGGGTTGGTATCCTAATGCCATCGCGATTGGTGCCGGCGATATGATCGGCCTTGCCGGGCGGCTTTACATCGCGACCGAGGCGATCACGGCATCCGGTACTGGCACCGCGACCATTCCGATCGCGCCGCCCCTGCGTGAAGCGCTGCTGGTGAACCAACCGCTGGTACTGACCAAGCCCACCGTGCCGATGCGACTGGTCTCGGATGATGAGGCAGCCAATCCGACGCGGCCGGGGCGTTTCACGGCCATCACCATTCGGCTTGAGGAGGCGTTGTAATGTCCGGCAGCAATCCATCGCCGCGCCTGACCCCCGCGGCCATTGCTGCGGCGGCATCGCCCATCGCGGCGCCTGTCGTGCTGGTGGAGCTTGATTTCGCCTCGGGCTTTTTTCGCGCCTGGACAGGGATTGGGCCATTGCATTGGGCGGGCAAGGTGTTTGAGGGGCTGGGCGCCATTGGTGCCGTCAGCGAGATTGAGGAAACAGTGGAATTGCGCGCGGTGCGGTTGACGTTATCGCTCTCACCGGTGCCGCAAGATGTGGTGGATATCGCGCTGGCGGAGCGCAGCTTTCGCCTGCGCCCGGCGCGGCTTTGGGGCGTGCTGCTGGATGCCGAGGGCGCTTTTGTGGCGGATCCGTTCCCGCTTTGGGCGGGGCTGATGGATGTGATGGAAGTGACGGATGGGACCGAGGCGCGCATCGCGCTGACCTGCGAAAGCCGCCTGGTGGATCTCGAACGCGCCGAGGTGCGTCGCTACACCGATGCCGATCAGCAGGCGGAATATCAGGGCGACCGCTTTTTCGAATATGTGCCTGCCCTGCAGGAGGCGGAAATCCGGCTGCCGGCGCAGTGATGCGACGGGGGGATTGGGCGGTGCGGCTGGCGGCCCTGCTGTCGGCGGCGGAAGCACGCGCCTTTGATGCGCGGCATTGGAATTGCGCCAGCTTCGCGCTTGCCGCTGTGGAGGCTGTCACTGGCAACAAGCCTGGCGTGAAGGTCCTGCCATCGCTTAAAGCCTCGGCGGATAGCGCTGGCTTTCCGCGCATCGCGCCTGCCTATGCGCGCGCGGGCGATGTCGTCCTGGCCGGTGATCCACCGCGCCTTGGCGTGGTGGTCGAAGCAGGCCGCGCGGCCTTTGTCGGCACGCGTGGCCTGACCACCGCAGCAATTACGGATTGCAGCACAGCCTGGAGGATCGGTTGATATGCCCGTCGCCATCCCGATCATTGCTGTCGCCGTCGGCGCAGTCGCCTCAGCCGCAGTCGGTGGTGGCATCATCGGCGCCTTGGTTGGCGCCGGCACTGCCTTTGCCATTACCAGCGTTGGCGGTTCGGTCTTTCCCTCACGCCCGCCCTCATCCCCCGCTATTCCAAGCCGCGCGGTCGATAATACCACCGCCCCCGGCGCGGGGCGCACACAATCCGTCCGCCAGCCACTGACGGAACACCAGATCGTCTTTGGCCGCTGCAAGGTCGGCGGGCCCATCGTGTTCATCCATTCCGCAACCGATGATCAGGGCCGCGCAGATGGGTATTTCTACGCTGTCGTCGTACTCGCCGCGCATCGGGTGCATTCGATCGGCGATGTCTGGCTCGGCGATACGCTCGCGACCGACGCGAAGTTCTCCGGCCTGGTGCGGATTGATCGCCATTTGGGCGCGGCGGACCAAGCCGCCAATGGGAACTTGATCGCCGAGACCGCCGGCAAATGGACCGCCAATCATCGCGGCCGCGGGCGCGCCTATGTCGCGGTGCGCCTGAAAATCACTGCCCAGGCCTTTCCCTCTGGCCCGCCCAATATCGCGGCCCTGGTCCAGGGGGCGAATAGCATTCTCGACCCGCGCAGCAATACCACCGGCTGGTCTGACAATCCCGCGCTTTGCCTTGCCTGGTATCTCACCGCGCCCTTTGGCTGGAAGGCATCCTGGGATGATATCGACATCCCCGCTTTGATCGCCGCCGCCAATATCTGTGACGAGCTGATCGGCACGCGCGCCGGGATTTATGAAAAGCGCTACACGGTAAATGGTCGTGTCTCGCTGGGCGAAGGCAAGATCGCGATTACGCGCAAACTGGTCGCCGCCATGGCGGGGGCGCTGGTGGTCTCGGGCGGGCGGTTCTTTATTCATGCCGGCGGACCCGCGCTGCCTGTCACCACGCTCAACGCCAATGCGCTGCGCGGTGATGTCACCATCCAAGGCAGCCGGCCGCGCCGGGATCTCTTTAACGGCGTACGCGCGGTTTATGTGGACCCTGCCAAGAACTGGCAGCCAACAGATGCGCCGCCCTTGCTCGCTGCGAATTACGTCGCCGAGGATGGGGGCGAGGCGATTTATCGCAGCATAGAATTTCCGCTGACGACTTCGGTCGCGACCGTGCAGCGCATCATGAAGGCCGAATTGGAACGCAATCGCCGCCAGCGTGAAGTAGCCTTTCCGGCCAATCTATCCGCCCTGCGGCTGCGGCCCTGGGATAGTGTGACGCTGGCGCTTGACCGGCTGGGGCCCTTTCCCGCGCGAGTGACGGGTTGGCGGCTGGCGCCTGATGGCGGCGTGGATCTGACGCTGGCCGAGGAGGATCCCGCGATCTGGGATTGGGACCCGGCCGTGGATGAACGTGCGACAGGCGATAGCCCATCGGTGGTGCTGCCCAACCCGGGCGTGATTGCCGCGCCTGCCACGATCAATGTGGAAACACCAACGGGTGTCAGCTTTACCGCAATGGCAATTTCCTGGGCGGCGGTCGGTAGTGCGTATCTGTCCGGCTATGAATTGGAATTCCGCCCTGCCTCTGTGGCGGCCTGGCAGGGCTATGGTGGGGCGCTGAGCGCCACCGCGGCCTCTATCGCCACCAGTGAGCCGACGGCGTTCCGGCTGCGCGCCGTGGCCCGCAGTGGCGCGGTATCCGGCTGGCAGGAGGCTGCAATCCCCGGCGGTGTTACCGCACTGGCAGCGCTTGGCATTGCGGGCGGTGTCCGGCTTTCGGGGATCCTGCCGCCGGAGGTAGTGCGCTTGCAGGTGTTTGAGGCGAGCAGCGCCAATCTTGCTCAGGCGGTGAAGCTGGCCAGCGAACCCACCGCGCTGCCTTGGGACCGCACCGGGCTCAGTGTGGGTGATGCGCGCTGGTATTGGCTGCGCTCTGTCTCGGCCGAGGGCAATGTCTCTGCGCTGATCGGGCCGGTCACCGCTACCGCAATCTAGGGGCGCTGCCATGGCCGCACGCATCGATGATCTGCTGGTGCTGGGGCAGAATATCTCGAAGACCGATCTCGCAAAATATCTGCGTGATCGTGAAGCGGTGCTGCCCTTTGATTTTGGCGGGCTGGGCGATGGCGCGGCGAATGATCGCGCGGCCATCCAGGCCTGTTTTGATCGCGCGGCGGCGGATCGGAAATTCGCCGTCATCCCGCCCGGCACCTGGCGCGTGGATGCAGGTGTGACGCTTGGCGGCGGTGCGCGCGGGCTGATCATGCAGGGGGTGATCCAGTATACCGGCGCCACCAATGCGCCGGCCACCGTGCTGACACTGGGCGATGGCGGCACCACCCGCAATGGCGAAAAGCTCTATCTCGGCCTGCAAGTCACGCGACAGATCCAATCCGATTGGGTCAGTGAGGCTGATATCGGCATCCTGGCGCACAATCTGGATTCATCGCTGATTGATCTGCGCCTGGTATCCGGTTTCACCATCGGGCTGCGCACACTGGGCGATGGGCGCGGCTTTGAGGATAGCACGCTGATCCTGGGGCGCATTCTGAACAACCGCTACGGGCTTGATGCGCATGCCGCGACGGCGACGGCCTGGAATACCTCCATCCGATACTATGGCGGGCATTTCGCCTGCGGCACGGGGATCAACCCTGGGCTGGACCGTTTTGGCGTACGGTTTTCGCGTGGCGCCGCGGATGCTTATAACAACCACAATCGCCATGTCTTTGACGCGCCAAATTTCGAGCTGCGCCAGCTTGATCCAAATATCGCCATTCCCTTTTTGAATGAGACCAACGGCACGGCCATCATCGCGCGCAATATACGGATGGAGGGCTGTTCCCCTTTTGCCGCGCGGCACACGGCGGCCGCGACCGATTGCGAATATGATGTGGCCTGGGCACAAAGCTACACGATTGGCGTTGACTATACGCCAAGCGCGACACGCGCCGGCAATGCCGTATTCAACCGCCACCGCGCGCCGACATCGCGCCTCACACGCCTGCTGGCGCAGATCCCGAATATCCGCGCCGCCGCTTTCTGGCAGAGCGGCACCGAGATTGGTGTGGAGGGCGCCTGCATCATGGCGACATCTACCACCGCCGAGACCGCCATGGCCGCGCTGTCCTGGAATGGGCTGAATGGCATCACGCCGACCGCGCGCGGCCTTTTGCTGAACCCCAATCGCGGCATCGGCTTTGTCGTGCAGACCACCCACGCCAAGGAATTCGCGCTGGCGCATTGGTTGGTGGGCGGTGCCGATGGCGGGCGGCTTTGTCTCCGCTGCTTTGATGGCGCTGGCATTGTGCGGGAGAACATCGCCGGCGATGCACTCGCATCGGGCACCACGCTGCAATGGGCACCGACCTCCAAAACCTGGCAGGCGGGCGCAGTGATGCAGGAGAGCGACCTCAACCGCCGCCAGACGGTGCGCTTTGGGCCGGAGGTGGCCTTTGCGCAAATCGGAATCATCGGCTTTGACGGGCAGATTGAGTTGGAGGCGCTGCGCCTTTACGGCCTGCCCGAAGATGCGCCGGCGATCCTGTCCGGCTGCCCAGCTTTGCCCGCAGGCAGCAGGACGCTGATGTTCTCGGCCAGTTGGGATTTGCCGAGCATGCCGCCAGGGGCGACGACGAACGCGGATGTGACGGTGCCCGGCGCGCGGCGGGGGGATTTCGCGGATGCGTCGCTCGATACCAGCAGCATTGCCTTTGTGCTGGATTGCCATGTCTGGTCGAATGACAAAGTGCGCGTGACAGCGCGGAATGTGAGCCTGTCTACCGTGGATTTACCGGCTGCGCCGCTGCATGTGCAGGTGGTGAAGCGAAGGGTGGGGTGAAGGACGGGGTGCGATGAACGCCCCCGGCGAAGACGCCGCCATCAGCCGGGACAGCCTGCCCCTGGCGTCGCGAGGGTTTCGGCTGGTGGAGAGAGTGTGAGGGGGCGTTCGTCGCAGACCTCCACTGATTTGAACCAAACTGCCGGCGCAGGATTATGCACCAGGCGCATCCCCCATGCTCACCATGCGCTTCACATCCTCACCCATGAAACCAATCGCGGCCGGTGCGCGCCGGCCAGGAATGGCGGCGACATCATAAAGTTCCTGCACCACACCTTCAAAGCGGAGCCAATGCGGCGCATCGCCTGATCCCAGATCAATCACCATCACGCCGCAGCGCGGCTGCGCCCCGCGTGATGCCAAAGCCTCATCCAAAGCAAGCCCGCTGAAGGTGCGGTTTTCGCGCGGCATTGAAAGGCCAACCACGGCGTAATCGCCAAGGAAGGCCATGCCGCGCAAAAAGCCAGGGCAGAAGGCAATCGGTTCAAACTTCCCGCTTGCCACATCAACGCGGCCGAATTCCCCGCTGCCCGCATTCAGCAGATAAAGCGTACCCTTATGCAGCCGCGGCGAATGCGGCATGGAAAGCCCCTGCGCGACAACCTCACCAGACGCCACATCAATCACCTGCCCGCCAGATGCGCGATGTTCGCGCCAGCCATCCGCCACATCGGAAGCCCCCACCAGAGTCACGTAGCGCGGCGCGCCGGCCTCATCCATCGCAAGCCCGTTCAAATGGCAGCGATCTTCCGCCGCAAGCTTTGAGATGAAGCGCGGCCGCCAGAGTGGCGCAAAGCTGTGATCCTCATCCACGGTGGCGAGGCAGGAAAACAGCGTATTGACGAAAACCGGCCGCCCATCGGGCAAAAGCGCCAAATCATGCGCATCCAGATCGCCCGTCACCCAGCAGCGCCGCGGCGCGTAAAGCACATCATGCCCCTGATAGGCGGGCGGCGGAGGCGCGCCAGGTGTATCGGCCAGCAGATCGCGAAAGCGCCAGATTTGCGACAGCGTCGTGACATGCAGCGCATCCGCGCTGACATGAAGGCCCATGCAGCGCGGCAGGCTCCGTTCAAACACCGAAAGCCGGCCATCCGGGCGCGTGCCGAGCAACAAAAGCTTCCCCGCCTGATAGGTAGTGACCGCCATACTGCCACCCTGGTTTGCAAGCCAGGCACTGAAGTGGCGGGAGGTATGCACGGCGAAGCGGGGTTCGGCTATTTCGGACATTTTGGAAATTCCTGATGCGATCGTGGATGATATGCTGCGCTGATGAAGGTATCCCGAGAACTGCAGGCGACTTAAAGCATTGTGCCAGTCCTTTTTTGCTTGACTCTCTCATTTAACAGAATGTTAATATTTCCCCCAATCGCACAAGATTACAACTTTCGTCGGATCGTCTTCATTTTTGCAACCGGAGACACGCATCATGCCGCCACCGCTTGATCTTGCCGATATCGCTGCCGGACAGGGGGGCTTTGTCATCTATGGTGAAGATGCGTGGGATAATGCTGGTTTGTCCGTTGCCTCGGCGGGGGATGTGAATGGTGATGGTTTTGACGATCTGATCATTGCAACCCCCTTCGCCGCGGCGGCCGGCAACAGTAAGGTTGAAGCAGGCAGTACCTATATCGTATTCGGCAAGGCCGCTGGCTGGACCACTTCTATCGACCTGAACGATGTTGCTGCTGGCATTGGTGGCTTCGTCATCCATGGTGAGGACCCCCTCGACGCGTCCGGCATATCCGTAGCCTCGGTAGGAGACGTGAATGGCGACGGCTTTAGCGATCTGATCATCGGTGCTGCCGCAGCCGATGCTGCCGGCAATGCTAAAGATCGCGCAGGGAGTAGCTATGTCGTGTTCGGCAAGGCGGCCGGCTGGGGTGCGGCCATTGATCTAAGCAGCGTCGCTTCGGGATCCGGCGGGTTCGTTATCCATGGTCTGGACTCTATGGACGAGTTGGGCCGGTCTGTGGCTCATGCCGGTGATGTGAATGGCGATGGCTTCGATGATCTGATCATCGGGGCGCCAGACGGCGACGGGGCTGGCAACGCCAGGCCAGGTGCTGGCGATAGTTATGTGGTGTTTGGCAAGGCCTCTGGCTGGGGCGCTTCCATCGACCTTGCTGCCATCGCCATCGGTGACGGTGGCTTCGTGATATACGGTAAGGTCGGCGATGAGATTGGCAGAGCCGTGGCCTCAGCCGGGGATATCAACGGCGACGGCTTGGATGATCTGATCATCGGGGCGTGGTCAGCCGATGGGACGAGTACGAACGTCAATGACAATCGCGGCAATAGCTATGTCGTGTTCGGCAAGACGAGTGGCTGGAATACTCCGGTTGATCTTTCAACCATCGCGGCGGGCACGGGTGGTTTCGTGATTTATGGTCAAGACGCCCTTGACCGGTCGGGCTTCTCGGTGGCTTCTGCTGGCGATGTCAACGGTGATGGCTTCGGTGACCTGATCATAGCTGCGATTTTCGGCGATGGAGCGAATAATGACAAGCCAAACGTCGGCGACAGCTATGTGGTGTTTGGCAAGGCGTCTGGCTGGGGCGCAGCGAATGATCTTTCCGAAATCGCCTCCGGCAACGGCGGCTTCGTGCTCCATGGTCAAGATGCTGACGATTGGGCGGGCTTTGCGGTGGCTTCGGCCGGGGACGTGAATGGCGACGGCTTTGATGATCTGATCATCGGGGCGCCCTATGCGGACGCTGCGGATAATTCGAAATTTCGAGCCGGCGAAATCTATGTGGTCTTCGGCAAGGCAAGTGGCTGGGGTGCGCCAATAGATCTCGCAAACGTGGCTGCTGGGGCAGGCGGTTTCGTGATCCATGGCCAGGGTTCAGTCGATCGTTCGGGGCGCTCTGTAGCCTCCGCTAGGGATGTGGATGGAGATGGTTTTGATGATTTGATCATTGGGGCGAGGTATGGCGATGGAGCGAACAACGCCAAGCCAAACGCCGGCGAAAGCTACGTGGTGTTTGGCCGGGACTTCACCGGCACGGTCACCCATGCCGGGACGGCGGTGGCTGATGCGCTGACCGGCACCGTCAGCGCAGACGTGATCGTCGCGGGTCAGGGCGATGATACCATCCTTGGCCAGGGCGGCGCTGACGCGCTGCAGGGTGGCGCGGGCAATGACCGCATCGCCGTGGGTGACCTGAGTTTCCTGCGGGTGGATGGCGGCAGCGGCACCGATACGCTGGTGTTGACCGGCACTGGGCTCACGCTCGATCTGGCGGCCATCCCCGACACGAGGCTGCAAAGCATTGAGGCAATAGAGCTTGGCGGCAATGCGCTCCGCGTCACCGCGCTTGAGGTTTTGAACCTGTCGGACACCACGAATACGCTGCGCGTTACCGGCAGCGCGGGCGCCACGCTGAGCTTCGCCGATACCGGCTGGGTCCGGGGCACAACCGCAGAAGGCTTCACCACCTTCACCAAGGGTGCAGCGACGCTGGAGGTGCAGAGTACCATCCAAATCCCCGGCGGCGCCATCGCGCCCATAAACCTTGCCGATATCGCTGCCGGACAAGGGGGCTTTGTCATTTATGGGCGTGATACGGGCGATATGAGCGGCCGTTCAGTGGCCTCAGCAGGCGACATAAATGGTGATGGCTTCGACGATCTCCTCATCGGTGCGCCTTACGCATATGGCAACGACAATGCCAAGGGAGGTGCCGGTGAGAGCTATGTCGTGTTTGGCAAGGCCGCTGGCTGGGGTGGGCCTATCGAACTTGCCGCCATAGCCTCCGGTGTCGGAGGTTTTGTGCTTTATGGGCGTGACGGTTACAGGCAATATAATGGGCGTGGCTATGCTGGGGATAATTCCGGCTTCTCGGTGGCCTCCGCCGGCGATATAAATGGCGATGGCTTCCATGATCTGCTCATCGGGGCGTTCGGTGGCGATGCCGCAGGCAATCTGAAGGATCGAGCAGGTGATAGCTATGTAGTGTTCGGCAAGGCTTCTGGTTGGGGCGCTCCCGTCGACCTCTCCACCATCGCTAGTGGAACGGGTGGTTTTGTAATCTATGGCGAGGATGTCTACGATTGGTCCGGCTTCTCGGTGGCCTCCGCCGGCGATATAAATGGCGATGGCTTTGACGATCTGATCATCGGAGCGCCTTTTGCCGGTGACGCGGATAACCTGAAGCGTCGCGCTGGGGATAGCTACGTGGTGTTTGGTAAGGCTTCTGGTTGGGGCGCGCCCATTGACCTTGGTACCATCGCTGCCGGTGATGGTGGCTTTGTGATTCATGGCCAGGATGGAGGTTCTTACTCTGGCTTCTCGGTTGCATCCGCTGGGGATTTGAACGGCGATGGCTTCGATGAGATCATCATCGGAACATCAGGAAGCGGTAAGAATTCTGGGCCTGACGCCTATGTGGTTTTCGGCAAGGCAAGTGGCTGGGGGGCGGCGATTGACCTGACTGATGTCGCCGCTGGCAATGGCGGTTTTGTCATCAACGGCGAGGGCTCCTACGATTTCTCTGGCCGATCTGTGGCCTCCGCCGGGGACGTGAATGGCGATGGCTTTGCCGACATGATCATTGGCGCGCCCCTTGGTAACGCAGCAAATAACCTGAAGGAGCGTGCCGGCAATAGCTATATTGTGTTTGGCAAGGGTTCCGACTGGGGTCCCGCACTTGACCTGACCACCATCGCTGCGGGCAATGGTGGTTTTGTGATTTATGGACGGGATGTCTCAGATTGGAGCGGCTGGTCGGTGGCCTCCGCTGGGGATGTAAATGGCGATGGCATTGATGATCTGATCATCGGGACATTCGCTGCCGGCGAGAGTTATGTGGTGTTTGGCAAATCCAGCGGCTGGGGCGCTGCGATTGATTTGACTACGATTGCTGCCGGTGTCGGCGGCTTCATTGTCAATGGAAGGGATGTGATAGATTCATCCGGCTTGGCTGTAGCCTCGGCCGGCGATATCAATGGTGATGGCTTTGATGATCTGATCATCGGGGCACCTTTTGCTTTCGCAGCTGACAATGCAACCCGTTACGCCGGCGAAAGCTACGTGGTGTTTGGCCGTGACTTCACCGGCACGGTCACCCATGCCGGGACGGGGGCGGCTGATGCGCTGACCGGCACCGCCAGCGCAGACGTGATGGTCGCGGGTCAGGGCGATGACACTATCTTTGGCCAGGGCGGCGCTGACGCGCTGCAGGGTGGCGCGGGCAATGACCGCATCGCCGTGGGCGACCTTAGTTTCCTTCGCGTTGATGGCGGCAGCGGCACCGATACGCTGGTGCTAGCCGGCACTGGGCTGACGCTTGATCTGGCGGCCATCCCCGACACAAGGCTGCAAAGCATTGAGGCGATAGAGCTTGGCGGCAATGCGCTCCGCCTCACAGCGCTTGAGGTTTTGAACCTATCGGATACCACCAATACGCTGCGCCTGACCGGCAGCGCGGGTGCCACGCTGAGCTTCGCCGATACCGGCTGGGTCCGGGGCGCAACTGCAGAAGGCTTCACTACCTTCACCAAGGGTGCAGCGACGCTGGAAGTGCAGAGCTCCATCCACATTCCTGGCGACGCCATCGCGCCCATAAACCTTGCCGATGTCGCTGCCGGACAAGGGGGCTTTGTCATTTATGGGCAGGATGACGGTGACCGATCCGGTCGTTCCGTGGCCTCGGCCGGGGATATCAATGGTGATGGCTTCGACGATCTGATCATTGGGGCGTTCTTCGGCGACGCGGCGGGCAATGCGAAGTACAACGCTGGCGACAGCTATGTTGTGTTTGGCAAGGCGTCCGGCTGGGGTGCGCCGATTGACCTTGCCACCATCGCTGCCGGCACGGGCGGCTTTGTCATCCATGGGCAGGATGGCAGTGATTATTCCGGCTATTCTGTGGCCTCGGCCGGGGATATCAATGGTGATGGCTTTGCTGATCTGATCATCGGGGCGTACGGCGGCCGCGCGGCGGGCAATGCGAAAGGCGCCGCCGGCGAAAGCTATGTGGTGTTTGGCAAGGCATCCGGCTGGGGTGCGGCGATTGACCTGGCCACCATCGCAGCCGGCACGGGCGGCTTTGTCATCCATGGGCAGGATTTCCGGGACTATTCCGGCCGTTCCGTAGCCTCGGCTGGGGATATCAATGGTGATGGCTTCGCCGATCTGATCATCGGGGCGGCCGTCGGCGACGCGGCGGGCAATGCGAAATACAATGCTGGTGACAGCTATGTGGTGTTTGGCAAGGCATCCGGCTGGGGTGCGGCGATTGACCTTGCCACCATCGCTGCCGGCACGGGTGGCTTTGTCATCCATGGGCAGGATGGCCGTGACTATTCCGGCGTTTCTGTGGCCTCGGCCGGGGATATCAATGGTGATGGCTTCGCCGATCTGATCATCGGGGCCGACCGAGGCGACGCGGCGGGCAATGCGAAAAGCCGCGCCGGCGACAGCTATGTGGTGTTTGGCAAGGCATCCGGCTGGGGTGCGCCGATTGACCTTGCCACCATCGCTGCCGGCACGGGCGGCTTTGTCATCCATGGGCAGGATAACTATGACCGATCCGGCTTTTCTGTGGCCTCGGCCGGGGATATCAATGGTGATGGCTTCGACGATCTGATCATCGGGGCGCTTGATGGCGACGCGGCGGGCAATGCGAAATACAATGCTGGCGACAGTTATGTGGTGTTTGGCAAGGCATCCGGCTGGGGCGCGCCGATTGATCTTGCCACCATCGCTGCCGGCACGGGTGGCTTTGTCATCCATGGGCAGGATGCCTATGACCTATCCGGCTGGTCTGTGGCCTCGGCCGGGGATATCAATGGTGATGGCTTCGCCGATCTGATCATTGGGGCGCCCTTAGGCGACGCGGCGGGCAATGCGAAAGGCTATGCCGGCGACAGCTATGTGGTGTTTGGCAAGGCATCCGGCTGGGGTGCGCCGATTGATCTTGCCACCATCGCTGCCGGCACGGGCGGCTTTGTGATCCATGGGCAGGATGCCAATGACAGATCCGGCGTTTCTGTGGCCTCGGCCGGGGATATCAATGGTGATGGCTTCGACGATCTGATCATTGGGGCGTGGACCGGCGACGCGGCGGGCAATGCGAAAAGCTATGCCGGCGAAAGCTATGTGATTTTCGGCCGCGACTTCACCAACGCCTTAACCCATGCCGGCACAGCCAGCGCTGAACTTCTGACCGGCACAAACGCCGCCAATGTCATGGTGGCCGGGCTCGGCAATGACACGCTGGATGGCTTTGGCGGTGCCGATGCGCTGAAGGGCGGCGCCGGGGATGATCGGGTTCAGGTTGCGGATTTGGCCTTCCTGAATATTGATGGCGGCAGCGGCACCGATACGCTGGTGCTGACCGGCACCGGGCTCACGCTCGATCTGGCGGCCATCCCCGAAACAAGGCTGCAAAGCATTGAGGCGATAGAGCTTGGCGGCAATGCGCTCCGCATCACCGCGCTTGAGGTATTGAACCTGTCGGATAGCACAAATACGCTCCGCGTGACCGGCGATGCGGGCGCCGCGCTGACCTTCACCGATACCGGGTGGGTTCGGGGTGCAAACTCAGATGGCTTTGTGACCTTCACCAACGGTCTTGCCACCTTGATTGCGTCCGAAAGCCTTGTGCCGAGCGCCCCAACGGCTGGAAACGATACGCTGGATGGTACTTCTGGCGATGACACTATTGATGCGCTTGGTGGCGCCGATTTAGTGCGTGGGCTCGCAGGCAATGACAGCTTGATGGGCGGTGACGGCACAGATACCCTGGATGGCGGCGTGGGCGCTGACAGTCTGCAGGGCGGTTCCGGTAATGATCGGCTGGACGGTGGCAATGATGCCGATACGCTTTCTGGAGGTTCTGGCGCTGACCATCTGATTGGCGGCGAAGGTCTGGATTGGGCGACGTATGCAGAGCTGACCATAGCGACCCAGTCGATCACGGTGAACCTTGCCACAGGCGCTGTCACGGGTGCGGCGGGCAACGACCTGCTGTCTGGGATAGACAACGTGCATGGCGGTGCGGGCAATGACAGCCTGTTCGGTGATGACTTTGCCAATCTGCTTGCCGGCGCCGCCGGCAATGACCGCTTGAATGGTGGCGGAGGCAATGACACGCTAGATGGCGGAGCGGGTGCCGATACCATGTCTGGCGGCAATGGCGATGATGTCTTTATTGTTGGCGATGGTGATGTATTCTCGGAAGCAACTGGGCAGGGTACCGACCTAATCCTACTGCGGCGAAGTGCAATCAACCTGACCAGTATCGGTGTCGAGAATGTGACAGGCGATATGGTTGGTCTGGCCTTTTCCATTATCGGCAACACTCTTGCGAATATCCTGACGGGCGGAGCCCTAGCTGATACGCTGAATGGTGGCTCCGCGAATGACACGCTGCTGGGCGGTGCGGGCGCTGACTGTCTGATCGGCGGTGCTGGGATTGATGTGATTGATGGTGGCGCTGGCGACGACCTGATCATGGTTTTGGGCGCTGAGGGCGAATACGACACGCTGCAGGGTGGTGCGG
>Ga0315907_10002762_pt1 | contig 21581 bp, 18 predicted proteins | sample LakEriMetagenome_3_FD_203525 | JGI IMG/M metagenome (GOLD analysis project Ga0315907, IMG submission 203525) | Freshwater fungal communities from buoy surface, Lake Erie, Ohio, United States - Buoy 12 MA123 | ecosystem: Environmental > Aquatic > Freshwater > Lake > Lake biofilm | place: USA...
GGGCCGGTCGACGCCGTGATCGGTTCGCCGGCCCACCCCTATACCCGTGCGCTGCTGTCGGCCGCCCCGGTTCCCGACCCCACCGCACCCCGCGGTCGGACGGTGCTGGCGGGCGACATTCCCAGCCCCATCGACGCACCGTCCGGCTGCGTGTTCCGTACCCGCTGCCCCCATGCGCTGCCCGCCTGCGCGGACGGCGTTCCGTCGCCGCGGCCGGTGGGCCCCGGCCATGTCGCCGCCTGCATCCGCGAGGATCTGTCATGACGACCCTGCCCGACGGGGCCGAGGCCCGGCTCGCCGCCCTCGGCATCGTGCTCCCGCCGGCACCGAAGCCGATCGCCCGGTTCGTCCCGGCGCGCCGGGTGGGTGCGCTCCTGTTCCTGTCCGGCCAGGGGCCGGTGCGCTCCGACGGCAGCGTGATCGAGGGGCGGGTGGGGGAGGCGGTGTCGGTCGAGGACGCCCGCGCCGCCGCCCGGCTGACGGGCCTCAACCTGCTGGCCGCCATGCGGGAGGCGCTCGGGTCGCTCGACCGGGTCGAGGTGGTGGTGAAGCTGCTCGGCATGGTGAACGCGGTGCCGGGCTTCCGCGACCATCCGCGGGTGATCGACGGCTGTTCGGACCTGTTCGTGGACGTCTTCGGCGAGGCGGGCCTCCACGCCCGCTCGGCCGTGGGGATGGGCTCGCTGCCGATGAACATCCCGGTTGAGATCGAGGCCGTCGTGGCGGTGAGGGACTGAGGGAGACCAGGATGCTGAGCAATTCCGATCCGCGCCCGGCCGAGGGGCTGCGCACCATCATCAACGTGTCGGGCACGATGACCGGCCTCGGCGCGTCCATCGTCGTGCCGCAGGCTGTCGAGGCCGTCGCGGCGTTCCTTCCGCACTTCGTCGAGATCGGCGACCTGCACCGCAAGGCGAGCGCGGAGATTGCCGCGGCCTGCGGGTCGGAGGCCGGGTTCGTCACCGCCTGCGCCGCCGCCGGCATCACGCTGTCGATCGCGGGCGCCATGACCGGGACCGACCTCTGCGCGATCGAGCGGCTGCCGGACGCGACGGGGCTGAAGCACGAGGTGCCGATCCAGGTCGGGCACATGTGCCATTACGGCGCGCCGGTCGAGCAGTCGATCCGCCTCGCGGGCGCCCGGCCGGTGCCGGTCGGCACCTCGACGAAGTCGGAGCCCTACCAGCTGGCCGGCGCCATCAACGAGCGCACCGCGGCCGCCATCTACGTCGTCTCCCACCACGTGGTCGACTATGGGCAGATCCCGCTGGAGAGCTTTGCCGAGGTCTGCCGCGCGAAGGGCGTTCCCGTCATCGTGGACGCGGCGTCGGAATACGACCTGAAGGGCTTCCTCGCCAAGGGGGCGGACGTCGTCGTCTACAGCGCGCACAAGTTCCTCGGCGGGCCGACGGCCGGCATCGTCGCCGGGCGCAAGGACCTCGTGCGGGCCGCCTACCTCCAGAACAACGGCATCGGCCGCGGCATGAAGGTGGGCAAGGAGAGCGTGATCGGGACCATGGTGGCGCTGCGCGCCTGGGCCGCGCGCGATCACGCCGCGGTGCGCCGGCGCGAGGTCGGGGCGCTGATGCTGTGGCGGGAACGGCTGTCCCGCGTCCCGGGCCTGGTCGCCACCATCGTCCCGGACCCGACCGACAATCCGCTCGACCGGCTGGAGGTGCGGGTCGATCCGGCCGCGGCCGGATGCGCCGCCTGGGACCTCGCCGACGCGCTGGCCGCGGGCGATCCGCCGGTCATCGTGCGCGACCACGAGGTGGAGCGCGGCCTCTTCTTCCTCGACCCCTGCAACCTGCACCCGGGGCAGGAGGCCGTGGTCGCGAACCGGATCGAGGAGACCTGCCGCCGCGCCGCCGATGGCGGGGTCGCGCGGACCACGCTGGCCGAGAGGAAGGCGCGACGGCTCGCGGGGCTGCTGGCCTGGCCGGACTGACGGCATCCGCGGCGGCCCGCAGACGGATGATCGGTGCGTCGCAGACGACCGGCCTGATCCCGCGCAGGCCGCGCTGCACGAGGCCCTTCAGGAGCGAGGCGCGGAAGCGACGCGCCGAGCGCCCAGAAGGTCTCGGCCCCCGACGATGTGCAGCCCGACGATCTCCCGCTTGTCGTCGGTGTTCGCCACCACGGCGCCCTTCCGGTTCGGAACCCTGCATTCCGAGCTGCGACGCGGGTCAGTCCCCTGCGTCGGCGCTTGCCTCGAACGCGCTGCGGAAGTCGAGGTCGTGGCCGAAGGCGCGCGGGCCGACGAGCGCCAGACCGTCGGGCGACAGGAACACCGGCGGGGCCGGCAGCACCACGACCGATACGCGCTGGCCGTAGCGCAGCATCTCCGTCCCCACCGCCTCGCCGTCGACGCTGTCGATCACGCAGATCAGATCCGGCGTCATGGCCACCGCCTCCCCGTCCGCCCAGGCGACCGCGAACTCGTTCTGGAAGTCGATCGTCATGGTCCGGCCGCGGTCGGCGTCCAGCCCTTCGAGCGTCGCGGTGCCGCGCAGGAACCCCTCCGTCGTCCGCCGCGCGACGTCGCGGACCTTGGCGACGAACAGCCGCCGCCCGCCCTCGGCCTCCACGATCGCCGCGACGGGATCCGTGTGGGCGGCGCGCGCGGCGGCGACCGCGCGACCCAGCGCGATGGCACGGGTCGTCGTGCCCGGGATGCCCCAGTCCTTCACTTCGCGCCCTGTGCGCGGCGCGAGGCAGGTGGCGGCGGTCGAGCCCCATTCCACACAGACGCGCCGGGCCATGCGCTCCATCCGCGTCCAGCTCTCCGCGCGCAGGAACACCACCTCGTTGTCGCGGATGTCGGCCATGGCCATGGGCGCGTTCGACAGGCCGCCGACCGCGAAGCTGGTCATCTGGCCTTCCGGGAAGGCGCGGCCCATGCAATCGGCGTCGACCACCGGCAGGTCCATCAGCGCCGCGGCCAGGAAGGGCTGGAACGCGTTGCCGCCGCCGACCTCGAGCGACATCAGCGCCCGGAAGCGGACGCCGGTGGCGGCCTGCATGATCTCGACCGATCGCACGATGGGCCGCGGATCCTTCAGCCGCTCGCGCCCCACCAGCGGCGCGCCCATGGCCGAGACCACGGCCACCGCGTCGCCGTCGTCCAGCTCGTCCGGTGCCATCAGTCGGCAGCGCCGCCCGTCCCGGTAGAGCTCGCGCATGTTGAGGAGCCCCATGTAGGGGTTCCCGCCGCCGCCGGTGCCGAGGATCCAGGCCCCGGTGGCCAGCGCCTCCAGATCGTCGGCCGTGATGTCGCGCATGGGGCGGGCCTCGGGCGTCAGGCGTCGCGGAAGGGCGACCGGTCGGGGTCGAGCACGGGCATGGCGGCGAGCAGCATGCGGGCATAGTCGCTCGTCGGCCGCTCGAACACCGCCTCGGTCGCCCCCTCCTCCACGATCCGACCACGCAGGATGAGCGCGACGCGGTCGCAGACGTAGCGGATGACGCCGAGGTCGTGGGAGATGAAGAAGTAGGTGAGGTCGAGGCGCGTCTGCAACGCGTGCAGCAGGTTCAGCACCTGCGCCTGCACCGAGACGTCCAGCGCCGACGTGGGCTCGTCGAGGATCAGGAACTCCGGGTTCACCGACAGCGCGCGGGCGATGCAGATCCGCTGCCGCTGGCCACCGGAGAACTCGTGCGGGAAGCGCCAGAGGTGCTGCGGCCCGAGCCCCACGAGGTCGAGCAGCTCCGCCACCCGGTCCGTCCGGCGGCGCGCGTCGAGGCCGAAGACGTCGCGGTGGACGACCAGCGGCTCGGCCACGATGTCGTGCACCGTCATCCGCGGGTTCAGCGAGGCGTAGGGATCCTGGAACACGATCTGGAGGCGCGCCCGCAGGCGCCGCATCTCGACCGCCGGCAGGGTCGCGATGTCGCGCCCGTCGTAGATCACCTGCCCTGCCGTAGGCCGCTCCAGCCCCAGCACGATGCGGGTGAGGGTCGACTTGCCCGACCCGCTCTCGCCGACGAGGCCGAAGCTCTCGCCCCGGTTCACGGCGAGCGACACGTCGTCGAGGGCCGTCACGACCGGCTTCGCGCCGCCCTTGGCGGGGCCCCGCAGGGGATAGGTCTTGGTGACCCCCTGGATGCGCAGGAGCGTGGTCACGCCGCCTCCGCCGTGGCGCGCACGCAGGCCACCGCGTGCCCGGCCCCCACGCCCACCAGCGGGGGCGGCGCGGCGCAGGCGTCGACCGCCTGCGGACAGCGCGGCGCGAAGCGGCAGCCGGGCGGCGGCCGGATCAGGTCCGGCACGGTGCCGGGCAGGCCGCGCAGCGTGCCGCGCGCGGTGCCGGCGGTGGGCACGGCCGCCATGAGCGCGCGGGTGTAGGGGTGGGAGGGGGCGCGGAAGATGGCGCGGACCGGCCCGCTCTCCACGATGTTGCCGGCGTACATCACCGCGACGTGGGAGCAGACCTGCGCCACGACGCCCAAATTATGGGTGATCAGCAGCACGGCCAGGCGGTACTCGCGCACGAGGCCGTGGATCAGCCCGAGGATCTGCGCCTGGACCGAGACATCGAGCGCGGTCGTCGGCTCGTCCGCGATCAGCAGGTCGGGGCGGCCCAGCAGCGCCATGGCGATCAGCACCCGCTGGCGCATCCCGCCCGAGAACTGGTGCGGGAAGTCGTCGATCCGGGATGCCGCGTCCGGGATGCCCACCCGGTCGAGCATCGTGATCGAGGCCCGGCGGGCCGCCGCCCGCCGCTCCCGCCGCGACGCCCCGGGGCCGAGGCCCAGCACCGCGGGATCGACGGCGCCGGCATGCAGCGCCACGTCGGCCATCTGGTCGCCGATCCGGAAGGTGGGGTTCAGGTTCGTGGTCGGGTCCTGGAAGATCATGCCGATGCGCCGGCCGCGCAGGGTCCGCATCTCGCGCTCCGACGTGGACAGCAGTTCCCGCCCGTCGAACCGGATCGACCCGCCGCGATAGCGCGCGGGCGGCGCCGGCACGAGGCGGGGCACCGACAGGCCGGTCAGCGACTTGCCGCACCCGGTCTCGCCGACGAGGCCCCACACCTCGCCCCGGTCGACCGCGAGGTCGATGCCGTTCAACACGTGGGCCTCGCCCTCGAAGCTGCGCATCGCGAGGTGGAGGCCGCGGATCTCCAAGAGCGCCATCGGCCCGCCCCTCAGCGCCGGGCCTTGGGGTCGAGCACGTCGCGCAGCCCGTCGCCCAGAAGGTTGAAGCCGAACACGGCCAGGAAGATGGCGGCGCCGGGGAAGATCGCGGTCCACCAGACGTCGGGCATGTAGTTGCGCGCGACCGCCAGCAGCGATCCCCATTCGGGGGTCGGCGGACGGACGCCGATGCCGATGAAGCCCAGCGCGGCGATGGTCAGGATCGCGAACCCCATGTCGAGCGACATCTTCACGATCACCGGCGAGACGACGTTCGGGAGAACGTGGCGGAAGAGGATGCGCGCGGGCGAGGCGCCGACGGCGCGGGCCGCCTGGACGAACACCTCCTCCTTCTTGGCCAGCACCTCGCCGCGCACCAGCCGCGCGTATCCGGGCCACCAGGAGAGCGCCACCGCCAGGATCATGTTCGTCGTGCCGGGGCCGAGCGCCGCCGCGATCGCCATCGCGAGGATGAGCGAAGGGATGGTGAGCGTCAGGTCGGTGACGCGCATCAGCACCTCGTCCGTCCAACCGCCCGCGAAGCCGGCCACGGCCCCGACGAGCGTGCCGATGACGGTGCCGAGCACCACCACCGCCAGCCCGGCCAGCAGCGAGATGCGCGATCCGGCCACGACGAGGGAGAAGACGTCCTGGCCCAGCTCGTTCGTGCCGAACCACCATTGGGCCGACGGCGGGCGGAACCGGGTGCCGGTGGAGACGGACCCCGTCACGTGCTCGGGATGCGGGACGAAGGCGGGACCGACCAGCGCCACGAGGATCAGGAACAGGACGATGGCGAGCCCGACGACCGACAGCCAGCTCTGGCGGAACCGGTAGAGGCCGCGGCGCGCGTTCTGCCAGCGCGCGGAGAGGGCGCCCGACGGGGCGGTATCGACGCCGGCGGTCATTCGTATCGGACCTTCGGGTTCACGAGGCCGTAGAGCAGGTCGATCAGCAGGTTGATCGTGACGAAGATCACGCCGATGCACAGCGTCACGCCCATGATCGGCATGAAGTCCTGGGTGACGATGGACTTGGTGGCATAGAGGCCGATGCCGGGCCAGTCGAACACCGTCTCCACCAGCACGGTCCCGCCGAGAAGCCAGCCGAAGTAGAGCCCGATGACGGTGAGGCTGGAGGACATGGCGTTGCGCAGAACGTACTTGAACACGATCAGCGGGAACGAGAGGCCCAACGCCCGCTCCGTCAGGACGTAATCCTGCTGGAGGACCTCGATCGTGGCCGAGCGCATCATCCGCGTGATGGTGGCGAGCGGGTTCAGCGACAGCGCCAGCGCCGGCAGGATGAGGTGCTGGAGCGAGAGCGAGAAGGCGGCCGGGTCGCCCGCGACAAGGCTGTCGACCGTGAGGAACCCGGTGACCACGGGGGGCGGGATCTCGATCAGGGGAAACCGGCCGCCGAGCGGCAGCCATGCGAGCCACATGGCGAAGCAGAGCTGCAGCAGCAGCCCCAGGAAGAACCGGGGCAGCGAGACCGCCCCCAGCGACAGGACGCGGGAAAGATAGTCCGGCCAGCGGTCGCGGAAGACGCCGGCCATCAGCCCGACCGGGATACCGACGACGATCGCCAGCGCCATCGCCGCGATCACGAGTTCCAGCGTCGCCGGCAGGAACACGGCGAGATCGTCGGCGACCGGGCGACGGGTGAGGATCGACCGGCCCCAGTCGCCCTGGAGGAGGCCGGTCACATAGTCGACGTACTGGAGCGGGATCGGCCGGTCGAGGCCGAACTCGCGCGCGAGGCCGGCGATCTCGGCCGCGGTCGCCTGCGGCCCCGCCGCCAGCTTCACCGGGTCGCCCGGCAGGAGCCGGGCGATGGCGAAGACGAGCATCGACAGCCCGACCAGCACGGGGACGAGCAGGAGGACGCGGCGCAGGACGTAGGCGATCATGTCCGTCCGCTCCGCGTCCCCGCCCGCATCACCGCAGCGACAGCGCGAACAGCTCGATCGCGTTGCTGGCCACCGGCGTGAAGCTGAAGTTCTGCACCTCGCTCCGCAGCGCCAGCTTGCGCTTCTCCAGCACGCCGAAGATGTCCGGCGCGTCGGCGACGACCTGGCGCTGGAAGTCGCCGTAGAGGGCCGCCCGCTTCGCGGGATCGGTCTCGGCGCGGGCCTTCATGATCAGGTCGTCCACCGAGGCGCTCCTGTACACCGGGTTCTGCCAGTTCCCGTTGCGCGAGGAATGATAGGCGGCGAAGGCGATGTTGTCCGGATCGGCGTAGTTCGCGGTCTGGTACACCGGGAACAGGTCCGGGAAGGTCTGCGGCGAGCGGGTGGAGGCCACCATGTCCGGCCACACCTGGGGCTGGATCTCCAGCTCGATGTTCAGCGCCTTCAGGCTGTCGAGCATGACGAGCGCGAAGCGGCGCTGCTGCTCCAGGCCCGTGACGGTGACCATCCGCAGCTTGATGCCGCCGTTCGGGTGCTTGGACTTCGCGAGGTGCTCGCGCGCCTTGGCGAGGTCGGTGCGCGGCACCGCGAGGTCCGGCAGGTGGCCGAAGATGCCGTTGGGCAGCGGGCCGGTCATCAGGTCGGCATAGCCGGCGCTGTCGAGGATGCCCTTGTAGTTGGTCGCGTACGAGATCGCCCGGCGCAGCTCGACGTCGGCGAGCGGGCCGTTCTCGGTGTTCATCTTGATCGAGAAGGTCCGGAACTCGGGCTCGATGATCGAGACGACGCCCGGCCGGTCCTTGATCTGGTCCATGTCCTCGGACGTGAGGTCGACCGCGATGTGGGCCTCGCCACGCTGGAGCATCAGGCGCTGGGTCGCCGTCTCACGCACGATGCGCCAGATGGCGCCGGTGACGTTGCCGGCACCCTGCTTCCAATAGCCGTCGACGCGCTGGAACTCGTAGAGGTTCCCCGGCTCGTTGCGGGTCACACGGAAGGGTCCCGAGCCCGCGAGGTTCGCACGCAGCCAGGACTGCCCGTCGTCCGACCCCTTGTTCGCCTCGACCAGCGCGGGGTTCACCACGAAGATCCACGGCAGGACCGTGGGGAACGCCGCGAAGGGGCGGAGCAGCTTCATCCGCACGGTGGTGGGGTCCACCGCCTCGACCGAGTTCTGGTCGAGGATGCCGGCGATCATCCAGGCGTTGCCCTTGGCCAGCCGGATGGCGCGATCGAAGGAATACTTCACGGCCTGCGCGGTGACCGGGCTGCCGTCCTGGAACTTCGCGTTCGGGACCAGCTTGAAGGTGTACTCCGTCCCGTCGGGCGACACCGTCCACGACTGGGCGAGGTGCGGGACGACCTTCGCGTCCGGCCCCTCCACGCGCAGCAGCGGGTCGTAGGTGTTCCGGTGCAGCGCGGACGCCGAATAGCCCGTCGCCACGTGCGGATCGAAGTCGGGGATGTCCTGTCCCGCGGCGATCACCAGGACCCGGCGGGTCTGGGCCTTCGCGTCCGGCACAGCGGCCGTGGCGGTCACCGCGGCGGCCACGGCGATCGTGGCGAGCCGCGTCCAGTCGAACCAGCGCTTCATTTCGTGAAACCTCCTTCGCATCCGATCTTTGCCGGTCGTCATTCCGCCGCCACGGTCGACGGCGCGGCCGCCGCGGCGGGATCCTGTCCATAGTCGCGGCGCACGCCGTCCGGCGTCACCGTGCCGTTCGCGAGGTCGCGGGCCAGCGCGTCGCGCGCGCGCTCGCCCGGCGGGCCGAAGCCGGCGCCGCCGGCCAGCACGACCTCGACGATCTCGTCGGCGCGCGTGACCTGCACCAGTTCGCCCGTCCCGCAGTCCTTCACGACCGCCCCGGCCGCATCGCGGACGACGCCGCGCGCGACGGCACCGGGCGCCCCGCCGTAGAGGCCGTCGGGCGGGTTGGACACGCCCTCGGGATAGACCGAGACCAGCGTCGTCAGCCCGTCGTCCGCCAGCTTGCGCAGCCGCACCCGCTGGCCGAGGCCGCCGCGGTGGCGACCGGCGCCGCCGGTGTCGGCCACGTAGGTCTTCTCGAGCACGAGGACCGGCACCCGCGTCTCGAACAGCTCGATCGAGGTGTTCGCGGCGGACGTGGGCCAAAGCAGCCCCGACTTGCCGTCGCCCTTGGCCGAGGCGCCCTGCCCGCCGCCCATGAACAGCATGTCGGAATAGATCCGCCCGTCGGCGGTGCGGCCGTAGATGTTGGCCGCGACCGGCAGGCCCGTCGCCGCCTGCACCTTCGTCGCCGCGGCACCCGACAGCGCGCGGAAGATGTTGGGGGCGATGTACCAGCCGGTGCGCGTGCGCAGGTTCACCGCCATCGGCCGGGTCGCGTTGAGGATCGAGCCCTCGGGTGCCGTCACCGTGAAGGGGCGGTAGCAGCCGGCGTTGCCGCGCACGTTCGGCGTCAGCATGCACTTGAGCGGATAGGTCGCGTGCGCGGCCGTGTAGTTGAGCGTGCAGTTCAGCCCGCCCTGGGGCAGCTGCGGCGGCACGCCGTCGAAGTCGAGGTCGAGCCGGTCGCCCGCCACCGTGATCCTCACCGGATACCGCATCGGCGTGCCGAGCGGGTTGTTCCAGATCTCGCTCCCGTAGACGCCGTCGGGGATGGCGGCGATGGCGTCGCGCATCGCCTTCTCCGACCGGCCCTGGACGACGGCGGCCAGCGCACGCAGGTCGTGCATCCCGTATTCGTCGATGAACGCCAGGAGCCGCTCCGCCCCCAGCGCGTTGGCGGCGACGAAGCTGTGCAGGTCGCCCAGCACCTGGTGCGGGTTGCGGACGTTCTCCTCCAGCAGGCGGAGCAGCGTCTCGTTCGGCCGGCCCGCCTCATGGAGTTTCATCGGCGGGATCTGGAACCCTTCCTCGTAGATCTCGCGCGCCCGCAGGCTGTCCTTCGTTCCGCCGATGTCCGACACGTGGCCGACCGTGCCCAGCAGGCCGATCAGCCTGCCGTCGCGGAACGCCGGGGTGACGACCGCGATGTCGAACAGGTGCCCGGCGCACAGCCACGGGTCGTTCGTGATCAGCACGTCGCCGGGCTTCAGCGTGTGCGGCGGGTACTTCGCCAGCAGCGCCTTCACCGCGCGGGGCAGCGTGAGGTTGAAGACCGGCATGGCGCGCGGGCTGTGGGCCAGCGTCTCGCCCTCGGGGTCGAGGAGTTCGCAGGCGAAGTCCTGCGCCTCGGAGATGACGAGCGAGAAGGCCGTCCGGCAGACGGTCAGCCACATCTCCTCGACCACCGTAACGAGGCGGCTCCACATGATCTCGAGCCCGATCGGGTCGGCCTCGATCATCGCCATCGCCTCGCCGACCGGCGTCCCGGCGGTGATCGCCGCGGACGGCGGGGCCGCGGTCGCGATCGCGATCCGCAGGTTCAGCGCGGCGTCGACCGTCAGCCGGTCGCGCGGGGGGACGATGGTCGTCGCCTCCCGCTCCTCGACGATCGCCGGCCCCTCGATCACGTCGCCGGGGCGCAGCGCGTAGCGGTCCCACACCGCCGCCTCGGCCCAGCCGTCGCCGAACCACGCGCGGCGCGTGCCCTTGCGCGCGGCGGCGGCGTCGGCCCCACCGGCCGCACCCGACAGGGTGAGGTCCGGCGTCGGGCCGGCGCAGCGGACACGGAAATTGATCGCCTCGATCCGTGCGCCCTCCGGCGGGGCGGTGTAGCGGGCGGAATAGACCGTCTCGAACCCCGCGCGGACGGCCGGCAGCGCGTCCGCCCCCAGGGCCGCGGCGGGCAGGGGCACGGCGATGTCGTGCATCTGGCCCACGAGGCGCATGTCGGCCGAACGCTCCACGGTCACCGCGTCCGCCGGGACGCCCGCGGCCGCGAGCCGCCGCCGCCCCTCGGCCTCCAGTTCCGCCAGCAGCGCATTGACCGCCGCCGCGTCGAACCCGTCGCGGAACTCGACGGGCTGCGAGCGGACCAGCTCGAACGTCAGCGGTGCCGCGAGGAAGCCCAGCGCCGAGGCTGCGCCGGAGGCCGGCGGCACGATCACCTCCCGCACGCCGAGCGCGCGTGCCACCTCGGCCGCGTGTGCCGGGCCGGCGCCACCGAAGCCGACCATGGCGTAGCGGCGGGGGTCCTTGCCCCTTTCCACCAGATGCACGCGGGCGGCGGCGGCCATGCTCTCCACGACCACCTTGTAGATGCCCCAGGCCGCCGCCTCGACAGACAGGCCGAGGGGGGCCGCAAGCGTTCCGACCGCGTCCCGTGCGGCGGCGAGGTCGAGCGACATGCGCCCGCCGAGGAAGAAGCCGGGATCGAGATAGCCCAGCACGAGATTCGCGTCGGTCACCGTCGGCGCGGTGCCGCCGCGGCCGTAGCAGGCCGGGCCCGGGGCCGATCCGGCGGAGAGCGGGCCGACGCGGAGCAGCCCCACCTCGTCGATGGCCGCGATGGAGCCGCCGCCGGCCCCGATCTCGATCATGTCGATGGTCGGCGCCTTGATCGGCAGGCCGGAGCCCTTCTTGAAGCGGTGGACGCGCCCCGCCTCCATCATCGGCGCGATCTCGGCGCGCCCGTCCTCGATCAGGCAGGACTTGGCCGTGGTGCCGCCCATGTCGAAGGCGATGACGTCGTCCTTGCCGGCCAGCCGGCCGAACAGGGCGGTGGCGAGGCCGCCGCCCGCGGGCCCGCTCTCCAGCAGGCGGATGGGGAAGGCGCGGGCGGCGTCCGGCGCGATCAGCCCGCCCGCCGAATGCATCAGCCGCAGGGCGCCCCGGAAGCCACGCGCCGCCAGCTCGCGCTCCAGCCGACCGAGATAGCGGTCCATCAGCGGCTGGACGTAGGCGTTGGCGCAGGTCGTCACGCAGCGCTGATATTCCCACAGCTCGGCCACGACGTCCGACGACAGCGAGACGGAGAGCTGCGGGAACTCGGCCCGCGCGATCGCCCCCACCCGCCGCTCGTGCGCCGGATTGCGGTAGGAATGCAGCAGGCAGACGGCGACCGCCTCCACGCCAGAGGCGGCGAGCGTGCGCAGCGCCGAGCGCACCGCGTCCTCGTCGAGGGCGGTCACCACCGTTCCGTCCCGGTCGAGGCGCTCGGGCACCTCGAGCCGCAGCGCGCGCGGCACCAGCGGGACGGGGAAGTCGAGGAAGAGGTCGTAGATGTCGTAGCGCTGCTCGGTCCCCATCTCGAGCACGTCGCGGAAGCCCTGCGTCGTCACGAGGCCGAGGCGCGCGCCCTTGCGCTCGATGACGGCGTTGGTGACCAGCGTCGTGCCGTGGACGATCTCGCCCACGTCGGCGAGGCCGACGCCGGCCATCGCCACCGTCTCCTCCAGCCCGATCAGCGCCGCCTCGGACGGATCGTGCGGGGTGGTCAGCCGCTTGTGAAGCCGCACCGTCCCCTCGACCGCGTCGTGCAGGATGAAGTCGGTGAAGGTGCCGCCGATGTCGAACCCGATGCGCCAGCGCGTGACCATGCTCTCTCCGCCTGCTCAGGACGCACGGGCCCAGGACACGTCGCCGATCTCGGCGGCGATGCGCGCCGCCTCGGCCAGCATGGCGTCCGCCATTTCGGTGCGTTCCAGCCTCTCGATGATCGATTCCGGATAGGCGATGCACAGGGCCAGCGCCTCGCCGGTGCGCGGGTCGCCGACCGCGACCGCCAGCGCGCCGACGCCCCGGTTGCTCTCGTCGCGCGATTCCGCGTGGCCCGTCCGCCGCACCTGGGCGATCCGGGCCAACAGCTCGTCGAAATCCTGCGGCGAGGTGGGCGACGGCGGCGCCAGGCGCCCCGGGAACAGGGCCCGGATCTCGCGGTCGGCGAGGCGCGCCAGAAGGGCGCGGCCTGTGGCGCTGGCGTCGGCGGCCAGCCGGCTGCCGATGGTGTTCACCACGCGAAGCGCGTTGCGCCCGGGATGGTGGGACAGGCCGATCACCTCGGTGCCGTCGCGGGTGGAGACGTAGCCCGTGTGGCCGAACCGGTCGACCAGCGCCCGCACCGCCTGGTCGGCCAGCTGGAACAGCCGCGAGCCGCCGGCGTAGAGGTGCGCCACTTCCACCATCATCACGCCGGGGGCGTAGCGGCGCCCGTCGGCCCGCAGCTCCAGGAACCCGGCGTCGCGCATCGCCCGCAGCAGGCGCGAGGCGGTGCTCTTCGGCATGGCCAGCAGCTCCGCCGCCTCGGTCACCGTCAGGACGGGCCGGTCGCGGGTGAAGCAGCGCAGGACCTTGGCTGCGGTCTGGAGAACGGACATCGGCCCGGCCGGAGTTGCGGAAAATGGAACTTGCGTTCCGCTTTCTTGCAATTGTGAAGCAGATCAGCCCCGGCGCGCAAGACCTTCGCGCCCGTGGGGTCGTCCGCTCTCAGGCCGCCGCCGCGATCGCGCCGACGACCCGCGCCCGGACCCGCAGCGCGTCGCCGGGCAGGTAGGCGAGGGGCAGGTCCTCGACCTCCACGGTCGTGACGGTCGCCGGATCGGCGCCGGCCGCCACCGCCCGGCCGGTCGCGAGCGCCAGCGCCTCCTCGATCGCGCGCTCGCGCGTGCGGTCGGCGAACACCTGGTCGACCTCGCCGGAGACCTGGGCCGCCGCGGCCCCGACGGCGTTCGCCACGCCCGCGTGCGGCACCCGCACCACCTCGCCCACGCCCGCGATGCGGTCCGGGACCAGGAAGGCGCCGCCCCCCACGGCGACGAGGCGCACGTCGTCGGCCGACACCTTCATCCGGTCGACGCCCTCCTCCAGCATCGTCCGCACGCGGCCCAGCACGGCCGTCACCAGCGCGGGGTCGAGGCGGGCGACGCGCCCGCGGTCGCCGAGATCGACCAGCCCCGCGGCCACCGCCACGTCGGTCAGGGTGAGGGTCCCGCCGCCGAACACCATCGCGTCGCGGGTCAGCCGATGGCCGACGCTGCGCGGGCCGACGGCGCCGGTCGCGGGATCAACGACGGTGCCGCCGCCCAGCGCCAGCGACAGCAGGTCCGGCATACGGAACAGGGTGCGCACGCCGCCCACCTGCACCACGCCGTTCGCCTCGCGCGGGAAGCCGTTGACGAGGCTGCCGATGTCCGCGGTCGTTCCGCCCACGTCGACGACCATCCCGTCGGCCATCCCGGTGAGGATGGCGGCCCCGCGCATGGAGTTCGTCGGACCCGAGGCGAAACCGAACACGGGATGCCGCGCCGCCATCGCGGCCCGCATCACGGTCCCGTCGTTCTGGGTCAGGTAGACCGGCGCGCGGATGCCGGACGCGGCCAGCGCCGCCTCGAACGCCGCCACGGTGCGCACGCCGAGCGCCGACAGGGCGGCGTTCATCAAGGTGACGTTCTCCCGTTCCAACAGGCCGATCCGGCCCAGCTCATGCGACAGGGTGATCGACACGCCAGGGCAGAGTTCGGCGAGGATTTCCGCCGCCCGGGTCTCGGCCTCGGCGGTGAGGGGGGAGAAGGCGGCGGTCACGCCCACCGCGCCGATCCCGGCGTCGCGGACGCGCGCGGCGGCGGCGCGCACCGCCGCCTCGTCCAGCGGGGCGATGGGTCGGCCGTCGTACTCGTGCCCGCCGGCGACCATGATCGTCATCGGGTCCACGGCGGCACGCAGGTCGTCCGGCCAGTCGACCGTCGGCGGGAGGGAGGCCCCCGCCGGCAGGGAGATCCGCAGCGCGGCGATCCGGACGAGGTCGCGCCGCTGGACGACCGCGTTGGTGAAGTGGGTGGTGCCGATCATGACGGCGTCGATGCCACCGGCCCGCGGCCCGGCCTCGGCCAGAAGCCGGGCGAGGCTCGCCGCCACGCCACCCGTCACATCGTCGGTGGTGGGGCTCTTGACTGCCGCGAGGAGAGCGTCACCCTCGACGAGGATGGCGTCCGTGTTGGTGCCGCCGACGTCGATCCCGATGCGCTTCATGATGTCCGGATGTCCTGCATGTCGGTGCCGCCGCGACGTGGCGGCGGCGTTGTAGGCCAGTCTAGCAGCATCCCTGCGCCGGGGCTCGACGCTCGCCTCCCGGCCCGCGCGGTCGCGTCCCCCGGCGAGGTTCAGCGCCTCATGCTCCCCAACGCAGGGCGGCGGTGCGCACGGGGGCGTCCCAAAGGGCCTCGAGGCGATCGTCGAGGACGGTGCAGGTCACCGAGCAGCCGGCCATCTCCAGCGAGGTGACGAAGGAGCCCGTCAGATGCCGCACCACCGAGACGCCACGGCCCTCGATCACCGTCCGCGCGGCGTTGGCCATCAGGTACAGTTCCATCGTCGGCGTGCCGCCGAACCCGTTGACCAGCAGGATCACGCGCGCGCCGGGGGACGGAGCGAGATCGTCCAGAACAGCCCCCACCATCTCGGCCGCGATCGCATCGGCGGTGGCGAGCTTCACCCGGCGGCGGCCGGGTTCGCCGTGGATGCCGACCCCCATCTCCATCTCGTCCTCGGCCAGGGTGAAGGTGGGGCGGCCGGCGGCGGGAACGGTGCAGGGCGTCAGCGCCACGCCCATCGACCGCGTCCGCCGGTTCGTCTCGTCGCCCAGCGCCTTCAGGTCGGCCAGCGGCGCCATCCGCTCGGCCGCCGCGCCGAGGATCTTCTCCACGATCAGCGTGCCCGCGACGCCCCGCCGCCCGGTCGTCCAGGTGGAGTTCTCCACCGCCACGTCGTCGTCGGTGCGGACGGTCAGGACCTCACGGCCGAGGATCTCCGACGCCATCTCGAAGTTCATCACGTCGCCCTCGTAGTTCTTGACCACGAACAGGCAGCCCGCACCGGTCTCCACCGCCTCGGCCGCAGCGACGATCCGGTCGGGCGTGGGCGAGGTGAAGACCTCGCCCGGAACCGCCGCGTCCAGCATGCCGTAGCCGACGAATCCGGCGTGCAGCGGCTCGTGGCCCGACCCGCCGCCGGAGACGAGGGCGACCTTGCCCGCCACCGTCTCCCGCCGGCGCACGAACTGGCGCCCGGGACCGAGCGTCACGATGTCGGCGTGGGCGGCGGCGAAGCCGTCCAGGCTCTCGGCCAGAACCGTGTCCGGTCCGTTCATCAGCTTCTTCATCGCTCATCCTCCCCGTGTCTTCCGGCCTCTCCCTCGGCGAACCGCGCGAGGCGGGCGATCAGGTCCTTGACCATGCCGTCGAAGGCGGCGTTGCGCGCCGCGTCGCCCAGGTCCGGCACGTCGATGGCGATCGTGCGGACCGCCTGACGCTGCGCCCCGCCCGAGAGACGGCCGGGGTGCGCGCGCTCGTAGGCGGCCAGGAACGCCGTCCGTTCCGACGCCGACAGATGGATCGTGTCGAGCAGCAGCGGCATGTGCTGGGGCGGGATCGGCACCGGATAGGCCGGGTTCGTGATCTGGCTGATGAACGACCGGTTGGTGCCCAGCGCCCCGGCCAGCCGCTGTCGCGTGCCCGCGGGGCGGCGGTCGAGCACGTCGCGCAGGATCGTCTTGTAGGCGGCGACGCCACCGTCGCGCCCGTCCTCGCCGGTCACGGCGCGCCCCTCCGCAGGTCGTGGCCGGCGACCGCCGCCTTGACCGCGGCCACCGCCAGCGGCGCGACCGACAGGACGCGCAGGCCCGCGTCGAGCAGCGCCGGCACGATCGCGGGATCGGCCGCGGCGTCGCCGCACAACGACACCTCCACGTCGCGTTCGATCCCCGCCGCGACCGTGCGGCGGACGAGGTCCAGCACCGCCGGATGGGCCGCGTCGTTCAGCGCCGCCACGGCGCCGATGTCCCGTGCCGCGGCCATCACGTACTGCGTCAGGTCGTTCGAGCCGATCGAATAGAAGGCGGCCGGGATCGCGGCCGCGCACAACGCCGCCGCCGGCACCTCCACCATGATGCCGAGCGGCGGGCGGGCGTGGGGAACCCCCTCGGCAGCAAGGTCCGCGACGGCCGCGTCGAGCAGGGCCGCCGCGCGGGCGAGTTCGTCCGCCACCGCCACCATCGGCAGCATCACCTTCACCGGCCCCTCCGCCGCCGCGCGGGCGAGCGCGCGCAGCTGGACCCGGAACACCTCCGGCCGGGCGAGCGAGAGACGAACGCCCCGCACGCCGAGGAATGGGTTCGTCTCGCCGTCGATCGTCAGGCCCGGCACCGGCTTGTCCCCGCCCGCGTCGAGTGTGCGGATGGTCACGGGCCGGCCGGCCGCCCACCGCACGATCCGTGCATAGGCGTCCGCCTGCGCCGCCTCGCCAGGCAGGCCGCCCGACCCGTGGAACAGGAACTCCGTCCGCACGAGGCCGACGCCGTCGCAAAGCGCGGGGTCGAGTCCGTCGATCTCGGCCGGATCGGCGACGTTCAGCAGGATGCGAACCGGCGTCCCATCCGCCGTCCGAGCCGGCTCGAACCGACGGGCGGCCGCCACCGCCGCCAGCGCCGCCCCGGCCCGTCGCCGATCGTCGAAGGCGGCGAGGGTCGCCGCCGCGGGATCCAGCACCACCTCGCCCGCCCCGCCGTCGACCAGGGCCGTTCGGGCGGCGGGGTCGATCGCGCCGAGCCCGACCACCATCGGCACGCCGCGCGCACGCGCCAGCATTGCGACATGGGCCGAGGGCGACCCTTGGGCGAGGACCACGGCCCCGCCCCGCGACCAGTCGACCGACAGGAAGCGCGACGGCGTCAGGTCGTCGGCCGCCAGCACGGCGCCCGGCGGCAACGCGGGCGCCGCGTCGCCGCCCGCGAGGCGCTCCAGCACCCGGTCGCGGATGTCGGCGATGTCGGACGCGCGGGCGCGGAAGTATTCGTCCGCCGCGGCCTCGTAGTCGGCGATCTCGCCGGCGAGGGCATCCGACCAGGCGACATCGGCCGGATGCCCGACCTCGACGCCCGCGAAGGCGTCCACCGACAGCGCCTCGTCCTCCAGCATCGCGACCTGGAAGGCCAGGATGTCGGCCCCGTCGCCGTCGGCCGCATCGGCCATGGCGGCCAGCTCGTCGCGGGCGCCGGCGATGGCGCGGCGCAGGTCCGCCGCCTCGGTCGCCGAATCGCCCGACGCCACCCGACGCGCCCTGGTGGCGGGGAGAACCACCAGCGGCCCCGCGTGCAGGCCGGCGGAGGCCGGGCGGCCCCGGAGGACGGTTTCGCGGCGTGCGCCGTCTGACATCTCCACCCTCAGCCCTCCGCCTCCTCGTCGAACCGCCGCTCGATCAGTGCGACGACGGCGCTGAGCGCCCGGTCGGCATCCGGCCCGGCGGTGCGCAGGTGCAGCACGGTCCCCTGCGCGGCCTTCACCCGCATCACCTTGACCGGGCTCTTCGCATCGGTCCAAGGACCCGCGGGGTCGAGGGCGAACTCGACCGAACTCGCGTACGCCTTGGCGAGACGGGTCAGCTTCACCGACGGACGGGCGTGCAGCCCGACCGCGTTGGTGAGCCGGACCGCGGCCGTATGCGGGCCGTCGCCGGTCGGCGGGGCACCGGGCACCACACCGGGCAGGCCGTCACTGGGCATAAAGCTCCTCCGCCGTGCGCCGGACGGTGTCCAGCGCCGACCCGCCGGACGCCTCGGTGGCCGCGATCACCGCGCCCTCGACGACCGGGGCGTTGCAGACGACGACCCGCCCCCGCCATTCCTCCTCCGCCATCTCCACCGCCATCTCCGCGTTCGTCTCCGCCCCGCCGAGGTCGACCAGGATGGCGACACCGGCGTCGGACCAGGCCCGCCGGACGGCGTCCTGGATGCCTTCGACGCTGGTCCCGAGGCCGCCCGCGGCGTCGCCGCCCGTCCAGGCGAGCGGCACCATGTCGCCCACCATCTGCCGGACCATGTCCGCCGCCCCCTCCGCCACCTTGGCCGAGTGGGAGACGATCACGATGCCCACGTTGCCCACCATGCCTCAGCCCTCCAGCCGCAGCGCGGCCGCCGCCGCCATCAGGGACGCCGACCGCGCCCCGGGGTCCATGTGACCGATCGACCGGTCGCCCAGAAAGGATGCGCGACCCCGCAGCGCCTTCATCGCAACCGTGGCCAACGCGGCCTCCGCCGCCACCGCCGCGGCGCGCGACGGCGGCGCCCCGCCGGCCAGCGCCTCGTGGAGCGGCAGGAGAACGTCGAGCAGGGTCTTCTGCCCGGCCTCGGACTTGCCGCGCGCCTTCACCGCCTCGACCGCCCGGCCGAAGGCCACGACCGCGTCGGCGCGGGTCGGCTCGGGCGGGAGAGCCTTGCCCAGCTCCAGGAACAGGGTTCCGTAGAGGGGGCCCGACGCACCGCCCACCTTCATGACCAGCGTCGTCCCGACCGCCTTCAGCAGATCCGGCCACGGCCTGGCCGCGTTGACGGGCAGGTCGGCCAGCACGGCCTCGAACCCGCGGCGCATGTTCACGCCGTGGTCGCCATCGCCGATCGCCTGATCGAGCACGGTCAATTCGTCCGCGGCGGCCACGACCGCCTCGGCCACCGCCCTGACGAGGGCCTCGCGGGCCCCGGCATCGGTCGTCATCGGTTCCTCCTCATGCGCCCGCCCGGATGCGAGCCCCGGCGGCATCGAACCAGAGCGCCCCGACCAGGGCCAGGTCGACCGGATCACCCACGTCGATCCCGGCGTCGGGTTCGGCCAGGGTGACGATCTTGTGCGCGCCCACGTCGATGTGCAGGTGGTTCTGGTCGCCCAGATGCTCGATCCAGCGGACCCGGCCTGCCGCGTGTCCTTTGGTGGCGCGCGTGATCCGCAGATGTTCGGTCCGGGCCCCCACCGTCGCCGTGCCGCGGGGCATGGGCGTGCCCTCGAACAGGCGGGCCGGCAGCAGGTTGATGGCCGGCTGGCCGAGGCGCGTGGCGACGTAGGTGTCGTCCGGATCCTCGTAGATCTGCCGGGGCGTGCCGAGCTGCACCAGCCGCCCGCGGTCCATCACGCCGATCCGCGTCGCCATGGTCATGGCTTCGGTCTGGTCGTGGGTGACGTAGAGGATGGTGGCGCCGAGATCGCGCTGGATGCGCTGGAGTTCGAGGCGCAGTTCGGCCCTCAGCTTGGCGTCCAGCGAGGAGAGCGGCTCGTCCATCAGATAGACGGCCGGCGAGCGCACGAGCGCCCGGCCGATGGCGACGCGCTGCATCTGCCCGCCCGACAGCTGCGTCGCCCGGTTCGCCAGCTTGCTCTCGATCCGCAGCAGCGCCGCCACCTCGCGCACCTTGCGGTCGACCACGTCGGCCGGCGTCCGTCGGGCGGGTGCGCGCAGCGGGAAGGCGAGGTTGTCGTAGACGCTGAGGTGCGGATAGAGGGCGAACTGCTGGAACACGAAGGCGACGTCGCGCTCGACCGGCGGGGCGCGGGTGACGTCCCGCCCGCCGATCAGGACACGGCCGGCGTCCGCCCGTTCCAGCCCCGCGACGAGGCGCAGCGTCGTCGACTTGCCCGCACCGGTCGGGCCGAGGAGGACCACGAACTCCCCGTCGCCGACCGGCAGCGTCAGGTCGGCGACCGCGACCGTGGCGCCGAAGCGCTTGGTCACCCCTTCGAGGCGGACCTCAGCCATGGGCGCGCCCCCCGGCCACGGGTGCCTCGTGGAGTGCCGTACGCAGCGCCCGCCCGTCGGCGGCCTGGAACAGGGACAGCTTTTCCGACCGGAACGACAGGCCCACCCGCTCCCCCGTCCGGACCGGGACCGCCGAGGGAAGCCGCGCCCGGATGGTGCCGAGCCCGGTGGCGAAGGTGACGATCTGCGTCGTCCCCAGATATTCGGCCCCGTAGACCTCGCCCCGCACGGCGCCGGCGTCGTCCAGGCGCACGTGCTCGGGCCGGACGCCGAGGACGAGGTCGCCGTCCGCCGGTTCGCGCAGGATCGGCACAGCGACCATGGCCTCGCCCACGCGGATCGCATGGTCGCCCGGCGCCAGCCCGCCCGGGACCGGCAGCAGGTTCATCGGCGGCGAGCCGATGAAATCGGCCACGAACAGCGACGCCGGTCGGTCGTAGACCTCCTGCGGACGGCCGATCTGTTCGACCACGCCGTGGTTCATCACCGCGATCCGGTCGGCGATCGCCATGGCCTCCAGCTGGTCGTGGGTGACGTAGACCGTGGTCGCGCCGAGGCGCGTGTGCAGTGCCCGCAGCTCCCCGATCATCACCTCCCTGAGTTCGGTGTCGAGCACGCCCAGCGGCTCGTCCATCAGGAAGGCCTTGGGGCGGCGGACGATCGCCCGGCCGAGCGCCACCCGCTGCAGGTCGCCGCCGGCGAGGCCCGAGACCGAGCGGTCGAGCAGGTGGTCGATCCGCAGCAGCCGCGCCGCCTCCTCCACCCGCGCCCGGATCTCCGCCCGCGCAAGGCCGTCGCACTTCAGCGGAAAGCCCATGTTGGCCCGCACGTCCATGTGCGGGTAGAGGGCGAACAGCTGGAAGACGAAGGCGATGTCGCGCTCGGACGCGCGGCGGAAGCTGACCTCCTCGTCGTCGAGCCGGATCGAGCCCGAGGTGGGCAGTTCCAGCCCCGCGATCATGCGCAGCGTCGTCGTCTTGCCGCAGCCGGACGGGCCCAGCATCACGAAGAACTCGCCGTCCTCGATGGTGAAGGTGCTGTCGCGCACGGCCGTGAAGTCGCCGAACGCCTTGTGCAGGTTCTCGATGCGGA
>Ga0315907_10002764_pt1 | contig 21566 bp, 24 predicted proteins | sample LakEriMetagenome_3_FD_203525 | JGI IMG/M metagenome (GOLD analysis project Ga0315907, IMG submission 203525) | Freshwater fungal communities from buoy surface, Lake Erie, Ohio, United States - Buoy 12 MA123 | ecosystem: Environmental > Aquatic > Freshwater > Lake > Lake biofilm | place: USA...
TGCCAGAACACAGACATACAAGCAAGCGGGCTCCTTTGAGCTGAAGGGTAGGGAGACTGCCCGTGATGCCACAGGCCGGACCGTGCTAAGCATTTGGGTGGGCCGGCGAGCTGACACTCCCGACCCGTGACCAACCTGACTACACAGGCCGATGGGCAAGAGCATAGGGCGACCGGCGCTGCCGGTGGCGATCGGACAGCGCTTTCAGCGGCTGACAGTCGTGCGCCAAGGACCAGCCTCGAGAAGCGGAGATCGCCGATGGTGGTGTGAGTGCGACTGCGGCCGCGCCTGCGCCCTGGTGTCGTCCAATGGGCTGCTCCGCAAGGGCACCGGCAGCTGCGGCTGCCTGCACCGAGAAGCCATAAGGCAGCTGCGGCTCACACACGGCCAAAGCGGCACGCCTGAGCACAAGTGCTGGATGCGCATTCGCCAGCGTTGCGAGAACCCAAGCGACATCAGCTACCCGGATTACGGCGGCAGAGGCATCCGCGTCTGCCAGCGCTGGCAGACGTTTGAGCCGTTCCTTGCCGACATGGGGCCCAGGCCAGGGCGTGGCTACAGCATCGAGCGCATTGATGTTGACGGCAATTACACGCCGGAAAACTGTATCTGGGCCACGACTCAGCAACAGGCCCGCAACAAGCGCGTCAGTATTTGGATCGAGCACAACGGCGAACGCCTGCACATCAAGGAGTGGGAGCAGCGCACCGGCATCAGCTGGAGCACGCTGCGGCATCGCTACGTGGACCTGAGCTGGAGCGCGGAGCGCACCTTGACCACGCCGCCAGAAGCATTCGCCCAGCGCGGTTCCGCCACCTGGAACGGAGAAACACTGACGCTCACGGAATGGAGCCAGCGCACTGGTATTCCCATGAAAACGCTGCATCACCGTCTCAGGGTGGCCGGCTGGAGTGTTGAGCGCGCCTTGAGCGAGCCAGTAGCCCGCCGTTCAAACAATAAAAAGCCCGGTAGTTAGCCGGGCTTGATATGATCTAAAGGGGGCTAATCAGCCAGTGTAGCCTGAATAAGCGGCTCCTTTGAGCATAAGGCTATTTAAATCAGCCACGCTGTCTTCGATGAGGTAGCACACCTCAGCGATGAGATAGACGCCACCGAGGAAGGTGGAGCCCAGGCCGCCCTTGTCGGCCCACAGCTTGAACTCCAGCTCAGCGGTGGTGACCACGGGGGTCGCCACGCTGTTGCAGAAGTCATCGGCATCGAAGTCACCGCGAGCGGAGACATTCATCGGACCGGTGTGGGCGCCGGTGGCGCTGATGGCACCGGAATCGCCGGGGGCGCCGGCGGGTGCGGTGGCCTTGGCTTCCAGCCACAGCTTGGCGCCGGCGTTGGCCAGCAGACCAGAGGCCTCGGGGGCCACGGGATCCTTGGCGCCGGAGCTGAAGGCACCGGGCTGGTTGGCCTGGCGGGGCACCCGCAGACCGACGCGATACAGGCTGGCGCCTGCAGGCACGATCAGGCCTTTGACATCGGCCCGGGGCTTGTCATCGCCGCGGGTGTCGGGCGAGCCGATGGTGATGTCATAGCCCTGGACGCCAGCACCAACGCCAGGGGCGGCGGGGACGGCGCCCTGGACGTGAACGAAGCCCACCTTCTGGACAGCCAGCACGCCGGGCATGTAGAGCACAGCCTGCTGCTGACGATCGTGGGGATCGCCGACGGGACGATTGTTCTTGACGAAGTCCGCGTTGGGCTTCGGCCAGGCGTTCAGCCCCACTACCCAGTTGCCGGGGTAGATTTTCTTGTAAGTCTCAGCCATTGAAGTGACCTCTAGGGATTGGGATTAGACGGGCCTCCTATCAGGGAGTGGTGTAGATGAAGCTGTGGGCGATGGTGGTGAAGTCCATGTTCAGGGTCTCGAAGCCTGCGAACAGGGACCAGATCAGGATCACGAAACGCGAGAAGTCGTCGTTCGAGTTGATCAGCACCTGGGCGTTGTTACCGCCGATGCCGATGCCGATCGCCTGGGGACCGAAGAAGATGCCGCAGGCAGCACGGCTGGACTTGGCAGTCGCGGCCGTAAAGCCCTTGGCGCCCTTGATCGCCACGCTATAGTTGTATTCGGGCATGTTGGTCGTCTCAAAGAAACGTACGCCCTCAAAAAGGAACCCGGTAGGCATACTTGGAGCGCCTGCAACAAAGCCGGCTTGGCCATACGCAGGGCCCATACCCAGGTAGTTGCTGGCGTTAGGCTGCAGGAAGGGCTGCATCGGGTTGACCTGACCCAGACCGCTGTAGCGAGCGATCTCACGGAAGTCCGAGTCCTGACGCATGTGCATCATGAAGTCGGGATCGCACAGGCAGCGGTAGTACCCATCCTGGTAGGTGGGGACGTTGCGGCTGCGCATGTCCTTCACGACGGCCAGCAGATCTTCCTTGACGGAGAACTTGGCGTTGTCGTTGCCGCCAGCCACGCTGACGTCATAGCCGGGGGCAGCGATCTCGGTGTCGCTCAGGCCACCGGGGAAGTAGTAGCCGCCCTGCTCGTTGTTGGCCTTACCGCGGGAGTAGGACTTGTAGAGCTCGTTAATGAAAACCCGATCCGGGCTGTTACCCCGCCAGCTCTTTATCTGACGGTTCTCACGATTTGCCATCTCGTGAGTTCAGACTATATCATGATCTAGTCCCTCCATCTGCGATCGAAATGCCAGTCCCTATCAAGCCTTTGGCCTTTACGGCTGAGGAGATCAACGCCTTGACAGATCAGTGGTCTGATCTGGAGATCGCTGCGCAGCACAGGCTTGCATATTCCGCAGTGCGGAAAGCCCGGCTGGCGCATGGCGTCAAGACGTTTACCCAAAAGACAGGGTTGGTCCGTATCGCGGAAACTGGAGAATTGCGTCGCAAAGGAAGCGTGCGCGGCGCCGTCAGGACTGACGGACTCCAGGACGATTACTTTGCGTGTATCGACAATCCAGAAAAAGCTTACTGGATTGGATTGCTCATGGCAGATGGATGGGTCACGCTTAGAGAAGGGGTACCCAAAGAGGTTGGCCTTGCCTGCCATCCACAAGATGACGAGTTGCTGACCTTCTTCGGTAAAGCGATTGGCTCAAGTGGCAGGATTGTCACAAAAACAAACAATCGCTCTTACTCTTCCAGTGGCAAGTCCCAAATCAGTACGATTCGCATAACCTGTCAAGCCTTCACTCGGCATGCGATTGCAGCTGGAGTGAAAACCAGAAAGTCAGGTTGCCTCGTACTTCCGCCCGCTGCCCATCTTTTCCCCTCGGATTTTTGTCGAGGTTTTTTTGATGGTGACGGTTCAATATGCCATCGCAGTTTCACGTTTATTTGCGGCTCAGCTGATTTCCAGCAAGAGCTTATGGCCCTGATTCGTTACGAAACAGGACATGCACTCCATCCTGCTATCGTGATAAGCCCCAATACCGGCAAAGGTGTCGAGCGCTTGTCTGGTTATCGCAAAGATAAAAGCGTGCTTGATTGGATGTACCAAAGAAACTCGCCTGCTTTGAGCCGCAAATACCTGAAATACATAACGCATTGGAGCTAGACCCCCGGCACTCGTGGGAGCAGTTACTGTCCGTTCTGGACTCGGCTCCTAGTCGTTGCACCTTCCCGCGGATTCCTCTGCGGGCTTGGCTCAGGATTCCCCGGTAATGGAGGGGTTCCCTGAGTTCACCGGGTTATTGCCCGCTGCTCACGCAGCGGCGGCGCAATCGTGTTTACGCCAGCGGCGATAGTCATCCAGCAGAGTCAGCGAGCCGATGCTCTGGTGGAAGACGCCAAGGTTGCCGGTGTCGATGAGCAGCCGCTGGGCCGTCATCAGGTTTTCGCGGCTCACCTTGAAGGTGCTGGGCTGATCCGGTTCGGTGGGATCTGCGGGGCCTGTGTATTCTTTGAGGGTCACCAAGACCTTCTGCTTGGTGATGTTGCGGGAGGACGCAGTACCGATGGTCTGATCGGGCGTCCGCTCGCGGGATTCCTTGGAACCCGGAGCACCCCAGTAGCTGTAGCGATCAAGCTGGACCGTCTGGCCCGGCATCTTTGCAGTGATGTTATCCCACTGGCTCTTTATCCAATGGTTCTGCAGCTTTACCATTGCTGCAGCTCAGACTATATCTTCACCCACGGCTTGATCCGTTTGGGTGCTCCGCACTCGTGGGTCTTTACCGTCCGTCCTGGACTCCATGACCTAGTCGTTGCACCTTCCGCCTGTTCCCAGGCGGCTCGGCTCAGGATTCCCTCGCCCTGCCGCACTCCAGCAGCAGGGCTTTATAAAATATTCTGCCGTGTTGAGCGGCTTTCCTTGTCAAGGTTCTCGGCGTGATGCCGACGGTCAGAGTGTCAGGAAGGGTTCCCTGAGTTCACGGAGTATCGATCAGGCTTTCGCGCTGAAAGTTCCCTGGGCGTACACCCTAGAAATCGTGGACTACGACTGGCTCAATTGCAAGCTCAGCGACGTAAGTGGGGTGCGGGCGATAGAGCTCAGCACCCAACAGCTTGGGAAAGTCGGAATCAATCCACAAAGCGGATAGCGCCTCCTGCGCGAAATCGGTGGAGAACGCACCGAGGACAAGCCCCCCGTGCTTGTCTGACGAAGGTATGTACTCTCCTGCCTGTGTAAGCCCGTCAGCGCATGGCCGCCCCACCCCGTACCGTTCTCAACCCCTCGGAGTCCGCGGCCCTTACCCGCCTTGTCCTGGCCTACTGTCTCGGCCGTGGTTCCATCTGCCTGTGCAGCCGCAGTTACGCCCTGCAGCTGCATCAGCCGCGGGCGAATATGGACTACACCCACTACCAGTGGCGTCGGCTGCGGCAGTTCCTGCCCAACACCAAGGCGCCCCGTTATGTGCCAGTCAAGGGCGACACCGGAGACGGCCGCGCCGGGCAGTGGCGGCTGCGGGTGAGCAGCAAGTATTTCGAGACCGCCTTCCACCTGCTCTACCCCGACGGCTTCCAGCTGCGGCCGCCCGTGCTCGAGCTCCTCGGCGCGGAGGCGATCGCGTCGCTCTGGGCTGATCGTGGCCGGATCCTGGTGACGCGCGGCCGCAACTTCGCCACCGGCCGCCTCAACCTCTCGCGGCTGACCTTCGAGGAGGCAGAGCTGGTGGCCGAGTGGATCTCCAGGCTGACCGGCAGCGGATCAACGCTCCACCACGGCCCCCGCAGCTTCGAGGCGCCGATGCTCTACTTCGATGCCGAGTCCACGGCCAACCTGATGCGAGCGGTGTCCGACACCTGGATGGCCCAGGCGGGCTGCCTGCAGCGCAAGTTCCAGGTGCCGCTGCTCGGCCGGCCCATCAGCGCCAGCGAGGCCCTGGCGGCAGAGCTGGCGATGCCACCGCCGACTGCGCGCCGTGGCGCCGGGCTCCTGAAGACCCGCAACCGGCGTGTGCCGGCGCTGCCGCGGCCCAACGATCCGCCGGTGCTCAGATCTCCAGCGGCTGAATCAGCTTCTGCATGACGGCCAGGAAGTCGCGGCCGGGGCTGCCGGCCATCCGCGTGCCGCTGCCCGGCCTGCGCAGCATCGGATTGACGCTGTTCAGCAGGGCGGCCTGGCTCTGCTGCACATAATCGGCCAGGCCGTTGGGCTTGATTGTCCCCAGCGGCGTGGCGAGCAGTCCGCTCAGGGCGACGGAACCCGCCGTGTTGCTGCCCAGCAGGGAGGCGGGAGCCCCGGGCATCGGCAGGCCACCACCACCACCACCGCCGCCGCCGCCGCTACCACCGTCACTGGCGGTGCCGGCAGCAGCAGTGCCGTTGCCAGGATTCGGGGCTGCCCCCAGCCGGCCCTGGTAGAAGCCCAGCAGCTCCCTCTGCCCCTTCACCGGCTGGCCGTAGTAGCTCTTGCCCGCCGCCGTCGGCAGCGACGCCCACTCCGGCGACAGCTTGGCCAGGGCCTCTGTCGTCATCGGCTTGGATGGATCCACGCCACGATCACGGATCAGCTGCAGCGCCGCCCGGTCCTGGGACTCCGGCGAGAAGTCCTTCAGCCCTAGCCGGCCCGCCACGCCCTTCCAGGTATCCGGCATGAACTGGTACGCGCCCGCCGCGGCCGAGGCGTACCCGCCGGAGCGCACCACCTGATCGGGGTGGCCCTTGCTCCAGTCGAACTGGCCACCGCCGAACATCGTGCCGTAGCCCTTCTGCCCGCCGCCGTGCCAAGTCCCCTCCGCCATGCGGATGGTGTCGAGGTAAGCGCGTTCGTTGGCGCCAATCGCTGCCTGGGCCATGGCCTACTCGCTGAGAAGTTCGAATCGCCTGGAGACCGACGGGCTGCTGCCCGCCGCCAGATCCGCTGCGGTCCGCGCCGCCGCGGCCTCGGCCGACAGGCCCTTGCTCTGGTAGTTCGCCAGAAAGTCCTGCACCTGATCCACTGGATCGGATGCAGGACTCGTGGCGCTCAGTCGCTGGATGGCGCCGATGACCTGCGGGGATGCAGCAAGGCGCGTCAAGGGCTGAGTGTCTCTGGAGGCAGGGTATGGACCGCGCCGCCTGGGACTCAGTTGAAGGGGATCGTGTTCTGATCCGCCGGAGTAGTGAGCTGCTGCACGGCAGCAAGGAAGGCCGGCACGCCGATTCCCACAGCCGTCAGGCCGGCGAGGCCTTGCTCGGCCATGCGGGCGTGGTCGCCCTCGAGGCCCAGGCCCTCGGCCGCTCTGCGAACGTGACCCCCGAGAGGCGCCTCCCAGAACTGGTTGGCGATGCGCTCGCGGCCCTCCTCCTCCAGTGGATTGCTGGCGTAGCCCTGGAGGCCCGCCTGCCCCTTCCGCTGGTAGGCCGGCGTTGCAGCGATCCGCTCGCGGCGGGCCCGATCGCGATCCAGCACCACCTGGGCGCGACCCGTGATCGGCGATGGCCCGCTGGCGCCGCCGGGGCCGCCGTGGTCGTAGCCGATCAGGCCGGCCCGCATCTGGTCCATGGCGGAGACGCCAGGGTTCACGGCGCGGCTGGCGTCGATGTCATCGGCATCGACGAACTGCCGATAATCAGCGGGTGGCTGCGCACCGGGGTTGCCTATCATCAGCAGGTGCTCCCGAGGCGGCGGTGCCACACCGGGGTTGCCCATCATCAGCAGGTGCTCCTGGGGCGGCGGCGCAACGCCGGGGTTGCCGGTCATCAGGCCGCGGGCGGCGGGATGCACCATCGCCTCCACCTTGGCCCTGGTCGCCGGATCGTCCATGTTTCGGTAGCCGAGGCGCGGCTCCGAGTTGTTGACACCCTCGGGGTAGACGAACTGGTGGCGATTCACCTGACGTGACATGACTCAGCCTCCGATCGCGAAGGTGGAACCGCCGCTGGCCATCCGCGACGCCAGGTTGTCCAGCGCCGCCAACTGCCGCTGGTCCATCACCCCCTGCCGGTAGCGGGCGGAGAAGTCCACGGCCTGGGCGTTGGCGAAGTCGCTGGTGCCGTCACGGCCGCCCGCCTGGGCCACCTGCTGGTTCATCAGTCGCTGCTGCCCCAGCATCTGCTGCGCCAGCTGCGGCTGCGCCACCGCGTCCACCATCGACTGGGCGCCGTGGATTTCAGTGACGAACTGCTGCTGGCTGCGGTTGGAGCTCATCTGCTCCTGCCGCTGCATCATCTGCTGGGGGCTGTCCAGGGCCTGGGTGCGAACCTCGGCGCGGGTGGCCATCGCGCCGAGCTTGTAGGGATCGGCGACGGAGCCTGCGGCCTCAAGATCATTCGGATCCACGGGCCGTGCCAGCGGCTGCACCTGGGCGGAGGCGCCAGGCCGCGATGGCGTCCCCTGCAGGTGCAGGTTGTCGCCAAGGGTCTGGGCCAGGCCGGGGCCTTCATTGGCCATCGGCGAGACCATCGCGCCCGAGGGCGGTGGCACTTCAACGGGTTTGTGGCCTGGCCGGAGACCGCCAGGCGCTGCGAAACGGAGGGGCATGTCAGACCTCAGTAGGCGTTCATGGACTGCACAGCGGCGGCGTAGGCCACTGGATCGCTCTGTTGCTGGCCCTTGGCCATCAGGTGGTAGGCCAGGCCGGCACTGGCGGCAGAGCCGACGCCAAGGGCCGCCAGACCCCAGCGGGGCATGCCGCCAAGGACTGGGACGTCCTTCAGCTCGGGCTGCGAGGCGGTCCACCAGTTGTCGACCTCGGGATTGATCGGCGCCGGCGCGGCAGGAGCGCCCGCAAGGGCCGCGTCCTCCTGGCTGGCGACGGCTTCCATCACGACCGGAGCAGCCGGCTTGCCGGGCGGTGCCGGTTCCGGCGCCGGAGTGAAGCCCATCATCGGCGACACCTCAGCGCGGAACTTCTCGTCCGCCTTGGCCTTGTCGATGAAGGCCTCGATCGCCTCCATCCGCTGGTACTTGCCCTGGGAGGCGAGCTTCTGCTGGCGCTGCATCTGGCCCAGCAGCGCGGCGTCATCGGGATAGGCCGAGCCGCCGGCGGCGCGGAGGACCCCAAGCTGCTCTTCCAGCTGCTGAGGACTGGGATTCTTGATGCCAGAACGCATCAGCAGACCCCGGGCCACGTCCTCCACGCTGGCGTTTTTCGTGGCCCAGGCCATGTGCTCCGCCTTTCCGTCTGGAGACGGAACGGTGACAGCGCGATCGCCGTAGGCGGCGCTGCCGAGCCAGCGATCAGCCAGGGTGTCCCTCCCCACGCCGTACTGCTCCAGCAGGGCGCGGGCGGCGTGGGGCGCCCGCTCGGCGGTCCCAGCGGGTTTGGCGGCAGGCCGTGCCATCGATCAGCCCTCCATGAACAGCAGCTTGGAACGGATCGCCTCGGGATCGGCCTGGGCCAGCACCTTCCAGGCGTCCTGGGGGGCGACATCCATGGCCTGGGAGAAGGCACCCCAGACATTGCCGTTGCCGGCCATGCGGGGCGATGCACCGGGCTGGGGCATCGGCATCTGGGGCCGCTGGAACTGCTGAGGAGCTTCCTGCGCCATGGCGTCCATCCGGGGGTTGCCGGCGGAGGGCATCAGCGGACCGTCCTGGCTGATCATCCCTTCGGCGAGGGCCTGCTGGGCCTGCTCGGCGGGAGTCTGCACGGGGTAGGGACCGTCAGCAGAGAAGAAGTTCTTGACGTAGTCGCTCAGCACATCGGGGTTGGTCAGCACCGTCAGCATCGACTCGCGGTCAGCTGTCGCCGCCGCCAGCACTTCCTGCACCCGCTCGATGTACTCGTGCTGCTGCCCGAGTGCCGCGGCCTGCTGCTGCTGATGGGCGAGGGACTGCAGCAGGGCATCCTCCACCTGGCAGGAGTAGGTGTTGAGCTTGACCGGCGCTTCAGGGCCGAAGTGGCTCAGGACCTCGAGGGACTCGTTGGAGATGTTGTCGAGGTAGGAGTCACCGCGCTGGGCGCTTGCCGCGGCCTGCTGCGCGGCCATTGCCTGCGCCTGCTGCTGGCTGATCGCCTGCTGCTGCAGCGTCTGGTTGGCCGCCTGGGCCGCCAGGTACTGGACGTCCGCCGCCGACAAGCCCGAAGTTGGTTGCGGCGAGTAGGTCTGGGGCGCCGATACCGCCTGTTGGGCCTGGACCCAGTTGGCCGCCTGCCCCTGCGTCAGGCCGCTGGGGGTCGAAATTGAGGGTGCCGCCCACCCCTGGTAGGCCTGCGCTGGAGTCTGGGCGCCGACCAGCTGACTGAAGGCCTGCTGCCACTGAGCTTGCCCCGAATCCCAGTTGCCCGGTGTAGGTGCCGCCACCGGCTGCCCAGGCATCGGTGAGATAGGAGCCGAAGGCATCGCGCCGGCGGGCAGCACGCTGCTGTTCCAGCTCGGTTGGCTCGCCTCGGCTGGCGCGTAGGCGATCGGCGTCTGAGAGGGTTGGGGGGAGGCTTGCGGGATCGACATCTTGGTACTTGCCGGAGTAACTGAGTTCTTGCCTCAGGAAGGCGAGGGTTTTGTAGATATAGGGAACAAGATCAAGGTTGGGATCCGCCGCAAGCGGGAGATCCGGCTCCTGGGGGTGGGGCACCTGGAACATGCCTCGCAGCATGTCCATGAAGATCCCAGCCTGTCTTGCCGTGCTCTCTACAACCCGGAAGGGAAAACCGCTGAGCATTGCTGAGCGTTCTTCCGGGGTTTTTTGAGGGAACAGGAACTGAAGCGCCTCGATACTCGATACGCCCAGCTCCTGAAGGTTCCTGCAGACAATGGAGTTCTGCAGGATTTCCTGAGGCGAATCCTCGAAGATTTCCCCCATCCACCTCCAGGATATGGAGGCCGATCCATCGGGGATCAGCCCCACCACCTGGGGCGGCACCTCCCCTGTCTCCTTGATGTGGGCCACGGCCTCGCCGACCTGCTGTCGCCAGGCGCTTGTCGCCGCCTGGTACTGCTGCTCCAGGGCCTGGAACTCCTCAGGCGGCAGGGCCATCGCTTCCGCCAACGGCGGTTCGGGCTTCTGGATCCCCAGCGCCTGGCCGAGGGACTCGCGGAACAACGTCTCCTCGTGCGTCACCATCAGCGAGAACAGCCTGCAGAAGCCGTACTCGAACAGGTCCCGGCACTTCTTCTTTGCCGTCGCCGCTACCCGGCCGTAGAGGGTGCGGACCTCGTAGGCCGTGGCGCCGCTGTTGATCGAGAGATCATCCACACCGCCCAGGGCCGCGCGGATCATCTCCTGGTACGCCTGGCTGTAGGCCGTCAGATCGCCGCCGACGCTGTCGGGCGTGATGTAGCCCACCCGATCAGCCGCCTCGACGTTGGCGATGATCCGCGGCACCCGCATCCCACCGCCGAAGCCGCTGTTCGCCGGATCAGAGGAGCGTGTGGCGGCACGGTTGAGGCCGATGAAGCCGCTGTTGGAGCTGATCGTCGCCTTGCCGCCAGAGTCGCCATCGGGCTCGAGCAGATCGTGCTTCGGCCGGCTGGAGACCAGGGTGGGGTTGCCGAAGAAGTTCAGGTTCGACTTGATCGACTTGACCATCTTGTCGTGCTGCAAGATGTGGCTGGCCAGCCAGTCGAACTCGCCGTGGCCGGAGCCGGCCTGCAGACCGCGGTTGTTGAAGACCTCGACCGCGGGGATGAAGCCCAGGGTGTTGAGCAGCGTGCTGACCTGCCCGCCCAGCACCGCTTCAGCGCTGAAGTCCGGCTTCTGATTGGTGATCGTTTGCTCGATGCGATCGGCGAAGACCCGCATCCGCAGCCAGCGCAGTTCGCTGTTGGAACCGCCACCCATGTAGCGTGCGGCGCCATCAAGCTGATCTGAACCGAGGGAAGATCCGAAGCCGCGGGGCGGACGGACGCGGAAGGAGTAGATGATCTGCACCTCCTCCAGCGCGCCTTCCTCATCGTAATAAGATCTAAACTGGTCTTGATTGAAGTAGTGGATCCGATAGAGATCCTTGCTGGGTCTGAAATACAGCAGGCCGCGGCCGTCAATCATCAGGCTATCGAAGATAGCCTCCAATCGCCCGGGGAGCTCGTTGTATTCGACGACGCGGCGCAGGAACTCGCGGCGCTGCGCGAAGGTGTCCTGCGTGGCAAAGAACTCGATCCCCTGCCTGATGCCGAAAAGCCTTAGCTGTGCAAGATGCGAGGCGACCACCAGCGTGTCCACGCCTTCGCTGGATGTCCGCGAGCGCGCTGCCTCGAGGATCTGCTGAAAACGCTGTTGGTCGAGGGACATCGGCGGGGTCGATCAACCCGAGGGTATGGGGCTCAGTCGTCGCGCCACTGGCCCCAGGCGGGCTGGAGCCGACCGGGGCCCACCAGGCCCTTGATCGCCAGCAGAAACGAGTCAGGGCAGTCGTCGTGGTCGGTCGACCCGTAGTTGAGAAACTCCGGCCAGTAACCGTTGTCCCAGTTGATCCAGCGGTTCCAGAGGATGCGCCCGGTCTGGAACAGGCCGAGGGCGCCGCGGAAGCGGGAGAGCTTGTCGCCGCGGTAGCCGGTGACGGCCTTGAGCACGAGGTTGTGGAGGCTGCGCTTGTCGTGCAGGATCTCTTTGGCGTCGGCCTGGAGGGACTGCTGGTAGCTGATCGCCTCGATGTTGATCGTGACCGGCACGTCGGTGGGGAACCAGTCGATGGTGCCGTCGGGCTTCTCCTCGCCTTCGACCAGCAGGCCCCAGTCCGCGAGGAGCTCGCAGAGGGCATCGATCTTCTCCAGGTTGCCCATGGAGCGCAGGCGGCGGAAGTCGATGATCTCAATCTTGTCGCCGCTGATGCCGGCAAGGGTCATCACGGTCCAGTCATTCCTTTCCTTCAAGCCTGAGCTCAGGTCAATGCCGACGCAGAGGCCGTCGTATTCGCTGGTGAGATCGCCGAGCTTGAGCCAGTCAGCCGGAAAGTCAATCTCAGATCTTGAGACTGGCTGGTTCTGGAATTGAAAAGCGAAGCTCAGTAAATCCTCGGAGCGCAGCTTGCGCAAATGCTCCAGTGTGTAGAAGCCGGGCCAATAGCTTCTCTCAAGGCCGTTCTCGTCAGTTTCGATGGCCTGCTGGGTGACCACCCTCCAGCCATTCTTTTCGTTGAATGTCGTTCCAAAAATATCAACAGTAGAAAAGCGGGTGCCGAGGGCGATGCAGCGCCCGCCCTCCAGCAGGGTAGGCTGCACAACCTCAGTCCAGTTCGTAATCAGCTTGCGACGGATCTCAGGATTTTGGATCGATTCCGAGCTTTTGACGACGTCATCAAGTACGATAAGTTGCGAGCGACGGCTAGTAATTGAGCCCGAAAGCCCTTGTGCTACCACTGAATAAGGGTCTGCCGCCGCAACGTCGACGCCGGCGAACTCGTAGTCGATGCTCCATAGCTCGTCAGACTGACGCGCCTTGGACAGTCTGACCATCGGGAACACCTCTTGATAATTGCGTCCACCAATAATTGTCTTGATTGTATGGCTCCGAGATCTGGCAATATCAAGGCTGTACCCTAGGTACAGCATCTGCAGCATCTTCCCCGCCTGCGCGTGAGTGCCGATCAGCCACGCGCAAAGCATGCCCAGCACGGTTGACTTGGCGGATCCCCGCGGCGCGAGCACAGCCGTATTGGGGCCAGCGCATTGCAAGAGCTGCGTGGAGTCTGTTCTGGTGACAAACTCCTCGACCCAGCGCTTGTGATGCTCGGCGTTTGGCTTGCCAAGCAGTTCGCAGAAAGCCCCAAAGTCTGAGCGGGCCATCCGCGTCAGTGACGGGACTTCCAGCTCGACCTTGGTAACGCCCAAAGCTAGGGCCTTGGCCCTGCGCAGGTGAGCCATGGAAATCTCAACGCTCACGCCGCGACCCCCAGCGCTCGCTCAAAGCGCTCAGCAAGCAAGCCCGAACGATGAAGTCGCCAGGCGTGTTGATAGCTAATGTCTAAAAGCTCGCACGCTTCGACCAGCAAAAAGCTACCCTTGCTTGTTTCGACAGCTATTGTGTTTCGACGGTTTCGGCAGTTTTGCGCTGGCGTCACCCATTGACAGTTCTCGGGTGAATACCCAGCGCTGTTATCGCGCCGGTCGAGCTGATGATCGGCGGTAGGGGGAGCGCCCATGTCTTCAAGGAAATACTCAAACCCAGCAAGCCATCGCTCGCAAACAGTGATTCCCCTTCCTCCGTAATCAGGCCAGCTCAGCGAAAAAGGGTTATGGCACCTGCTGACCATCCCCAAGTACCGAACATAAACAGAGCTTTTCCCGCCCGCTCTTGCGTATCCATGCCTAAGATTATTACCTTCACGTTTGATGCACCCACAGCTCTTGGACAGCCCTTTCACGAGGCTTTTCACCAGGACTGATTTCTCAACACCGCTTCCGCAGCCGCAGCGCACGAGCGCCGCTGGCTCGTGATGGACCCCGCTCAGGCACGTCTTGCTCGGATAGCCGATGTCCGCTGCGGGGCCGAGGACCGTCCAGCGGCCGAACACGGTCCCCGCCTCTGGCTGCGCCAAGCGCTTGCTCCCCTTTCGGAGCTGCCGCTCTTCTTCTTTCCAGCAGCCGCAGCTCATGCTGCACTTGCCGAGGTTGCCTCCGTGCACCAACACGCAGACCCTCCCGCAGTCGCACTCACACCACCAGCGAACGGTCTTCCGGCCTTTGTTCGGCCCTCGCTTCACAACCGTCAGGCGACCGTGCTTCTCGCCAGTCCTGTCCCGTAGAGTCGATCCCATCAGCCTCTTGCTCAGGTTGGTCACGCCGCAGGTGTTCCACCACGCTGCGGCACCCCAAGACCCTAGGCCATCCCTGTCCACCCGGGTGGACAAATCAGTGGAGGCCGCGGCCGATTTGTCTGAAGGGCCTCGCGTGGGCGAGGAAAAATGCTGGAAAAAAATCCGGCCCATGCAGCGAGGGTATGGGCCAAAGCGCTGGCACCACAGGCTTCAGGCCTGATGCTTGGCCTCGATGTCCGCGAAGACCGATTCGACGGTGGCTTCAATGGCCGGCCAGACATTGGCGTCACGGCCGAACACCTTGCGCAGGCTCTTGGCCGCCAGTTCGACGCCAGCGAGCAGCAGGCTGCGGCGATCGTGGGCATTGACCTCACGGGAGAGGTGTTCGATGTGCCCGCGCAGTTCCTTGCTCAGGTAGGAGATCTTGGTGGGGCTGTCCCCCAGGCGGATCTTGCCGTCATCGACGGCATTGCGGATGGCGGCGATGTCGTCGTGGAGCGCCATGATCTCGGTTTCGAGAATGGCGCGGTGGTCCAATTTCTTCCAGCGCTGCAGAGCGAAGGCTTCCCAGTCATCGATGGAAGCCTCCATTCCCAGGAGGCTGGCATAGAGGTAAGAGGCGACGATGGAGCGCTCGCCGGCGGCGTACTGCAGCACAGCGGAGCGCTTGCGCTCGGGCAGGGCGGTGAGCCAGGCCTCAACGGGCTGCTCGTGCTTGACCAGCAGCGATGTCATCGGCGGGACATGCGAACAGCGCGATCGGCGTCAGTGTCGCGCTGGTAAGAGTACGTCTTGCGTGCTTCATCGCCCTGCGTCTGATAGCCGAGACGATCCTGCTCGCCCTTGGCGCCAACGGTGAGGCGATCCTGCTCGCCGCTGGTGACGATGCCCTTGCGCTGCTCTTCTCCCTGGGTCTGGTAGCCCAGGCGGGTTTCGACGCCCTCGGCGGCGAGGTAGTCCTTGGAGAGACGGTTGGCCTCCTGCATGCCGGCGATCTTGAAGTCGTGCTCGCCCGTCATCAAGTCCAGAGTGTTACGGCGATCGAGATCGGCAGAGAGCTGCATCAGGCTCTTCTCGTCCTCAGTGGACCGGGCCATCAGCCTGGAGGTGATGTCGTAGTTGAGGCCCTTCTCAGCCGCGCTGACCTGCAGGGCGTCCTGCATGGCGCCACGATCGGGGTTGAGCTGGTTGGGGTTGACCGACCAGTTGATGACGCCGTTGTAGGCCTCCTCCCACCAGTTGGTGGTGCTGGCGCCAGTGCCGGTCGCGGCGGTTGCAGGCCTGCCCGCCGCGGCCGCCGTGGCGGGCCTGGCGGCGGTGGCGGCAGCGGGGCGGGCAGCGGCGGTCGTCGCCGGCGCTGCCGCAGGGCGAGCAGGAGCGGGCGCGGTGGTGCCGGCGCCTGGGTTGGCGGCCAGGTGGGCCTTGATCTGATTGATGTCGTTTTGGCTGTCGAGGCTCCGTATGCCCAGGGTCCTGGCGATCGCCTGGTACTGCGGGTTCTGAAGATCTTGGGCGAGAGTCATGGGGAGCTCCTCAGAGACGGGCGGCGGATTGAGCGATCAAGGTGAGGGCACCCATGACCTTGGTGCGGCGATTGGTCTTTTCATCCATCGCCATCTGACGATCGAACTGGCCTGCCTCTAGGGTCATCTTGCGCTCAGCCAGGTTATTGGTGAGCGACATCTGGGTGGACTGAAGCCCAAGCTGCAGGCGACTGAGCTCATTGGCGTCAGCACTCTCCTTGCCGCGCTGCGCGAGTGTTGCCTCCTGAATCTTCAGGCTGTTTTTGAGCTCTTGCGTCTGATTGGCAAGAGAGCCCTGCTGATAGCCGATAGTTGCAGCGAGGGAGTCGCTTCTGTACTGGTTCTCTACTCCCTGTTGCGTGTTGCGATCAGAGCGCTCGAGATCATAACGCCTGCCGGCTTCCGCGTTAATGGCCGCTAACTTGCCTTCGCCTCTTTTCTCTTTGTCGAGTTCACGCCGAGCGTTGATATGGCCAGCACTGAGCAGCGGACTGCTGTTGCGGACGTAATCCGGGGCCAGCGCGTATTCGCCGGGCTTCTTCTGGTAGTAGTAATCGCCGATGCCATCTGTATTTCGCCAAGTGACGGCGTAAGGATTGGCGGTGAAGCCAGGCGAGGGATCAGCGCTGGTGGGTTTTGGCGGCGGCGCGATAGTCGTCCAGGCGTCGCCGTAGCCAACGGGCCTGTTCAGTCCGGGGTCCGGCTGGCCGTAATCGTTCACCGCATTGCTCCCTGTCCTGGGGAGAGGGTATGGCGCTACTCGATGAAGAGCCCAGCAGCGCCGACTGCCATGCCGGCGATGGCGCCGAGGGGTCCGCCGCGGCGGGCCTTCTCCTGCTCGATCGCCTTCTTGGCGGTTTCAACGCTGGCCTTGCCGCTGATTCCCTGCTGGGCAATGCCGCCGTAGGCGCTGACGATGGAGCTGGCCAGATTGCCGTAGGAGCCGATGCCCTGCTGGGTGGTTCTGGCGTTGGACTCGATGATGGCGGCAGTCTCAGCAGCGCGGCCCTGGGCGGAGGCGGCAGCAAGGCCAGCCCAGTTCTGGGTGTTGCCCAGGGCGGCCTGGGCGGCATTGGCGCCCTGGCGCTGGACCTGATAGTTGCCGCGGCCGGCCTGGGCCGTGAGGAGGTTGCCGTAGTCGAAGGCGGCTGGCATCAGAGGAGACCTTGAAGGGCGGCTTGCATGAGCACCTGCTGGCGCTGCTGGTTGGCGGCTGCCATCTGCCGTGTCTGCTGCTGCAGGGCGATCTCTCGCATGGCGGGGGAGTTCATCTGCTGGAGGGCGGCCTTCTGCTCCTTCTCGAAGGCGGTGTCGATGAAGGGATCGAGGGCGCGGCCGATGCCGCCGATCCAGCCGGTGTCGCCGGCCTGGCCCTTCTCGACCAGACCCGTGGCGACAGAGGTGAGGCCACTGCCGAGGCCGCTGCCGGCCATGGAGCCGAGGCCGGCGCCGATGACGGTGCCGACGCCAGGGAGGAGGGCTGAGCCGATGGCGGCGCCGACGGCAGCGCCGCCGAGGCCGCTGGCGCCGTGGATGGCGGCACCGCCGACGCCGGCCTGCTCGTAGCCCTCCATCGCGCCGGTGACGGCGGGTAGAACGGCACCGCCGACGGCAAGGGCTGGGGCGGCGAAGCGTGCGACACGGCCGAAACGCACCAGGCCGCGACCGAGGTTGGGCATGCCGGCATCCTTGGCGGCCTTGCCAGCACGGACGAGGCCAGCGCGGGCGGCCTCGCCGATGCCGAGATCCAGGGAGCCCAAGGCGCTGTCGGCCGCGCTGACGAAGCCGGGAGCAGTGCGCTTGGCCGTCTGGCGGTCAATGTTGCCCTGGCCCTTGGCGCTGGAGGTGCCGGGCCCGCCGTCACTCACGTTGGGGATGTCAATCAGCACCTCAGGGCCGCGGCCTGGCAGGGGCGTGCGTGCGGCGGGCGCGTCGGGGTTGACGCTGCCGAAACCGCCAGGGGCGGGAGTGCCGGCAGCCGCTGCCCAGGGATCAGGGATCTGCGCCGCGGGAGGGGTGCGCGTGAGCGGCAGGGTGCTGCCGGCGAGATCCGCTGCGGCACCGACCACGTCCAGGCCAGTGGTCAGTCCGCCAGAGCCTTGGGCCAGGTTCTGCTGATCGGACGATCGCCGGGCCCTGGCGGCGTCGATGCCCCCACCGGCCAGGTGGCCCTGGAGGCGCCCAGAGAAATCATCAGGCAAACCGCCCTGCATCCCGCTGGTGACGATCCAGTTGTTGATGTCGGAGAACTCGCTGTCCGACAAGCCGTTCATGGTTTGGATCGTGGCCATGACGTGAGCGTCATTGCCAGAGTCCATGCCCAGATGCTTCAGCAGGAGGTCATAGCGACCCCGGTAATCGTCGAGGTTGTACTGCCTGGCCATCCGCCGCTGCGCCGTCGAGGCCAGGGTATGGAGCTACCCGAACATGTTGGAGCCGAGGCTCCAGCCGGAAGATGAGGGGAGGGAGTAGCTGGCGCCGCTACCACCGCCACCGCCACCAAAGCCACCGAAGCTGCCGAGGAGGCCGAGGCCGGTGCTGATCCCGCCGAAGATGTTGCTCTGGGTGTTGGCCTGGCTCTGGAGCTTGGCCATGTCCTTGGCGTTGCTCCAGGCCTGAACGGAGCTGAGGGCGCTGGAGCCCAGCTGGGCATACTGCCCCTGCTGCTGGGTGATGCGGCCGAGGCCCTGCCCCCACTGATCGAGGTTGGTGGATTCCGTGCGGTTCGCAAGGGCCCGCTGCTCCTGCTCGTTGGTGCCGGCGACCGGCTTCATGGTGTCCTGCATCTGGCCGGCGAAGTTGCCGAAGCTGCCCTGGCCGCCGAGGTACTTGGCGAAGGTGCCGCGCTCGGTGGCGCTGCCGGGCCCGAAGCGGGAGGCCTGCTGGTCGTACTGGCGTGGATCGAAGCCGGCCATGATCAAGCAGCGATGGAGAGGTGGGCGCGAACGGGAGCCTCCAGGCTCGCCAGGCGAGCCTCGAGCTGCTCGATGCGCTGCAGGGCCTGCTGGAGGGCGATGGATTCATAGGCCTGATGACGCATCACATCGAAGCCACGGATGGGACCTTCGGCGTCATCGGGCAGCAGGGTGGGCCGGACGAGGGAGGGATCAAGGCCTTCGACCTCATCGATCATCGGGCCGTAGACGGTGCTGCCCGGCGCGGCCTTGTAGCGGAAGGAGTAGAGCGGCAGATCGCGGACCACAGCCCAGGCGTCAGCCTGCGGCAGGGGGGCGATGTCCTGCTTGAGGCGGCGCTCGCAGAGCAGCAGTCCGGCGCCTTTGCTGGCGATGCCGACGATGCTGCCGAACATGTCGCTCTGCTGGGCGGACTTGGCCGCCTTCATCTGCTCTTCGTGGATGGCGTCATTGGTGACGAGCTGCAGGCCGGACTGCATCGCCTGGCCGGCCATGGCGTTCATGGAGTCGCCCATGCTGCCGACGGCGCTGGTGCCGCGATTGGTCCAGGCGTTGGCTTTCTCGATGGCGAGCTGGCGATCCTCAAGGCCGCTCTGGACCGCGCGGGCAGCGACATCACCGAGGCCGCTGCTGCCGCTGGCCATGGTGGCCATGGCGTTCTGCATGGCATTGGCGCGGTAGCCGCCGATCTGGGCTCGAAAGTCGTTGGCCATCGCGGGGGCTCGCCTGGCCGAAGGGTATGGATCAGGCCTGGGTGAGGGCGAGCTGGGTGCCCTGATCCCGCTTGTTGGAGCTCTTGCCTTCCGAGATGGCGATGCGCTGCTCCTCGCTCATGGAGCGCCAGGCTTCAGCGGCGGCGAGGGCATTGGGGTTGAGAACGGGCTGGATGACGAGATCGTTGGCGAGGCGGCCGGTGATCTTGCCGCCAATGGCGCCGATGGCGGCACCGATGGCAGCACCAGCAAGGCGGCGGTGGCCGACGGGGCGCAGGCCCTCGACCTTCTCGCGCATCTGCTCGTTGATGATCGCGTCAGCCTGGCTGGCGCCGATGACGCCGCCGGCGATGGCACCAGCTGCAGCGGTGGCAGCAGAGAGGGGAACACGGAAGCCCATCAGGGCGCCTTCCATCTCGCCATCGAGGTTGCGGGTGGTGCCTTTGACGAGGCCGAGATCGAGGGGGCCCTTGTCGAACTGGTAGGCGGTGTAGCGCTCGTAGTCATCGAAGGAGACGTCAGGGCGCTCCGCGTGGAACTGTTCCCAGGGGAGGACGCGGCCGGTGCGCCCGAAGACGTAGCGAGCGCCGAGCTCAAGAAGGGGGTTGGCGCTGGAGGTGGGATCGCCTTCAACCGGCAGGACAGCCTGGAAGCCGGGTGTGCGGCCGCCGCCGAGGATGTTGAGGTAGTTGGTGTTGCCGGAGAACTGCGTCATCGCCGCAGTGGCGAGGGCAGGGATGGCGTAGCGAGCGAGGGTGAGTGGAACGCCGTGGCCTTCCCCGTCGTGGTGGAAGCCGTTGCGGCGTGCGAACTCGGCGTCGATGGCGGACTTGCTGGCTTCCTCGCCGGCGGCCTTGAGCTCATCGCGGAGCTCGGCGTAGTCGGGTGCGAGACCGGCGTGGACGGAGGCGGCTTCACCGGCGAGGCCGGTGATGGCGAGGGGGTGGTTGAGGGCCCAGTAGGGGACGCGGGTGCCGTCGGTGAGCACGTCGTGGGCGACGCGGCCAGCGACGTAGGAGGCCTTTTCGCCAAGGCCGAGGTCCTTCTTGGCGAAGGTGGTGTCGTAGCCGTCAGGGTTGAGGGCCGAGTCGCGGAAGAGGGAGGTGATGCGGTCATCGGCAAAGCTGCCGGTGTCGCGGCTGAAGCCCTCGAGGAACTGCCCCCAGGGGGTGTGCTGCCGGTGCTTGCCGGCCTCTTCTGGGGACTTGGGCTTGGGATCAGCCATAGAGCCCCGCCAGGGCGCTGTCGATGCCCTCGATCATGTGGGAGTCGCCGAAGCGCTGGGCGCCGGCCATGAGGCCCTGCTCGAAGATGCCCTGGCGCTCGAGCTCAGCCTGGAGCTCGGCGTTCTGCATAGCGCGCTCATCGAGGTGGCGGGACATGGGCCGAAGGCCGAGGGGGCCAGCGGCCATCGGTGCTGCGATGGAGGCGCCCATGTCGAGGTAGCCGGCGATCTGACCGGCCATGCGTGTGCTGGCGCCGAAGCGCCGGGCGGCGACACCGCCAAGACCAGCAGCGAGGATGCCGGGGACGGCCTGGCTGGCGAAGTCCTCGGCGAAAAGGCCCAGGCGTTCAGGGCCGTTGGCGTAGTCCTGGGGGACGGTGGAGGCGTAGAGGGCGGAGAAGGCAAGGTCCGGCCCGAAGCGCCCGGCAGCCTCGCCGATGTCCTTGGGCAGGCCGAAGCTGCGGAGGCGCGTGAGCAGGCCTGGATTGATCCCTTTCACGGCTTGGCCTCCTGGTTGCTGGGTTGCGGCGCGCTCGAATCCGAAGTGGCCGGATCAGCGGGTGGGGGTACGAACTTCCAGCCCATGTCGGTCTCGGATGTGAAGCGATCCTTCCAGCCGTCGAAGTTCTTGCTGTTCTGGAAGCGGAGCTCGGAGAAGGGTTGGGTGCCGCTGAACCAGGGTGCAGCGGAATCAGTGGCCGGATTGCGGATGTTGGCCTGGGTCCACTTGGCGGAGGTTTCCTTGGCGCGCTGGGCGGCGCCGGCGGCGAAGGAGGTGGGATTGGCGTCGACCTGCTCGCGCTCGATGCTGCGTGCGGCCGCAATCTGCGCAGGGAGTGAGGTGGGCTTGAAGGGCATCAGACGGCACCTGCGCGGGAGCGGCGAGCAGCAAGGGAGAGGGCGGTGAGCATGGCGTCGGACGGGCTGTTGTAGGCCCCGACGTTGCGATCGGCGCGGCCGGCGAGGCGAGCGCCGCCGTGCCAGGAATCTCCGCCGGTCCAGCCGCGCACCTGCCGGCCGCCCTTGTCGAAGGCGGGAGTGGCGGCGGACTGGATGTAGCTCATGAGATGACGAGCGCGCGCGTCGTCGATCTCCTGGGCGGAGATGTCAGCAGTCACCGGGCGCTCCAGGGATGAGCGGAGGGTATTGAG
>Ga0315907_10002768_pt1 | contig 21554 bp, 20 predicted proteins | sample LakEriMetagenome_3_FD_203525 | JGI IMG/M metagenome (GOLD analysis project Ga0315907, IMG submission 203525) | Freshwater fungal communities from buoy surface, Lake Erie, Ohio, United States - Buoy 12 MA123 | ecosystem: Environmental > Aquatic > Freshwater > Lake > Lake biofilm | place: USA...
TTGGTCGAAAAGCTCGCGAACGGCGCCATCGACGTGGCGCTGCTCGCTTTGCCGTGCGATTGCGGCCCCAATGCCGGTGCTCCGCTCGGGCGCGACGCGTTTCGGCTGGTCGTGCGACGCGACGACGCGCTTGCCAAATTCAAGACGGTGCCGACGGCCGAAATCCGCAAACGGAAACTGCTGCTGCTGGCCGACGGCCATTGCATGAAGCGACATGCACTTGCCGCGTGCGGCCTGCGCGATGCGGCCGACGCCGACACGATGGCAGCGACGTCGTTGTTCACGCTCGTCCAAATGGTCGACAACGGGCTTGGCATCACGTTGCTGCCGCAAATGGCGCTCGATGCAGGCTTGCTTGGGGGAACCGACCTCGTGGCGTTGCACGTCGAGGACGATCCGGCGCGCGATCTGGGGTTGGTCTGGCGCAAAGGTACGGCGCGTCAGGCGGAGTTTTCGCTGCTGGCGGCGGCCCTCGTCAAAGCCGCGGATTCACGAAAGAAGACGCGGCCCCTATAATCCCGGCGTGTCGAGTCGCGCTTTTGCCATCGTGCTCTTGCTTGTGGGTCTAGCGGCGTGCGCGCCGCGCGGCACCCCGCCCGTTGCCGTGCCCGAAGTCCCGCCACCCGCCGCTGCTGCACCCGCGCCGCAGGCTTGTTTTGCAGCCCTCGATGCCGCCAAAGCCAAATACGAGCGCCGTGCAACCACGCCGACGCGCGAGGGATGCAGCGTGGCCGAAGCCGTGATGCTCGAACAGGCGACGATCCCGCTCAATCGTTCGGCCTTGATGAGCTGCCCGCTTGCGGCTGCCCTCGCGTCGTTCGAGCAAGAGGTGGTGCAGCCGGCAGCACAACGCCATTTCGGCCGACCCGTGGTGCTGCTCGTGCATTTCGGGGCTTACGTGTGCAAGCCCCAGACGGGTCGGCCCTCGCGCCTGTCGGAGCACGCCTTCGGCCAAGCGATCGACATCGGCGGTTTCGAATTGCCGGGCCGTGTCACGATCTCGGTGCGCCAGCATTGGGGCGAGCGCGGGCCCCGCGGGGCGTTCTTGCGCGAGGTCGCACAAGGCGCGTGCCGCCATTTCAATATGGTGCTGACGCCGAAATCGGATGCAGCCCATTCCACGCATCTGCATCTCGACATGGGCCGCTTCAAGCGCTGCGACGCGTAAAGCCCCGCACCCCGCCGGCGACGCGCTTTCTGTAATCTTCCCGTCATAAACGACGAATATTGTTCGCTTACGCGGCGGTTTCGTCGCGCGCTCAAACACCCGGATCCGCCATGCGCCTCAAGCCCCTTCTCGCTGTTGCCCTTCTGCTGCCAGCCGTCGCCCATGCCCAGGAAGCGCGCATGTTCGACCGCATCGCAACCATCGAGGCGGTGCGCATGCTGCCGCCGGATCGCGACCGCACGAAGCGCTCGATCGCCGAGATCGTGGCCGCAAGCGAGGACGGCAATACGCTTGTCTACGTCGATGGCGAGCAGAACGGGCTCGGCTTCGTCGATATCGCCGATCCGGCCGCACCGCGCCCCGCAGGCTTCCTGCCGCTCGCGGGCGAACTCACCTCGGTCGCCGTGCGTGGCGCGCGCGCCTACACGGTCGTCGACACTTCACCGAACAAACGGGAAGTCTCGGGCTACGTCGCCGTCGTCGATATTGCGGCGCGCCGCGAACTGATGCGTTGCGACCTTGGCGGCCAGCCCGATTCGACTGTCGTCAGCCGCGACGGCCGGTTTCTCGTGGTGGTCATCGAAAACGAGCGCGACGAGCGGCTCGAGCGCGGCGCCATCCCGCAGCTTCCCGCCGGCAATCTCACGATTCTGCCGCTTGCGGCAGGCGGGCTCGACTGTGCGGCGTTGCGCCGCGTGGATCTGACCGGGCTTGCGGCTGTGGCGCCCGAGGATCCGGAACCGGAATTCGTCGATGTGAATGCGCGCGGCGAGGCGGTCGTCACGCTGCAGGAGAACAACCATATTGCGATCGTCGACATTGCAAGCGCGCGCGTCGTGGCGCATTTCTCGGCCGGAACGGTCACGCTCGAGCAGGTCGATGCGACCCGCGACGGGGTTGTCCGGCCCGTGCAGCGCCTCGAGAATGTCGTGCGCGAGCCCGATGCCGTGAAATGGCTCGACGACACGCGCTTCGTTACCGCGAACGAGGGCGACTACCGCAATGGCTCGCGCGGCTTCACGATCTTCCGGCGCGACGGCACGGTCGAGTGGGACTCGGGCAATTTCCTCGAGCACCTGGCGATCGCGTTGGGCCATTATCCCGAACTGCGGTCGGCCAATCGCGGCAACGAACCCGAGGGTGTGGAAGTCGCCACATTCGACGGCGAACGGCTGATCTTCGTCGGCTCGGAACGCGCCTCGCTCGTCACGGTCTGGCGCGACGAAGGTGCGGGCCGCGCGCCGACCTTCCTGCAGGCGCTGCCCACCGGTGTCGCACCCGAAGGCCTGCTGGCAATCCCCGCGCGCGGCCTCTTTGTCGCCGCCGCCGAAGCCGACAACCCGGAAACCGGCTTGCGCTCGACATTGACGATCTATCGCCGAGCGCCGGGCACGGCAGCGTATCCGACGATTCGCTCCGAAAACGGGCCCAACGGCGTGCCCCTTCCCTGGGGGGCGTTGTCCGGCCTGGCCGCCGATCCGCAGGTGCCGGCGCGGCTCTACGCCGTGACGGACTCGTTCTACAGCGAGGCGCAGATTCTGACGATCGACGCTGCGCGCATGCCGGCCCGCATCGTGTCGGCCGCGACGGTGTCGCGCGACGGCAAGCCCGCCGCCGATCTCGACATCGAGGGCATCGCCACGCGCGCCGACGGCGGATTCTGGCTCGCCTCGGAAGGCAATCCTGAGCGCCAGCAGGGTGCTTTGCTGGACCGGTTGCTGCGTGTTGCGGCGAACGGCACCATCGAAGCCGAATACGTGCTGCCCGAAGCGCTGACGCGCCATGCGCTGCGTTTCGGTTTCGAGGGCGTGACAGCGACCGGCCGCGGTGCGGACGAAACCGTCTGGATTGCGGTCCAGCGCGAGTGGAAGGACGACCCCAAGGGCCGCGCCAAGATCCTCCGCTTCAAGCCCGCGACCCAGGAATGGGGCGTGCTGCATTATCCGCTCGGCGAAACGCCGGCCGGCTGGATGGGCCTGTCCGAGATCGCAGCCGACGGTACGGATGCCTTCGTCGTCATCGAACGCAACAACCAATGGGGCGATGCGGCGATCAAGCGGCTCTACCGCTTCTCGGTCGCCGGCCTCGTGCCGGCTGCACCCGGTGCCGCAAGCGTGCCGGTTGTGGCCAAGACGCTGCTGCGCGACATGGTGCCCGACCTGGCGAAGACGCGCGGCACGGTGCTGGAGAAACTGGAAGGCTTCGCCATCGACCGGGCCGGCACGATGTTCGCCGTAACCGACAATGACGGCGTGCAGGGCACATCGGGCGAAACCCAGTTCATGAATCTCGGTCGCGTGCCGGGGCGCTGAAGGAGCGCTTCAAGCGCTGCGACGCGCAAGCGCCTCGGCAAGATTGCGCGCCGCGGCCGGCAGCGTTTCGAAGGACCGCGCGCACAGAACCAGGCGGCGCAGCATCCACGCATCTTCGAGTGCGACGGCGACCACGCGCGTCTGCCGGCGCATGCGCAAGGCGGCCGTGATCGGCACGATCGCCACGCCAATGCCGGCGCCCACAAGCCGGCACACGGCGTCGAAATCGCGCACACGCACGCGAAAACGCGGCCGATGCCCGGCGCGCGCCACGTACTGGCCGATATAGTGGCTCAAAGCCGCATCGTCGTTGAGGCCCACGAACGGGCGCGCGGCAATCTCGGCATAGGCGATGGATTTGCGATGTCGCAGCCTGTCGCCGGGCGGCAGGATCGCCACCAGCCGATCGGTTTCGAAGGGCCGCACGGCAAGTTCGCCAAGCGGCACGGAATCGGCTGCAATGCCGAGATCGACGGCCCCTTGCGCCACCGACGTTGCGATCGCGTAGCTCGGCTGTTCGGCGATCTCCACGTCGATGCGCGGATTTGCGACGAGGAACTTCACCAGATGCTGGGGCAGAAACTCGGTGAGTGCGGCCGTGTTGCATGCCACGCGAACCGTGGCGCTGAAGCCATCGGCATATTCGCCAAGGGCCGCGCGCAAAGCCTGGGCGCGATCGAGCACGGCTTGCGCATGATGGAGCAGCGCTTCGCCGGCGGCCGTGGGTGCCACACCGCGCCGGCCGCGCACGAGCAGATCCACGCCCGCTTCCTCTTCCATCGCGGCAAGCCTTGCACTGGCGGACGCGAGTGCGAGATGCGCCTTTGCCGCCCCCTTGGTGATGGAGCCGCTCGCGGCCACGGCCACGAACAGGCGCAGATCGGCCAAATCGAAGCGCATCGCGTTTCCTCCCTCGCATTTGTGCCTTCGGCCCATCCGAAGGCTCGCTTGACGCATTCCAGATTGCGCCGAAGCAGGGGCCGCAGGCAATGTCGCCGCCATGATCGAACCCATCCTCATCGCAAGTATCGCCGCCGCCTTCGTGCTGGCCGGATTCGTCAAAGGCGTGGTCGGGCTCGGCCTGCCGACGATTGCGATGGGGCTCATGAGCTTGGCGCTGCTGCCCGCGCAAGCCGCCGCAATTCTGATCGTGCCGTCGCTGGTGACGAATATCTGGCAGCTTTGGGCGGGCCCCGATTTTCGCGGCCTCGTGCGGCGGCTATGGCCGATGTTGGCTTCCGTGTGCGTGGGCGTGTGGCTGGGTGCCGGCTGGCTTGCGGGCGAGCAGGCCGGCGCCGCGCGCGTGGCCCTCGGGCTCGCCTTGGTCGTCTATGCGGGTTTGGCGCTTGCCAATATCCGCCTGCCAGCACCCGGGCGGCACGAGGCGATGGCGGCACCCATTGTTGGAATCTTGACCGGCTTGGTCACGGCCGCCACGGGCATTTTCACGATCCCGGCCGTCCCCTATCTGCAGTCGTTGGGTCTCGACAAAGAAGACATGATCCAGGCCCTCGGCCTGTCGTTCCTGGTCGCGACCGTCGCACTGGGCGTGAGCCTTGCGGGCGGCAATGTCTACGATCTCGACCTGTTGCTGGGCTCGTGCCTGGCCGTGCTGCCGGCCCTTGCCGGCATGGCGCTGGGCACCAAACTGCGCCATCGCATGCCGGCCGCGACGTTCCGCCGCTGGTTCCTGATCGGCCTTCTCGCCCTCGGCGCGTATCTCGCCGCGCGCGGGCTCGTCTAGCGCTTCTCTTCGATCACGTCCCAGATTTTGGCGGCCAGATCCGTGCCGTCGAAGCGCGCGATTTCCCGGATGCCCGTGGGCGACGTCACGTTGATCTCGGTCAGCCAATCGCCGATCACGTCGATGCCCACGAAGATGAGGCCGCGCTTTTTGAGCTCCGGGCCGATCGCTTCGCAGATTTCGTGCTCGCGCTTGGTGAGCGAGGTTTTGATCGCCTTGCCGCCCACATGCATGTTGGCGCGCGCTTCGCCGGCCGCCGGCACGCGGTTGATGGCACCCTCGGCTTTGCCGTCGACCAGGATGATGCGCTTGTCGCCTTGGCGCACGGCGGGCTCGTAGCGCTGCACCATCAAGGGCTCGCGGCTGGCCGACGTGAACATCTCGATCAGCGACGACAAATTTTCGTCGTCGGGTTTGATGCGGAACACGCCCGCCCCGCCGTTGCCGTAGAGCGGCTTCACGATGATGTCTTTGAACTCGGCGCGGAACGCGGCGATCTCGGCCGTGTCGGCCGTGATCAGCGTCGGCGGCATCAATTGCGGGAAGTGGGTCACGAACAGTTTTTCGGGCGCGTTGCGCACATGGGCCGGATCGTTGACCACGAGCGTGCGCGGATGGATATGCTCGAGCACGTGCGTTGCCGTGATGTAGGCCATGTCGAAGGGCGGGTCCTGGCGCATCAGCACCACGTCGCACGCGGCCAAGTCGATCGTCTCGCGGGGGGCGAAACTGTAATGGTTGCCCTTCTCGCGCCGCACCGTCACCGGATGGGCTTTGGCGGTGATGTTGTCTTTGCCGCGCATCGAGAGATCGCGCACATGGTAGTGGAACAGCGTGTGGCCGCGCCGCTGCGCTTCCAGCATCAACGCAAACGTCGAATCGCCGTCGATATTGATTGCGGCGATTGGATCCATCTGGACGGCGACGCGAAAGCCCATCTTTCTTCTTCCTTCAGTTCAGGCGGCTTTTGAGCGCCTGGATTGCGGCGGCAAGATGCGCCTTGGCGCCGCCTGCGTCCACCAGCGACAAAGCCTGCTCCAAACACATCACGCCCGCGCGCAGATTGTCGAGGCTTGCATGAACGAGGCCGGTTTCGTGCCACAAAGCCGGATCCTCGGGGGCCAGCATCAGCATGCGCTCGAGCGTGGCCAAAGCCGCTTCGAACGCTTCGGCCTTGAGTTGGCGCTGCTTGATGTTGTTCTGCAGGCGCAGCAGCACCGCACGGTCGCTGACGCTCGCATAATGGCGATTCTCGAGCTCGGCTTTGGGGCCTTCGAAGCTTTTCAAGAGGCTGCGCAGCTCGGCCGTATCGAGCACTGCCCCGCCATTGAACGGATCGACGATCGCGCGACCGTCGGGCGCTTCGATGCGGATCAAAAAATGGCTCGGGAAGGCAAGGCCCGCCGCGTTCCAGCCCTGGCTGCGCGCACCGTGGATCCACAAAATCGCAAGGGCCACGGGCAGGCCGCGGCGCCGCTCGATCACGCAGGCGAGATCGGCATTCTGCAGATCGTCGTAGCTGTCGCGGTCGCCGCGATAGCCGAGCTTGTCGGCAAGGGCGGCGCGCAACGCTTCGCACCGCCCCAGCGCCGTGTCGGGCTGGCCAAGGTGGCTTTCGCCGACGGCAGAAGCGATCTCGGCCAGATGCGCGCGATAGGCCGCGAGATCGAGTTCGGGGCGTGCGGCGGCGGCCAAGGCCAAAGCGGTTTCGCCGATCGGCAGCTCGTCGTTGCCGAGCTTGGCGGCCGCGCGCAGCGAAGCCGCCGCCGCCTCAATCCCGTTCAAGAGCGCGTCCCCGACTCCTCGCCCGGCGGGCTGCGGAAGCGGCGCGGATCGTCGCGCGCGATCACGTGGCTCACGACGCGGCGGATGCTCGATTGGCTGCGCGCGATGCCGAGCACGCGGTCGTGCTCGGCCGCGTCGGTGAACACGCCGAGCAGGTAGACCGTGCCGTTCACGACCTCGAGCGAATAGTTCGCCGAATTGACGCCGCGCGCGAACAGGAGGCGCGAACGCAATTCGCCCGCCGCCCACGTATCCTTCGCGTAGGCCTTGAGACCGCCTTCGTCGGTGATCTCGATCTCGTTGATGATTTCGCGCACACCCTTGGCCTGCCAGGCAAGGCGAATGGCCTCGGCGCGCATGTCGGGGTCGGTGACGGCCCCTGAGACCAGCACGCGGCCTTCGTAGATCTGCGTCTGCACGGCCGCGAACAGCCTCTCGCTCTTCTGGAACCAGTAATGGGTGATCTCGAGCGCGATCGCATTGTCGGTAACCGCCCCGCGAACGCCGCGATCCTGCATCGCGGCCGAGCCGACGGTTGCCGCCCCGCCGACGGCCACGCCCACGCAGCCCTGCAGGGCGAGGCCAAGCGTCAGCACCGCTGCGGCGACGGGAATCGAAACTTTGCGCATGAGGAAACGCTCCTGTTGTCGGTCGAAATTCGCGACTCGGCGCGTGCCCCGAATCTAGGGCTCAGCGTCGGTCGTGCCAAGCATCTTGGATATGGCGCGGCCACCGTCCCGGTGCAACCAGGACGAGGTCGAAACGCCGTTCGAATGCGGCAAAATTCGGGCGCTTGGCGCAGAATTGTTCGGCCGCGCGCGCGATGCGCATGGCTTGGGCAGGGTGTAGCGATTCGGCCGCATCGTCGAAGGCGCCGCGCGCTTTGACCTCGACGAAAGCCAGCACGCGGCCGCGCTTGGCGATGAGGTCGATCTGGCCTGCGGGCAGGCGCACATCGTGCGCCACGATGCGCCAGCCCGCGAGGCGCAAGCGCCACGCCGCGATCGTCTCGGCAAGCCGTCCGCGACGTTGCGCCTCGATGTGACGGCGAGAAGGCTCGCGCATTGTTACGCCTTGCGCTTGCCCGCAAGCGCCAAAGCACGCGCGTAGACTTGGCGGCGCGGCAGGCCCTGCTCGGCGGCAATGCGGTCGGCGGCATCGCGCACGCCCAACGTCGCAAGAGCGGCTGTGATTTTCGCATCGAGGGAGGCTTCGTCGAGTGCAGTTTCGCGCGCTGCTTGCGGCGGGCCGACGACGATCACGATCTCGCCGCGCGGCGGATCGACTTCGCATTGCGCGGCAAGCTCGGCAAGCGTGCCCATGCGGCATTCTTCGTGCAGTTTCGTGAGTTCGCGCGCGAGGGCGGCCGGGCGCGGGCCCAAGATCTCGGCAAGGGCCGCCAACGTTTCGCCTGCGCGATGCGGGGCCTCGAACAGCACGAGGCTTGCGGCCACGTCGCGGAATTCGACCAAGCGGCGCGCGCGCGGGCCGGTCTTGGGCGGCAGAAAACCCAGAAACAAAAACGGCTCGGCCGGCAGGCCCGAGAGCGCAATCGCCGTCGCGATCGCCGACGGGCCGGGCACGACCGTGACCGGAATTCCGGCGCCGCGCGCCGCCTTCACAAGCTCGGCCCCCGGATCGGCAATGCCCGGCATGCCGGCATCCGACACGAAGGCCAGCACTTGGCTACGCGCGTGCCCGGCGATGTAGGCGGCCGTGGCGGCACTTGCCTGGCGGTCGAAGCGCACAATCTTGGGTGCAGTCAAGCCTAGGGCCGAAAACAGGCGGCGGGCCACGCGCGTATCTTCGGCCGCCACAAGGCTTGCGGCGGCAAGGACTTCGCGCCCGCGCACCGTCATGTCGCCGAGATTGCCGAGCGGCGTGCCGACCAGATAAAGCCCCGGTTCGAAAGCCTGCGCCGAGGCTGGATTAACGGGCGCCGCCTCGCTAGTGTCGCCCCCTGTTGGAAGTGGGCCTGTTCGAGGAGGGTTTCCCGCCGTGCGTCGCATCCTGGTTCCCGTTCTGGCCTTGCTTGTCCCGGTTTTGGCGGCGTGCCAAGCAGCCGATGGCGTGCGCGACAGCGTAACGGGCCTTTTCGGCCAGAGCCAGCCAAGCGTGCGCGTCGTCCCGCCCGCCCCTGCGCCAGCGCCGACCGAGACTGTTGCGGTCCCGACGGTCGAATCCGCACCGGCGCCGGCCGCAACCGAAGCGGCCGAACCCGCTTTGCGTGTCGATGCCGTGCCGGGTGCGGGTGCGCCGTCGCGCACCCGTGGCAGCAATGCGCCGCGTGTGGCCCTGCTGCTGCCTTTGTCGGGGGCCAATGCCGGTGTGGGCCAAGCGCTGCTCGATGCCGCAACCCAAGCCGTGTTCGATCTTGCCGACGATGATTTTGTGCTGCTCGTGCGCGACACGGCTGGCACGCCGCAAGGTGCCCAGCTCGCCGCCGAATGGGCGCTCGAGCAGCAAGCCCAGCTCGTGGTGGGCCCGCTGCTGGGCGCAGAAGCGCAGGCGATCGCACCCACGCTGCGCGCGGCGAATGTGCCGGTCTTGAGCTTCTCGAACGACCGCAGCATTGCCGCCGAAGGCATCTATGTGCTGGGCATCGCACCGCAAGCGGCCGTCGCGCGCACGATCGAATTTGCGCGCGGGCGCGGGCTCGAGCGGTTTGCAGCTCTGGTACCTGCCAATGCGCTGGGCCAGGCGGCCGAACAGGCGTTGCGCGCGAGCTTGTCAGCGCAAGGCGGCACGCTCGTGCGCGTTGAACGCTACGAGCCGGGTGCCCTCGACTATGCGCCCGCCGTGCGGCGCTTGGGCCAATTGGCGGGTCCGCCGCCGCGCCTTGCACGCGGCGAAGCAGCACCGCCGCCGCCCGAGCTCGATTTCGAAGCCGTGTTGCTGCCCGATTTCGGCGACCGGCTCGTGCAGGTCGTGGCGCAATTACACGGCCACGAGATCGACCCGATCCGCATCAAATATCTCGGCATCCCGCTGTGGGAGGATGCGCGCCTGTTCCGCGAATCCTCGCTGCAGGGGGCGTGGTTCGCAGCCCCCGCACCCGCCGCACGCGCGCGCTTCGAGCAGCGCTATCGCGAGTTTTTCGGCCGCGCGCCGCCGCGCGTGGCAACTCTCGCCTACGATGCGGTCGCACTCGCCGCCATCCTCGCGCGCGGTAAGGGTCCGGAGGGTGCCGATTATTCGCCTGCGGCCCTGACCGCTGCCGGCGGTTTTGCCGGCGTGGAAGGCATTTTCCGGCTGCGCCCGAACGGCTATGTCGAGCGCGGTTTTGCCGTACTCGAAATCGCGCGCGACACCCCGCGCGTTCTGAGCCCCGCCCCCGAAGCCTTCGAGAATCCCGGAAACTGACTCATGTCCGAGAAGATCTATAGCGGCGGCTGCCTGTGCGGCGCTGTGCGCTTCGAGGCCAAAGCCCCCGCCGCGAGGCCGCATACCTGCTCGTGCAAAATGTGCCAGCGCCACACCGGCGGCCTCACGCTCGCCTGGGTCGAGTTCCCGCGCGACGCCGTCAAATGGACCGGCAAGGGCGGAAAACCTGCCACCTATCGCTCGTCGCCCATCTCGAGCCGCGCCTTCTGCAAGGCGTGCGGCAGCTCGCTCGGTGCCATCGACGACGCGCCGACCGTGGGTTTGCTGCTCGGCGTGTTCGACAAGCCAGGTGCAGCGGCCTTGCGTCCGACCGCGCACTCTTTCCGCAGCCCCCGCCCCAAATGGTGGCATGTGGAAACCGGCGAGAGCGCCTAACCCCTGAGTGCTGCCAGCAGCGCGTTCAAAAGCTTCATGCCTTGCGGCGTGGCGGCGACGCCGGTTGGCGTGCGCGCCAAGAAACCGTCGGCGATCATACGGGCCACGCGCTTGGGATCGAGCGCTTCGGGGCCTTCGAGGGACGCACCCGTCACGCGTTCGAAGCGCGCGGCGTCGATGCCTTCGGAAAGCCGAAAACCCATCATCACCGCTTCGTCGACCTGCGTTGCCTTTTCGAGCGGCACGGATTCGGCCGTCGCATGGCCGTTTGCGGCAACGTCGGACAGCCAGGTTTCCGGTGCTTTCGCTTGACGCGTGGCGTGGCGCTTGCCGTCGATCGCGATGCGGCCATGGGCACCCGGCCCCACGCCGACATAATCCTCGTAGCGCCAATAGACGAGATTGTGGCGCGATTCCTGGCCGGGCTTGGCGTAGTTCGAAACTTCGTAGGCGGGCAGCCCTGCATCGGCGAGCATCGCGTTGGTCGTGTCGTAGAGTTGCTCTTGCACGTCTTCGTCGGGCAGCTTGTATTGGCCGCGCGCGAACAAAGTCTGAAACTGCGTGCCCTCTTCGATCGTCAATTGATAGAGCGACAGATGCGGCGGCTGCAGGGCGAGCGCGCGTTTCAGCTCTTCCTGCCATTCGGTCACCGTCTGGCCGGGCCGCGCATAGATGAGATCGAACGAGAAGCGTTCGAACAAGGCCGCCGCACGGTCGATGGCGCGCTGGGCTTCGCGCACATCGTGGCCGCGCCCGAGAAATTTGAGCGCCGCATCGTCGAGCGCTTGCACGCCGATCGACAGGCGGTTGATGCCCGCTGCTTTGAACGCGGCGAAGTGTGCGGCTTCCGAGGAATTGGGATTGGCCTCGAGCGTGATCTCAGGTTCGTCGGCGATCGCCCAGCGTGTGGCAATACGCTCGAGCACGCTGCCCGCAAGCGAAGGGTCCATCAAAGACGGCGTACCGCCGCCGAAAAAAACCGACGTTACGCGCTTGCCCGGTGTCAGTTCCGCGTAATGGTCGATCTCGCGCAGCAGCGCGTTCTTCCAGGCGTCGCCGTCGATCTTGTCGCGCACATGGCTGTTGAAATCGCAATAGGGGCACTTCGATTTGCAGAACGGCCAATGCACATAGACGGCGAAACTCATTTGGATGCCAAGCACGCCGCAACGAGTTTGCCGAACGCCACGGCGCGATGGCTGATCTTGTGTTTTTCGTGCGGGTCCATTTCGCCGAACGTGATCGCATGGCCTGCGGGCACAAACATCGGATCGTAGCCGAAGCCGCGCGATCCCCGCGGCGGCCACACAAGCGTGCCGTCCACTTCGCCACGGAACGTTTCGACATGGCCGTCGGGCCAGGCGAGGGCGAGGACGGCGACAAAATGCGCGCGCCGGTCGGCCGCACCATCAAGGGCCGCTTCGACCATGCGCATGGCGCGCATCCAGTCGCGCTTGGGGCCAGCCCAATTCGCCGTATACACGCCCGGATCACCGTGCAACGCGTCCACACACAGGCCGCTGTCGTCGGCAAGCGACGGCAGGCCGGTTGCCGCACAAGTGTGGCGCGCTTTGAGGATCGCGTTGGCTTCGAACGTCGTGCCCGTCTCGTCGGGCTCGGCCACGCCCAAAGATCCGGCCGATACGCAGTCGAGCCCGAAGGGCTGCATCAGGTCGGCAATCTCGGCCAGCTTGCCCGCATTGTGCGTGGCGATGACGAGTTTGCCGCCGGAAAGTCTGCGCGGCCCTAGACCGACCATTTCGCGATCGCCTGTTTCTGCAACGCGACGAGTTCGCCCACGCCTTTGCGCGCCAAAGCGAGCATGGCGAGCAATTGGTCCTGGTCGAACGGATCCCGCTCGGCTGTGCCCTGCACTTCGATGAGCTTGCCGTCGCCGGTCATCACAAAGTTGGCGTCGACCTCGCAGGCCGAGTCTTCGGCATAGTCGAGATCGAGCACGCTCGCCCCGTTCGAAATGCCGCACGAGATGGCCGCCACATGGCTGCGGATCGGCAGCGTCTTGAGGCCCTTGGCTTTGACGAGCGGATAGATCGCCTGATGCAAAGCGACCCACGCGCCCGTGATCGCGGCGGTGCGGGTGCCGCCATCGGCCTGCAGCACGTCGGCATCGATCTTGATCTGGCGCTCGCCGAGCACGCCCATGTCGCACACGGCACGAAGTGCGCGGCCGATCAGGCGCTGGATTTCCTGCGTACGGCCCGATTGTTTGCCGCGCGCCGCCTCGCGGTCGGTGCGCGTGTGGGTCGAACGCGGCAGCATGCCGTATTCAGCCGTGACCCAGCCTTGGCCCGAGTTGCGCAGAAACGGCGGTACTTTCTCCTCGAGCGAGGCGGTGACCAGCACATGCGTGTCGCCGAAGCGCACCAAGCACGAACCCTCGGCATGTTTGGCGAAACCGGGCTCGAGGCTGACGGCACGCATCTGGTCGGCGGAACGGCCCGAAGGGCGCATGGGATGTCTCTTTTCTGGGAACAGGATCGGGGAAGCAAAAACCGCCGGACCTTAGGCGGATGTGGCGGCGCGGAGCAAGCGCGGACGAGGGGGCTTTTGCGTGTTTGCCGCCAATTGACTCGCATCCTCGCCCGTGACTAGCCTTGTGCCATGAGCCGATCCCCGATTGTGCCGTTCGAACGCAAAGCCCCGTCGCCTGCACCCAGTGCCACGCGCGAGCGTTTGCAGACGGCCGTCGAGGCGATGGACGAGCGCTCGCGCGACGTGTTCCGGCGCATCGTCGAGGCCTATGTCGATACGGGCGAGCCCGTTGGCAGCCGCACGCTCTCGCGCCAATTGGCCGATCCGTTGTCGCCGGCCACCATCCGCAATGTGATGGCGGATCTGCAGGATCTGGGGCTGCTCTATTCGCCGCATATTTCGGCCGGCCGCTTGCCGACCGATTTGGGCTTGCGGCTGTTCGTCGATGGCTTGCTCGAAGTCGGGCGCCTTTCGAGCGACGAGCGCGAGAAGATCGAAGTGCAGTGTGCTGCCGGCGGGCGCTCAGTCACGCAAGTGCTCGAACAGGCGAGCAATCTGCTGGCGGGCTTGGGGCGCGGGGCGGGGCTTGTGATCGCCCCAAAATCCGATGCCCCCCTCAAACATGTCGAATTTGTGCCGCTCGGGCCGGGCCGCTCGCTCGTGGTGCTCGTGACCGAGCAGGGCTTGGTCGAAAACCGCGTGATCGAAACGCCGATGGGTCTCACGCCGCAGCAGCTCATCCAGGCGTCGAACTTTCTGTCGGCACACCTTACGGGGCGTACGCTGGTCGAGGCGCGCGAAGACATTCTGCGCCGCTTGGCCGAATCGCGCGCCGAGCTCGACCAATTGTCGCAGCGCGTGGTCGAACAAGGCTTGGCCGTGTGGTCCACGCCCGACGGCAGCCCGGCGCGCGAGGGGTATTTGATCGTGCGCGGCCAAGCAAAGCTCTTGGCCGACGTGCATGCGCTCGACGATCTCGAGCGCATCCGCCGCCTGTTCGAAGCGCTGGAGCAGCACGAATCGATGGCCCGCATCCTCGAACAGGCGCAGACGGCCGACGGCGTGCAGATTTTCATCGGCGCGCAGAACGAATTGTTCGGCCTGTCCGGCTGCACGACGATCGTCGCCCCCTATCGCGATTCGAGCGAACGCATCGTCGGTGCGATCGGCGTGGTGGGGCCCACGCGCCTCAACTATGCGCGCATCATCCCGATGGTAGACTATACGGCGCGCGTTATCGGCCGGCTGGTCGGCTGAAAAACGTCTCTTGCGTTTGTCGCAAAACACGCCCAAATCCGGGCGTGAAACCGTCCACGCAACAGCGGAACCTGCCATGACCGAGCCTGCCACGCCCCAACCTGAGAATCCCACGACCCCCAGCGTCGAAATCCCGGCCGAATTGTTCGAGGCCCCGGCGCCTGCCGATCCGTTGGCCGATCCGTTGGCCGAGGCGTTGGCCAAGGTTGCGGCGATCGAGGCCGAGATGGCCAAAACCAAGGATGCGGCGTTGCGCGCGATGGCCGACGCCGAAAACATGCGCAAGCGCGCCGAGCGCGAAATCGCCGAACGCGAGAAATACGCGGTCTCGAAATTCGCGAAGTCGCTGCTCGACGTGGCCGACAATCTGCGCCGCGCGCTCGACAATGTGTCGGCAGAAGCGCTGGCCGCCGATCCGAGCCTTGCCAAGCTCGTCGCGGGCGTGGAATTGACCGAGCGCGAATTGCTGCAGGCTTTCGAGCGCAATGGCGTGGTCAAGGTCGAGCTTGCGGGCAAGCCGTTCGATCCCGCGATCGCCCAGGCGGTGGCCCAAGTCGATTCGCCGAACCAAGCGGCCGGCACGGTCGTGCAGGTGTTCCAGCCTGGCTACACGCTGCACGGCCGCATCCTGCGCGAGGCGATGGTCACCGTCGCCAAGGGTGCGCCTGCCGCCGGTATCGACACGGTTGCATGAGCCGAGGCGCTTAAAGCCAAAACGCCCGCAACGCCGCGAGGGGTATCCCCTGGCGGCGTGGCGGACGGTCAATGCAGCGGCGCTGGCGAGGGAGCCGGCGCCTTCGTCTCAGGCGTTCTTCTTGAACGCCGCCTTCGCAGCCGCGTCGGCGGCTTCGTAGGCTTTGCTGGCAACGCGTGCCGGCGGCGCTTCCGGTGCCGGTCCGCTGGCATCGGGCCCGAAAACGCGGGCAATACGCGTCTGGTAGCGCGGGTCGATAATGTCGATGAACGGCTCGAAGCTGCCTTCGACAAGACCCGACTTGGCTGCCAATTGGCGCGACGTGCCGACTTCGACCTTGTCCTGTACCGGCGCATCGACGGCGTTGGCGCGCTGCTTGGCACCCACGGGCGGCGTTGCGTCGGCTGCGCCCGGCCGTGCCACGCCTGGGCGCTCAGCCGGTTGGGACGAATCGTTGCGGGCCCCGCGAACGGCAGGGGCAGGCGACGTCTGGCGGTTTTCGCCTCCGGCCGAATATCCGACCGGCGGCAATGGGGGCGTTACCCCCACACTGGGGATACTGGACATGACACTCCTCGTTTCTCGATGCAGTCGATACGCGCTTCTGCGTGTATCGGCGACCATCGCCAGCCTTGCACCTCCGTTGCTCGCAACGGAACGTGATGAGCGCAAACCGGGCGATCCTCAAGGCTGTCTTACTATGATTTATTCTACTTGTCAAGCTGGGCCAATTCTGCGGGGCGGGGTGCGGCAAAGATTCTGGGGCCGCATCGCCACGCGCGCGGGTTTCAAGGTTGCGCGCCTGCGTTTGCCTGCCTATATGCCTTGCCGAGCGCAGGGTCTTTCCTGAAGAACCATCCCAAGCGCTGTCCAACTTGAACCGAGGGGTTCGGCCGCGATGCCTCGCACGAGGGTCGGGCGCGAATTGCCGCAAAGCGAGGGTCGCATGAGCAAAGTCATCGGAATCGATCTTGGCACCACGAATTCGTGCGTTGCCGTGATGGAAGGCAGCACGCCCAAAGTCATCCCGAACGCCGAAGGGGCCAACACTACGCCCTCGATCGTCGCGTTTACGGAATCGGGCGAACGTCTGGTGGGCCAGCCCGCCAAGCGCCAGTCCGTCACCAACCCGACCGACACGTTCTACGCGATCAAGCGCCTGATCGGGCGCCGCTTCGAAGACCCGATGGTGTCGAAGGACAAGGGCCTCGTGCCCTACGACATCGTCAAGGCCGACAACGGCGACGCGTGGGTCAATTCCAAGGGCAAAAAATATTCGCCCTCGCAGATTTCCGCCTTCACGCTAATGAAGATGAAGGAAACGGCCGAGGCGTATCTGGGCGAAACGGTCACGCAGGCCGTGATTACGGTGCCCGCCTATTTCAACGACAGCCAGCGCCAGGCGACGAAAGACGCCGGCAAGATCGCCGGCCTTGAAGTGCTGCGCATCATCAACGAGCCGACGGCGGCTGCACTCGCCTACGGCCTCGAGAAGAAGAAGACCGGCACCATCGCGGTCTACGACCTCGGCGGCGGCACGTTCGACGTGTCGGTGCTCGAGATCGGCGACGGCGTATTCGAGGTGAAGTCGACCAACGGCGACACGTTCCTGGGCGGCGAAGATTTCGACAAGGAAATCGTCGACTATCTTGCGACCGAGTTCAAGAAAGAGGCCGGCATCGATCTGCGCGGCGACCGCCTGGCGCTGCAGCGCCTCAAGGAAGCGGCCGAAAAGGCGAAGATCGAGCTGTCGTCTGCCGTGCAGACGGAAGTGAACCTGCCCTTCATCACGGCCGACGCGTCGGGCCCGAAGCATCTCAACATCAAGATCACGCGTTCCAAGCTCGAAAGCCTCGTCGATGTGCTGATCCAGCGCACGATCGAGCCGTGCCGCAACGCGCTGAAAGACGCCGGCCTCAAGGCCAGCGAGATCGACGAAGTGGTGCTCGTGGGCGGCATGACGCGCATGCCCAAGGTCATCGAAACCGTGAAGCAGTTCTTCGGGCGCGAGCCGCATCGCGGCGTCAACCCGGACGAAGTGGTCGCGATCGGTGCGGCGATCCAGGCGGGCGTGCTCAAGGGCGACGTCAAGGACGTGCTGCTGCTCGACGTGACCCCGCTGTCGCTCGGCATCGAAACGCTGGGCGGCGTGTTCACGCGCCTCATCGACCGCAACACCACGATCCCCACGCGCAAGGGCCAGACCTTCTCGACCGCCGAAGACAGCCAGTCGGCCGTGACCATCCGCGTGTTCCAGGGCGAACGCGAAATGGCCGCCGACAACAAGATGCTGGGCCAGTTCGACCTTGTCGGCCTGCCGCCCGCGCCGCGCGGCGTGCCGCAGATCGAAGTCACGTTCGACATCGACGCCAACGGCATCGTGCAGGTCTCGGCCAAAGACAAGGGCACAGGCAAGGAGCAGCAGATCCGCATCCAAGCCTCGGGCGGCCTCTCCGACGCCGAGATCAACAAGATGGTCAAGGACGCCGAGGCCAACGCGAGCGAAGACAAGAAGCGCCGCGACTTGGTCGAAGCCAAGAACCGTGCCGAAAGCCTCGTGCACGACACCGAGAAGAACGTCGCCGAATACGGCGACAAGCTCGATGCGGCCGAAAAAGCCGCCGTGCAGACCGCCATCGACAATCTGAAGGCGACCAAGGACAGCACCGACGCCGAAGACATCAAGGCCAAGACCGAAGCCCTGATGCAGGCCGCCATGAAGCTCGGCGAGGCCATGTACAAAGCCCAGGCGGCGACCGGCGACGTGCCGCCGGATGCCGGCGGCCCCGAGGGCGGTGCCAAGGCCGAAGGGCCCAAGGCGAAGGACGAGAAAGTCGTCGACGCGACGTTCGAGGAAGTTTCGGACAAGACCAAAAAGGGCTAAAGCTCGTTTCGGTCGGCCGATCCGGCGCGCTTCGCGCGCGTCGGGTCGGGCCGTTCTGTCCTCACGGAGAAGTGTTGCGTGGCGAAAGCGGATTACTACGAATTGCTGGGTGTCGCCAAAGGGGCGTCGGCGGACGATCTCAAGAAGGCCTATCGCAAGCTCGCCATGCAGTTTCACCCGGACAAAAATCCGGGCGACAAAAAGGCCGAGGCCAAGTTCAAAGAGATCAACGAAGCCTACGACGTCCTCAAGGACGACCAGAAGCGCGCGGCCTATGACCGCTTCGGCCATGCCGCGTTCGAAGGCGGCGGCGGTGGCCAGCCCGGCGGTTTCGGCGCGGGCGGTGCAGGCGGCTTTGCCGATATTTTCGACGAGATGTTCGGCGAGTTCATGGGCGGGGGCAGGCGCGGCGGCGGGCCGCAGCGCGGCGCCGACCTTCGCTACAATCTCGAAATCAGCCTCGAAGACGCATTCCACGGCAAGCAGGCGACGGTGCGCGTCGCCTCCATGCATGCGTGCGAAACGTGCCACGGCAGCGGTGCCGAGGCGGGCTCCAAGCCCATCACCTGCCCCACCTGCCGCGGCCAAGGCAAAGTGCGCGCGCAGCAAGGCTTCTTCACGATCGAGCGCGCCTGCCACCAATGCGGCGGGGCGGGCCAGATCATCGAAAAGCCCTGCAAGACCTGCCAGGGCCAGGGCCGCGTGCGCAAGGAGCGCACCTTGTCGGTCAATATCCCGGCCGGCGTGGAAGACGGCACGCGCATAAGGCTCGCGGGCGAGGGCGAAGCGGGCTTGCGCGGCTCGCCAACCGGCGATCTCTATCTGTTTTTGTCGATCAAGCAGCACCGCCTGTTCCATCGCGAGGCCGCCGACATCTATTGCCGCGTGCCGATCCCGATGACGACGGCGGCCCTCGGCGGCTCGATCGAAGTGCCGACGGTCGACGGCACACGCGCCAAGGTCACGATCCCGGCGGGGGCGCAGACGGCCCAACAATTCCGCCTCAAGGGCAAGGGCATGAGCGTGCTGCGCAGCCAGGCGCGCGGCGACATGTTCATCGAGGCGATGGTCGAAACGCCGGTCAACCTCACCAAGCGCCAGCAGGAATTGCTGCGCGAATTCGAGGGCAGCGGCGGCGGCGGCAAAAGCCACAGCCCCGAAAGTGCGAGCTTCTTCGCCAAGGTGAAGGAGCTGTGGGACGATCTGCGGAATTGAGTTGCGCTGAGCGTCGACGCCCAGCCCTTTAACGGAGCGCGAGCCGCACCAGATCCTGCAAGTCCGAGAGCGGTACGGGCTTGATCGCAAAGGCGGACGCCCCGGCGCCGAGTGCCGACGCCCGACACGCGGGCTCCGTGCGGCCCGTGAGCACCACGACCGGCAAGGCGGCAAGGCGCGGATCGGCATGCCCGCGCAAGCGGCGCAGAAATTCGAGCCCGTCCATCGGCGCCATCGTCAGATCGCAGAAGACGAGATCGAAGGGCTGCTCGGCGAGCAGCTCGAGCCCGCGCGCACCCGTGGCGACGCCCACGCAATGGCCGATGCCGACGGCCTGCAGCATCGCGCACAGCACCTCGCGCATAATGTCGATGTCTTCGATCGCCAGAACGCGCAGCTGCGCCAATTCCGCTTTGGGTGCCGGTGCTTGCGTTTCCGCTGTCATTTCCTGCCGTTGCTGCTCGTATCTTCGAGGGCCTAGATTTAGCGGTACCGGCGGTGCCAAGCCAGCGCGCCGCCGTCGGTGCTGTCGGGAATTTTTATGCCGCGACTAAAGTGGCACGCAATTGCGTTTTGGCCCGCAAAACGCGACCTCGCAGGGCTGCTGGGCTTACGCCTTTTCGGCGCGGCGCAAGGAAACGAGGGCGCGCGTGCCGTTGGGCGGATTGTCGGCGAATTCGATCGACCCGCCCATGGAAGTCGCGAGCTTCTGGCAGATCGCAAGTCCGAGGCCGACGCCGCGATTGGTCGAATCGTCGACCGGACTGGCGATTTGGTAAAACGGCAAAAACACTTTCTGTCGCTCGGCGGGCGCGATGCCGGGGCCGCGATCGGCCACGCACAGCGTCACCGTCTGCGCGTCGCTGACCGCGTCGATCGTCACGGTTTCGCCGGCCGGCGAAAATTTGAACGCGTTCTCCGAGAGATTGGCGATGATGCGCCCGAGTGCCGTCATGTCGGCCATCACCGGCGGGGCGGCCCCGAGCCCGTCGCCGAAGGCGAGCCGCACGCGGCGCTGTTCGGCGGTCGCTTGCAGCACGCTCGCCACTGCCGTGACCGCGTCGATGAGGGCGATCGGTTTCAGCGCCAGCGTTTCGGCGTCGGCCGTGCGGCGCGACATTTCGAGCACGTCGTCAACGACGCGCTTGAGCCAATTGGCCGAGCTCACGATGGCGCCCACATAGCTTTGCGCGCGCGGCGGCAGATTGCCCGCGATGCCGAGCTTCATCGCCTCGGCGAAGCCGACGATGGCGTTGAGCGGCGTGCGCAGCTCGTGGCTCATATTCGCGAAGAAGCGGTCTTTGGCCGCCCCCGAATCGACCGCGAGCTCGGTTCGGTGGGCGGCAGCGGCCAGCGCCCTTTCGAGCGCTCGCGTGCGCTCGGCGACCGACGCTTCGAGGTCGCGCTGGCGGCGCGCAAGGCTCGAATAGAGCAGCAGCGCCAGCAGCAGCATCGCGGTCCCGCCCGTCAGAACGGCGACCGGCGCGTAGAGCTGCATCGGCGGCAGGTCGGTCGCATGTGCGATTTCGATGTCCCAGATCCGGCCCATGATTTCGACCGCGCGCGACACGTGCGCATCGAGTGCTGCGTTCGTCGACAGGGCGGCCCCGTCGACCGTCAGCAGCGGCAGCCGCGTGCGCAAATCGCCCGGGGCGGTGCTGGGACCGCGGTCGTGGATGGCAATGCGCGCGGTCGGAAATTGCTTCTCGAGCAGCGGCATGATCAGTTGGCCCGGCGACAGACCGATCGGCAGGATGCCGATCGTCTTGCCGTCGGCCACGATCGGTTGCAGTGCCAAGATACTGCGCGTGCCGGCCACATCGTCCTGCTCCAGCACGACTGGGGCCGAACCGATCGGGCGGCCCAGCGCCATCGCCCGTTCCGCCGCCGCCCGGCGCTCGGCGTTGGCCCACAGATCGAACCCGACCACGCGCTCGTTGCCGGTGATCGGATAGACGAAAAACGCGGGAAACATCGTTTCGCGCGGACCCGGCGGCTCGACGACGAAATCGGGATAGCCCAAGCGCGCCCGTGTGGCGTCGCGGGCCGCTTTGGCCTCGAGGGACGAAAAATCGGCAGGATCGGTGCGCGGGGCAAGCGCGATCGTGCGCAGGCTCGGATAGCGCTGCACGAGGCCCATCTGGTCGAGCCATGCCGCATAGGATGCCGCGTCGTCGAACTGGGTTTTGGCAAGCGTGGCCGCGAGCGTGATCTGGACCTGGGAAATTGTTGCGAACTCGTTC
>Ga0315907_10002769_pt1 | contig 21551 bp, 18 predicted proteins | sample LakEriMetagenome_3_FD_203525 | JGI IMG/M metagenome (GOLD analysis project Ga0315907, IMG submission 203525) | Freshwater fungal communities from buoy surface, Lake Erie, Ohio, United States - Buoy 12 MA123 | ecosystem: Environmental > Aquatic > Freshwater > Lake > Lake biofilm | place: USA...
CCCGCGTCGAGGAAGACATGCATGTAAGGATCGTAGGCACCGGTCGAAGGGACATGGTCTTCCGCAAAGGCGGTGGTGTAGTCCATGCCGAGGACCTTGCCGTACCAGTCGACGGTCTCTTTCGCGTCCTTGCACCGATAGGCGGTGTGGTGGATGCCGCCGAGCTTGACCGGATGCGCATTCATTCGACCGGCTCCACTTCATCGACCTTGAGCGCGCCGCGCTTGATCTGGTCGCGCTCCATGCTTTCGAACAGGGCCTTAAAGTTGCCTTCACCGAAGCCTTCGTCACCCTTGCGCTGGATGAACTCGAAGAACACCGGGCCAACCTGCGCTTCGGCGAAGATCTGCAGCAGCAGACGGGGCTGGCCGCCTTCAGTCGTTCCGTCGAGCAGGATGCCGCGCATCTTGAGTTGGTCGGCGTCTTCGCCGTGGCCGGGCAGGCGCTCGTCGAGCATTTCGTAATAGGTTTCCGGCGGCGCGGTCATGAACGGCACGCCGAGCTGCTTGAGATTGTCCCAGCACTGGACCAGGTCGTCGCAGATCAGCGCGATGTGCTGGATGCCTTCACCGTTGAATTCCTTGAGGAACTCCTCGATCTGGCCTTTTCCGCCTTCGCCTTCTTCATTGAGCGGGATGCGGATCTTGCCGTCGGGTGCGGTCAGTGCCTTGGAGGTGAGGCCGGTGTACTCACCCTTGATGTCGAAGAAGCGGATCTCGCGGAAGTTGAAGAGGGTCTCGTAATAGTCCGCCCAGTACTTCATGCGGCCGTTGTAGACGTTGTGCGTGAGGTGATCGATCACGTTGAAGCCCGCGCCGACCGGGTGCTTCTCCACGCCCGGAAGATACTCGAAATCGATGTCGTAGATCGACAGGCCGTTGCCTTCTGCGTCCTCGTAGCGGTCGATCAGGTAGACGATTGCGCCGCCGATGCCTCGTATTGCCGGGATGTGCAGTTCCATCGGGCCGGTCTGGACTGCAACCGGTTCGGCACCGCGCTCGATGAGTTCGGCATAGGCCTTGCGCGCGTCGCGGACACGGAAACCCATGCCACAGGCGGAGGGACCGTGTTCGCGGGCGAAATACCACGCGGCACTCTTCGGCTCGTAGTTCAGGATGAGGTTGATCTGGCCCTGGCGCCACAGGTCGACATCCTTCGAGCGGTGCCTTGCGACAAGGGAAAAACCCATTGCCTGGAACACCGGTTCGATCACGCCCTTTTCCGGCGCGCAGAACTCGACGAATTCGAAGCCGTCGAGGCCGATGGGATTCTCGAACAGGTCGGACATAGAGATCTCCTCTGCAGTAGTTTCAAGTGAAACTATAATTACGTTCGGGGCGCTTACAACGTTTGTGACCTATGCGGCCGTGCCAATCATTTATGCGCAACTACCCGACCCCCACATCGTACCGCGCAGCTGTCTTGGCCGCGATCTGCTTTTCGGAGACGCCGGGTGCCAGTTCGATCAGGCAGAACGGGCTGGCGTGATCTGGGCGGTGGAACACGGCAAGGTCGGTGATGATCATGTCGACCACGTTGCGGCCGGTCAGCGGCAGGGTGCATTCGGGGATGAACTTGGGGCTGCCGTCCTTGGCGTTGTGTTCCATCACCACGATGATCTTCTTGACCCCGGCGACGAGGTCCATCGCTCCGCCCATGCCCTTTATCATCTTGCCGGGCACCATCCAGTTGGCGATGTCGCCGTTCTCCGCCACTTCCATCGCGCCCAGCACGGTCAGGTCGATATGCCCGCCGCGGATCATCGCAAAGCTCGTGGCGCTGTCGAAATAGGCGCTGTGCGGCAGTTCGCTGATGGTCTGCTTGCCGGCATTGATCAGGTCGGCGTCTTCTTCGCCCGCATAGGGGAAAGGGCCGATGCCGAGCATGCCGTTCTCGCTCTGCAGCGTGACATGCATGCCTTCAGGGATATGGTTGGCGACCAGCGTCGGGATGCCGATGCCGAGATTGACGTAATAGCCGTCCTGCAGCTCCTGCGCCGCGCGGGCAGCCATTTCGTCGCGGGTCCAGCCATTCGCTTCTGCACTCATGGCATCTGTCCTTTCGGCGCTAGATCGAGGGCCTTGAGCAAAGAAACGAACGCTCCAAGACGCTTCTGCCGGTATTCGCCAGCATCGATCCCGGACCAATCGTAGAAGCCGGCACCATCGCGCAGGCCATTGCGCCCCTCTGCCATATGCCTGTCGACAATCTCGGGTGCCTTGTATCGGTCCGCATCTACGGTCTTCGAGAGATAGTCCGACGCGTAGTAGAGGATGTCATTGCCGCCGAAATCGATGAACTCTACCATTCCAAGCACGGCGTAGCGTATCCCGAAGCCCAGCCGAATTGCCTTGTCGATATCCTCGGCGCTTGCCACGCCTTCCTCGACGAGCCTCGCCGCTTCGTTCATGGCAAGGGCCTGGATGCGTGGCACGATGTATCCGGGCGAGTTCTTCATCACCACGGGCGATTTTCCGATCGCCTCAAGGCTCGTTACGAGGCGTTCGACGGCTGATTCGTCGCTTTGGCTTCCGCGTGCGACCTCGACGAGCGGCATCAACATCGCCGGATTGAGCCAATGCGCATTTACGAAGCGACCCGGGTGGCTTCCCAGCGATGCGAGTTCGTCAACCGCCATGGTCGAACTGGTCGATGCCATGACAGCATCGGGAGCGGCATGGCTGCAGGCCCATTCGAACAGGGCCGATTTGGCGTCGGTTGTTTCAGGGACACATTCGAAGTGTATCGGGACGCCAGCGAGCAGGCGTTCCGCATCCGAACGCTTCGCGAAGGTGATACGACCGACCGCATCAGCAAAATCCTCGGCGTGCCCGACACCAATCGAGGCGAGGAAGGCCAGATCATCGGCAATTTCGCGACGGGCATCTTCAGCCAATGCCGCAAATCCGGCCTCGTCGCGATCCTTGGCATCGACCATGAGTACGCGCTTGCCGCCGAACGCGTAGGCTTCGGCTATGCCGCGGCCCATCCGTCCGAGGCCGAGTACGGCGATGTCGTAACTGGTCACAGGCCCTCCCGCAGCATTTGCGACATTTCATCGCGCGAGAGGCCGCTGATGCCGAGATTTTCGAGCGTGCGCCCCTCGCCATACAGGTCGCGTCCCGTGATGGCCGAGGCAATTGCGAGGAAGCCATTGACGAGCGGCATCTCCACGCCTGCCCATTTGCCGACCGAGGACAGGAGCGAAAGGCCGAGCCTCGTGTCTTCGAGCATGTAGCGATGTTCGGTCAGGACAATATGTTCGCGCCAATCACCACTGTCGGTGAGAGAGTCATGCGCGCCCCGGCCATACATCCATTCCGGCCCGTCCTTCGCATAGTGGTCAGCCAGCGGATAGTGCGGTGCGCCGTAGCCCAGTTCCTCGCGCAGCCTGATCCGTTCGCCGTCGAGCGCATCGGTGGTTCTGCGAATGGCGGGCTGGGTGCCTTCGTTGTGTATGTCCCAGCTCTCGAAATGTTCGAGCGGACCGGCATTCATCATGATCAGTGGCGGGTGGATGATCCCGCCAGCATTCATCAGCGCACCGGAAAGTCCGTCTTCAATCGGCACAACCGCCGGATAGACCTGGCACAGTTTGGCGAGGGCGGCCTCGCTGTTGCGGGCGGGCAGGCAGCCGGTCGGCAAGTGCTTGCCATAGCCCGAAACGACCACATAGGCCGGGCCGTGCTTGCGTGCGAGGTAAGGCAATGTGCCGGTTTCGCAAAAGGTCACATCGGCGCTGTTTCCCGCGTCGCGTGCGGCCTTCAGGTAGATGTAGCTGCCGAAGGTGCCGGGCGGCAGATAAACGACCTGGCCATCCTGCCAATGCGGCGCGCAGGCTTCCGCCAGCGATTCCTGCGTTGTGGCCGGTAGCGGAATGACAATAACTTCCGCGCCATCGATCGCTTCGCCGAGGCTGGTTGTAGGGTGCGCGATAGCGACATCGCGCTCGCCCTTGTAGTCCTTTACCCGGATGGTCTTGCGTTCAAGGACAGGGCCGAGGTCGTGCGCGTTGCGCCGCCAGAAACGGACCCGGTGCCCGTTTTCGGACAGCTCGGCTGCCGCTGCATAGCATCCGTGTCCGCCGCCCAGAACTGCAACTTCCATCTCTCGACTCCCTTGAATTGCGAGCCGGGCATAGCGCGGCGATACGGGAACCGATTATTGGCGGACCAGATTTCCTTTTGCGAAAAGGGTGATTGAGATCAGGTGCCCAGAAAACCCTGGAAAACCTGTTCCGGATCATACTTCTGCCGCACTGACTGCAACCTTGCCCAGTCTTCCTGACTGAAACAGCTTTCTACCCTAGCAGCATCACGTTCGACATCGATCTCGTTGATGTAGCGACCTGATGCGAAGGGTGAGAGACCATCGGCGGTCGCCCTCAACCATCCGATTGCCGCTTCTCCCTGCTCGGGCGTACTGCCGATGGAATAAATGCCGATGTAGAGCTTGCCATGTATGCGCGCGCAGGCATTCGAAGGATGCTCCGCCGGATGGATTAGCGACATGACGACATGGGAGCCAGCCCCGGGTGCCTTGGCGAATTGCTCCGCGAGGACATGCAGGGCTTCAGAGGTCCGGTCGGTCCAGATGCTGTCGACCCCGAAGTAGCCATAGTTGAAAGGCACACGGAAATTGAGCGTGTCGAAATAGCTCTCCTCGAAGCTCCAGTCTTCGCGCGGGATTTGCATGAGCGCGCTTGCGGCGACCGGCTCGGCGGCGATCTGAGCGAGTTGTTGGGCTGCGGCGTTTTCGTCCTGGGCGAACAGGTTGATCCGCGCGACGCAGACTTTCGCGTCGGGCCCGGTCACATCGGGCGGAGCCATCGGCGCGTGGGCAAGGATGATCAACGGCTCGCTGTCGGCAAGCAAGCCGCGCGACTTCATATCCTCGAGCCAGGCAATCGCGTCCCCGGTGCGCGCAACCGGGAAGATATAGGTCGCCGATGTCACGATCTTCGGTGCAGGATAGGTCTTCACGCGGAAACGTGTGACGATGCCGGGAAAACCGTTGCCAGCGCCGCGCAGGGCCCAGGCAAGCTCGGGATCACTCTGGTCATCGATCAGGCGAAACTTGCCGTCTGCTGTCACCACTTCGGCCGCGATTACGCTGTGCGCAGAAAGACCGCCCCAGTTCTCCCAGTTCAGGCCCACGCCGCCGCCGAGCATGTACCCGCCCATGCCGACAGAGGCGCAGTGCGCAGCAGGGAAGGCGCGGCCGTTTCTCCCAAGCGCAACCATGATGTCGCGGCTCCAGACGCTGGGTTCAATCCACGCGCTTTCACCATCTGCATCCATTTCGACATTGCGGAAGTTCCACATGTCGATGAGCATGCCCTCATCACGCAGATAGTTGCCCCAAAGATTGTGGCCCGAGGACTTGGTCGAGATCTTTAGCCCGTTCTCGCGTGCGTATGTGACGGCCTGCTGCACCGCCTCGACCGTGTTCGGGCGCACGATCATTGAGGGGTGTCGTGCTGGTTTGCGCGACTGCCATACCGCGCCGGTGCGCCACGCTTCGTAATCCGCCGCATCGGCAGGTATCACGCGGCCATCAAGCGAGAGCGAGGGGAGGGACCGTTTGCCGCTGCAACCTGCAAGAGGCAGCAAGGAAAGGGCCCCGAGGCTGGATGCCCCGGCCATCAAGCCGCGTCGCGTAACACTGAATCCGGGCCGGGCCATTTGGTCGCTCCCTCTCAAGACCTGTCAGCCTTCCTTTTCGCACTTGGCAAGTTCGATGTCCTATTCGCAAGGGGGATGATCTTATGCGTAACTCCATAAGGAACTATGGGGCTGGAATAGCGCATTTCTTGTTTGAAGGGTTAAGGGTGTCGATGGAGGAGCATCATGAAACACATGACGACAATCGCCTGCGCCGTCTTTTTGGCGGGTTGTTCCCAGCACGGGTGGGATGGGCGCCAAGTCGCGTCAGCACAAGCTGCACCTGTTGCAGGTCCGACGCTGGAGATGTTTCAAAGCCGGATTGATAGCGACTATATCGTGCCTTTCATGGCGGGCGAGGTGGATCGCTGGCTGGACCTCTTCGACGATGACGTTGTTGGCCTGCACAACCGCTTGCCCGCCATGGAGGGTAAGCCAGCCTTGCGCAGCTTTGCCGATTTCGTTTCGGCCAATCTTGTAGTCGCCGAGATGTCGGTCACGCTGACAGGACTCAGGCAGGAAGGCGACTTGGCCTATACTTGGGGGACCTATCGCAGCCGCTTGCTCATGCGTGAAACTGGCGAACCGATGCCGGGTCACAACGAGAACGGCAAGGTCTTCTTCGTGTGGAAGAAGCAGTCGGACGGAAGCTGGAAGCTGGCCGTCGATATGGGCAACGAACTTCCCGCTTCGTCGATGCAATGACTATACGTTCGATTCTGATCACCGGCGTTTCTAGCGGCATCGGCTTTGCCGCCGCGAGGCGCTTTCTTGATCTGGGATGGCGGGTGATTGGCACAGTCCGCAAACCGGACGATGCCGACCAACTGAGGGAATTCGGGAGAGAGAATTTCAGCCCGATCGTCCTGGATGTGACCGATCACGAGCGGATCGCGGATCTGGCGGGCGAGGTTGCACAATTGCTCGATGGCAAACCGCTCGATGTCCTTTGCAACGACGCCGGGACCATCGTTCCTGCAGCGACCGCATACTAATCGGTGACGGGTTTCAGGTCGGCAGTCGAACTTAACCTGATTGCCCCATTTGCGGTTACACGCGCGCTCTATCCCCTACTGCCAAGCCAGGCGGGCGCCTCCTGTTTGTCGGTTCACTGGCCGGAACACAGCCCTTACCATTCTGCGCTGCATATTCCGCCGCCAACTACGGGATCGAAAGTTTGGCTGCTTCTCTGAGGGTCGAATTGAGCGTGCAGGGCATAATGGTGTCAGTGATTGCACCAGGCTCCACGCGCACCGCGATCGCGGCCAAAATCGGGCCTGTCACACCACTGGAGGGCATGGACAGCGAATTTGCTCCGGCCATTGCCCGGATGGCTCAGCGTATGGGGTGCGAAGGTCAGCGCGCCTATACCGCTGAAAAAGTTGGCCGGATCATCGAACGGGCGGCGAATGACGCCAGGCCAAAGGCACGATATGTGGTGACCCCGGGTTACATCAGCAATTGGCTTGCCCCGCGCCTGCTTGGCTGCGCATGGGAGGAAGCTCGCTGGCGTCGTCGACCAGCTGGAAAATAGCAGGTCCAAGTATGGAGCAGCGTGCCGCCGTGTCCATTCAAAGACTTCGAAAAGCTGAGGGTCCCAGCGCTTTGCGCTGAGGCCCCCAATCTTTCGGCCTGTTCCGATACAATCAGTACTTGTACTGCAGGGTGATGCCATACAGGCGAGGCTCGCCGATATAACTGAGGACAGACGCACCATCAAAGTTGAACGCCGCGCCATCGAGCGGGATCTGGAAATCGATCGTGCGATAATCTTCATCGAAGCAGTTGCGGCACCACAGCGAGGCTTCCCAGGCTCCGTCGTCCCCGCGAATACCAATCCGCCCGTTTACCAAAGCGTAGCCGCCCTGGCTCTGGCTCAGATCATTGGTCGTGAAGTATCTGCTCTTGAAGGCAAGATCGCCGTGCACGAAGCCCGACAGGCCGCTCGAATTCAAATCGAATTCGTAAGTCGATCCGAAACCGCCGCTCCACTTGGGTGCGTGATTGATAGGATTGCCATTCTGGTCCTCAACGTCCGCATAGACGACGCCCGCGGAGATTTCGAACCCGGGAGCCGGCCTGATCGAGGCATCGATATCCACACCCTTGGTTGTGGCGGAACCGATATTGATCACGCTGAACGAACCTGACGGCAGAAGGGCCTGAGTTTGCAGGTTCTTCGCTTTGGTATGGAATAGGGCGAGGTTGAAAGTACCCGCACGATCCATGAACTGGGTTTTCAGGCCGGCCTCGAAATGGTCGACAGTTTCCTTGTCGAATGTCGGATCGTCCGGATTGCAAGAAAAGGTGCCTGGGAAGGGACCAGCAAAGCATCCGGGAGGCGGTGCCGGGCCAAACTGAGGGCCTACGAGGATTCCACCCGCATCACGGATAAGGCTGATGCCGCCACCCTTGTATCCGCGGCTATAGGTCCCGTAGAGATTGACGTCAGGCGAAACCTCGTAGGACAGGCTGACTGTTCCGCTCAGGCCGCTGTCGCGGACGCGCGCCGGTACGGGTGTGCCAGCGCCATAGTCGTACACAACCGGAAGCGGAAAGGATTGCGGTGCGGTGAAAGTGCCGAAGCCGTCCTTGCGATCCCACGAGTAGCGAAGGCCAGCCGTAATCGTCAGAGCATCGAATTCTGCGATGCCGTGTGCGAACAGGCCATAGCTCTTGCCATCCTGGCCCATGTTGTCGGTGAATGCGACTCCGGGTGTCCACGGAAAGAAGAATCCCGGGCCATTACCGACAATCTGGCTGCCCCACACGAACTGGTTGAAACGGCGGATTTCCTCGTCGCTGAAGAAGCCGCCCAGGATCAGGTCAACATTGTCTGACAGATCGGCTGCGAGGCGCAGCTCCTGCGTGAATGTCTTTACCGATTCACCCTGGTTGGTGTTGAGGATGTCGGTCCCGACAAAGTCGTTGTCGCTTTGGAACGTGTCCTCGAACTTGCGATAGGAGGTAACCGAACTCAGCGTTGCCCTGCCGAAGTCATAGTTGATTTCGGCGGAAATGCCCCAGTCCTCGGCATCGAGCGCCGGGGGGGTGTTGATTGCAGCGCGGCGCTTGTCATCGGAGCGATCGGCAAAGAAGGTCGAACCAGCCGCAGTCGCTACCGCCTGGTTCAAGGCCAGATCCGCCTGATCGACGAGGAAGGGAACTGCGGTAATCGACAGTTCGTCGGCCTTTGCGTAGTCAGCGATGAGACGGATGCTCAGTGCATCGGTAGGCTCGACCAGGAGTTGTCCGCGGATATTGAAGCGATGTTTTTCGCCGTATCCTGCACCCGTCACCGCATCCTTGATATAGCCATCGTCGTCGACGAAGCCTGCCGAAAGGCGGAAGGCCGCATTGTCGCCGAGGCCGAAATTTACCATGCCCTGAAGGTTGATGCGATCGCGATTGCCGTATTCGCCACGGAAGGTGAATTCCGTTCCTCCGAGCGAAGGCTTGGCTGTGATGAAGTGGATCAAGCCGGCTGAAGTGTTCTTGCCGAAGAGCGTTCCCTGCGGTCCCTTGAGGACTTCAACACGCTCGAGGTCGAGGAAGTCACTGCCTGCGACGAGCCCCGAACGCGAGCGAAAGACATTGTCTATGATTGTGCCGACCGAAGGTTCGAAACCGAGGTTGAATACGCCTGTGCCAAGGCCGCGGATCGAGAATGCACCACCAGCTGACGGAGGATTTGTGGTGCGGATATCAAGGCCGGGAACCTTGGTTTGCAGAGCAAACACGTCAGTTACGCCAGCATTTGCAAGTGCATCCGCGTCGACAGCGTTCACCGTGAAGGGAATTTCCTGGATGCTCTGTTCGCGCCTTTGGGCCGTGACAACAATGACTCCCTCTTTGGCTTCGGCGTCATCCGCACCAGCTTGGGTTTCCTGCGCCATCGCGGGTGCCGCCGAAATGGCCAGCCAAGCGCTGCCTGCAAAAAGCCCGGTTCTCCAGTTCCTCGACATGTATTCCTCCCTCAACTCCAACATGGGATTTGTGATTGCGTCTCCTAGCCGCACCAATGACCACCTGCTTATGGGATTTGTGCCAACTGCTATGCAAAGCCACCACACCATTGCGATCCGCCAAAATTGGCGGTCATATGCATTCACGCAATTATGGGTGATGTAAGAGTGAAAAAGGTCTTGATACCCTTGTCCGCTATGGCTTTTCTGGCTGGGGGAACCGCGTTCTCGCAAGCTACGTCCGATGCAATATCAGAAGCGGATAAGTCAGCGATGATCGCGAGCTGCGCGGTCTGTCACGGGGCTGCTGGAGAAGGCAATGAGGCGCGATCCGCACCGCGATTGTCGGAGCTGGGTGCCGATTACATTGAGCGCCAGCTTGACTTGTTCGCCACCGGCAAGCGGGGAACTGCAGCTGGCGATTCTTTCGGCCCGCAGATGTTTGTGATCGCACAAAGCCTGCAGCCCGCAGACCGTAAGGCAGCTGCGAGCCACTATGCTTCTAGCAAAGCACTGCCTCCGCCCTTGACCCTGGACCAGAGTGTCGCAGGGCAACGCGGTAAGCAGGCCTACGAGACGTGCGCTGCCTGTCACGGTGAAGACGCTATGGGCAACCCGGATATCGGCGCGCCCCGCATTGCCGGTCAGGCAGACTGGTACCTGCTGGCCAGCCTTGAGGCGTATCACTCTGGCGCGCGTGGCTACGACGAAGAAGATTTGGCGGGCCAGCAGATGAGGATGGCGCTCGATGGCGTCGATCGTTCTGAATTCAAGGCAATCGCCGCATACGTCGCTTCACTCGGGCGGGGCGATTAGGTCACCCCTTTTTGCGCCCATTTTTTAGTGAGGGAGAACGATTGCTCCGACCCCAAGCCCGTTTTACAATCGGGTGCAAAATCGCTCAGGCTGCAAGTTCTCCGAAGAGCGCATCGCGCAATTTGTGCTTTTTGACCTTGCCAGAGTCCTCGCGCGGGAATTCATTGCAGATGCGGATCAGGCGAGGGATCTTATAACCGGCAATACGATCCTTGAGATAAGTCTGGACCGAGGCCTCTTCGATACTGGCCCCCTCGGCGGGTTGTACTGCGGCAACCAGCTGCTCGCCGAATTCAGGGTGGGGAACGCCGAACACGGCGCAATCGCTGATCTCGGGCATGCCGATCAGTGCCTGCTCGACTTCGGCCGGATAGATGTTGACACCGCCCGAGATGACCATGTCGGTCTTGCGGTCCGAAATGAACAGGAAGCCCTCTTCGTTGAGGTAGCCGATGTCGCCGGTGGCAACGAAATCGCCATGTCGCAACTCGGCCGTCTTCTCTTCGGCGCGGTGGTAGGCGACGTGGCCTGTCACCTCCGAATGGACGAAGATCTCCCCGGGCTCTCCTGGATCACAGCGGGTGCCATCGTCGCGGCGGGTTTCGATGGTGACTCCGGGCGCTGCTCGCCCCACACTGCCGGGATGCTGCAGCCATTCCTGGCTGTTCGAAATGGCGATGAAGCCGGTTTCGGTCATCGCGTAATATTCGTGGACGACCGGCCCCCACCATTCGATCATGGCGCGCTTGACATCCGCCGGGCAGGGCGCGGCGCCGTGGACGACATGGCGCAGGCTCGAAAGATCGAAGCGCGTCTTGTCGCTTTCCGGCAATTCGAGGAGGCGAACGAACATGGTCGGGACCATGTGCAGATTGGTGATCTGGTATCGCTCGATGAATTCGAGCAGCTCCAGAGCCTTGAACTTGGGCTGCAGCACGAGCAGTCCGCCTTCTCCGACCACCTGCATCGCATAGGCATTTGGCGCGCTGTGGTAGAGCGGTCCAGTCATCACCGAACGAACCCCTTCGCCGCCGATACCGAAAGATACCGCTGCCCGGTGCATTACGGCCTTCACCGCATCGGGCGAGATAGGTAGTCGCTTCACACCCTTGGGGCGCCCGGTCGTACCTGAGGTATAGAACATCGGGCCGGTAACCTGCATGCTCGGGCGCGCCCACGCCTCGTGGCCGTCGATCCAGTCATCCCAGACCGGTAGCGCATTGGCCAGCCGCGTCGGTTTCGACTTTTCGTATTGCCCTGCCAGTTCTGGGGGGGTCTCCACGACAACAAGCTCGCGGCCGGCGCAAACGGAGATCAGCGCTTCATCGACGAGGTCTGCGTGAGCGATGACGATCTTTGCCTCGCAATCATCGAGAATGTAGTCGATTTCTTCTGCGGTCATGTGCCAGTTGAGCGGCACGGTTACAGCACCCAGGACCGATGCTGCCATTGTCGCCTCGAAGAACGCGATGTCGTTCCGTAGCAATAGCGCGACGCGGTCGCCCTGCCAGATTCCGACCTCGTGCAACGCACTGGCCGCGCGCGCCGCGCGTCGCCGCAAGCGATCGAGCGGCATATGACGATCTCCACTGATGATTCCATCAATTGCCGTTTCGTTCATGCACCTTACTCCGCGTGCTTTGCTGATCTAACCGAGACCGCTGGTAGTCCGCCAATTGCCAACCTCACCAACCAAGGCCAAATCTCGTCATCTCTCACGTTGACCATATTCCATCGGTGTGCCGCCCACTTATGGTGTCGCGCCAAACTTCTTTGAAATTTGCCGCATCATTGCGACCGGACTGCCTGGCGAGCTGCCTTGGGCGTAATGCCGAAATGGCGCTTGAATGCCGTAGTGAAATTGCTCGAGTATTCGTATCCAACATCGAACGCGATCTCGGTGATGGACTCCTCGGTATCTTCGAGCATGTACTTCGCGTGTTCCATCTTGAGCCGCTGGGTGTAGTTGAAGATCGTTTCACCCACCTGCTGCTTGAACAGTTGCATCAGCTTGGCGTCATTGACCGCCACCTGACGTGCCAGCTGCGTTATCGAGGGAGGATCCAGATAATCGCGGTCCAGAATCTCACGCACAGTATCGATACGTTCGCAGTCACGCTTGCCCAGAGGTACATAGCCGCTTTCCAACCGACGTTCGCTCTCGCTTAGCGCAACGAGGGACAGGAGCAGCAGTTCGAGAGCTTTTGCCTCGACAAAGATGCGTCTGAAATCGCGTTCGAATTCATTCTCGATCAGCGCCCTTACTGCTGCGGCCATCTGTACGCTGAGCGTCGTACTGGCAAAGATCGGCTGCCCCGCTTCGCCTTCCAGACAGGATTGCAGCATCTTGGGAAGCTCGCCACCCGACGTCTCGAAACGACTCAGGATAAAATCGGGCTCGCAGCAAAGCGTCACCGATTGTTCGTGTTCGCCTGAGAAGAACCGTTCGGTCTTGGCGATCCCTTCAGGACTTAGCAGCAACACGAGGGTTTGCTGACCGACCGTTACCGGCTCGCCACCTTCGACCTCGATGGTGCTCATCCCGCTGAGACGGAAATGGAAATTGACAGCGTTCTGGCCCTCGCGCCGCTGCAGCGCATCCTCAAGATGGGTAATGTCGCCGATAACCACCGAAAAGCCATCCGCAATATCGGTTATTTCGCGATAACCCTCTGCTGCCCAAGCTGCGGGCCTGAGGCGAAGCCCGTCGCTGGAGTTCCAGGGCTGGATATTGTCCGGGTCATAGTCGCGCGAGAGCGCATCCGGTCTACCGGACCAAAGCTTCAGCTTGGAATCTATCGTATAAGGATTGCCCAAACCGGTCTGCTTGACCTCTCTTCAAGAACTCCCTGGAAACTAGCGCCTGCCTTCACATTTTGCCAGATCACTGGAGCGGCAGAGACCCTTTGAACGGAGATTGCAAAGCATTTTTCTTCGGTTTGAATAATCGCTTTAGGCAGTATCGCCATATGCCGTGACTGGAAGCCCTTGGCCAACACGAGCCGGGGCGAGCATTGGGGTGAGAATGCCAACTGCATTGGCTGAACAATGGGACTTCATTGTCATCGGCGCCGGTTCGTCCGGTGCGGTGATTGCCGCGCGCCTTTCCGAAGATCGCGATTGCCGGATCTTGTTGCTGGAAGCGGGCCGCGATCATCATCATCCATTCGTCAGCGTGCCTGCTTTCATGATGTTCTCGTTCCCGAGACCGGACATGAATTGGCAATACATCGCAGAGCCGGATGCCTCGCGCGGCGGCAAGGTCGAGATGTGGCCTGCGGGCAAGATGCTTGGTGGCAGCAGCTCATTGAATGGGATGATGTTCGTGCGCGGCCACGCATACGACTACGACCTGTGGGCTCAGATGGGCAATCGGGGGTGGAGCCATGCGGATGTTTTGCCCTATTTCCGCAAGCTGGAGACCAGCGATACAGGTGCGAATGAAGAGCGTGGCGGTGACGGTCCGCTCGCTGTTCAGAAGCCTCGCTCGCCGCATGCATTGGTCGAACCGTTCATCGCCGCATGCGAGGAACTGGGTCATGGCAAGTCCGACGATCTCAACGGCGCGGTCCGCGAAGGGGCAGGGATCTGCCAGGCATCGCAGCATCGCGGCGCGCGCGCGAGCACAGCTGCGGCCTATCTCGATCCAATTCGCGAGCGAGCCAATTATCGTGTAGAAACAGGTGTTTCTGTCGAGAAGATCCTGTTCGATGGGAACCGCGCGAGTGGCGTGCGATATTGCAGGAATGGAGCGGCAGATAAGGTAGCGGCGCGCAAGGGTGTGATTCTGTGCGCCGGTGCGATCGCCAGCCCCAAGTTGCTGATGCTGTCGGGTATCGGCCCTTCGGACCAACTTGCAAAGCACGGGATCGAAGTCCTGGCTGCAAACAAAGCCGTGGGCGCGAACCTGATGGAGCATTCCGGCGCCACCGTGTCGTTCGAAGCGACTGTTCCGACCCTGACGAGCGACCAGGGCGTGATCAAATCCCCGATCCATGCGTTGAACTACCTCCTGAACCGCAGGGGGCCTCTCGCTACGCCGATCGGCCATGCGCAGGCCTTCGTTCGTACTGAGGGCGGGCTCGCCGCACCGGATATCCAGATCATCCTGTCACCATCCGCCTACGAGATCGAGAACGGCAAGGCGAAGCGCAAGAAAACGCCGCAGATGGCGCTCGCGGTGGGTCTTTGCCGACCGCTCTCCCGCGGCAAGATCGAGCTCGCCTCGGCAGACCCAGCGGCCCCGCCGGTAATCGACCATGAACTATTCGAGAATGACAGCGATGTAGACCGGTTAATCGCGGGGCTGAAGATCGGCCTGGATATCCTGCGCACCGATGCGATGAAGCCCTACGTGGCCAATATCGTCGCACCGGCTGACGAAAGCACCACCGGCCTCGCCGCTCACGTCCGCGACACTGGAATTCTCATGTATCACCCGAGCGGCACCTGCAAGATGGCACCAGGCGAGGATGGCGTCGTCGACCACCGATTGCGGGTCAAGGGCGTCGAAGGCCTGTGGGTCGCCGATGCTTCCATCATCCCTGCCATCCCCGCCGGCAACATCAACGCCACCTGCATCATGATCGGAGAGAAGGCCGCCGACATGATCCGGGAAGACACCCAGCACAGGAGCAAGGCGGCATGAGCAGCCCGATCGACTTGAGATCATTCATCAACGGAGAGCGCATTGATGCCGCAAGCGATCGCGGGGTCGAGCAGTTCGATCCTGCGACGGGGCGCTCGCGCGGCACTTTCGCCGCTGCCGGAATGGAGGCGGTCGAAGCCGCGGTCTCCGCGGCGCGCGGCGCACTGGAGGGGCCATGGGGCGGCTTGCCGCCGGTCGCGCGCGCTGCGATGCTGAAGGCGCTGGCCGATCTCATTGAGCAGAATGCCGGGAGGCTGGCCGTGGTCGATTGCGCCGACATGGGAAAGCCCGTCAGTGCTGGCGGTTTTGAGGCGGGCGTCGTCGCCGCAGGCTTTACCCGCTATTACGGCGAGGCCATCGACAAGTGGCAGCGCGGCGCGATCCCCGCGACCGATGCCGGGGCATTCGAAATGCAGGTTCGCCGTCCGCGAGGGGTGATAGGCGCAATCATTCCGTGGAACTTCCCGGCGATCAACCTGATGATGAAGATTGCACCGATGCTCGCCGCGGGGAATTCCGTCGTGGTCAAACCATCGGAGATCTCGCCTGGTTCTGCCTCGATGATCGCCGAACTGGCGATGGAGGCAGGCTTGCCGCCGGGTGCGCTCAATATCGTGCAGGGCGACGGTCAGACTGGCGATGCGCTCGCCCGCCATGGCGGCATCGACATGCTCGCCTTCACTGGGTCGACAGCCACAGGCAAGGCACTGATGCGTGCGGTGGGAGAGAGCACGTTGAAGCCGGTGCTGCTCGAATGCGGGGGCAAGTCACCGGAGATCGTCTTTGCCGATATGGCGGAACAGGATCTCGATGCTATCGCTGCCATGATCCTCGGCGGAGCGATGCAGAACCAGGGGCAGATCTGTGTCGCTCGCTCGCGTCTCTATATCGAGGCGCCGCTCTATGAGAAACTGGTCGACAAGATCGTAGCGCAAGCCGGGGCAATGAAGGCGGGCGATCCAACCTCGCCGGAAACGCGCTTCGGCCCGCTGGCCAGCGCTCGCCAGAGGGAAGTCGTCGAAGGCTTCATCGATGGCGCAGAGAAGGATGGCGGGGAACTCCTTCTCGACGGTCGCGGAGCTTGCCGGGAGAGCGGCGGCTATTTCGTCGAACCGACCATCGTTGCGCAGCCGGACAGCGCCGCGCACATCATGCAGAACGAGGTTTTCGGGCCGGTCCTCACGGTGGCGCGCTTTGACGGCGAGGAAGAAGCGGTCAGGCTCGCTAATTCGACCCAATATGGGCTCGCGGCCACCGTCTGGACCCGCGATCTCGGCCGTGCCCATCGTATGGCAAACGCGGTCCACGCCGGCATGACCAAGATCATGACCGCACCCGTCGAGCGGATGGGGGCAGGCTTTGCCCATACCGCCGAAGCCGCAAAACAATCGGGTTTCGGCATTGAGGGCGGATTGGGCGCACTTGAAAGCTATTCTCGCCTGCAGGCGGTTGAGTTCCACTACGAGGATCGTGCGTGATGGCGAGAAAATATTCGAGCAATCTGGAGCTGGCCGCCTATTCCGGTCCGATGATTGCCATGTCGATCGTCAACATGCTGCTGATAGCCTATCTGCCAAATTTCTACGCGGCCGAGATCGGTATCACCATTGCGACGGTCGGCGCCATTTTCATGGGCGCGAGGGCCTTCGATGCCGTGATCGATCCGGTCATCGGAAACCTGTCGGACCGCACGCGCAGTCGTTGGGGGCGGCGCAAACCCTGGCTCGCATTCGGCGTCCCCGCATTCATGCTGATGACCTGGCTGTTCTTCCAGCCACCGGAAGGAGTAGGCATGACCTATCTTCTGGTCGTCGCACTGCTGTTCTACGTCACCTATGCGCTTGTCATCATCCCGTACGTGTCGTGGGGGGCAGAAATCAGGCGCGATTACGAAGGACGGACCAAGGTCAACTCGATGCGTGAAGGCGCGGGCATTCTCGGCACAGTGATTGCCACGCTGCTGCCCGTGCTCATCCTCCCGATGATTGTCATGGGCGAGCCGGGCCTGCGTGACATTCTGTGGCTCCTTGCGTTCACCATCATCTTCACTCTCGCCGTCACGATCCCGCTGGCGTTGAAGGTTGCGCCCCAGGGCGAGTTCGAACCGCATCCGCCGCTCGGTCTTCTCTCAGCCTTGTCGCTGCTTCGCGCGAACAAGCCGTTGATGCGGATGCTGCTTGCAATCTTCGTGATCTGGTTGGGCGGTGCTTTCCACAATTCCACCATCCTTTTCTACGTGACCAAGGGTTTGGGCCTCACCGAAGCAGATTTCCTGTGGCTTGTGCTGACCCAGTACCTGCTCGCGTTACTGTCGCTGCCTTTCTGGAACAAGCTGGCCAACAAGATCGGTCGGCACCGGGTACTGGTGATCGGCGCGATGGGCTATTTCATCGCGCATCAGGGTTTCCATTTTGCCGAAGCAACTCCGTTTCTGGGTGCCTTACTGGTCTATGCGGCGGCTGGGTTCATGACCCCGGTCATCTGGGTCATGCCGCCGGCGATCGTCGCGGACACGGTCGAATACGGCATGTTCAAAGGGGGCAGCGACGATGCCGCGCTCTACCTCGCTCTTTATGCTTTCGTGCAGAAAATGGCGCTTGCCATGGGCGTAGGGATTGCGCTGGCGCTTGCAGGGGCGCTCGGCTTCGATCCGCAGGGCACAGCAACGCCAGACGGAGTCTGGGCGCTGAAGCTCGTGACCCTGATCCTGCCAGGCATCATTGCCTTGGTCGGTTGTATTCTCCTGTGGAACTATCCGATCACCCAGCATCGCCACGAAATCATTCGCAAATGGCTCGCGCGGCGGGTCGCAGGAGCGCGTCCATGAACAAGATCGAACCTTATATTGCTGCCGCGATCCAGTGGACGCCCTGCGTCCATGATCCGGTCGCGGGCGCCAAGCGCGCGGCGGATGCGATTGCGGCCGCTGCCAAGGAAGGCGCGAAGCTCGTGGTCTTTCCCGAGGTCTTCCTGAACGGCTATCCCTATTTCACCGGGCTGCCGGGTTCATCTCCTGAGTTTCAGGCCTGGATGCAGGCGCTGCATGAGAATGCGATCGATCGGAATGGCGATGCACTCCAGCCGGTCATGGACGCTGCGGCAAAGCATGGCATGCATGTCGTCATCAGCGCCAACGAGAAGGCAGGTGGAACGATCTACAATACCCAGTTTGATATCGGCCCCGATGGCGAGCTTCTCGGATCGCACCGCAAGCTCATGCCGACCTTGCAGGAACGTTTGGTCTGGGGCCAAGGGGATGGTTCGGATCTCGATGTCTACGACACCCCGCTCGGCAAGCTTGGCGGGCTCTTGTGCTTCGAGCACCATATGGCTCCCGCGCGCTACGCGTTGCAAAGCCTCGGCATCCAGGTTCACGCCGCGCAATGGCCCGGCTTCCCCTTCATCACCGATATCGTCGATGTGGCGAACCGTCAGACGGCGTTCGAGAATGGCTGCTTTGTCATCTCTGCGCGCGAAGTGATGGCACAGGACCGCATCGCTCCCGGAATGCCACCGAGCGAATGCGATCCGATGCAATATGCGATGAACGGGGGCAGTGCGATCATCGGACCGGACGGGCAGTACCTTGCTGAACCCGTGTTCGGTGAAGAGACTATTGTGACTGCCGAGATCAATCTGGATGCAATAACGCGCACCAAGGTCTGGTTCGATGGCAGCGGGCATTATGCGCGACCCGACGTGTTCCAGTTACGATGGGATCGCCGGCCCAAGCCCCCGGTCGACATCATTTCATGAGCACCATGGTCAAGGCATTCGCCCGCAATTTCTCCGACAGCCGCGACCGGTTTCTCGCCGCAGCCGACAAGGCAGGAGCGGTCCTGACGACCTATGCGCATCCCCTTCGTGGCCCGGGCGATGAGCCGCTTGCCTGTGATATAGCCCGCTTAGGCGCGAGTGATCCTGAAATGCTGCTCGTGCTGATAACCGGGGTTCACGGTGTGGAACACTATCCCGGCTCGGCCAGCGTCTGCGACTGGCTGGAGCGAAGCGCAGTGGAGGGGCTACCCGACGGCATGGGTGCAGTTGTCATCCACGCGATCAACCCGTGGGGCGCCGCCTGGTGTCGGCGTTATACTGAAGATAATGTCGATCTGGCGCGCAATTTCCTCGATTTCGATGCCCCGCGTCCGACGCATCCGCCCTATCAGGAGGTCGAGCCACTGCTGCGGCATATGGAAGGCCATGAGGCTCAGGAAGTTATCCAGAAGCTCTTTGCTAGACTGGGCGAGCGCGAGGCGATCGATGCGCTGATGAGCGGGCAGTACGAATATCCCGATGGGTTTTCGTTTGGTGGTCACGTGGCAACATGGTCGCGAGAAACAGTCGAGGGGATCCTGGCCGATCAGGTCGGCAGTGCCAAGCGGGTCTGCCTGGTCGAATTCCATTCCGGCCTTGGCCCTTGGGGCGAAGTCATGCCGGTGTCGATGCAAACCGGAAGCGATCTCGACCGGGCGCGTTGCTACTACGGCGAAAACATCATCGCGCCACGAGTTGAGAAGGGTTCGCACGGAGCTCCTGGCCACACGACCGATGGGTATTTGCAACTGCTGGGCGAGCGCGAAGTTTCCTCGATCGTGCTCGAATACGGTACATATCCTCCTTCGGAATCGCTGCCGGTCCTGCTCGCCGATCATTGGGTCCACGCCAATGGTAAGGCTCTGACAGAGTTCGGCCGAAAAATAGCATCGGAAAATCTTGAAATGCACTGTCCCTCGGACGCCGCTTGGCAATCCGAGGTGATCGAGAAAGGCACCGCGTTCATCGCCGCATCAATCAGGGGGTTGCAGCAATGTCACTAGAAGGGATCCCGTCAATTGACGATGTCCGGGCAGCTCGCCAGGCGATCCGACCGTACATCAATTCCACGCCCGTGCATGAATGGAAGGGACGGCTCCTTTCAGAGAGCGTCGCGCAGGGTACAGAGGTTGTCCTGAAGTTCGAGCTCTTCCAGCGGGCGGGAAGTTTCAAGGCACGCGGCGCCCTGCTCGGGATCCTTGCGCTGGATCAGGACGCCCGGCAACGCGGGGTCACCGCTGTCAGCGCTGGCAACCATGCAATCGCCGTCTCCTATGCCGCCAATGCGCTCGGGGTGGATGCCAAGGTCGTGATGCAGTCTTCCGCCAACCCGGCCCGGGTGGCGGCAGCCGAAGCCTTTGGCGCAGAGGTCATCATCGGCGGCGATGGCCCGGCCTGTTTCGCGCTGGCCGAGAAGATCGTCGAAGAGGAAGGGCGTACATTCATCCACCCTTTCGAAGGGCACAATGTAACGCTGGGAACCGCCACACTTGGTCTCGAAATCTGCGAACAGGCCGGAGAACTCGATGCGCTGGTCATTCCCGTCGGGGGAGGGGGTCTCGCCAGCGGCGTCGCGCTGATGGCGAAGCAACTCATGCCCGGATGCAAGGTCTACGGCGTCGAACCGGCGGGAGCCGACAGCATGAGCCGCAGCTTTGCCGCCGGATCCCCGCAGACGCTCGACAAGGTAGCGACCATTGCTGACAGCCTCGGCCCACCGATGGCTTTGCCGTATAGCTTCGGTATCTGCCGCGAGAACATCGACCGGCTCGTCACCGTGGAAGACGATGCGATCCGGGCTGCCATGAGGCTGCTGTTCGCTGAATTGAAGCTGGCAGTCGAACCTGCCGCTGCCGCCGGCACGGCAGCCTTAGTCGGACCGCTGCGGGATGAACTGGCCGGCAAACGCGTGGGCATCATAATCTGCGGGACCAATATCGATCCGGCGACCCATGCTCGTCTGTTGCAGGAAGGGTGATCGCCATGTCAGCTCCGCTCAGGATCATCAACGGAGAAACCATTCGGCAGCTTGCGCCGCCGAAGGAACTGATCACGTGGATGCGCGAAGCGATGATTGCAGTCAGCAAGCGTGAGGTCGAACTGCCCCTGCGGCGCGGGATGCCACTGCCAGATGGCATGGGCGCGATCGGGATGATGCCTGGCTACGTGGGCGGCTCGGTCCAGTCTGCCGGGGTAAAGCTGGTGAGCCTTGTCCCGCCCGAACGCCGCAAGGGCTCGAGCCATCTTGGCCTGATGGTTCTCTACGATGCCGACGGCCTCTTGCCGGTCGCGGTGCTGTGCGGCGGGACTATCACCGCTATCCGGACTTCCGCAGCAACCGCCAATGCCACCGATCTGCTGGCGCGCAAGGATGCAAAGAGCCTCGCCATCCTCGGTTCGGGCGAACAGGCGCAGGCCCATATTGATGCTATCCGTGCCATTCGACCGATCGAGGACCTTCGGATATGGGGCATCGATGCGGCGGCCGTCCAAGCTCTTGCCGATGTCAAGGGAGGAAGGGCCTGCACAACTGTCGCCGAGGCTGTCGACGGGGCGGACATAGTCTGCACCGTCACGGCAGCGAGCGATCCCATCCTGTTCGGCAAGGACCTGTCGCCCGGAACACACGTAAATCTCGTGGGC
>Ga0315907_10002772_pt1 | contig 21540 bp, 19 predicted proteins | sample LakEriMetagenome_3_FD_203525 | JGI IMG/M metagenome (GOLD analysis project Ga0315907, IMG submission 203525) | Freshwater fungal communities from buoy surface, Lake Erie, Ohio, United States - Buoy 12 MA123 | ecosystem: Environmental > Aquatic > Freshwater > Lake > Lake biofilm | place: USA...
TTGGAAAATTAAGAAAAAATAGACGATTGACAATTGATGTTAACAAATCGTTCGGAAGATGATTTTCAAATTGTTTCATCTTCAAATTTTCAAATCTTCTAATGCTTCCCAAAACTCATAGGCTCTTCTCAAATGCGGAATAACAATGGTTCCACCAACTAAAGTAGCAATTCCCATAGCTTCCATCATTTCTTCTTTGGTAATACCTTCTTTATAACTTGTTTCTAAATGGTATTTGATGCAATCATCACATCGCAAAACCGTAGATGCTACAAGTCCGAGTAGTTCTTTTGTCTTTACATCAAGCGCACCTTCTGCATAAGCATTGGTATCCAGATTGAAAATTCGCTTTACAATTTTATTATTGTCGGCCAATAATTTTTCGTTCATTTTTGAACGATAGTCATTAAATTCTTCAACTAGTTTGCTCATCTTTCTTTTTATTATTTTCTACAAAAACGGAAATCCAAATACTGGCTTCATAAATTAACAACATCGGAATTGCAACGGTTACTTGACTTACAACATCTGGCGGTGTAACGATGGCAGCGACAATCAATACAATTACAACGGCGTATTTTCTATACTTTCTTAGGAAGCTTGGTCCTACTAACCCTAATTTGGTTAAGAAATAGATTATGATTGGTAATTCAAAAAATAAGCCACTGGCAATGACTGACGTTTTAACCATACTAACATAAGAATCAATACTAAATTGATTTTTCACGACGCTGCTTATAGAGAATGTTGCCAGGAAATTTACCGACATTGGAACAATTACAAAATAACCAAAAAGGACACCTAGGAAAAATAAAATCGAAGCCACAAAAATGAAAAGTTTAGCATTTTTTTTCTCTTTTTCATATAAGGCCGGACTGATAAATTTCCATAATTCCCAAAGAATATAGGGGAAAGCCAAAATAAAACCAGCCGTAATACAAACCCAGACAAAAATATTTACCTGACCTTCCATTTGAGTATTCTGAATGATGAAATTTAGTTCAGTAATACAAATACTATCAGCAAAACCTAGGTAATGCGAAGCTTCACAAAAAAAACGATAGGTAATAAAACTTGGGTCGGTTGGACCAAAAATTAAGTCACTAAAAATATAATCTGCAAAAAAATAGGAAACAATTGCCATGATGACAATGGCAGCCGAACTTCTTACTAACAACCATCTTAATTCTTCGAGATGATCCAAGAATGACATTTCATTGAGTGGTTTTTTTGCCATTATATGATGCCTTCTTTTAAAATATCATGTAAATGAATTACACCTTTATAATCACCATTATCAACAACAACTAATTGTGTAATTGAAAAATCTTCGAGGATATTCAAAGCATCACTAACCATATCGCTTGATTTTATAGTTTTTGGATTTTTGGTCATGATGTCTTGCGCTGTTAATCCAGAAATATTTTCAGTTTTATTCAACATTCTTCTAATGTCTCCATCAGTAATAATTCCAATAACTTTTTCGTTTTCAATAACCGCCGTTACTCCTAATCGTTTTTCAGATATTTCGATAATGACATTTTTGATGTTTGAGTTTGGGTTGACTATTGGTTTATGAGTAGAATCGAGCATATCGCTAACACGCAGTAATAGTTTTTTACCCAAAGCGCCGCCAGGATGATATTTAGCAAAATCTTCTGCAGTAAAATTTTTCATTTTCATCAAACAAACCGCAATAGCATCTCCCATAACCAATTGGGCTGTAGTGCTATTGGTAGGTGCTAAATTAATTGGGCAAGCTTCATTTTCGACATAAGTATTTAAGATAAAATCGGCTTCTTTTCCCAAAAAGGAGGTTGTGTTTCCGGTTATGGCAATTAATTTATTTCCGAATCGTTTTAATAACGGAACTAAAACTTTAATTTCAGGACTGTTACCACTTTTTGAGATACAAATCACAACATCGCCAGGTTGTACCATACCTAAATCGCCGTGAATGGCTTCTGAAGCATGAAGGAAAAGCGAAGGAGTTCCTGTAGAATTTAACGTTGCCACAATTTTTTGGGCTATGATAGCACTTTTCCCGATTCCGGTTACGACTAAACGACCTTTTGAATTGTAAATGATTTCTACAGCATTTACAAAATTGTCATCTAAAAAATGAGTTAGCTTGGCTATAGATTCGCTTTCAGACAAAATTGTCTTTTTAGCGGAGGCAAGAATGGTTTCTTTATTAATCAAAATTGTAACAATATAAAATTTGTGTGTATGAAAGAAAGTCTTATCTTTATGTTTGCAAATTTATGTAAAAATACCATTAACAGAGAATGAATTTAAACGAAATTGACATTCATAAAGAATTAAAAAAATATTTTGGTTTCAACCAATTTAAGGGATTACAAGAACAAGTTATAAAAAGTATTATTACTCAAAATAATACTTTTGTTATTATGCCTACAGGTGGCGGAAAATCATTATGTTATCAATTACCTGCATTGATTCAAGAAGGAACTGCTATTGTTGTTTCGCCGCTTATCGCTTTAATGAAAAATCAAGTGGATGCTATACGAAGTTTGTCTTCTGAAAATGGCATTGCACATGTTTTGAATTCGTCACTTACCAAGACAGAAATAAATCAGGTTAAAAAAGATATTACATCTGGAATTACCAAATTATTATACGTAGCACCAGAATCCTTAACCAAAGAAGAGTATGTTGAATTTCTTCAAAATGTAAAAATCTCTTTTGTCGCCATAGACGAAGCTCATTGTATTTCAGAATGGGGACATGATTTCAGACCTGAATACCGAAATTTAAAAGCTATTATCAAACTTATTGGTGATGTTCCTGTTATTGGTTTAACTGCAACGGCAACACCAAAAGTACAGGAAGATATTCTTAAGAATTTGGATATGTCTGATGCTGTAACTTTTAAAGCTTCTTTTAATCGTCCAAATTTATTTTATGAAGTACGTACCAAAACAAAAAATATAGAATCTGATATTATTAGGTTTATAAAACAACATAAAGGAAAATCTGGAATTATATATTGTTTGAGTCGGAAGAAGGTTGAAGAAATTGCCGAAGTTTTACAAGTTAATGGCATTTCTGCTGTTCCATATCATGCAGGTTTAGATGCCAAAACTAGAGCCAAACATCAAGATATGTTCCTAATGGAAGATGTTGATGTTGTTGTGGCTACAATTGCATTTGGAATGGGAATTGACAAACCTGATGTTCGTTTTGTAATTCATCATGATATTCCAAAATCACTCGAAAGTTATTATCAGGAAACGGGCCGTGGCGGTCGAGATGGAGGAGAAGGACATTGTTTGGCTTACTATTCCTATAAAGATGTTGAAAAATTAGAAAAATTCATGTCGGGAAAGCCAGTTGCTGAACAAGAAATTGGATTTGCCTTGTTGCAAGAAGTTGTTGCTTATGCAGAAACTTCTATGTCTCGACGTAAGTTCTTATTGCATTATTTTGGAGAAGAATTTGATAGCGAGACAGGTGATGGTGCTGATATGGATGACAACGTACGTAACCCAAAAACAAAAGTTGAAGCCAAAGATCAAGTTAAACTTCTTCTAGAAATTGTTAGAGATACAAAACATTTATACAAATCAAAAGAAATCTGTTTTACACTTATAGGAAGAGTTAATGCGATGATTAAAGCGCATAGAACAGATTCTCAATCATTTTTCGGAACCGGAAAAGATTTTGAAGAACGTTATTGGATGGCATTGATTCGTCAGGTCTTAGTAGATGGACTTTTAACTAAAGACATTGAAACCTATGGGATTTTAAAAGTTTCAGATAAAGGTCACGAGTTTATAAATAATCCAACATCCTTTATGATGTCTGAAGACCATGAATATAATGAGGCTGAGGACGATGCCATAGTTACAGCCTCAAAAAGTAGCGGAACTGCAGACGAAGTTTTGATGGCAATGTTACGCGAATTACGTAAAAAAGTAGCAAAGAAATTAGGAGTTCCTCCGTTTGTGGTTTTTCAGGATCCATCTTTAGAAGACATGGCGTTAAAATATCCAATCACCATTGACGAATTGACAAATACGCATGGAGTTGGAGAAGGAAAAGCCAAAAAATATGGAAAAGAATTTGTTGATTTGATTGAGCGATATGTTGAAGATAATGACATTATTCGCCCTGACGATTTAGTCGTAAAGTCAACAGGAGCTAATTCGGCTAATAAATTATATATCATTCAAAATATTGACCGAAAATTATCACTAGAAGATATTGCTAAAGCTAAAGGATTTACGATGGATAATTTGTTGAAAGAAATGGAACAAATCGTTTATTCAGGTACTAAATTAAATATCAGCTATTGGATTAATGAAATTCTTGATGAAGAGCAACAAGAAGAAATACACGATTATTTTATGGATTCTGAATCAGATAAAATAGAAGATGCATTGAAAGAGTTTGATGGCGATTACGATATAGAAGAATTGCGATTAATGCGAATTAAATTTATTAGTGAAGTGGCTAATTAATGAAGGATAAAGTTATTTATTCTGTATATATCTCACCACGATGAGGTTTTAAAGCATCTCTAACTTGAATCATATTGTCATCGGTTACAACCATAAAGGCAATAGCATGCATTTCGTTTTTTATTTCAAAACCGGTGATGTTGATTGGAAACTTTTCAATCGCTATGTATTGTTTCAAATGAATTTCGTGATGTTCCGCAGTTTTGGCTGAAGCTTCTCCACGAAAATCCCAAATTAGTTTTATTTGTCGCATTTTGATTCTAAATTCTTTTGGTAAAGTTACAATCTTTGTTGATGTAATTCGAATAAGCAGATAACCAAATCATCAAATCCACTTCAATTTCCTATTTTTGCTCAAAATTCAACACAATGCCGCAAGAACTCCAACTACAGGTTTCTCCCGAAATAGCAGCAAATGAAAATTTGCTCTATGAGCATGTGGCAAAATTAGTTAGGGTTTCTACTAAATTGGTACATAAAGTCGTAATCCTGAAACGTTCCATAGATGCGCGTCAAAAAGCAATAAAAATCAATCTTAAAGTTTCGGTTTATTTAATAGATGAAAAATATACAGAACAAAAAATCCAACTTCCTAACTACGAAAATGTTTCCAATAAGCAAGAAGTAATCATTGTTGGTGCCGGTCCAGCTGGACTTTTCGCAGCATTGCAATTAATAGAATTAGGTTTAAAACCAATAGTTATCGAACGCGGAAAAGATGTTCGTGGGCGTCGTCGTGATTTGAAAGCCATCAATGTTGATCACATTGTAAATGAAGATTCAAACTATTGTTTTGGCGAAGGCGGAGCCGGAACCTATTCTGACGGAAAATTATATACACGTTCCAAAAAACGTGGCGATGTGGACAGAATTCTACAATTATTAGTCGGTTTTGGTGCTACGCCAGACATTTTGGTTGAAGCACATCCGCATATTGGAACCAATAAATTGCCACAAATTATTCAGGATATTCGCGAGAAAATTATTGAATGTGGTGGCAAAGTTTTGTTTGAAACCCGCGTTACCGATTTCGTTATTAAAAACAATGAAATACAAGGAGTTGTTACCCAAAATGGCGATACAATTTCAGCCAATAAATTGATTTTAGCCACCGGACATTCGGCTCGTGATATTTTTGAATTATTAGACAAAAAAAAGATTTTCATCGAAGCCAAACCTTTTGCCCTTGGCGTTCGTGCTGAACATCCGCAAGAATTGATTGATAAAATTCAATACAGTTGTGATTATCGTGGCGACTATTTACCGCCTGCGCCATATTCAATTGTAAAGCAGGTTAATGGTCGTGGAATGTATTCTTTTTGTATGTGTCCCGGTGGTGTAATTGCACCTTGTGCTACAAGTCCGGGTGAAGTGGTAACTAATGGTTGGTCACCATCCAAACGAGATCAGGCAACAGCCAATTCCGGAATTGTAGTCGAATTGAAATTGGATGATTTTAAACCTTTTGCCAAATTCGGAGCACTTGCCGGAATGGAATTCCAAAAAAGTATCGAACAAAAAGCTTGGCATTTGGCAGGTCAGACTCAAAAAGTTCCCGCACAGCGAATGATTGATTTTACTCAAAGTAAAGTATCGGCATCCATTCCAAAAACATCCTATGTTCCGGGAACGACGTCTGTAGAAATGGGGCAAGTGTTCCCTGGTTTTTTAACTCAAATTATGAGGGAAGGCTTTATTGAATTTGGAAAAGCAATTCGTGGTTATATGACTAATGAAGCGATTCTTCATGCGCCGGAAAGCAGAACTTCTTCGCCAGTGCGCATACCGAGGGACAATGAAACTTTGGAGCACGTTCAAATCAAAGGATTATATCCTTGTGGAGAAGGAGCAGGATTTGCGGGTGGAATCATCTCTGCCGCCATTGATGGTGAAAAATGTGCTTTGAAGATTGCGGGAAAATTAAAAAAGGATTTGTTGTAAAAACACTTACTTTTCAATTCTTTCATACAAATTATGCGTTTTTAAAAGCAAAACACCAAAAATTACGGCGGTAACTATCAAAATAATATTTAATATTCCCTCAGTACCAAAGGATAGCTTAATTAATATAGTGGATATTATAAATCCAGAATTCCTAATCACACTACTAAATTTATCGGAATGTAAAAATGAAAACAATAATAGTAATACATCAACTAGGATTAATATTGTAAAAAAATCATCAAAGAATATTTTATTGATGTCCTTCATTTCGGTAACAATTTTACTCACATTAAAGAAACTTTCATACAACCAGTGGCCAAAACTATAAATAGATAATAATAATAACACAGGAACTAAACACGTTGCAATGGTCTTTTTTAGGGTGATAAATTTTAAAATTTCTGGTTTTAAAACTTGGCTTTCATTTACACTACCGTTTTTGACCAGTTTATAAAAAACAAAGATTAGAAAGAATAAAATAAGTATCGCTACTAAATCACTTGTAAATAAAATATCATCTTTTATCGAAAACCAATTGGTAGAAAATTCTAAATTGGATAAATCTTTAAAAATTCTTCTAATTACGATTAACGAAATTATTTCGTATTGTTTCCCAATATATATAGAGGTTGATTTGGGTAAATAATACAACAAAAGGTACACTTCATAAATCAGAACAAATGAAAATGGAGTGTAAATTGCAGATATTGGATTACTTAATAGTTTAATATGGTCATTTAATGCTACGACGTTTAGTTTAACTAATCCAATTAATGCTAAGTGTAAGAGAAAACTAATTATAGCAATATAAATTATTACAGTTTCGCTTTTTTCCTTTACTTTCTCTGATAAAAAATAATTATAAAAAGTATCTACAATATTATTTGAGTTCGACATATTATTTTGTTTAACAAAATTAAAATTACATTAAACACTATTGGTTTAAATATAATCTGTAAATTTACATAAATATTTCTATCCCAGCTATTAACATTTGTTAATTAATGGTCAACAAGACTTAGTAACGTTTATATTAAATTTTTTTTAATACTATTTTAAATTAGTAAACAATGAATAACATACCAACCGAATTTCAAATTACCAAATTATTACATCAAGACACTTATCTAGTCAACGGCGAATTGAAAAAATGGACAGGGGAAACTTCTGAAGTATATTCTACCATTTCCTCTACTGAAAAATATGAACCGACATTACTGGGAACTATTCCAACTATGGGAGAAGCTGTCGCTGATGAAGTAGTAAAATCGGCTGTTGCCGCTTATGACAACGGGCAAGGTTTGTGGCCTACGATGAAAGTCATTGACCGAATCAAATGCATGGAAAATTTTGTTACTCAAATGAAAGCTACTAGAAATGAAGTAGTGAAATATTTGATGTGGGAAATAGGAAAATCGTTAGGCGATTCGGAGAAAGAATTTGACAGAACCGTTGAATATATTTACGACACGATTGAAGACTACAAACAATTAGATAGAAATAATGCCCGATTTACTAAAAGTCAAGGTGTGAATGCCATGGTTCGCCGAGGGCCTTTAGGAGTTGTCTTGTGTCTTGGTCCTTATAATTATCCGTTAAATGAAACTTTTTCATTGCTAATTCCAGCCATTATTATGGGGAATACAGTGATTTTCAAACCAGCTAAACACGGAGTTTTATTAATTTCGCCCTTGCTCGAAGCGTTTAGAAGCAGTTTCCCAAAAGGCGTTATTAATATTGTTTATGGAAGAGGCAGAGATGTAGCTTCGCCAATTATGAAATCGGGTAAAGTTGATATTCTCGCATTAATCGGAAACAGTAAATCGGCAATTGCTTTGCAAGATTTACATCCAAATAAAAATCGTTTACGTTTGATTTTGGGATTGGAAGCAAAAAATCCGGCGATTATTTTATCTGATGCCGATTTAGATTTGACCATTCAAGAATGTATTATGGGAACTTTGTCTTTTAATGGGCAACGTTGTACAGCCTTGAAAATTCTTTATGTTCACGAATCAATCGCGGCTGAATTTAACCAAAGATTTACTGAAAAAGTAGATGCTCTTCCATTTGGAAATCCATGGGATAAAGGCGTTTCATTGACACCATTACCCGAAAAAGATAAGCCCGATTATATTCAGGAATTGATTGATGATGCTACTGCAAAAGGCGCTAAAGTCATTAATGCAAAAGGTGGAGAACGTTCGGATAATTATATTTTTCCTGCTGTTTTGTTCCCAATAAATAAAGAAATGCGCGTGTATCATGAAGAGCAATTTGGACCAGTTATTCCAATTATAACTTTCAAAAACATTCAGGAACCGTTAGATGATATGGCAGAATCAAATTATGGACAACAAGTGAGTTTGTTCGGAAAAGATATTAGAACCATAGCACCGCTTATTGACACTTTAGTAAATTTGGTTTGTCGCGTAAATTTAAACAGTTCCTGTCAGCGTGGTCCAGATGTCTATCCGTTTACGGGAAGAAAAGATTCGGCTGTGGGAACGTTGAGTATTCATGATGCCTTGCGTTCATTTTCTATACGAACTTTTGTGGCGTCTAAAGATAATGAGTATAATAACGAAATCTTGCAAGCGTTATTGAATAGTAAGGAATCAAATTTTATCAATACTGATTATATTTTATAAAGAAAAAAGTCCTCTCGATATAGAACGAGAGGACTTTTTTTAAACTTATTTCTTTGCAACTGCTTCTTCATAGCGTTCGGTAATTTTTTTCCAATTGATAATTTTGAAAAAGTTTTCAATATATCTTTTCCGCTTGTATTGATAATCTAAATAATAAGCGTGTTCCCAAACATCGAGATTTAAAATTGGAGTACCATAAACGATTTGTTTTGGCATCAAAGGATTATCTTGATTTGGTGTGCTGGTTACTTGTAATTTACCTGTTTTATCAACAATCAACCAAGCCCAACCAGAACCAAATTGTTTATCGGCAGCATCAGAAAATTGTGATTTGAAAACTTCAAATGATCCAAAATCTCTGTTAATAAGTGTTGCTAAAGTATCTTTAGGTTTTCCGCCAGATTTAGGTCCCATACCTTCCCAAAATAAACTATGATTATAATAGCCACCGGCATTATTTTTTAAATCGGCATTACTACCATCACATTTTTTAAGAATATCTTCAATACTTAAGTCAATTAATGATGGATCTTCAGCTACTAATTTATTTAGGTTATTCGTATATGTTAAATAATGTTTGGAATAGTGTACTTCCATTGTAAGTATATCAATGTTTGGTTCAAGTTCATTGTATTGATAAGGCAATTTGGTGAGAGAGAATTGTCCATCGTTAGCGGTTACGTCATCTGGTTGCCCAATTGTAATTTTTTCTTCGGCAGAAGGCAGTGGGACTTCGACAACTTCAGTAAGCTTTTTTCTTTTACAAGAAGGTAAAAGAAGTGAAAGTGAAAAGCATAAAACAATTGAAAAAATCTTATTACTAAGCATTGAATAGTTTGTTTTTGGTTTGTGTTCGTATCCCGAGCCTGAAAGGCGAACTGAAGTAATACTCTTCGATTTCATAAATCTACTTTTTACTATTTGCAATTTTGTGTATTGCTTCTGTGTATAATTCTTTAGCTTCTTCAATGGATAAATGGCTTATTTGCATCCAGGCATTAGTTTTAAAGGCATTTCGCAAGTCAAAATCAGCAGAGTAATTATAGTTAATAGTACCAAAAGTCGCTTGCTTATAATAGGCATACAATCGCAATTGCACATCTTGAGGAAGCTCAGATTGTGACATTTTTGAAGCAATTTCTACTGCTTCTTGAAATCGAATATCTAATTCTTTTTCATCCATTTCAGTTTATTCTTTTGATGTAATAACTGTTTGGTTTCCTACCACATTTTGTTGAAGTTTCACTTCTATTTTGGTTCCTAATGGGAAAAACAAATCGACTCTTGATCCGAATTTGATAAACCCGGCATCATCACCTTGACGCACTTGCATTCCTTCTTCTGCATAATTAACAATTCTACGGGCCAAAGCGCCGGCAATTTGACGATATAATATTTCGCCAAAAAGGCTGTTTTCAATAACAACAGTTGTTCTTTCGTTTTCGGTACTCGCTTTTGGATGCCACGCAACCAAATATTTTCCAGGATGGTATTTGCTATATTTTATTTTTCCACTAACAGCATAACGGGTAACGTGCACGTTTATTGGTGACATAAAAATAGAAACTTGCAAACGTTTGTCTTTAAAATATTCTTCTTCAAAAACTTCTTCGATAACCACTACTTTCCCATCAACAGGAGCAAGTACTAAGTTATCGTTTGCCTGTATTCTTCTATTCGGGTTTCTGAAAAATTGTAAAATCAATATTAGAAAAGCCAATGCGGCAATTTGTATTGATTTTTCTAACCATAGTATTGAAGTTAGCTTTGGTGCAAAAAGTGTAAAGATTACTGTTACTGTGGTTGCAATTAATATAATTTTTCCGCCTTCTTTATGAAACATAATATAAGATTTGATAAAACAAATAAACAAATGGTGCTACAAATATAATACTATCCAGCCTATCTAGAATACCGCCGTGACCAGGCATTATATTTCCGCTATCTTTTACAGCTGCAATTCTTTTGAATTTAGATTCGATTAAATCACCCAATGTACTGAATATGCTAATGATTATTGCACTTATTGTCCATATAATTATTGAGGTATTTAGGTAATTTGGTTTGGGTTCAAAATAAAACTTTGAAATTAAAATTCCAGCAATTATTGAAAATATTACACCTCCAATAAATCCTTCTATTGTTTTTTTGGGAGATATTCTTTCGATTAATTTGTGTTTTCCGATTGATTTTCCAACAATATAGGCAAAAGTATCATTGGTCCAAATCAGGATAAAAATACTGATGATTATTTTGGGTCTGAAGGTATTATAGGAAAACGGAATCTTTGTAATTATAATGAATGGCAGAATAACGTAACCGGCGGTATATAAGTATTTAGAAAATGTGTCGAATTTTTCTATTTTTGAATTAAAAAGAAGTAATAAACATTTTATAGAAACAAAAAGTGTTGCCAATAAAAGTAAAAGATCATTTGTTTGGTTTGTTCTAAATTGAGTAGCTAAACAGTAGGCAGCAGTTCCAAAAAAAATAGGGATTATTTTGTTTAAATTAACTAGTTGACAAAATTCATAAATAGCAATTATCATAAATATTCCGAACAGTAAGTAAAAACTATTAACAGAATAGGAGGTAGCAATTATAAGCAGTGCGACATAAACTACTCCAGATAATGACCTCTTTAGCGATTCGTTCATTTTATAAATCTTCTAGAAGCAACAGATACAAGTTTTTTGCAGTGCTTCCATATTGAAGAAAGTCTTCATCTTTAGCTTTCTCGAAATATTTTATTGTAGTAATATTTGTTGGATAATCTTTTTCGTATTTCTTTTTTATCACACGAAGACCATCGCTTTTTGCTTCTAAAATTTGACTGGTTGTAGCTAAAATGATGATATTGCTTGGCAAATCATTTGGTTTGTTTTGCTTTATTTGATTTGAAGAAAAAAGCACCGAACCTTCATCGGCAATCAAATTTTCGCAACTGGCAAATAAAAATTTTGGGTTGGCTGGTTTATCGTATTGTAGTTTATTTTCATCCAGCATACTGTAAAGCTTTGGCTCATAGCATAAGGCTTCACATTCGAACCAATCATTTTCTTCTAAAATATTTAGAAACTGATCTTTCACTTCGTTTAAGTTTTCACAATATAAAAACTTACCGCCATTTTTTTTGAAGTTATAAGTAAACTTTTCATCTACTGGAAGTAATGAAAAGCTAGAAGGAGTATTGTTGAATTCGCTTTGACTTTCTTCGTCAGAGGCATCGTTTCCTGTGCCAAAAATTTTTCTGAAAAGACTCATGCTGGTTTTGGTATAATCTAGGTTGAAAATTGAAATCCCCCAAAGATAAAAAAATCTTAATTCAAAAGTAAGTTTTGAATTAAGATTTTAAAAAAATGTTAAAAAAGGTATTGAGTTATACTATATCAGTTTCTTCAGCTGGAATGTTGAAAGGTCTTTTTCCGAATATAGTTTCCAAATCATCTTTGAAAATGACTTCTTTTTCTATTAAGATGGCAGCAAGTTGTTCCAGCTTTTCTTTATTTTCTTCTAAGATTTTTATGGCTCTTTGATATTCGTTTTCAATCAATAAAGAAATCTCCTTATCGATAGTCATAGCAGTATCTTCTGAATAAGGTTTTGAAAAACTGTATTCACTTTGACCCGTTGAATCATAATAAGTGATATTACCTAATTTTTCATTCAAACCATAAATAGTAACCATGGCACGAGCTTGTTTAGTTACTTTTTCTAAATCGCTTAAAGCACCAGTAGAGATTTTGTTAAAAACAACTTTCTCAGCAGCTCTTCCACCCATAGTAGCACACATTTCATCAAGCATTTGCTCTGGGCGAACAATTAATCTTTCTTCCGGTAAGTACCAAGCAGCTCCTAAACTTTGTCCTCTTGGAACAATAGTAACTTTTATCAAAGGAGCAGCATGTTCGAGCATCCAACTTACGGTAGCATGACCCGCTTCATGAACAGCAATAGCGTGTTTTTCTTCTGTTGTAACGATTTTATTTTTCTTTTCTAATCCTCCAACAATTCGGTCAACAGCATCTAAAAAGTCTTGTTTATCTACGGCAGTTTTATTATTTCTAGCAGCAATTAAGGCAGCTTCATTACAAACGTTAGCAATATCAGCTCCCGAAAAACCCGGAGTTTGTTTGGCTAAAAATTCAGTATCTAAACCTTCCACTTTTTTTAGTGGCGCTAAGTGTACTTCAAAGATTTCTTTTCTTTCTCTGATGTCTGGTAAGTCAACATAAATCTGTCTGTCAAAACGACCAGCACGCATCAAAGCTTTGTCTAAAACATCGGCTCTATTGGTTGCAGCGATTACGATTACGTGTGTATTTGTTCCAAAACCATCCATTTCGGTAAGTAATTGGTTCAACGTATTTTCACGTTCATCATTGCCACCCGACATGTTGTTTTTTCCTCTTGCTCTACCAACGGCATCAATTTCATCAATGAAAATTATAGATGGTGCTTTGTCTTTGGCTTGTTTGAATAAATCTCTAACACGCGATGCACCAACACCAACAAACATCTCAACAAAATCAGAACCTGATAATGAGAAAAAAGGCACTTTAGCTTCACCGGCAACGGCTTTAGCCAATAATGTTTTTCCTGTTCCCGGAGGACCGACTAAGAGTGCTCCTTTTGGAATTTTACCACCCAAAATGGTATATTTTTCAGGCGTCTTAAGGAATTCTACAATCTCTTGTATTTCTTCTTTTGCACCCTCTAATCCTGCAACGTCTTTGAAAGTGGTTTTAACTTCTGTCTTTTCGTCAAAAAGTTTGGCTCTCGATTTTCCGATGTTGAAGATTTGACCACCGCCACCTCCAGCACCACCAGACATTCTGCGCATAATTAATACCCAAAGTCCGATGATTATTATAAAAGGCAAGAGCGAAATTAGGAGTTCAGACCAATTGCTTTTGGCTTTGAATTCAAAACTTTTTATTTTACCTTCATCACTAGCTTTTTCAATTTTGTTTTGAAAAACTTCATCATTTCCTATGTCAAAAGAGTAGTGTGGGCCTTTATTTAAATTGCCCATCATGTCTTTGGCTACTTTCTTATTCTCTTTTTTATTAAGAGCAGCTTTGGTTAAATAAGCTTCACCTTCCGTTTTGTTGTAGATAATTACTTTTTCAATTTCTCCTTTGTTTAAATACTCATTGAATTTGGAATACGATATCTTAGTAGTATCCTGAAAACCTGAACCACCGAAGTAATTAAGCGCTATAAATCCTGCAATTACTAGAACGTATACTAACCACGGACTTATTTTAAAATTATTAGTGTTTTTTTCGTTAGCCATTTTTTATATTCTGAACTATTTTTAATATTTATTTTGAATGGTAGTTATTTTGGCATCACCCCAAAGCCCTTCTATGTTATAGAATTCGCGAATTTGTTTCTGGAAAACATGAACCACTATGTTAACATAATCCATTAAAACCCATTCGGCATTATCTGTTCCTTCAACATGCCAGGGTTTATCTTTTAATTCTTTAGAAACTAATTTTTGGATGGAGTTAACAATCGCGTTTACTTGTGTATTAGAACTACCATTACAGATTATAAAGTAATCACAAACTGCAGTATCAATGGCTCTCAAATCTAGGATGTCAATATCATTTCCTTTTACTTCTTCTATACCTTTTATGATGTTCGCCAAAAGAACATCTGTGTTAACCGTTTTCTTCGTCATTTATATTTATGTATGTTTTGCAAATGTATTACTTTTTGTCTTTATTTTTGCTTAACAAAAGTTTAAAATTCGTTAATATTTACCAAGTTTATCATGCCTTTAATCAAACTCGATGCCATAGATTCAACGAATGACTTTTTAAAGCAATTGTTTAAAGAATCAACTGTGGAAGATTATGCTATTGTCATTGCAAATGAGCAGACCAAAGGCAAAGGGCAAATGGGAGCAAAATGGATTTCTGAACCAGGTAAAAACCTTACAATGAGTATTTTGGTAAAAGATGTTCAACTCAAAAATCAAAATATTTACGATTTCAATATTGCGGTTGCACTATCGGTTTTTAAAGTTTTAAAAAACATTCAAATACCAAATGTTGCTATAAAATGGCCTAACGACATTATGGCAGATTCTAAAAAAGTAGCAGGAATTCTAATTGAAAACATTTTAAAACCAAATGGCAGTTTCACATCAATTGTTGGTGTTGGATTAAATTTAAACCAAACTTATTTTGAAAACCTTCCACAAGCTACTTCTTTAAAGTGTATTTCTGGTAAAAACTATGAGCAAGAAGATCTAGCCATACTTATAAAAGAATCATTAGAAGCAAATAGGATAATTTTAAATAAAAATCCTGAATCACTTTGGAAAGATTATCATGAAAATTTATATAAAAGAGAGTATCCGTCACCTTTTGAAGATATAAATGGCAATCGGTTTATGGGCATTATTAAAAAAGTTACTCGTGAAGGTAAATTAGAAGTGAAATTAGAAAACGATTTAATAAAATACTTTGAAGTCAAAGAATTGAAAATGCTTCATTGACATATACTATTATATATTCTGAAAATCTTTTTATCTAATATTAAAAATAAGCAGAAATACATTAGCATAGATAATTTGATTTTAATTATTTTTGTGCCACATTTTACTACTCCGAAGTTTAGGCTTTGTAAAGGATTTAATAAAAAACCATACTCATATGAATATACACGAATATCAAGGAAAAGAAATTTTAGCTAGCTACGGCGTTCGAATTCAACGAGGCATTGTTGCTAATAGCCCAGTAGAAGCTGTGGCTGCTGCAAAACAATTAACCGCTGAAACTGGAACCAGTTGGCATGTTATCAAAGCCCAAATTCACGCAGGTGGAAGAGGAAAAGGCGGCGGTGTAAAATTGGCAAAGAATATTCAGCAGGTTGAAGAACTATCAGAACAAATTATTGGGATGATGTTAAAAACACCACAAACTCCACCAGAAGGTAAACGAGTACACAAGGTATTAATTGCTGAAGATGTATATTATCCTGGTGAAAGTGAAACTAAAGAGTTTTATATGTCTGTTCTTTTAAACAGAGCAAAAGGGAGAAACATGATTATGTATTCTACTGAAGGCGGAATGGATATTGAAGAAGTGGCCGAACATACACCACATTTAATTTTCACAGAGGAAATTGATCCCTCAGTTGGATTGCAAGGATTCCAAGCACGTAGAATAGCTTTTAATCTTGGTCTTTCAGGAAATGCTTTCAAAGAAATGGTAAAATTTGTTGATTCTTTATACAACGCATATGTTGGTTCTGACGCTTCGATGTTTGAAATTAATCCGGTTTTAAAAACGTCAGACAACAAAATTATGGCTGTAGATGCTAAAGTAAACATTGATGATAATTCCTTATACCGTCAGCCAAAATATGCTGATATGCGCGACATTCGTGAGGAAAACCCAATTGAAGTGGAAGCTAAAGAAGCCGGATTAAATTATGTTGATTTAGATGGAACAGTTGGTTGTATGGTAAATGGTGCTGGATTAGCTATGGCAACTATGGATTTGATTAAATATGCGGGTTATGAACCAGCTAACTTTTTAGATGTTGGTGGAACTGCAGATGCCAAACGAGTAGAATTAGCTTTTAGAATAATCCTAAAAGACCCAAATGTTAAAGCAATTTTAATTAATATTTTTGGAGGAATCGTTCGATGTGATAGAGTAGCTCAAGGTGTAGTTGATGCCTATAAAAATATGGGCGATGCTATAAAAGTGCCAATCATTGTGCGTCTTCAAGGAACTAATGCTGAAATTGCAAAAGAATTAATTGATAATTCAGGAATGCCAATATTATCGGCAGTTCAATTTCAAGAAGCAGCAGACCAAGTGAAAGTAGCTTTATCATAAACATAAAATATAGTTTGAATTTAAAATCCTGAGTGAAAGCTCAGGATTTTTTTATTTTCAAATTCTAATTCAAAACGATTAAATACTCATTTACCATATTTTAACCAGTTGAGAATACTATTTTTGTTACTAGCATTAGATAAAATGTTTCTTATGAAAATAGTTTTAAACTTATTAGTATTTTTTCTGCTTACTTTTTCGACGATAGGATGGTCTCAAAATCAGAAAATAGACAGTTTAGTTTCTGTCTTAGAAAGGACTAAAAACGACATTGACAAAGCACAACTTCTTAATGCTATTGCCGATGAATACAAGGCGAGTAATCCTAAATTGATGATGCAATATGCCAATCAGGCATTGCAATTAGCGACTAAAATTAAATTTAATATAGCCCAAGGAAATGCCTATCTTAACATAGGAAATGCCAATATTATTATTGGAAATTATCCAGAGGCCTTACGAAATTTTTCTAATGCTCAAATCGTTTTTGAAAAAGAGTTTGAGCGAAATTCGGAGAACGAAAATGAAATCAAGAATTGTTTGGCACGCACTTATGGAAGTATTGGTATTGTATTTTCGGAACAAAGTAGTTATGCCAAGGCTTTGCAATTTGAACTCAAAGCATTGCGGCTTTACGAGCAAAGTAAAAACCTTGAAAAATGTGCTCGCTTATACAACAACATAGGAATTGTTTATAAAGCACAAGGCGAAGATTTTAAAGCCTTGAATTATTTCTTCAACTGTTTAAAAATACAAGAAAGAATAGGAGATCAAACTATAGGGATTACCACAACTAACATTGGTAATATTTATCTAAATCAAAAGAATTTTCCAAAAGCATTAGATTATTATAACAAAGCGCAACAACTGTTTGTGAAATATCCAAATCCAAGAGGTTTGGGCGAATTGTATAACAATTTGGGGTTGTACTATAAAATGACAAACAAAAAGTCAGAAGCTTTAAAAACCTTCGACAAAGCCATAGCAGCTTTTAAATCTATAGATGACAAGTTTGGTATTTCGGACACTTATTTTTACATAGGTGAGATTTATTTAGAGCAAAATAAATTAGAGGAAGCCTTGGTTTCAACCAATAAATCATTGGCTTTAGCGAAAGAATTAGAAGTCATAGAGCAAGTTCAAAATGCCGAAAAGCGGTTGAGTGAAATTTATGAAAAGAAACACAATGCGTTAGAATCATTAAAACATTTCAAATTGTACAGTATTGCAAAAGATAGTGTTGCCAATGCTGAAAATATTCGAAGTAGTGTTCGTACTGAAATGAATTTTGAGTTTGATAAAAAAGAAGTATTACGAAAAAAAGAACAAGAAAAACGCGAATTAGTATTTAGCGAACAATCTAAAAGACACCAACAGCAAATCTTTTTTGTTATACTATTTATTTTATTATTATTTGGCATTATTTTTCTGATTTACAACCGACTTCAATTGAAGAAAACTTTGACACTTCAAAAAGAGTTGGCAGAGTATGAGCAAAAAGCGTTGCATTTGCAGATGAACCCGCATTTTGTTTTCAATTGCTTGGGATCAATTTCGAGTTTTATTGTGCAAAACGGAACCGATTCAGCGATAAAATATTTATCTAAATTCTCAAAGCTAATGCGATTAACATTAGAATATTCTAAAGAATCACTCATTCCAATTGATAAAGAAATGGAGAGTTTGCAAAATTATTTAGAACTTGAGCAATTGCGTTTTAACCAAAAATTTGATTTCACCATTACCAAAAGTAGCGACATTGAAGACGATATGGCATTGCCACCATTATTGTTGCAACCTTTTGTAGAAAATGCTATTATTCACGGATTGATTCCGAAAAACGAAAAGGGAACTATTGCTATTGCTTTCTCAGTTGAAAAAGAACATTTAATTTGCACAATCGAAGACAACGGAATTGGGTTTGATAAATCAAAAGAAATTAAAGAAAAATTGGTTTCGGTGCACAAATCTATGGCTTTAGATATTACTAAAAAAAGGTTAGAAATGATGGAAGCTTCTACTTCGCGCAAAGCAAATGTTGAAATAGTTGAGATAAAAAATGAAAAAGATGAAATTAAAGGAACTAAAGTAATTTTGAATTTGCCGATACAATATATAACCGTTTAGTTTGTCATTAGGACGAAAGAGGAATCTTAGTATCAAGTGTTGAGGTTTCTCGTTCTTCAGAATGACTAGAATATAATAAAAAATGATTACAGCAATACTAATAGACGACGATAACAATTTAAGAGCCGGAATGAAATCGCTCTTGTCTCGTTTTGCACCCGAAATAAAAATCATTGGCGAAGCTGATAGCGTAAAAACAGGAACTGAATTAGTATTAAAAAGTATGCCTCAAGTAGTTTTTCTCGATATTCATTTGGGTGATGGTTCGGGATTTGATTTGTTGGAAGAAGTTAATAAAATAGGGAAGTTAAATTCACAAATTGTTTTCATTACGGCACACGAACAATATGCAATAAAAGCATTTCGGTTTAGCGCATTAGATTTTTTATTAAAACCAGTTGACCCTGATGAACTTCAAAAAGTAATAAACAAGCTTAAAACGGTTTTAGATAAAAATGATAGTGTGGCTCATATAGATTTGTTACTAGAAAACATCCGTAAAAAAGTAGATAATTTTAAACGAATTGCATTGTCAACTTCTGACGGAATTCATCTTTTTGAAATAAGCGATATCATTCGTTGTGAAAGCGAAGACAACTATACCAAGTTTTATATCAAGAACAATAAACCCATTTTGATATCCAAAACCTTGAAAGAGTATGAAGATTTATTGACCGAACATGGTTTTGAACGCATTCATCAATCGCATTTAATTAATCTTTCTTATCTAAAATCATATATCAAGAAAGATGGTGGTTATGTAGTGATGGCAGACAATAGCCATTTACCAATCTCACAGCGAAAGAAAGATCGATTGCAGGAATTGATAAAAGGAATGTAAATTCTAATTGAAAACTAGGGTTTACTCATTAGTTGCATAATGAACAGAAAAACACAAATATCTTTGTTAAAGAATATTAATAAAACTAAATAGACAGCTATGAAAACCAAGATAAATACTCAACCAACACAAAATAATTTTTTTGATATGAAAACTAAATTACTACTGATGCTATTATTGTTTTCGGGAATTATGCAGGCGCAAATTGTGAATATTCCAGATCAGAATTTTAAAGCAAAACTAATAGGAACAAATTGTGCAGATTTTAATAATGACGGTATTTATGATGGAGATGTTGATACTAATAACGATAATCAAATTCAAAATTCGGAAGCTATTTTGGTTTTCCGATTAAGTTTAAGTAACTCGTCTATATTTGCACCAAATTCGTTTTCAGATTTAACAGGAATTGGAGCTTTTTCAAATCTATTAGAATTGAATTGCCAAAACAATCAAATAGTTTCTTTCAACTCTAATATTCCCTCATTACAAACATTAGACTTAAGCGGTTGTCAGTTAAATTCACTTAATTTGACAGGCGTTCCAAATTTAATCAACTTGTATTGCGTACAATGTGGTTTAACTAGTTTAAATCTCAATTCAACTCCCAATTTAGTTTCTCTTTCATGTGATTTCAATCAATTAAATACCTTATCAGTTAGTGGATTGTCAAATCTTACCTATTTGTATGCTCGTAGTAATGTTCTAACTTCATTAGATTTATCTCAAAACACTTCATTAAGAATTTTACAATTAGGTGGTAATTCCTTTATGCCTGATGTTTCCAACTTAATTAATTTAGAGGGATTAGAATGTTCTAATATGGGATTAACAAATATTAATTTAACTAATAATGTCAACTTATTAACGTTATCTATTAATGGTAACAATTTTACAAATTTAACATTGCCAAGTTTACCTCTATTACGTACATTATTTTGTAGTCAAAGTCCAACAATGACAAGTTTAAATATAAATGCTCTTACGGGTTTGCTAAACTTTGAAATTAAAGATAATCCAAATATATTAGAGATATTCTTAAAAAATGGAATGACTCAATTTGGCAATATTAGTTTGTCAGGAAATAATAATTTACAATTCTTGTGTGTAGATGATTTTAATATTTCAGGATTAACTACTTTTTTAACTTTCTCAGGGCTTTCAGGAGTAAATGTTTCTTCTTATTGTACTTTCATTCCAGGAGGAAGCTACAACACTATCGCTGGATCATTGAATTTTGATGCCAACAATAATGGTTGCGATTCTAGTGATGCTGATTTTCCTAATATTAGAGTAAACATTAATGACGGAACAAATCAAGGAGCAACCTTTACCAATGCAACAGGAAACTATTCATTCTATACACAAGCCGGAAGTTTTAATATAACACCAAATATAGAAAACCCTTCATGGTTTACTTTTTCACCAAGCACAGCGACGATTCCTTTTACTAATAATAACAACAATACCACTACACAAGATTTTTGTATTACAGCCAATGGATCACATCGCGATGTAGAAATGGTTATTGTGCCTATTAATCCTGCTCGACCTGGTTTTGATGCAACTTATAAATTAGTGTATAGAAATTTAGGAAATCAAACGGTAGATGTATATCCTAATTTTAC